>Ga0315553_10000531_pt1 | contig 33665 bp, 28 predicted proteins | sample SalMarSW160140MG_FD_203099 | JGI IMG/M metagenome (GOLD analysis project Ga0315553, IMG submission 203099) | Salt marsh sediment microbial communities from the Plum Island Ecosystem LTER, Massachusetts, United States - Salt Marsh Sediment SW1601-40 ... | reverse complement strand
AGCCGCTCGGGACGATTCAGGGTGATGCGGGCGACCGCGGCCTCCGGGTCGTGCTCGTACAGGAAGGATCGGGGAGAGATCGGCACGTGGGCTCCGCGGTTCGGATTCGAGGTCAGCTGTCGCGCCCGGGCGGCGTCCCGGGTCGGCCGTCGCGGAGCGGAAGCACGGCGGTGGCGTCGATCTCGACCCGGGCTCCCTCGTCCACGAGCCCCGCCACCTCCACGAGCGCCATGGCCGGATAGTGCCGGCCCATGCGCTCGCGGTAACAGTCGCCGAGCGCTCCGAGAGACGCGCGGTAGGCGCCCAGATCGGTCACGTACACGGTCATTCGACCCACGTGCTGCGCCTCGCCTCCCGCTTCCCGGACGACCGCCAGCACCCGGTCGAGGGCCACCCCGAACTGCTCCACGAAGTCGTCGCTCGCCACCCGTCCGGTGTCCGACACCGCCGTCTGGCCGGCCACGAACAGGAGCCGGCCGGGTCCCGGCCACACGAGACCGTGGCTGAAGCCCCGCGGCGCGCCGAGCGCGGCCGGGTTCACGACCTCGAACCGCCCGCCCGCCCCCTCCGCGCCCGGACGCGACATCATCCGGGAAGCGTCCCGGTCGCGCCGCCGTCGAGCACGATCGCCTGCCCGTTGATCCCGCGCGCCTCGTCGCCGCACAGGAAGGCCACCGCCGCCGCGACCTCGTCGGGCGCGATCAGACGCCGCTGGGGGGTCGAGCCGAGGAGCGCGTCCAGCGCCTGCTCCTCGTCGAGCCCGGTCTTGTCGACGATGTTGGCGATCGAGCGCTCGGTCATCGGCGTGTCGACGTATCCCGGGCACACGGCGTTCACGGTGACGCCGTCCCGTGCCGCCTCGGCGGCCACGCATCGGGTGAGCCCCAGGAGCGCGTGCTTGGATGCCGCGTAGGCCGCGATGTAGCGCGCCCCACGGAGCCCCGCGACCGAGGCCACGTTCACGATGCGGCCCCAGCCCGCCTCCACCATCCCGGGCAGGACGGCCTTCGTGCACAGAAACGGCGCGGTCGCGTTCACGGCCAGGAGCCGGTTCCACTCGGCGAGCTCGACCCTTCGGAGCGGCGCGGCGCTCACCACGCCCGCGTTGTTCACCAGGATGTCGACCGAGCCCAGACGCTCGCGAGCGGCCCCGAACAGGCGATCGATGTCGGCGGGGTCGGTCACGTCGCAGCGCACGGCCCACGCCTCGGTACCGCCGCTGCGGAGCGACGTGGCCACGGCCTCGATCTCGCCCGTGCCGCGCGCCGCCACCACGACGCGGGCGCCGAGCCCGGCGAGCCGGCGGGCGACGGCCGCGCCGATCCCGCGGCCGCCACCGGTGATCACGGCGCCCCGCGGCGTGTCGCTCACGCCATCCCCCCGCGCAGCCCGCCGAGCTCGTCCCAGTCCACGACGAGCGCGAGCGCCTCGGCCAGGATGCTCCCCAGCGTCTCGATCGTCTCCGCTCCCTCCTCCGCGGTGGCCTCCGCCGGCGCCCCAAAGTACGCCCTCGCACCGCCCGCCTGCCGAAACGAGGTGGCGCCGTCCCGGATGGCCTCCGACAGCGAGACCGGATTCGGCTCGAGCCCCCGCATGACGTCGGAGCGGACGCGGTCCGGCGTGCGCGCGAGCAGGATCGAGCCCTCGTATCGACCGGCGTGACACGCGCCGCTCCGGAACTCGTCCCCCAGACGCGAGCCCCACGGCCGACGTGTGAGGTCGGGGAACGCGACGGTCATCAACGCCCGCTCGTGGATCGCATCGGCCGCGGTATGCAATGCATCGAGGTGGGTAGGATCGAAGTGCGAGTTGGCGAGCGCGAGCGCCCCCACACCTGCCCGGTTGAGACCGGTCGCGATCTCGACCACGAGCGCGGCGAGCACGCCGGGCTCGATGCCGATCGTGCCCGGAAACGCGGCCGCGAACCCGGCCGGCGTGTAGCACAGCGGGGGGAGGAGCCAGGCCTCGAGCCCGAGCGCGGCCAGCCGCCGCCCGCCCGCCTCGGCCATCGCCTCGGCGATCGTCACGTCGGTGTCGAGCGGCAGGTGGGGCCCGTGCGCCTCGATGGCGCCGATCGGCAGGATGCCCACGGCGCGGGTGCGGTCGAGCGCGCGGATCTCCTCCCACGTCAGGTCGGAAAGGCGGCGAAGCGGCATGCAGTCCGGTAACGGGTGCGCTCGCGGTGGCGCAACCCCCGCCACGGATTGACCGCCCCGCGCCCCACCCGGTACCCTCGGGCATGGACGATTCTCCCGCCACACGACTCCCCGAAGACAGCGACGAGCATCCGTTCGTCCCGCCCGAGCGCTTCAACATCGCCGACTACTTCCTCGGCGACCGGATCCGAGAGGGGCGTGGCGACCGCCGCGCCCTGCTGACCGCGGAGGGCGAGCTCACCTACGCCCAGGTGGAAGACCTGTCGACGCGCTTCGCGACGCTGCTCCGGCGGGCGGGCGTCCGTCCCGAGGAGCGCGTTCTCATCGCCCTCCCGGACGGGCCGGCGTACGTGGCCGCGATCTTCGCCACGCTCCGGCTGGGCGCGGTGGTGATCACGCTCAACCCGCACCTGAGGCCCGACGAGATCGAGTACTTCTTCGAGTATACGCGCGGCGGCGTCCTGTTCGTCGACACCGATCGGCGACCGTTCTTCCGCGCGGTGATGGAGGGCGTCAAGGGGAAGGGCGGCGCGGGGGCCCCGTCGCACGCGCCGCGCGAGATGCTGGTGGTCGACGATCCGGCCTTCCGGGAACGCATCGAGGCGGTGCCTCCGACCGGCGGCACCTTCCCGACGCACCGCGACGACGCCGCCGCGTGGATCTTCAGCGGCGGCACCACGGGCCGTCCGAAGGCCGCCATTCAGACGCACGCCTCGTTCGCGAACTCGACGGAGTGCTACGCGAAGCGGGTGATCGGGTACCGCGAGGATGACATCACGCTCGCCGTCCCGAAGCTGTTCTTCGGCTACGCGACGGGCTCGAACCTGTTCTTCCCGTTCGCGGCGGGGGCGACCGCGGCCCTGTTCCCCGAACGCTCGACGCCCGACGTCGTGTTCGAGTGCATCGAACGCTTCCGCCCCACGATCCTCGTCAACGTCCCCACGATGATCAATCAGATGCTGGCCGAGCCGGGCGGGCCGGGGCGGGATCTGTCGAGCCTCCGAATCGCGACCTCGGCCGGGGAAGCGCTCCCCGTCGAGCTCCACCGTCGCTGGGACGAGGCGTACGGGGTCGAGCTGCTGGATGGGCTCGGCACCGCCGAGATGTGGCACATCTTCCTCTCCAACCGCCCCGGCGATGTCCACCCCGGGACGCTCGGCAAGGTCGTACCGGGGTTCGACGTCCGGGTGCGGGACGACGACGGACGGGACCTTCCGGACGGCGAGATGGGCTGGCTGTGGGTTCGGGGCGACTCGCGGGCGCTCGGTTACTGGCAGGACGCGGACAGGAGCCGGCGGGCGTTCCGGGGCGAATGGTACGTGTCGGGCGACATGGTGTCGCGCGACGCCGAGGGCGTGTTCACCTACGGCGGCCGCGGCGATGACATGCTCAAGGTGAAGGGGAAGTGGCTCGCCCCGAGGGAGGTGGAGAACTGCCTGCTCGAGCACCCCGCCGTGTCCGAGGTGGCGGTGGTGGGGGTGACCGGCGCGGGGGGTCTCACCGAGTCCGTCGCCTGGGTGGTGCCAACAGGGGAGGCGGGAGGGGGGCTGGCGGACGAGCTGCGCGAGCTCATCGCCTCCCGTCTGGCGTCCTACAAGGCGCCCCGGACGGTGCGCTTCGTGGACGAGCTGCCCCGCACGCACCTCGGCAAGGTGGACCGCGGCGAGCTGCGCGGTCGCGACGAGGCCGGAGACGCGCGTTAGATTCGGGGGCGACGCTCGATTCGGGGAGGCGGGGCCCGCGGCCTCCCCTCCACCCACTTCAGCCTCGGGGAGCAGCATGGACGCGAAGCGCACGGCTGTCGGTCTTCTTTTCGGTGCACTTGTCGCGGCCTGCGGCGGTGGCGATGCGGACGCGGACGCCGCCCTGGGGCCCGTGGTCGGGATCACCGAACCCACCGCCGGTTCGACGTACGCGGGGGGGTCGGTGCGGGTGGTGCTGGTGGCGGAGGGGATCGAGATCGCCCCGGCCGCGGCGGCGCGGGCCGGGACGGCCCACCACCACCTGTTCGTGGATCGCGACGTCACCCCCATCGACCAGCCGATCCCGACCGGGGACAGCCTCATCATCCACCTCGGCGGAGGCGAGTCCGAGTACACCCTGACCGGTCTGTCCGCCGGTCGGCACCGGCTGATCGCCGTGCTCGCCAACCCGGCGCACGTGCCCCTCGACCCGCTCGTCGCGGATACGGTCGAGTTCGAGGTCCGCTGACGAGCCTGCGGCTCGCCGGAGGGTCAGTCGAGGAGCGCCATCACGAGCCCGCTGCGAATCTTCGGCTCGAACCACGTGGATTTGGGCGGCATGAGGCGGTTCTGTCGGCACACGGCGATGAACTGCTCCATGCTCACCGGGGCGAGGGTCACGGCGAGGTCCTGCTCGCCCGCGTCGACCCGACGCTGGAGCCAGCCAGCGTCTTTGTTGGCGCCCACGAACGACAGGCGCTCGTCGCGCGGATCATCGATCCCCAGCCACGCGGCGAACACGCGTCGTTGCACGATCTGGTGGTCGATCGAAGCGGCCGCATCGTCCTCGTCGAAGGTCCCCGGACGCACACGCAGGCGTCGCCAGCCGAGCGTCTGCCCGTACAGGCCGACGTTCCGCGTGACGCGGGGCTGATACGGGCCCGGGCCCTCCGGCTCCCCGATCTCGAACGCCTCGGCGAGCGCCTCGATGGGTGGCGGCGGCGCATCCGTGCGCACCAGACGGTTGTACGGGCCGATCCCCATCCGATCGGCGGGGAAGAACACCCCCAGGAAGTGCTCGTACCCGAGCATCGCGGCCGCGGCGCTCCGGTGGTTGCCGTCGGCCACATAGGCCTCCGGCTCATCGGACATACGGCGTTGGAGGCGGACGACCGCGCCGGGCTCCGCCACGAACCACACCCGGTGCACGCACCCGGTCTCGTCCCGGACCTCGAGGTCCGGCCGGCGGGCGTCGGCGAGCCGCTCGAGCTGGGCGGCCAGCGTGCCGTCCGTATCCGGTACGGCGTGGTTCACGGTCCCGATGATGGCTCGCGTCGCTTCGATGAGCCGCGCGCGGCCGCGTGCCTTGGACTCGCGGATGCCCTCGTTGCGGATGATGGGGGCGTCCGGCATCCGCCGGGTGCGGATGTCCGCCGTACGCGCGAGCCCGCCGAGCCCGATCTGCCGTACCCCGGGACGTCGCGGGTCGAGGATCTCGTACACGAACAAGGTCCGCGGCACTTCCCGAACGAGCGCCGACGCCCGGAGCTCCCGCAGGCTGGCGAGCGAGCGAGCGAGCGAAGCGTCCGAGTCCGCCACGCGCGCCGCGTCGTCGGCATCGGGATCACAGTGCGCCATCGTGATGCGCAGCACGGCCTCGGGGCGCCGCGTCAGCATGTCGCGGATCTCCCCGTCGTCCTGGAACTCGTCGTAGTTGGGCGCGCTCACGCGGGCCGCCGCGTCGGAGTCGACCGGGACGAGGGCACGCGGGATGGGCTGGATCGTGATCATCGCCGTCGACGGTGGGAGGCACGCTCGGGACCGCGGCGCTACGCTGCCAGTCGAGCCTCGCCGGCGCAACGGCCTCGATCCACGCTGTCACGGCGGACGTCCCCGGGGCGTTCACCCCCGGCGATGCTCCACACCCTCCGACCCCGGAAGCCCATGCGATCTGCCGACGCCCGCGGACTTCGACCAGCCCTCGCGGCAGCTGCCGCGGTGATCCTCATCGCGACCGGCTGCGGTGGGGGCACGACCGTGCCGCTGCCGGATCTCCCCGATCCCGAGTACGGGGGCGGTGATTTCGTCCAGGTCCTACGCTTCCAGGACCTCGATCGCGGCTACACCCTGCACGTCCCGGCGACGGCCCGTGTGGAGGTCCCCGCGCCATTGCTCATCGTGCTGCACGGCGCCGGCCAGGATGCCGCCGGCATCCGCCAGCTGGCCGGAGTCGAGACCGTTACCGATCCCGCCGGCTGGATCGTCGTGTACCCGGGGGGATACGCGGACTCGTGGGCCATCGGAACCGCGACCCCGGCCGACCAGCGGGGCGTGGACGACGTAGAGTTCATTCGGCGCATGCTCGATCGCATCGAGGCGGACCTCAACATCGACGGCGAGCGGGTGTTCGCGGCCGGCCTGTCGAACGGCTCGCTGATGACCCATCGGCTGGCGTGCGAGCTCGCGGCGCGCATCCGCGGGATCGCGAGCGTGGCCGGGACGATGCTCGCCGACCTGGCGGGCGCGTGCTCGCCGGGACGCCACGTCGCCGCGCTCTTCTTCCACGGGGACGACGACACGTTCTTCCCATGGGATGGGTGGACCGCCCGGGACGGGACGGAGTTCCTGGGGGCGGAGGCGATGGCCTCGTGGTGGGCGTCCGAGAACGGGTGCGGAACGCCGACGCGCACCGACCTTCCCGACGTCGCGGACGACGGGACGACCGTGGAGCGGGTGGACTTCGCGGGCTGCGCAGCCGGCGCCGGGGTGCGGCTGTTCGCCATCCACGGCGGCGGTCACACGTGGCCGGGGCAGGGCGGCATCGGGCGCACGTCGCTCGACATCGACGCGAACGAGGAGATCGTGAGCTTCTTCTCGGCCCTCGACTCCTGATCGATGGGGTCGAGCGGACGACGCACGGCTCGTCGCCCCGCTCATTCGGCGCTCGATCCACGGCCGGCGATTATCTCGTGGCGACCTCGAGCAGCCCCTGCACGCGCGTGGTCTCCACGAGCCGCACGAACTCGGATCGGTACCCGTGCCCGTCCTCGCCGACCCCGCTTCGGGCGAGCCGCATCACGTCGTCGAGCGTGAATTCGCCACACTGCTCCGAGTCGCGCAGCAACATCCCGAACGCCGCCACGGCGGCGGCGAACCGCAGGTCGTCCGACGCGCGTCCCGCTCCCTCGTGCAGCGGCCGCTCGATCAGACGGCTTCGGTCCCCGTCGGGGGTCTTGTAGCGTAACTTGACGAACAGCAGCTCGTCGGACGCCTCGCCGAAGCTCACACCCGCCTCCCGATCCGGGGCGAGTCCGCTCGGGCGACGGTAGCGCAGGTCGTCCACCGCGCCGATGTCGACCGGTGGCGCACCGACCGGCACGATCTCGTACAGGGCCGTCACGGACGTCCCGGCGCCCAGCTCGCCCGCGTCCTTCCTGTCGTCGTTGAAATCCTCGGCGGCCAGCAGCCGGTTCTCGTACCCGATGAGCCGATAGGCCTGCACCCGCGCCGGGTTGAACTCGACCTGGATCTTCACGTCCTTCGCGATCGTGAGCAGCGTGCCGCCCATCTCGGTGACCAGCGTCTTGCGGGCCTCGAGCAGGTTGTCGAGGTAGGCGTAGTTACCGTTCCCGTGATCGGCGAGCGCCTCCATCTTCGAGTCCTTGAGGTTCCCGGTCCCGAACCCGAGTACCGACAGGAAGGTGCCCTGCGCCCGCTTCTCCTCGATGAGCCGAGTCATCTCCGCGTCGCTCGACGCCCCCACGTTGAAATCGCCATCGGTGGCCAGGATGACCCGGTTGTTGCCGCCCTCGATGCGGTTTCGGGCGGCCACCTCGTAGGCCAGCCGGATTCCCGCGCCGCCCGCCGTGGAGCCGCCGGCCTCGAGGCGCTCGATCGCGTCGAGGATGCGCTCGCGGTGTCGGCCCGGGGTCGACTCGAGCACGAGCCCCGCGGCTCCGGCGTACACCACGATCGCCACGCGGTCCTCGGGCCGAAGCTCGTCGACCAGCAAACGCAGCGAGCGCTTGACCAGCGGGAGCTTGTCGGGGGACTGCATGGAGCCCGACACATCGAGGAGGAAGACGAGGTTCGAGGGGGGAAGGCTCGCCAGATCGACCCGCTTCCCCTGGATCCCGATGCGGACGAGGTGGTGCGCCTCGTTCCACGGCGCCGGCGCCAGCTCCGTCGTGATGCCGAACGGGTCCTCCCCGTCCGCGTCGGGATAGTCGTACGGGAAGTAGTTGATCATCTCCTCGATGCGGACGGCGTCGATGGGTGGCCGCTCGCCACTCGTGATGAATCGCCGCACGTTCGAGTACGAGGCCCGGTCCACGTCGATCGAGAAGGTGGACAGGGGATCCCGGGCCGGCGCCTTCCACCCGTTCTCCTCGATGAGCGCGTAGCTCTCGGTGTTGAAATCGGGATCGAGCCGCGACACGCCGGCGCTCGCGTATCCGGCGGCGCGCAGCCGCGGGCTTGCCGAAACGGACACCTCGCGTGACGCCGAGGGCGTGACGGCGGGTGGCGGTCCGCCTTCCTCCCCCGTGACCACGATGTCCTGAAGCGGTAGCGCCGTCCGCTCGATCGCGAAGTCGAGGGTGACCGTCTCGCCGTCGCGGACCTCGACCTCGCGGCTCGTCTCCGCGTAGCCGATCAGACGGACCGATACCGTCACGCGGCCGCTCGCGACGCCGTCGAGCGCGTATCGCCCGCGTGCATCGGTGAGCGTCCCGATCACCGTGCCGGCGACGAACACCTGTGCGCCACCGATCTGGCGACCCGTTTCGGCCTCGCGCACCCGCCCCTCGATGCGGCCGCCCGCGCCGGCACCGCCCCCGCGGGGTTCGTCGCGAAACACGGCGGCCGAGGTGATCGGCGCGCCGATCAGCACCGCCCCCAGCGCGGCCAGCAGGACCTTCCGTCTCATGGCTTCCTCCTCGGCTCGGGCATGACCTCCACCCTGAAGACGACGGAGGGGCGGCATGGCACACACGGGGCGGTCGGCGATCCGGAGGCCTGGCGCGCCCCGCGCGCCTCGCCACCTCACGGCCCGTCGGGGGGGCACCCCCGGAGGGCCGGCTTGGTTCGGTAACAATCCTCGTAACGGCCCGCGAACGCCCTCCCGACGGCGCGGCGCTTGCCGTAACATGTACGTAACCAGTCGTAACCGTATTGTAACGAGCCGGTCCGGGAGGGGGGTCGGGGATGCGTGCACGAATCGAATCGCGGCTCACGAGGCTGGCCCTGATCGTATCGCTCCCGACCGCGTGCACCGATCTCCCGAGCGCACCCGAGGCCACCCCCGAAGGATCCGTGACCCCCGTCATCCTCGACGGCGCCGTCGCGTCGCTCGAGCAGCTCGCGTTCGAGACGCTGGAGGCGATCACCGCGGTCGACCGGGATCGCCTCGATCGTCTGCGTCTGTCCGAGTACCAGCACAACCAGCTCGTGTGGCCGCAGCTTCCCGCCAGCGAGCCCGAGGCGAACTACCCGGTCGACTTCGCCTGGAAGAACATCGAGCTCCGCAACCGCCGCGCCGTGGGCCGGCTGTTGTGGGACTTCGGCGGTCACGAGATGGCGCTGCTCGGCGTCGAGTGCCGCGCGGAGCCCGAGTACTTCGCGAGCTTCCGCGTGCTGAAGGACTGCTGGGTGTCGTTCACCCTGGACCGCGAGCAGACCGCGCCACAGCAGTTCTTCCGCTACGTGCTCGACTGGGGAGGGCAGTTCAAGGTGTTCCGCTTCTACGATCCGGACTGACCTCGACCCGTTGCGAACCGGGTCCCCGACACGGAATCTGAAGTCATGATGCGTCGTGGTCCGATCCCGGCCGCGGCCCTCCTGGCCGCGGGAATCTCCGGTTGCGTGGTGGCCGCCGCCGGTGCGGGCGCCGGGGGCGGCATCTACCTGACCAGCCGAGGTGTCGAGTCGGTAGTCTCGCACCCCGTGGCCTCGGTGGCCGACGCGACCGAAGCCGCCTTCCGCGAGCTGGGCATCGAGCGGACCGGGATGGAGGTGGATGACGTGAGCGGACGCCGCGTGCTCAAGGGCGAGCCCGAGGGTGGCGACCCCGATGTCACGGTCACGCTCGGGTCGGCGGATGGCGGCGGGACGCGAGTCGAGGTGACCGCACGCAAGAGCCTCGTCACGTGGGACAAGGACTACGCACGCACCGTGATCGAGAAGATCGTCGAGCTCGCGTCGTAGGGGTCGGTCCCGAGCGGGAGCTTCGCGAGGATCCCCGGACGTCACCGCATTCCCAGCACACACGAAGGAGACTCGCGTCGTGGCCAAGAAGACGCGCTCCCCGGACATGCGCGCCCACCAGCTCACCGCGTACGTCGTCTCGGATCACCCCCTCGAGCTCACGACCGGTGACCAGAGGCGCGCGTGGATGGACGAGCTCCCCGACCGCTTCGCCTACCGTTGCCTGCCCCTCCTGATCGCGAACCAGGCGGGGTGGGATCTCCTGTGCCCGACCGGCTTCTCGGCCCGGTGGAACGGGAAGGCCGCGCTCGATGCGATCAAGTTCAAGTGGGACGACGAACCGACCGCTGCGGTGGCCTCCCACTTCGGGAGCGGCGTGCTCACGTTCATCCCCGGCTATCTGTTCCGGACCACCAAGGATCACAACATCTGGGTGAAGGGCTGCCCCAACCTCCCCAAGGACGGCGTCGTTCCGCTGGAGGGGATCGTGGAGACCGACTGGGCCCCGTTCACGTTCACCATGAACTGGAAGATCACGCGCCCGAAGCACTGGATCCGGTTCGAGAAGGGCGAGCCGATCGCCCGCATCGTCCCGTTCCCGCGCCACTACCTCGAGAGCTATCAGCCCCGCATGACGCCGATCCACGCCGACAATCGCACGCGCAACCAGTACGTGGAATGGCGCCAGTCACGCCAGAGATTCATCGAGGACCTCGCGGCCCGGGAAGAGGATGCCGTGCAGGCGGGCTGGCAGAGGACGTACGTGCGGGGGCAGAACATGAAGGGCGTGAAGATGCAGGATCACCAGACGAAGCTCCAGTTGCGCGACTTCGTGCCGACCTCCGACTAAAGCCGTGACCGACGAGCCCCGCGCCCCCGATGCGGATCGGGCTCGACGTGGGCCGCCGCCGGCCGCCGCCGGCGGGGGCGAACGGATCGGGAGGCGGCTGTGGCCCTGGTCCGTCGTGTTCCTCACCCTCGGGCTCGCGCTGTTCTATCACGCGCCCACGGCTGCCGATCCCGACCTGTTCGGACACCTTCGCTTCGGCCGGGAAATCCTCGAGACGCGGACCATCCCGAGGCACGACCGGTACGCGTTCACGTCGGGAGACCAGGAGTGGATCGACCACGAGTGGATGTCGGAGGTCGGCTTCGCGGCCGCCTACGATGCGCTCGGGAATCGGGGTCTCCTCGTCTTCAAGCTGGCGCTCGCCTTCGGTCTGCTCGCGCTCCTGTACCGTCATGCCGTCCGCTCCGGTCTGGGCCTCGTGGCGGGCTCGGTGTTCATGTGGCCCATCGTCGTGCTGCTCATGTTCGGCACCGTGGTGGCCCGGCCGGGGCTGTTCACGCTCATCTTCCTCGCCCTGCTCCTCCTCACGCTGGACTCCGCCGAGCGCGGTCGGCATCGGCTCCTGTGGTGGATCCCGGTGATCACCGCGGGCTGGGTCAACTTCCACGGCGGGGTGCTGGCCGGTCTGGGCCTGTGCGCGGTCTGGGTGGGTGGCTGGTGGCTGGAGCTGGTGTGGCCGGGGGCGCCGGGCCCCGCCCCGGAGCGGCAAAGGCTCGCCCTCGTCGGGCTCGCCGTCCTGGTCGTCGCGGGCCTGGCCCTGCTCGCCAACCCCTACGGCTGGAGGCTGCCCGGGTTCCTGCTGCGGACCGCCACGGTTCCGCGACCCGACATCACGGAATGGCGACCCACCCCGCTGGGCAGCGGACGGGGGCTCGTCTACCTCGGCCTCTCCGTGTGCTCGATCGCGGCCCTCGTCTGGAGCCGGCGCCCGATCCGCGCCTCGAGGCTGCTCGTGTTCGCGGCGATCCTCCTCCTCCCGCTGACGGCCGTACGACACATTCCCCTGTACGCCGTCGGTATCGGCGTCCTGCTGCCGGTGCACGTCGCCGACGCGCTCGAGCGCCTGGCCTCCGGTGTCGGAAGGATTCGGTGGCCGTCCGGGGATCTCCGTCCGCTGTTCACCGGTCTCTCGTTCGCGGCCGGAGGCCTGCTCATCGGAGGTGGGCTGCCGTACGTCCACTGCATCCTGATCGATCCACGCCGGGCGCCGATGTACCCGGTCCGGGCCGTCGAGTGGATCCGGGAGAGCGGGATCGAAGCCGACCTCGCCACCTTCTTCGACTGGGGCGAGTATGCGATCTGGCACCTCGAGCCGTCGGTCCGCGTGTCGATGGACGGGCGCCGCGAGACCGTGTACCCGGATTCGATCTATCGTGAGTACCAGGACTTCCAGCTCGGGCTCGGCGACTGGGACGCGCACCTCGACGAGCACGGCGCCGACATGGCCCTCGTCTCGAAGGAGTGGGCGTTCTACAACCTGCTGAAGCTCAAGCCGGGCTGGGACCTGCTGTACGAGGACTCGATCGCGGCGCTGTTCGCGCCGCGTGGCTCGCCGAAGGGCGCGACGCTCCTGTCCACCCCGATTCCCGATGTGTCGCAGCGAGGCATCGGGTCCTGCGCCCCCTGACGCCCACCGCGTCCACCGCGGTCCGACGCGTGCTCAGCGGGGAGCGTCCGGCACCCGGTTCCCGGCGATCCACACCGACTCGATGGAGTGCAGGTTGGCCACGTCGGCGGTCGGATCGCCCCCGAGGACGACGAGGTCGGCCCGGCGCCCCGCCTCGAGCGCCCCCAGGTCATCGCGCCCGATGCAGTCGGCCGCGGCGCTCGTGGCGGCGACCAGGACCTCGGTCGGAGAGAGACCCGACGCGGCCATGAGGTCCGCCTCGAGGTGCTCGAAGTAGCCCTGGAAGCGACCCGGCGGGCCGGTGTCGGTGCCCAGCGCGATGGTCACTCCCGCCCCGGAAAGCGTGCGGAGGTTGGCCTGTGCGACGGCGAGGGCCTCCCTGTACCGCCGGGCCGCCGGGTCGGCGCGCACCGCCGCCTGGCGCTCGGGATCGCGCAGCGCGGCGAGCACGACCGGATCGGCGTCGCGCAGAAAGAACGGGTCGGCGAAGAAGGCGGGCTCGCTCTCGTACACGAACGTCGACAGCTCGCGCGTCAGCGTGGGGGTGTAGCACACGGCACCGTCACGGAGGAGCCCGATGAGCTCCCCGTCCACCGGCCGATCGCGGACGCTGTGCGCCACGAAGTCGGCCCCGGCGCGCACGAGGCGCTTGGCGTCGTCGAGGTAGAACAGGTGCGCCGCGAGCGGCAGTCCCAGCCGGTGTGCCCGCTCGATCACGGCCCCGTACACGTCGGGCGACATCTTCTCCGTCGTGCGGAGGTTGTCGTCGACCCGGATCTTGATGACGTCGACGCCCAGCGCGGCGTTGGCGTCCACCATCTCGACCGCGGCGGCCGGCGTATCTCCGGTGACCACGGTGCCGGCCACCAGGAGCCGGGCGCGGTCGAGCCGCGTAGCGTCCTCCTCATCACGCACCGCGATGGCTTCCGGACCGTCGCCACCGAGGCTCACGACCGTGGTCACCCCGTAGCGCGCGTACAGGGCCAGCTGCCGGAGAACGTTGGCGCGCGAGTAATGCCCCGTCTCGAGCCCCACGGTCTCGCCTACGTGCCCGTGCGTATTGATGAGGCCGGGGATCAGATAGCGTCCCGTGACGTCGATGCGATCCGCGTCCGGCGGGATCGTGACCTCCGTGTCGGCTCCCACGTCGGTGATCCGCCCATCGGTCACGAGCAGGACCCCGTCGGCGATCGGCGCCCGGCCGGTCCCATCGATGATGGTGGCGCCGACGAAGGCGCGCGTCGCTCCGGGGACCGCGGCGTCGGCGCTCCCGTCCTCCGGCGCCCGATCGACCGGGGCGCACGCGAGCAGGATTCCCGGGAGCATCCCGGCGATCGCCGTGGCAACCCTCCGACCGGTCGGGCGCGGCGGCCGGCGTCGGAGACGCGTCCGGTGGTGCCTCGTCCTCGTCATGCTCGTTCGACTCCGCTCGGGGTGGCGGGAAGCAGCGCGATCACCTCGCGCTCGAGGCGCTCGGCCGTGGCGACCGGAATCGACAGCTGCTCACGGACGCGCGCCAGGATGCCCCGTTCCCGCTCCGACACCGCCCCATCCTCCAGCGCGCCTTCGAGCGCCGCGCGGTACACCTCGTGCTTGCGGTCCTCGAGGTAGCCGGGTCGCGAGGAGATCCCGCCCATGACCCGGTCGGCGAACCGTTCCGCGAGCCTCTGGAGCGGGCGCACGAGCAGCACGATGATCCCGGCCGCCGCCAGCCCGAGCAGGGTTCCGTGGACCGGGACCACGGACTCCAGAAGCTCGCTCCCGGCGAAGAAGGCGGTGGCGATCACCGCCCCCACCGTCCCCTGCTGGAGCGCGAACTTCAGCTTCAGATCCAGATCGAAGAGCTGGAACCGGAGCACGCCGTAGGCGAGCAGGGCGACGTACAGGATCGAGACGAGGGCGGGACCGATGTTGGCGAGGAAGTCGCCCCAAAAGGAGATGCGCCGGATCGCCGGATACAGGGTCCACACGACCACGTTGAACAGGTCGCGCAGGCCGAACGCGAGCGCGAACCAGCGGGCGCGGGAGCGCGCCGCCGTCCCGGGCGTGGCACGCACGTACGCGATGAGCGAGGCCGCGAGCCCGAACAGCGACGCCACGGCCTGCAGCTGCACCAGACGCACCCCGGGCGGACGGAACTCGAAGTTCCAGGTGGCCCACGCGGGCCGGTAGAGCGGGCCGATGAAGGTCGACGGCGACAGGATCACCCACGCGGCGACCGCCACGCTCGCCGTCCCGAGCACGACGAGGGCGACACGAGACCGGAACGGCTGCACGAGGCGCGTGTCGAGGGCCGCTCCGAGGAAGGAGAGGTACTGGAAGGGGATCGCCCCCAGCGCCGCCGTCGCGATCCCCGCCACGACGCGAAAGGCGGCGGGGCTCTCGACGAGGAAGAAGACCGAGCCCCCGAGCCATGTCCCCTCGAGCGCGAGCACCGACGCGAGCCGCCGGTTGAGCGACCGCGCGGGGTCGGTGCGGAGGAGCACGAACCCGGCCGCCCAGGCGAGCGAGCCGGCCAGGATCCCGGGGACGGCCCACGGCGTCCAGGCGAGCGCCATCGCGGAGGCTGCCGCGTTTCCGGGGGCTAGAACGGATTCGTGGCGAACACCGAGAATTCCGGGATGAAGCCGCGGCGGTCGATCTCCAGCGCGCCGATCACCGCATCGGCGATTTCGCGTGGCGTGAGCTTCTTGGACGAGGCCTCCTGCCCGTGCCCGGCCTTGGAGGCGAACTCCGTCAGCACCTCGCTCGGGTTCACCAGCATCACGCGGACGTCGTGGCGGCGGAGCTCATCGCGCCAGCACTCGGTCATGCCGCGCAGCGCGAACTTGGACGAGCTGTACGCCGTGCTCCCGCGCCCGCCCCTCAGACCCGAGGTGGAGGAGATGTTGACGAGCTCGCCCGATCCCTGCGCCACGAACCGACGCGCCGCCTCGCGCGCCATGAGGAAGGCGCCGAACACGTTGGTCCGGTACACCGACTCGATCTCTTCGAGCTCCATCTCGACGAGTGGCTCGAAGATCCCGAAGCCCGCGTTGTTGATCAGGATGTCCAGACGTCCGTGCTTCTCGACCACCGAGGCCACCGCCCGGACGGCGTCGGTTTCGAGGCCGACGTCGCCGGCGATGTGATCCACCCCCAGCTCCTCGGCCGCGCGTCGAAGCACGTCCGCGCGGCGCGCCATGATCGTCACGCGAGCCCCTCGCGCGGCCAGGGCTGCGGCGATGGCCCGCCCGATCCCCTCGCTCCCACCGGTGACCAGGGCGACGGCTCCGTTCAGGTCCATCCTGGGGTCCTCCTCGCTGCAGACGGGGTCCGGCGGCGCGGGACATGGGCGCCCGGGGGGGCGGCGAGAATCGACGCCCGGGGCGCAGGCTACGCGACCCGCGAGGGACTGTCAAAGCCGGTCGGGGAAGATTTCCGGACGGATTCCCATGCGTCGGGAACGATTCCCGGGGCGCCCCTCCGCGCCGCGCGTTCGGGCCGCGCCCCCCCAACGCCACCGGAGTCCCCAACGCGTTGGATGGCAGCGGGTTACGTGATCGAAGCCCGAGTGGCCCGGCTGGTCTCGGGTGCGGTACGCGTGTTGCCTCCCCAGTCCCGACGAGTGATCGAGGGTCGCCGGCACGAGGTCGGCCGACCCCAGCCTGCACAATGCACCAGAGAGGTCCCCACGATGTCGAAGCTGATCAGAGGATTCGCCGGCGCCGCGCTCTTGCTCGCACTGCCCCTGTCGGTGAACGCGCAGGACCAGCAGGAAGAGGGCACGCCGCAGCAGGAAGTCTGCGAGGCCACGGTCGCACCTGTCCATTCGGGTGAGATCGTCGCGGCGACGGCGACTTTCCCCTCGCCGTTCGGCGATGTGATCGCGATCGAGGCGCCGGAGGCGAGCGGGCTCGCGCTGGCGACCGACGAGGACAAGACCGACATGGCCTCCGAGGAGCAGTCCGAGGAGCTCACCGAGCTCGCGAACGACCCGAACACGACGATCTTCTGGCTGGATACGCGGGAGTCGTCGGCCGGCACGTATGCCGTCATGCTCAAGAACGCCGAAGAGGTGAGCTGCGTAGCCGAGATCACGGTCGAGACGCCGGGTCGCTGACGCACGATCTGACGCAGGACGAGGTCCGCGCGTCCGGGTCGCGAGGCCCGGGCACGCGCCTCGATCCCCGACTCGCTGGACGGGCCAGGGGATCGGATCGCGGGTTCCGGCAATAGAGTCGTTCGGTCCCCGGTCAGGACCAGCCGGGCTCGCCCGGAAGCGGGGGAGGAGGTCAGGCGCCTTCTTCCCCGTTTCCCTTTTCTCCCCACCGCCCCCCTGCCCCGAGTCCCACCGGCCTCCGCGCGCTCCATCCAGCACGCCACCGCCCGCCGAGCCGCGGGTGGCGAGGTCGCCGGGTACTGACCATCGTGGACCAGTGACCTTGGCGACGGACAGTTCGCGACGGTCCGTGAACCGATCGTTCCGGTCGGGTGTTTCAACGGTTGTTTCAATCCGCGTCTGAAACGCGGCGAGCCGCGCGCGAGCGCGATCCGCGAGTCGCTCAAGCCTTTGATGTGGAGCGAGTTGGAGCCCGTAGACGCGGATCCGCGGGGGGTGGTCCGGAAGCTGCCCCCGTGACGGTCGCGGCGATGGGTTGGCCCCGGTGGACGACGCCGAGGACTCGAAGCGGGAGAACGAACATGCTGATCAGGAAGCACGGCACGCACGATATCCGGTCCTCCGAGATCACGCCGGAGAGCGTGTTCGTGAACCGTCGGACCTTCCTCGAGCGCTCGACGAAGATCGGTCTGGCCGCGGCCTTCGCCCCCGGGGTGCTGGCCGCCTGCGACCGGTCCGCCAACACCGCGAACGCGGCGTCCAGCGTGCCGGTCCCGGGCGAGCCGAGCCAGGACGTGGACTGGAGCCGGATGCGCTCCGAGCTCGGCGAGGAGCTCAACTCCTACGAGGCCGTGACGACCTACAACAACTTCTACGAGTTCGGGACCGGGAAGGAGGATCCGGCCCGCAACGCGCACACCCTCGAGCCGCGCCCGTGGTCCATCGCCGTCGAGGGCGAGGTGGCGAAGCCCGCCGTGTACGACCTCGAGGACTTCCTGTCGCCGGTTCGCCTGGAGGACCGCGTATACCGGCTGCGATGCGTGGAAGCGTGGTCGATGGTCATCCCGTGGCGCGGGTTCGCGCTCGCCGATCTGATCCGGCGCGTGGAGCCGACCGGGAACGCGAGGTTCGTGGAGTTCACCACGCTGAACGATCCCGAGCAGATGCCCGGCCAGCGGCGCAACGTGCTCCCCTGGCCCTATGTCGAGGGGCTCCGCATGGACGAGGCGAACCACCCCCTCACCATGCTCGTGACGGGTGTGTACGGACGCGAGCTCCCGAACCAGAACGGGGCGCCGCTCCGGCTCATCGTGCCGTGGAAGTACGGCTTCAAGGGCGTCAAGTCGATCGTCAAGATCCGCTTCGTGCGCGACATGCCGGCCACGACGTGGGCGATCGTGGCCCCCGACGAGTACGGCTTCTACGCCAACGTGAACCCCGAGGTGGACCACCCGCGCTGGAGCCAGGCGACCGAGCGCCGCATCGGCGAGTTCCGCCGGCGCGAGACGCTGCCGTTCAACGGGTACGGGAACCAGGTGGCTTCGATGTACGCCGGGATGGATCCCCGCACGCTCTACTGAGCCGCCGGCGACCCCACCCATGGCCCTGTCGAGGAAGCAGCGGGTCGTCGCGAAGACGGTCGTGTGGATCGCGGCGCTCACCCCCGCCGCGCTTCTCGCGTGGGACTTCTGGCGCGGCAACCTGAGCGTCAACCCGATCGAGGACATCACCAACCGCACCGGCTGGTGGACGCTGACCCTCCTGTCGGTCACGCTCGCGATCACCCCCGTGCGCCGTCTGACCGGCCGGCACGACATCGTCCGCTTCAGGCGACTCATCGGTCTGTTCGCCTTCTTCTATGGGACGCTGCACCTGCTCACCTACATCGTGCTGGATCGCTACTTCGCGTTCGGCACCCTGCTGGAGGACATCGCGGAGCGGCCGTTCATCACGGTCGGGTTCGCGACCTGGCTGATCCTCCTGTCGCTGGCGCTCACCTCTACGCGCGGCTGGATCCGGCGGCTCGGGAAGAAGTGGCGGCGCCTCCACCGTGGCGTGTACGTGGCGGCCGTGCTGGGCACGATCCACTTCTACTGGGGCGTGAAGGCGGACACGCGCGAGCCCCTGTGGTTCATGGGGATCGTAGCCGTCCTGCTGCTCGCGAGGCTGCCGGCCGTGCGCCGGATGGCCGGCTCCGTGCGCGCCCGCCGCCGGAGCGCCGGCGAGCGGGTGAGCGCGGGGCGCCGCTCGGAGCCGCTGACTCCCTGACGCGCGCCGGTCGGCGCCGACCACGCGAGGCTCCGACGGATTGCCCCGAGCCCCGGCGCGCGTGCAAGCTACCGTCGATGGGGACGGCGCGGTCGCCGCCGCCCCGCGTCCCTCGCTTCGGGGAGCTTCGCATGCGGTGTCGTGTCTCGCGTCGGTCGTTCGCCCCGCTAGTGCTCGCCGCCCTCGCCGGGCCCGGCACGATCCCCGCGCTCGCCCCCGCCGCCCCGCTCGCGGCGCAGACGGGCGCCGGGAAGCGGCCGCTCGGCGTCGACGACTACGATCGGTGGCGGACCGTCGAGTCGGTACGGCTGTCTCCGGACGGCGAGTGGGTCACCTTCGCCTACGGCCACCGGCTGGAGGACGACACGCTCGTCGTGCGGAGCCTCGCCGGCGGCAACGCGCACGAGATCCCGCGCGCCGTCGACCCCGCCTTCTCCGACGACTCCCGCTGGCTGGCGTACCGGATCGCGCCCCCGAAGGCCGGGGCGCGGCACGGCGACCCTCCCCCGGGGGAGATCGGCCTGCTCGATCTCGAGACCGGGCGCCGGGTGACGTGGTCCGGGGGCGGGAGCTTCGCGTTCGCGTCGGGCTCCTCGCACCTCGCGGTCCACAAGCGACCCGCCACGGAGACCGACCACACGGGCTCCGAGCACACGGGCTCCGACCTCGTGGTCCACGATCTGGCGCGGGGCGTGGACATCCTGCTCGGGAACGTCGACAGCTACGCGTTCAACGAGCCGGGGACGATCCTCGCGTACACGGTGGACGCGGCGGGGCGCGATGGGAACGGTCTGTACGTGCTCCACCTCGGGACCGGCGTGCTGCAGACGCTCGACCAGGCGCCGGCGCAGTATGCCAGGCTCGCGTGGAACCGGGCCGGCACCGCGCTGGCGGCGTTGCGCGGCGTGCGGGACGACACGCTCGAGGAGCGCACGAACACCCTGGTCGCCGTGCGCGGGGTAGACGGCGGGGCCCCCCGCGCGCTGTCCTTCGCGCCGGCCGCGCTCCGTGGGCTTCCGGCGGGGCAGGTGATGAGCGAGCGCGGCTCGCTCCACTGGCGGGACGACGGCTCCGCCGTGTTCGTGGGGCTCAAGCCCCAGCGCCGGAAGCTGGAGGAGGACCCCGAGCGCCCGCGCGCGAACGTCGACGTGTTCCACTGGAACGACGAGCGGATCCAGTCGGTGCAGCGGGCCCGGGCGGAGGCCGACCGGAACGTGACCTTCCTGTCGGCCCTCGACCTCGACCGCGCGACCCTCGTCCCACTCGCGGACTCCTCGATGCGGCGCGTCGTCCTGTCGAGCGACGGGAGCCGTGCCGTGGGTCGCGACGACCACGCCTATCTCTCCGACTGGAAGGAGGACCGGGCCGACTACTACCGGGTCGATCCGTCCACCGGCGAGCGCACCCGGTTTCTCGAAGCGCAGGGCCGCACGCTGGGGCTGTCTCCCGATGGGCGCTGGTTCGCCTTCTGGCGCGACGGCCAGGTGTGGGCGTATGACCTCGAGAGGGGAGAGACCCGCAACCTCACGGCGTCCGCGCCGGTCTCGTTCGTGGACGGGGAGTTCGACCACCCGGGCACGCCGCCGCCGTACGGCCTCGCCGGGTGGACCGCGGACGGTCGCGGCCTGATCCTCGAGCACCGCTACGACCTGTGGCTCCAGCCGCTCGACGGCTCGCCGGCCACCGACCTCACCGGTGGCGTGGGGACCCGCGATGAGATCCGTTTCCGCATCGCGCGCGTCGACCCAGACGCGGAAGCCATCGACCTGAGCCGTCCCGTGCTCCTCACCGCCTACGGAGAGTGGACCAAGAAGTCGGGCTTCTACGAGCTCGATCGCGGCCGCCTCACCGAGCGCGTGTTCGAGGACCGGAAGTACGACGAGCTGCTCAAGGCGGCGGACGCCGATCGCTACGTGTTCACACGCTCGACGTTCGCCGAGTTCCCGGACCTGCACGCGAGCGACGGGTCGTTCCGGAACCCGGAGCGGCTGACGGACGCGAACCCGCAGCAGGCGGAGTTCGCGTGGGGGCACCGCATCCTGTTCGAGTTCGAGAACTCGGCCGGGGTACGGCTCCAGGGGACGCTCGCCATCCCCGACTCGTACCGCGAAGACCAGAAACTCCCGATGATCGTCCTGTTCTACGAGAAGAAGTCGCAGGACATGCACGAGTACTACACGCCGCGCTTCGAGAGTGCCGGCTATCCGGCCGGGAACCCCGGGCCCGTGGCCGAGCTCGCCGCGTACGTGAGCAACGGCTACCTCGTCATGCAGCCCGACGTCCACTTCAACACCGGCACCACACACGCCGACATGCTCGACTGCGTGACCGCGGCCACCCGCAAGGTCATCGAGATGGGCTACGCCGACCCCGAGCGCATCGCGCTGGGCGGCGGGAGCTTCAGCGGGGGCGGAGCGGCGTTCATCTCCACGCGGACCGACATGTTCGCCGCCATCGTGGCGCGCGCCGCGCCCATCAACCTGGCGGGGGAGTTCGACATCCTGTTCGGGAGCGGCGACAACAACCACCAGTACGACATCTACGGGCAGGGGCGATACGGCACGAACCCGTTCGACGACTTCGAGCTGTATCGCGAGCAGTCACCCATCACGCGCGTCGAGGACATGAACACGCCGCTTCTCTACCTGCACGGCGTCCAGGATGGCTCGGTCGAGTACCTGCAGGGGATGGAGTTCTACAACGCGCTCCGCTTCCTCGGGAAGCCGATCATCTTCCTGTCGTATCCGGACGAGGGGCACAACCTGCACCGGTACGAGAACCAGCGGGACTTCGTCGAGCGCCTGTGGCAGTTCCTCGACCACTACCTCAAGGACGCCCCCGCGCCGGGCTGGATGACGCACGGGGTGCGCTTCCTGGACCGGGGGTACTGAGCGCGGGCCGCGAGCGCTCGACGTCGCGGCCCGCCGGTCGATGGTCAGTCGTTTCCGGTGTCGACCGTCAGCGTCTGCCAGATGTTGTCGTCGTGCGCGCCGATCGCGCGGAGCGCGGCCTCGTAGCCCTGGGGGTGCGCCTCGAACGCGCGAACATCATCGCCCACATGTCGTCGATGGCGTCCCAGCTCGGGAGCAGATACACGATCTGCCAGTTCATCGGCCCCCCGCTGGCGTGCTCTTCCACCGCCCATCCGTTGATGAGCCCCGCATCCATGGCCGCCCGCAGGGCCGGCACCCACACATCGGAGTAGAAGGTGCGCCACGCGTCCATCCCCGCGGGCGCGATCTCGAACGAGGCGACGTATCGGAACGCGGTGGCCGGAGCGCGGCGCCGAACGACAGGGCGGAGCCCAGCACGGCGAGCAGGGGGATGCGCGTCATCGAAGCCTCCTTTGGCGAGGATGTGGGGAGATGCGGCCGCTTCCACACGAGGGACACGACGACCCCGGGGAGGAGGGCGTCCGGGGGTTCACGGGAAGGCGCGCACCGACCACACGGCGCGTCGCGGTCCGTTCGTGCGGGCCACGGGGCCCATCGGCCGGAATGTAGCGCGGCATCTCCGGGGCCGACCAGAGGGCCGGACGCAGCTGCCGGCCTATCGTGCCGGCCCGCTGGTCCAGTCGTCGCTCACCGGCCTTGCCGCGTCCCATCCCCGGGGTGACCTTGTCCGATCGGTCGGGTGCGCGGCCGTCTCCATTCCATCCACGAGGTCCTCCGTGCGATACGGTCCCTGGCTCGCCCCGGGCGTGGTGCTCTGTCTGACCGGCGTCACCGGTCCCGCGCCCCCGGCCGCGGTTTCCGCGGGGCTTCCCGACATCGTCATCAACGACAACCGCATCCCTGCGGGAACGCTCGTCGGTGGTGCCCTCGAGCTGGAGCTCGAGATCGTCGTGGGCGACTGGCACCTGCTCGGCGACGACCAGCCGCCGGGTCGGGTGCTCGCCTTCGCCGAGCGGGGGAAGGCGCCCTCGATCCCGGGGCCCCTGATCCGCGTCCCGCTGGGCACCGAGGTGCGCGTCACGATCACGAATCCACTCGACTCGGCCGCTACGCTCCACGGTCTGAGCGCCCGACGGAACGGGCTCGCGCCACCGCTCCGCATCCCGGCGGGTGGGACCCGCGCGGTGCGCTTCGTGGCCGACGCCCCCGGGACGTATTTCTACTGGGGGGGCACCGGCGACGAGCCCCTCGCCGACCGAGCGTGGGAGGACAGCCAGCTCACCGGCGCCCTGGTCGTGGACCCGACGCGGCCCGCGGCGGAGGACCGCATCTTCATGATCGGGATGTGGTTCGATGGCCGGCTGGAGGACGGGAACCCGGACTTCGGCCGCCAGTTCCTGGTCATCAACGGACGCCCGTGGCCCCACGACGAGCGGCTGACCTACGCCGTGGGGGACTCCATCCGGTGGCGCATCATCAATGCGTCCGCGGAGCCCCACGCCATGCACCTGCACGGGTTCTTCTACCGCGTGGGCGCGCACGGGGATCTGGCGCGGGACACGGTCTACTGGCCCGAGCAGCGCCGCACCGAGGTGACGGAGGACATCGGGATCGGCCAGACGATGGCCCTCGCGTGGTTCGCGGATCGCCCCGGTGGCTGGATCTTCCACTGCCACATGAGCGCGCACGTCATCCCGAACCCGCGCATGGACGTCAAGCTGAGCGAGGAGGAGCGCTTCCTGCCCTTCTACCGGAACGGGCACCAGGATGTCGATGCGAACCACCACGCCATGGAAGGCATGGGCGGCCTGGTGCTCGGGATCTACATCCGACCCCCGGAGGGCTGGACCCCGGACGAGCCGAAGCGGCGCGAGATGCGTCTGTTCGTCCAGTCGGCGCCGGCGACCGGAGGCCTGAGCGGGCGCCAGTTCGCCTACGTGCTCCAGGAGGGAGACACCGAGCCGGCGCCCGATTCCGTGCGTCTGCCGGGCTCCCCCCTCGTGCTCCACAGGGGCGAGCCGACGGCGATCAAGGTGTTCAATCGCACCGACGAGCCCACGCAGGTGCACTGGCACGGGCTGGAGATCGAGAGCTACTACGACGGCGTCGCGGGCCTCGGAGGGTATCCGCGCCACCTCACGCCGGCGATCGCGCCCGGCGACTCGTTCGAGATGCGGATCACCCCGCCCCGCGCCGGGAGCTTCATGTACCACACGCACGTGAGCGACCTCAGGCAGCAGGGCTCAGGGCTGTACGGGGCGTTCATCGTCCTCGACGAAGGCGAGACGTGGGATCCCGATACGGATCGCGTGTTCCTGTTCGGTGAGTCGCCGTTCCGCGACGACGAGGTGCCGGTCCTCAACGGGGCGAACCCGACGCAGCCCATGGAGCTCGAGACCGGGAAGACATACCGGCTCCGCTTCATGCAGATCACCCTGAACCGTCCGGCGACCCGCGTGCGCCTGGTGCGGGAGGGGTTCCCGGTGCGCTGGGTCCCGCTCGCCAAGGACGGGTTCGACCTGCCCGCCGCACAGCGCAAGCCGGTCCTCGCCGATCAGACCATCGCCGTGGGCGAGACGTTCGACTACGAGTACCGGACGCCGGCCCGACCGACCGAGCTGCGCGTGGAGCTCCGTACGGGAGACGGGGGACTCCTCGTGGAGCAGGTGGTGAAGGTGGTGGCTTCCGGGAGCTGACCCGGGCCCCGGAGCCCGGAAGAAAGCGACGATCCCTCGACAACGGAAGGCGACGCTATTCCTGGCGCAGGGTCTCGGTGGGATCCACGCGCGCCGCCCGGCGGGCAGGGATCCAGGCGGCGGCCAGGATCGCGAGGGCGATCACCGCCGCCACGACCGTGAGGATCGCCGGATCGCGGGCCTCGACGCCGAACAGCTGGCTCTCGATCAGGCGAGTGAGCCCCAGCGATCCGGCGATCCCGAGGCCGATCCCGACCGCGCCGAGCGCGGCCCCCCAGCGGATGATCGACGCTACCACCCGGCCCGGTCCGGCCCCGAGCGCCAGCCGGATCCCGATCTCGCGGGCTCGCTGGCTGACGGCGTAGGAGAGGACGCCATATACGCCCACGATCCCGAGCAGGAGGGCCAGCCCCGCGAAGGCGGTGAGGAGCATCATCCGGAAGCGTTGACTGTCGAGCGAGGACGCCAGCCGGTCTTCGACGGTCGCGAGGTCGTAGACCGGTAGGTCGGGGTCGAGATGCCAGACCTGCTGGCGGATCGCGGGCGCCAGCGTCTCGAGCGGCTGCTTGGTGTAGACGACGAACGTCTGCGACGACCAGGAGACCTGCCCCACCGGCACGTACACACCGGGAGTGGCCCTGCTCCCGAGACCGTACTGCCGCACGTCCTCCACGACTCCGACCACCTCGCGCTCCTCGTCGTCCCCGTACGAGATACGGAGCCGCCGTCCGATCGCGTCCCGGCCCGGGAACAGCACCTCCGCCAGACCACGCCCGATGACGACGACGGGTGGGGCCTCTGCGCGGTCGCGCTCGTCCAGCGGCCGTCCCCCCAGGAGCCGGATCCCGGCCGCTTCGAGGTACCCGGGTGTGACGACGCGGAATGGGGCGGAGGCGGTGGGCGCCTCGCCGTCCGGGTCATCTGCCATTGCCATCGTCTGGAACCAGGGCACGCCCTCGAGTGGGATCCGGTTGGCGGCCCCCACGGCCCGCACCCCCGGCAGCGCCCCGATCGCGCGCCGCAGATCCGCGTAGAAGCTCCGCATGGCCTCCTCGGTCTCGTAGCGTGTGTCGGGCAGTGAGACGCGGAAGACCACACGGTCGGCAGTCTCGAACCCGGGATCCACCGCCTGGAGCTCGCGGAGGGTCCGGATCAGAAGGGCGGCACCCACCGTCAGCATCACGGCGATCCCGATCTCCCCCACGATGAGTCCGGTCATCAATCGGTCGCGCCGAATCCCGGCTGCGGCGCGACGCCCCACGCCGCCGACCAGCTCTCCCTCGGGACGTCGCGACAGACGCCACGCCGGCAGCAGACCGGCGCACAGGGCCGCGACCGCCGCCAGCCCGAGCGCGACGAGGATCACGCGGGCATCGAGACCGGAATCGGGCATGCGGGGGAGCGTGCCGGGCTGGACGGCGCCGATGCCACGCTCGACGAGAAACGCGATCCCGACGGCGAACGCCCCGGCGAGCCCGGCGAGCACGAGATTCTCGGTCAAGAGCTGCCGGACGATACGCAGCCGGGATGCGCCGAGAGACCTGCGGAGCGCCATCTCGGGCAGGCGGGTCGAGACCCGTGCCAAGAGGAGGTTCGCGAGGTTCGCGGCGCCAATGAGCAGGACGAGTCCGACGGCCCCCAGCCACAGGAGCATCGCGGGCCGCGCGTCGCCCAGCTCCTCCTGCCGCAGCGACACGGCCTGGATGCCGTACCCCGCGTCGGTGTCGGGATTGGCGGCGGCCAGGCGGTCCGCGACGAGAGCCGCCTCGGTCCGCGCCTCGTCGAGTTCGACCCCATGACCGAGAAGCGCAGCCACGTACAGGTAGTGGGCCTCCCGGGCGTCCGACAGCGGCCCGAGTGGCAGCCACAGGTCCGCCGGACGGAGCGGCGCGTATCCCGGCGGCATCACGCCGATGACATCGTAAGGCTGGCCATCGAGGATCACCGGTCGCTCGAAGACGTCGCGGCCCCCCCCGTATCGCTCGACCCAGAGGCGGTGGCTCAGCACGACGGCGTGCACCCCGGAAGCCGCCTCGTCCGGAGAGAACCAGCGTCCGAGTCGTGGAGAGACGCCGAACACCCTCGCGGCATCTGCCGAGGCGAGAGCTCCGGCCACCTGTTCCGGTTCCCCCGCTCCGGTGAGCGTGAAGGACCCCGTGCTCAGGACCGCGAACGCGGAGAACGACCGCATCTGCTCCCGCCAGTCGGAGATCTTCCCCGGAGCGACCGTCCAGGGGGCCCCCTCCGGCGACAGCTCCGAGAGCACCGCGATGCGGTCCTCGGTGGGGTAGGGGAGCGGGCGGAAGAGGACCGAGTCGACCACGCCGAACATGCCGGCCGTCGCCCCCACGCCGAGGGCCAGGGTGAGGACGGCCACGCTCGTGAAGCCGGGTCGCTTGCGGAGCGTGCGCCACGCGTAGCGCAGGTCCTGGCCGAGCGTGGCGGCGCGCTCGCGCCGCCGGCGACGGGTCTCCGCCACGCGGTCCTCGCGCGCGCACTCCCGGCGGATGGCCACGAGGTCGCCCATCTTCTCGGCCGCCGCCCGGCGGGCCGCCTCGGGGGACATCCCGGCCCTCTCGTACATCCGCGCGCGCTCGTCGAGGTGGAACGCGAGCTCGACGTTCGTGTCCGCGTCGGGATCCCGCCCGTGAAGCCGCAGGTACCGCCGCCAACGCGGCTCGTCCGCGGGGGGGCTCACGAGCCCGCCTCCGCCGCGACCGGTGGGCGGGTGGACTCGAGCACCCGCCGCACCGCCTCCGCGAACCGGGCCCATTCGGAGGATTCCTGCGCGAGGCGCTTTCGACCGGCCGCCGTCAGCTCGTAGTACTTCGCCCGGCGGTTGTTCTCCGTGAGCCCCCACGTCGCCGTCACCCAGCCCTTCCGCTCCAGCCGGTGGAGGGCGGGATACAGCGACCCGTCCTCGATGCGCAGCGCATCGCCCGCCGTCCGCTCCAGCCACAGCGCGATCCCGAAGCCGTGCATCGGTCCCCACGACAGGGTCTTGAGGAGCAGGACATCCAACGTGCCCATCAGGAAGCGTCGATCGTCGCTCGCCATCGGCTCGTCCTCCTCGTCGAGACGCCCGCATCCACGGGCGCGTGGCACTCATCAAGAAATGCTAGGGGAGCGTAGTGCCGGTCCCCTGGAAAAACAAGGGGGCGCCCCCGGTCGGGGCCATTGACGGGGGCGGATCGCGGCTCGAAGCTGTGGCGCCGGGCCCCGTCGCCGGGAGCCCCGCGCACTCTTCTCGATCGGGAGGCCACCCGGAGATGCTCGGGACCCTCGACTGGCTCGTCCTCGCCGTCTACTTCGCGGCGATCGCCGGCATCGCGTGGTGGGCCCTCACGCAGCGGACCGACTCCTCCGACGACTACTTCCTCGCCGGGCGCCACGTCGGCTGGTTCGTGGTCGGCGCCTCCGTGTTCGCCTCCAACGTGGGGTCCGAGCACGTGGTCGGGCTGGCGGGCGCCGGGGCATCGAGCGGCGTCGTGCTCGGGCACTACGAGCTCCACTCGTGGCTCCTGCTCCTCCTCGGCTGGGTGTTCGTGCCCTTCTACATGCGGAGCCGGGTGTTCACCATGCCCGAGTTCCTCGAGCTCCGCTACGGGCCGGCGGCACGCTGGTTCCTGTCGATCGTCATGCTCGTGGGCTACGTGCTCACGAAGATCTCGGTCACCATCTACGCGGGCGCGGTCGTGTTCCAGGTCCTCATGGGGATCGAGTTCTGGACCGGGGCCCTGGTCATCGTGCTGCTCACGGGCATCTACACCGTGCTCGGCGGCCTGCGGGCCGTGGTGTACACCGAGGCGCTCCAGGCGATCGTCCTCATCGTGGCGTCCGCGCTCATCACGACGCTGGGTCTGGTCGCGATCGGCGGTCCGGGCGAGCTCATCGCGGCGGTGGGGCCCGAGCGGCTGAACATGTTCCTGCCCGCCGATCACCCCGACTTCCCGTGGACCGGGATGGTGTTCGCGCCGCCCATCGTGGGGCTGTGGTACTGGTGCACGGACCAGTACATCGTGCAGCGCGTGATCGCCGGACGCGGGGAAGCCGAAGCCCGGCACGGGACGATCTTCGCCGGCTATCTGAAGCTCCTCCCGTTCTTCATCTTCCTGGTGCCCGGTCTGGTGGCGTTCGCGCTCTCCCGGACCGGTCGGCTCGCGCTCCCGGAGGCCGACCAGGCCTTCCCCGCGCTCGTCGCCACCCTACTCCCCACGGGGCTGCGGGGGCTCGTGGCCGGCGGGCTGCTCGCCGCCCTCATGAGCTCGCTCGCCGCGGTGTTCAACTCCTCCTCCACCATCTTCACGATGGACATCTACAAGACGCTCCACCCGGACGCTCCCGAGCGCCGCCTCGTCCTCGTGGGGCGGATCGCGACCGGCGTCCTGGTCGTCCTCGGCATCCTGTGGATCCCGTTCCTCCGCGGCCTGTCGGGCGAGCTGTACAGCTATCTCCAGAGCGTGCAGGCCTACATCGCGCCGCCCATCGCGGCCGTGTTCCTGCTCGGGGTGTTCTGGAAGCGGATCAACGGGGCGGGGGCGATGACCGCGCTGGTGGGGGGTTTCGCGCTCGGGATGGGACGGCTGGTCGCGGAGCTGAACAAACAGACTCTGGGCGGCCCCCTGCGCTGGTACGCCGAGGTCAACTTCCTCCACTTCGCGATGCTGCTGTTCGCGATCTGCATGGCGCTCCTGATCGGAGTGAGCCTCGTCACGCGGGCGCCCCCACCCGATTCGATCCGCGGGCTCACCTACGGCACGACCGTCGCCGAGGACCGGCGGCGCTCGCGGGCCACCTGGGGCACGGCCGAAGTGGTGCACTCGGTCGTGATCGTGGTGCTCATCCTCGCCATCCTGGTGACGTTCTCGCCGCTTGGGCTCGGGGGGTAGCCGGGAATGTCGGCCGGTCCCTCCCGGGGTTGCCGCGCGTTCACCGCCCGGGGCACCTTGCCGGCGGTCGTCGACCCCCCGATCCCGGAGGACCACCCGATGCTCGCCCGCGATCGTCTCTCCCTCGCGACCCTCGTCGCGTCGTTGGCATGGCTCGCCACCACGCTCCCGGCCCGAGCCCAGGAGGAGGCGCTGCCGGTCGTCGTGCGGGCGGCCCGGCTCCTGGACGTGGCCTCCGGCCGCATCGTCGCGAACCCGGTCGTCGTCGTGCGCGATGGACGGATCGCGGCGGTGAACCCGGCGCGCGTCCCCGAATCGTCTCGCGACATCGACCTCGGGGACGTGACCCTGGTGCCGGGATTCACCGACCTCCACACGCACCTCGCGTCACAGATCTCGTCCCGGTCGTTCATCCAGCCGGTGACCGACACCGAGGCGGATCTGGCGTACGATGCGGCCAGGCACGCGCGCACCACCCTCATGGCGGGGTTCACGACGGTGCGCGATTTCGGTGGCGACGTGACGGTGGCCCTCGGCAAGGCGGTGGAGGAGGGGGACGTGCCGGGTCCGCGCGTCTTCCCGTCCCGGAACATGATCGGCATCACGGGTGGTCACTGCGACGTGACCGGGTTCGCGCCCGGGATCGCCGAGCAGACGGTCGAGGACGGCGTCGCCGACGGGCCCTGGGAGGTCGTCCGCGCGGTCCGCTACCAGATCAAGCACGGCGCGACCTGGATCAAGACGTGCGCGACCGCCGGCGTCCTCTCCTTCGAGGGGCAGGTGGGCGCGCAGCAGTACTCGCAGGAAGAGCTCGACGCGATGGTCGAGGAAGCTGCGCGACACGGCATCAAGGTGGCCGCCCACGCGCACGGCACCGAGGGGATCAAGGCCGCGATCCGGGCCGGCGTGGCCACCATCGAGCACGGCTCGATGCTGGACGACGAGGCGATCGCGATGATGAAGGAGCGCGGCACCTACCTCGTCCCCACCACCTACCTGGTCGACGCCATCCCCCTCGATCAGCTCCCGCCTCCCGTGCGCGCGAAGGCCGAGGAGGTCCTCCCGCTGGCGCGCGCGAGCCTCCGGAGGGCGATCGCGGCCGGCGTGCGGATCGCGTTCGGGACCGACGCGGGGGTGTATGCGCACGGGGACAACGCGAAGGAGTTCGAGGTTCTCGTGCGTCTGGGCATGAGCGAGCTCGACGCGCTGCGCAGCGCCACGACCGTGGCGGCCGAAGTCCTCGAGCGGACGGACGAGCTGGGCCGGATCGCCCCCGGCTTCCGGGCCGACATCGTGGCGCTGCCGGGGAACCCGCTCGAGGACATCACGGTGACGGAGCGCCCGACGTTCGTCATGAAGGACGGGCACGTGTTCCGACACGACGCGCTGGGGATCGGGGCGGAGCACGCGGCGACCCCCTAGCCCCGGGTTCCGCGTGCGTTCGCGCGGCCGGGGCCCGAGCGTCCCGTGCTGAGCATCCTCGTCGTGGCGTGCGCCCTGGCGCTCGCCGGCTATCTGTCGTTTTCGCGGCGCGTGGCGGCGTCCTCCGCCTGGCGGGCCACCGCTACCCCCCTCGCATCGATCATGGGGAGCGGCTTCCTCATCAGCGCCCCGCTCCTGGCCGGGCTCGTCGGGGTGCGGGCCGTCCTCTTCATGGCCGTGCTGCTCCCCGTCGCCTACGCGCTCGGCGGCGTGATGCGGTTCAACATCCGTCACTTCGAGCCGATCGAGACGGACGAGGGGCCGGCCCGGAAGGTGGCCCTCGCCTCCCGCGTCGTGCTCACCGCGGCGTATTTCGTGTCGGTGTCGTACTACCTCCAACTTCTCGCGGCCTTCGCCCTCCACGCGCTCGGCAGCGAATCGACGCTCGCGGCCCGCCTGGTCACGAGCGGGCTCCTGCTCGTGATCGGCGGAGTGGGGATGTGGCGCGGGCTCGATGAGCTCGAGGTCATCGAGAAGTACGCCGTCAGCCTCAACCTCGGGATGATCGCGGCCCTCATCCTGGCGCTGGCGTGGTACAACGTGGCCCGGGTAGTCGGGGGGAGCTGGTCGCTCCCCACGCTCGATTCCTCGGTGTCGCTCCGTGACGCGCGCGTCCTCCTGGGGCTCCTCATCATCGTCCAAGGGTTCGAGACGTCCCGCTACCTGGGTGACGAGCACCCTGCCGAGCTCCGCGTGAGGACGATGCGGACGGCCCAGCTCACCGCCTCTGCCGTCTACCTGGCGTTCACGGGGCTGGCCACGGTGCTGTTCGAGCCCGATCTCGGCTCTCGGGTGACCGACGTGATCTCGATGACCGCACCGGTCGCCGTCGTCCTCCCCGCGCTGCTCACGATCGCGGCGGTCGGGAGCCAGTTCAGCGCCGCCGTCGCGGATACGGAGGGCGCCGGCGGACTCATCGAGGACCTCAGCCGCCATCGGCTGAAGGAGCGGTACGGCTATGCCCTCATCCTGGCGGGAACGGTGGCGCTGACGTGGGTCACGGACGTGACGGGGATCATCGCGTACGCCTCGCGCGCGTTCGCGCTCTACTACGCGGTCCAGTGCGCGGTAGCGTGGATGGTGGCGGGATCCGGCGGGTCGATCGCGTGGGCTCGAGCGCGCCGGATCGGGTACGCGGGGCTCGCGGTCGTGTGTCTGGCCGTCGCCATCCTCGGCCTGCCGGTGGAATGACGGGAACCGACGCCCGGCCGCGAGGCATTGGTCAGCCTTCCCCGCACACCGGTGCCCCGGCACCGCGTACGCGCGACATCGCCTCGACGACCGTCCGCCGCTCTTCGGCCTCGAGGTGATCGAAGAACAGACGCTGGAGGTCCTCGACGTGCACCGCGAGGGCCCGGTCGAGCGCCTCGCGCCCCGCGTCGGTGATCGCCACGTACTGGACCCGGCGGTCCTCCTCGCACGAGCGCCGCTCCGCGTAGCCGTTCTCGGCGAGGCGATCGACGAGCCGGGTGACGCCACCCGAGGACAGCAGCGTCTGCTCGGCGAGGGTCCCCATCGTCAGCGCACCCCCGGCCCGCTCGATGCGCAGGAGGGCCTCGAACCAGACGAATCCGAGGTCCACCTGCCCGCGCAGCGAGCGGTCGAGCTCCTTCTCGAGATGCCGCATGGCCTCGAGCACGGCTCCGTAGTCGTCGATCCGGGGGTCTCTTGCTTTCGCCATGAAATTATCTTAACTTAAAATTATTGCCAATGCAAATACTGTCGAGTAAGATAACTGCTCCACGGCACGCGAGCGACTCCGGCCCTGGCCGCCCGGTCGCACCTACACAAGAAGGAGTTCGACCTATGACGACAACCTCGACGTTCCCCGAGACGGGAACCTGGCAGATCGACCCCGCACACACCTCCATCGCCTTCACCGTGCGCCACCTCGTGGCGGCAAAGGTACGGGGACGCTTCGATTCGTTCGAGGGCGTGATCGAGGTCGGTGACGCCCCGCGGGACAGCTCGGTCGAGGTCTCGATCGATGCCGCCTCGCTCGACACGGGTGTGGCGGACCGCGACCGGCATCTGAAGAGCGGCGACTTCCTCGACGTCGAAAACTACCCGAGAATCGAGTTCCGCTCCACGGCCGTCCGCGAGACGGGATCGGGCTACGAGGTGGACGGGAATCTGACGATCCGCGGCGAGACCCGCCCGGTGACGCTCGACATGGAGTTCGGCGGCGTGGTCACCGATCCATGGGGGAACGACAAGGCGATCTTCTCGGGCGAGGGGAAGATCGACCGGGGCGACTGGGGCCTGACGTGGAACAAGACCCTCGAGACGGGTGGCCTGCTCGTCGGCAAGGAGGTCGCCATCGACATCGAGGCCCAGGCGCAGATCGGCTGACCGGACGCGGTCGGGGCGGGCGGCCCTGCGGGGCCGTCCACCGCCGGGCGGCCGACCGATGTATGTTGTGCGGACTCCATCGACGACCCGTCAGGACCCGGAGGATCCGATGAGCCGCAGCACCGCGCGGACCGCCGCACTCACCGCCGTCGTCACGCTCGTGGTGCTCGCCGCGGGCGCCCTCGCCTTCATCTACTCGGGGATCTACGACGTTTCCGCCACGAGCGGCCACACGCGACTCGGCCGCCGGGTCCTGAACACCATCCGGGAGCGCTCCATCGACGTCCGCGTCGGCCGCGTCCCCGACCCGCCGCCCGCGGACTCGGCCATGCTGGCGGAGGGATTCGAGCACTATCACGCGATGTGCGTGGAGTGCCACGGCGCCCCGGGCATCGACAGGGGCGAGGTCGGCGAGGGGATGACACCCGAACCTCCCGAGCTCGACGAGGAGGCCGAGGAGATG
>Ga0315553_10000530_pt1 | contig 33737 bp, 36 predicted proteins | sample SalMarSW160140MG_FD_203099 | JGI IMG/M metagenome (GOLD analysis project Ga0315553, IMG submission 203099) | Salt marsh sediment microbial communities from the Plum Island Ecosystem LTER, Massachusetts, United States - Salt Marsh Sediment SW1601-40 ... | reverse complement strand
CGATTGAGTTGAGCTGCGAGTTAGCGTCGAGCAAGTCCGGACTCCGGGCTAGCCCAAGGTGGGAAATGTTCTCAAGCGATCTCGACAGGGTGCAACATCCTATTGCCACCCGCAGCTGGGGGGTCATCCTCGGCTCGTTCATCATGGTTACCGTTGCGGCTGCGCTCGTCAGCGCAAAGACGGTGCCCTTCCTGTTTGGCGCAACGGTCGCGAGCTTTCTAGTGGCAGCGGCGCTGCGTGGGCGGCTTCGTCAAGCTATGCCGCGGCGCGGACCCGTTTTCTGGCACCTCGCCGTGTTCCTGCTTTACGCCGCCGCCAGCGCGACATGGGGGGCGGAGCCGGGACCCGCGCTTCTCGTTATCTCCCTGGCCGTCCTCGTTGCGCTCAGCAGCCTTGTTCTACCGCAGTTCATTGCCGAGGAGACACGTCCCAATCTGCTGCATATGGGGGAGGGGCTGTGGGTCGGTTTCATCGTCGCTATGATCTATCTCGTGGTCGAGATTGCAACCGATCAAAGCATCAAGATCTGGCTCTACAATATGATCGGCTTCCGTCCAGGCGATTTGGCCCCCGAAAACTACTTCACGTGGTCAGGCAGCAAGCTGATCTTCATCTCGCGGGAAGACCTGGCTCGGAACATGTCCCCCCTAACGTTGTTCCTTTGGCCTAGCGTTCTGGCGATGCTGGGCACCTTGTCGCGGTTCTGGCGGACAGGTCTCGCCGTAGGCGCGGTGGTGATCGCCGGGACGCTCGTAATGTTGAATACCCATGCGACCTCAAAGCTGGCCTTCATAGCCGGTCTTGCCGCCTTCGCCTGCGCCCACCTAGCGCTGCGTCTAACGGGGCGCCTTATGGCGATTGGCTGGATTTGCGCGTGCCTAGCCGTGCTTCCCTTGGCCTTGCTTGCGCATCGATTCGATTTGCACAACGCATCGTGGCTGGAGGCAACCGCCCGCCACCGCATTATCATCTGGAACTATACCGCTGAGCAGGTTTTCAAAGCGCCCTGGTTCGGTGTGGGCGCGAGGACGACCTATGTGCTTGGGCCGCGCCTCGAATTGGAAATCACCACGCCACCCGATGAGGCGTTCCAGCGTACGTTGTCGACCCATTCGCACAGCATCTACCTGCAAACGTGGTTTGAGCTTGGATTGTTCGGTGCCACGTTGCTTACTCTGCTCGGCCTTTCGATTTTGCAGGCGATCAGATCCCTTGCCGTGTCGCTTCAGCCCTTTGCCTACGCGACCTTTGCGTGTGCTATGCTGATGGCAGCTTCGAGTTTCGGCATGTGGCAAATATGGTTCGTGAGCATGTTTGGACTTTGCGCGGTTTTGTTCGAGCTGGGAGCAACCGCGGTGCTGAAGCGCAATGGATCGCCGTAGATCGAGCCGGTCAGCGAGGAAACCTCGCGCGCTGTTGCGCACGAAACTGTTCGTGACCGGTTGAATGCAGCTAAGCTCAGCGCCTGATCGATGCCGTTGCCATCGGAACGCATCCCTTCTGGGCCAGAGTCTGGTTTAGGGCAACCGACTCCGCACGGGCTTCGTTGTAGTCGGCAAGGGCGGGAACGCCGCTCCCAGCAGAGCCGAACAAGCGGCCCCAGGCCTGGGCAACGGTCTGAGGCGCTTCTTGCATCTGTTGGAAGGCCGCGGCGGACAGCGCCTGCATCTGTTGCTGCAGGCTCTGTGAGCGTTCCTGCAGCTCGTGGCAACCGCGCCCTTGTTCCTGGGCAGTCAAGACGTAGCTGCCGTCACCCTGAAAGCCTGCGTGTGGCGCGCCGGTCAGGTCTTGCACGGTGGAGCAGCCGATGAGAGCGAACGCAACCGCGCAAAGCGGCACCGCAAATCTCATCCGATTGGTTGCACGGCGAAAGGCCGCCATCGAAGTGAATCTCCTAGCGACAAGCGGACATTACCCAAACGTCGGTGAGTGTGGGATCGGCTGAACTAGAAAGTTTCCGGATGTGTTCAATCCGCCACGCGGGACTCTGCCTCCAATTTGGGCATGGCAACGCGCCGGATCGCAGACGCAACCTGTCAACAATCAGCGCTGCCTGGATGGCGCGGCGCGACACTTCCGCGGGTTCGGATGGCGCTGATGCGCTGGAAACCGGGAGATCTACCCTCAGTCTTGCGTGCCGCGGATGCTCAAGCTCACTCCACGGGCCGCTTGGGAATCACGTAGAGATCGAGCACGGCCTGGATCAAGGCGTGGTGGGCGATCTCAACGAAGCCGTACTCGTCGGAGTCGACGTAGAAATTCGTATCGCCGCGGCCCCGCAGCAGATTGTCGGGGCGAAAGCCGCTGAACGTTGCGATGGCCATCTCACGCGCCCGCGCCGCCTCGACCGCTTTCAGAATATTGGTCGATTGACCCGAGCTGCTGATGGCCACGAGCAGGTCGCCGCGCTGGCCGTGAACTTTCAGTTGCTCGGCAAAGACGTTGGCGTAGCCCAAATCATTGGCCAGCGCGGTAAGTGCGGCGCCGTCGTTCAGCGACAGGGCGGGAATCCCTCCGTTCTTGAGAAATTCGATGGCCTGGTGGGTCGCAATCGCCGCGCTGCCGCCGTTGCCGATCAGGATCATCTTGTTGCCGGCCGCGTGGGCGCGACGGGCATGTTCGGCGACCCAATGAAAGCCGGCCGCCAGACTCATGGGCCGTCCCTCGCCATTACTCACTATGACCGACGAGCAAACCCTGCCGATCTCGGTGAAGTAGGCCGTAATCTCGTCGGTTGGTGCCGCTTCGGCCAAACCCTTGAGCACGCTCACAGTCCTCCCCGATCAAATGCGTCGTCCACGTTATCTCTTTGTCCTTATGCCGCCTGCAAGTTCGTTTAGGTAGAATGACCGCTCGCCGATGTCCTTTACTTGCGAGGAAACCGATACCGGCGTGCAGCGCGAACCTGGCCCAGATCCCGATGATCGTCCATTGGGGGCGGCAATCTATCCGCTCGGGCGCGCCATCGCAACCTGAGCGCCGCGCCCGAAGCGCTGGCGTGGCTTGACAGGGGCTTCGCTATCACTTAGCCGCGGCTTGCCGCTCCTCGCCTGCGTCGAATGCCGGCGGGATGAGCGTGCTTTCCGCAAGGTAAGGACCATGAGATTTCTCGTTACCGGTGCCGCGGGGTTCATCGGCTACCATACGGCCGAGGCGCTCTTGAACCGCGGCGAGGAGGTGATCGGGCTCGACAATCTCAGTGACTATTATGACGTAACACTCAAGAAGGCGCGGCTCTCCAGGCTGCAGGGCCGCAACGGCTTCAGCTTCCATAAGCTCGACCTCACCGACCGCGCCGGCATGGAGCGCCTGTTTGCCGAGACGCGGCCACAGCGGGTCATTCACCTCGCCGCACAAGCCGGCGTTCGCTACTCATTGGAGAACCCGCACGCCTACATCGATTCCAACGTTGTCGGCACCCTGCACGTGCTGGAAGGCTGCCGCCGCAATGCAGTCGAGCACCTGGTCTTCGCCTCATCGAGCTCGGTCTATGGCGCCAACACGGCCATGCCATTCAGCGTGCACCAGAACGTCGATCATCCGCTCAGTCTGTACGCCGCCTCCAAGAAAGCCAATGAGCTGATGGCGCACACCTATGCGCATCTTTACCGCCTGCCGGTGACGGGTCTGCGCTTCTTCACCGTGTATGGCCCTTGGGGGCGCCCGGACATGGCGCTTTTTATTTTCACGCGCAAGATCCTCGCCGGCGAGCCGATCGATGTGTTCAATAACGGTCACCATGCGCGCGACTTCACCTATATCGACGACGTGGTGGAAGGCGTTCTGCGCACGGCCGACAGAATCGCCGCCCCCAACCCGGATTGGAGCGGAGGGCAGCCAGATCCGGCGACGTCGGCCGCCCCCTACCGGCTCTACAACATCGGCAACAATTCCCCCGTCGAGCTGATGCACTTCATAGCCTGCATCGAGAAGGCGCTCGGGCGGGAGGCGAAGAAGAACTTTCTGCCCTTGCAGCCCGGCGACGTGCCGAAAACCTTCGCCGATGTCGATGCCCTCGTTGCCGACGTCGGCTACAAGCCGGCGACGCCGATCGAGGAGGGCATCGCACGGTTCGTTAAATGGTACCGCAGCTACTATCGATGAAAGGGCGTCCTGGGCGCTCGGCGCGGAGGTTGCTATGCCATCCATCCTGGTGACGGGCGCGCTTGGGCAAATCGGCTCCGAGCTCGTTCCCGCGCTGCGCGAGCGCTTCGGGCCCGACCGGGTGATCGCGACCGACCTCAAGGTGCTTCCTTCCGGCGGCGCCGCTGCGCTCGCCCCCTATGGGCACCTCGATTGCACCGAGCCCCAGCAGCTGCACGAGGCGGTGCGGCGTTACGACGTCGGCACGATCTACCACCTCGCAGCCCTGCTCTCCGCTTCGGCGGAGGCCGCGCCGCAGCTCGCCTGGAGCGTCAACATGAGCGGGCTCTATAACGTGCTGGAGGTGGCGCGCGAGTACGGCTGCCAGGTTTTTTTTCCAAGCTCCATCGGCGCCTTCGGCCCGACGACGCCGCGGGACGCCACGCCGCAGGTCACGATCCAGCGCCCGACGACGATCTATGGCGTGACCAAGGTCGCAGGCGAGCTGCTGTGCGATTACTATGCCGGCCGTTTCGGCATCGACACGCGCGGGCTCAGGCTTCCCGGACTCGTGTCCTACGTCGCCGCGCCCGGCGGCGGCACAACCGACTACGCCGTGGAAATGTTCGCCCACGCGGTGCGCTTCGGCAGCTACTCGTGCTTTTTATCGGCGGATACGCGTGTCGACATGATGTACATGCCGGACGCCATCGCGGCGATGATCGACCTGATGCAAGTCGAGCCGGGCCGCTTGCATTACCGCAACGCCTACAACGTCACCGCCATGAGCGTGAGCCCTTGCGAGATCGCCGAGGCCATTCGCCGGCACATTCCCGGCTTTGTGGTCGACTATGAGATCGACCCCGTGCGCCAGGCGATCGCCGACAGCTGGCCCCGCTCGCTGGACGACAGCGCGGCGCGCGCCGATTGGGGTTGGGCGCCGCGGTTCGACCTTGAGGCCATGACGAAGGACATGCTGGACAGATTGAAGACCAAACTCGCCGCTGCGCGCAGCCGCGAGCGTTAAGCGGGAGAGCGCAATGCCCACGAGCAGGCTGACGCCGCTGTTGGAGGCCAAACGCGACGAGCTGCGCCGCTCGGGCCGGCTCAAGGGCGCCGAATCTGTGACGCGCGGCGTCCTGCCGCCGGCGGCCGGCAAGGGACCGCGCTTTCTCATCGACGGTCATGGCGACACGCCGTTCCTGCGCATGAACTCCAACAGCTATCTGGGTCTCTCCTTCGATGCGCGTGTGATCGGCGCCGAGGAGGAGGCCGTGCGCCGCTACGGGACGGGCCCCGGTGCGGTGCGCTTCATTAGCGGTACTTGGGCGCCGCACGTCGCGCTCGAGGGGCGACTCGCGAAATTCCACGGGCGTGAGGCGGCCATGTTGTTCAGCTCCGCCTACGCCACCGTCATGGGCATCCTGCCGCCGCTCATCACGCCGCGGACCGCGGTGATCAGCGATGCGCTCAACCACAACTGCATCATCAACGCCATTGCGCTCGGGCGGCCGGAGGACAAGAGCATCTATGACCACCTCGACATCGAGGATCTGGAGCGCAAGCTCTCCGCTACGGCCGGCGGGTACGCCCGCGCCATTATCGTCACTGACGGCGTCTTCTCCATGCGTGGGGATCACGCACCGCTGGACAAGATCATGAAGATCGCTTCGATCTACGATGCGGACTTCCCGGAGAATGTCATCGTGGTGGTCGATGACTCGCACGGTGTCGGCGCCTTCGGCGCAACGGGCCGCGGTACGGAGGAGGTGAGCGGTTGCGACGGCGTCGATCTGCTGGTCGGCACGCTCGGCAAGGCGTTCGGAGTCAACGGCGGCTACGTGGTTGCAAGCAAGGCAATCGTCGGCTACCTGCGCGAAACATCCCCCTTCTACATCTACTCGAACCCGATCACGCCCGGCGAGGCGGAAGCCGCGCTTGTCGCCGTCGATCGTGTCGACGGCGAGGTGGGGCAGGGCCGGCTTGCGCATTTGCGGGCCATGACCGCGCGCTTTCGCGAGGGACTGAAGCGGCTCGGGCTCGAGACCGTCGCCGGCGAGCATCCGGTCGTTCCCCTGCTCGTGCGCGATACCGAGCGCACGGTCCGCCTCGTCGCCCATCTGCGCGCGCACGGCATCCTCGCCACCGGTTTGGCCTACCCTGTCGTGCCCCAGGGCGAGGAGGAGATCCGCTTTCAGATCTGCGCCGATCACACGCCCGTGGATATCGACGAGGCCCTCGGCGCGCTGGAGCGCTTCCCGGGCTAGACTCGCGGCGCCCGGGAACGACCGGCCCGGCATCACCGTTTCTGGTAGGCGACAAGGCCGGCGCCATGAAGTTTCAAGACGTCACGCGCTTCGAATTTCGCGAATTTGGCAGCGATCTGACGGCCGTCCGGCAGAATTTCGCCGCGCTGGGGCGTGGGTCTGCGCAGCCGCCAAGCCGCGAGACCTACATCGTCACCCGGCTCAACATCGAGTCGAACGTCAAAATCCGCAGCGGGCGCCTGGAGGTGAAAGGCTTGCGGGGGCGACAGCAAATGCTCGAGCAGTGGCAACCCTTATTCGTTTCGGAATTTCCGGTGGCGGCCGAAGAAGTCGAGAATGTCGTCGCGCCGGCGCTCGGCATCGACGTCGACCTCGGCGGCGCCACCCTGTTCAGCCGCTCGGACCTCTTGGCGTTGGCCGAGGAGCAACCGGCGCTGGCGACGGTTGTCGTCGAAAAGCGGCGCACCCTATTCGACCTCGGTGACTGCGAGGCGGAGTTCTGCGAGCTTCAGATCGGTGCGGACCGGCTGCAGACCATCGCAATAGAATCGATCGATGCCGCCGCGGCAAATGCGCTGTTGCAGAAGGTCGGTCTCGAGACGGCCCGCAACGAAAGCTACCCTGCATTTCTGCAAAGCCGGCTGTTCTGAGCTTTGCTCAGACGCGGTCCTTCAAGCCTGTGACGCTTTGCTGGCCGGCGCAGTGGGCTCAGCAGTAGATTGCGCCGCCGGGCGCCTCGACACCGTGCCCGATCACCCGGCAGCCGCAGTGCGCGCATTCCGGCGCCAACGCGGCGATGGCGCATTCGAAGCTGTCGAAAGTCATCGTCTTGCCGGCCTTCGTCACTTGGAAGGCCTTGTCGTAGTCGTTGCCGCACGTGTCGCAAATGGCCATGACTATCCTCCTTGGTCGCTTCTCAGCGAAGGAAGTTGAGGGCAAGCGCGACGACGACAAAGCCCGCAAGTCCGACAATGAAAATTATCCGCTGCAGGCGGCTGGTGAGGATGATCTCGCCTTGGCGTGCTTTCTGCGCAGGATAGTCACGCGGCGGGGTCGAATACGTCTGCTTCCGAGGCATGGGTTTTCTCCGGCTTGAAGGTCTTGCACAGGGGAAACGCAAGCCTGCAGGCCGGGTTCCGGCGACGACGGGGTCGCTGCTCGCGGCGGCTATCCGGCGCGCGCGATTTGGCCGCGCAGCTCGCCGTTGGGGAAGGCCGCGGTTCGCACCACGATGTACCAGCGCCCGGCCATTAGGTCGGCGGCCTGCTTTTCGGAGAGGATGGCGGTGCCGTCAAACGGGCTGTCGACGCTGCGAAGCCTGACGACCATAGTGTCGGCGGGGCCATAGAAACCGGCGGCGGTGGCGTAGGTGGTCACCCCGCGGTAGGTCGCCCGCCACGTCAATTTCTTTGTGTCGGTATCGTAGTTCGCCGTAAGCGTGCCGCTGGCCTTGCTGTTGGTGCCCGCAACCGCCTTGAGATCGGCCTTGAGGGACACCGTCTCGGCGAGCGCAGGGAGCGCCGCCGCGGCGCCAAAGAGTGCCGTTGCCAGGATGAACACTCCCGCGCGAATGGCTGCTGCCGTCATCGATCGTTCCTCCCTCACGCCACGCCCTTGCTCACAAGCTGAACGGGCTTTTTGCCCTTACGATGTCGCAATGACATTTATGCACGTCTGCGCCCCATTACGAAAGACCGCCAGGGCAAGTGCAACGATTTGTCTGGCCGCCGCGTTCCCTTGCGGGCCCATAATGAAGCCGGAGACCAGCCATGCCTCGTGGAGACAAGTCGAGCTACACCGACAAGCAGAAGAAAAAGGCCGAGCATATCGAAGCCGGCTACAAGCGCCGCGGCGTGCCGAAGAAGGAAGCGGAGCGTCGTGCGTGGGCGACCGTGAACAAGGAGAGCGGCGGCGGCAACCGCAGCGGCTCGGGTCGCGGTAAGCGCGACACGAAAGCGGCGGCCCGCAAGGGCGGTCGGCGCGGGGGGCGGGTCGCGGCCAACCGTCCAGCAGCGGCGCGCAAGGCGTCGGCACGCAAGGCGGCCCGCACACGACGCGCTAAGCGCTAGGCGCCGCTAACGATCGGTTGGGGATGTTTTCCGGCTTGCCTGTCGTGTGCGCACTCAAGGCGTATACCGTTGCCCTATGGCAAGAGAGCCGTCAGCGGGACGCCGCTCCACCGATCATTTGCCGATCGGACGTTGCCCACTGGCCCCGGTCGCGAATTGGCGCTAAGTCCTCTCGGGCCTAATGCCGACATTGCCGGATAACGAGGTCGCCCATGACAGAGAACCTAACCGATATAGCCAACGCCATGGTCGCTCCGGGTAAGGGGTTGCTCGCCGCCGACGAAAGCACGGGAACCATCAAAAAGCGTTTCGATACCATCGGCGTAACGTCAACCGAAGAGACCCGCCGGGACTATCGCGAGATGCTGTTTCGCGCCCCCGATGGCATGAAGAACCACGTCTCCGGGGTCATCCTCTATGACGAAACCATCCGTCAGAAGGCCAAGGACGGCACCCCGCTTGTCGACGTCATAAGAGCGTCGGGCGCCATCGCCGGGATCAAGGTCGATAAGGGCGCCAAGCCGCTCGCCGGTCCCACGGTCGAGATCGAAAAGGTGACGGAGGGCCTCGACGGCTTGCGCGAGCGTTTTGCCGAGTACTACAAGCTCGGCGCCCGCTTTGCGAAGTGGCGCGCCGTGATCACGATTGCCCGCGGCACGCCCACCTGGAACTGCATCAAGGCAAACGCCCACGCGCTTGCGCGCTACGCCGCGCTCGCGCAGGAGGCCGGCATCGTGCCGGTGGTGGAGCCCGAAGTATTGATGGACGGCCCGCACGCCGATCACGACATCGACCGCTGCTACGAGGTGACGGAATGGACGCAGCGCACCGTGTTCCGCGAGCTCTATGACGCCCGCGTCGCGCTCGAGGGCATGATCCTGAAGCCCAACATGGTGATCGCCGGCCAGAAGTGCCCCAAGCAGGCGCCCCCTGAGCAGGTCGCCGAGCTGACGATCAAATGCCTCAAGTCCACCGTTCCCGCCGCCGTTCCCGGCATCGCCTTTCTGTCCGGCGGGCAGTCGGACGAGCAGGCGACACAGAACCTCTCGTTGATGAATGAGATCGGCGGGGTGCCGTGGAAGCTGACGTTCTCCTACGGGCGCGCGCTGCAGGCCGCCGCGCTCAAAGCCTGGGGCGGCAAGTCGGAGAATGTGGCCGCCGGCCAGCGCGCCTTCACGCATCGCGCCAAGATGAACTCCCTGGCTGCCCTGGGAAAATGGAGCGAGAAGCTCGAGAAGGCGGCGTGAGGGGCGCGCGGCCTCAGTCGAGCCGCTCGACCTTGGCGGCCATGTTGGGCACGAGCTGCACGCGATAGGCGGCGTTTTTGCACCTCAGGTGCCAGATCGGCAGGTCCGGTCTGGTCACCCCCGGCACTCTGAGGGCGCTCTTCACCTTGCGGCAGGTGAAGCCCTGCTTGCGGATCTGCACGGCAATGATCGTTGCCGCCGATGTATCCTGGGCCTGAACGCCGGGTGACAAACCGGCGTCGGCGGCGGTGAGGGTGAGCGCGCCGGAGAGCGCGGCAACAGGGAAGAACGCTGACGATCTCATCTTACACATAGTCCCTCCGGGCCTTCGCGAGGATCGTTTGCAGCCCCAAGCCCCTAAACCAAGCTCAGTCGAGCCGCTCGACGTGGTCGGCCAAGTTGCCGACCAGGCGCACGCGATAACTCGCGTTGTTGCATTTCAGGATCCAGACGGGCAGATCGGGCCGTGAGGCGGCGGGATCCCGGTCGGCGCTCTGCGCCGTACCACAGGCGTAGCCCTGGGTACGGATTTGAGCGGCGATGATCTCCGCCGGTGACTCGTCCTCGGCTTGGGCGACGGGAGAAACCGCGGTATCGGCGGCATTGAGCGCAAGGGCGCCGCCAAGCGCGGAGATGGAAAGAAACGCCAACATTCTCATGACACGCACAGTCCGTTCGAGGTCCGTCTGTGGCCCGGCGGCAAACCTTCCGCCGAGCCACAACCTGCTTAGTCACAAGGCGTAAATATTTCTCCCATCACGCGGCGCCGGCTTCGCGAGCCCTGCGGCCTGCCATTGCCAGGAAGATGTAGCTCCAGCCCGAGAACAGCAGATTGATGCCGACGAGGAGACCGAGCGCCCATACCGCAGAGCCCGGCAGGTCGAGCGCGATGATCACGCCGACGGCCAGCGCGGCGATCCCGCTCAGCAAAAGAAAGCCCCAGCCTTCGTGCGGGCGCACCCTGAAGGCCATGATGATCTCGAAGATGCCCTCCGCGGCGAACAGGATGACCAGAAGGATGGCAAGCGTCAGCAGGCCCGTTAAGGGAAAGAAAGCCAGATACCCGCCGGCCACCACGTAAAGGATGCCGATCAGCAGGCTCCACAGGAACCCCTGCCAAGCCTGAGAGGAAAAAGCGTGGATGATCATCATCACGCCGCCGATGAGGAACAACCATCCCAGCAGGATCTTTGCCGCGATGGTGGAGACGAGCGGGAAGGCGATGGCCGCGAACCCGACGATGATGAGAACGATGCCGAGGGCGAGGAACCATCCCCACTTCTCAGCGATGTGCCGGCGCGTTTCCAGGAGCCTTGCCTCGATGGCCGTCTGTGACAACGGTTGAGCCATGTTTCCTTCTCCTCCCTCTGTTAGGCATTTCGGCTGGCAGATATAGCATAGCCGTGCGACGATTTGCGGCGCTCACGTGCCTATGGTGGCACGAGTCCTGCCGTCCGTTTCAAGATCGGTCGTGGGGGTGGGGAAGCGTGCCGGCGGCACTGGCCCGTCATGGGCTTGATGTAACTCGAGCTATGATTTGCGCGAACAGGACTCGAATACTGCGCTATTTCGATGCCAGCGTTTAAGGAGCCGGGCCATGCAACTCGACGTCGTGAAGGACTACTACGGCAAGACGCTCAAGGGCACCAAGGACTTGAAGACGTCGGCCTGTTGCGACTGCGCAACCCTTCCGCCCCGTTTGGAACGGCTGCTCGAAAATGTGCATCCGGAGGTGGCGGCAAAATATTACGGCTGCGGCCTCGTCGCGCCCGCCGCGCTCGAAGCCCGGCGCATCCTCGATCTGGGCTCCGGGTCCGGGCGCGACGCTTACCTGTTGGCGCAGCTCGTCGGACCAGAGGGCGAGATCGTCGGCGTCGACATGACGGACGAGCAACTCGCCACGGCCAACGAGCACATCGGCTGGCACATGACGCGCTTCGGCTATCGGAAGCCTAACGTGCGTTTTCTCAAGGGCTACATCGAGAAGCTGGATCAGCTGGGGCTCGAGCCGGAAAGCTTCGACGTCATCGTGTCGAACTGCGTGATCAACCTGTCGGTCGACAAGCCGGCCGTCCTGCGCGGCGCCTTCGATCTGCTGAAGCCGGGCGGCGAGATTTATTTTGCCGACGTCTACTCCGACCGCCGCCTGCCCGACGCCATCAGGTCCGACCCCGTGCTCTATGGGGAGTGCCTGGGCGGTGCGCTCTATTGGAACGACTTCCTCCCCATGGCCAAAGAGGCGGGCTTCCTCGATCCGCGCCTCGTCGCCAGCCGCCCCATCGACATCAAGGAGGAGCCCGTCAAGCGCAAGCTTGGCCAGGCCAGGTTCTTCTCCGCGACCTACCGGCTCTTCAAGCTGCAGGGCTTGGAGAGCGCGTGCGAGGACTACGGCCAGGCGGTGATCTACAAAGGCGGCCTTGCGGAAGAGCCCGACGCCTTTGAACTCGACGGCCACCATCTGATCGAGCGGGGCAAAGTCTTCCCCGTGTGCGGCAACACCTGGCGCATGCTCGCCGATACGCGCTTTGCCGCCTACTTCGAGTTCATCGGCGACTTCTCCACCCACTTTGGCATCTTCCCCGGGTGCGGGACCTCGAACCCGTTGGCAAGCAAAGGCGCAGCCTTGACGACGGGTGGTGGAGGGTGCTGCTAGAACCACGACTTCAGAGGGAAGCGCCCATGCAGAGCTACGATCTTTCCCGGCGCCTGACGGCCGAGGCGCTGGGGACCGGATTTCTCGTTGCCGCCATCGTCGGCGCCGGCATCTCGGCGGAGAATCTTTCCGGCGGCAACCGCGCCATCGCTTTGCTCTGCGACACCATTCCGGTAGGGGCGATTCTCTTCGTCGTCATCACGATCTTCATGCCGCTTTCGGGCGCCCACTTCAATCCGGCCGTGAGCTTCGTGATGATGTTGCGCGGCAACCTCGATCGCAAGACGGCGGCCGCCTATATGGCCGTGCAGATTATCGGCGGCTGCCTCGGCACCATTGCCGTGCATTGGATGTTCGACCTCCCCACGCTTCAGTTCTCGCTGCAGGCGCGCCACGGATTGCCGCAATGGTTCGCCGAGTTCGTGGCGACCTTCGGTCTGCTGATGACGATCCTAGCGTGCGCGCGCTTCAAACCCGACGCAATGGGCGCCGCCGTCGGCCTCTATATCACCTCGGCCGAATGGTTCACGGCCTCCACATCGTTTGCCAATCCCGCCGTCACCGTCGCCCGCTCGATTAGCGACACGTACTCAGGGATCGCACCCGGCGATGTCCCAGCCTTCCTGGCGGCGCAGCTGCTCGGGGCCGTGACGGCGGCTGTGCTCTTGAGGTGGCTGCTGACGAGCCGGGACGCCGCCGCGGACAAGGCCATGCCAAGCGCCTGACGGGGTTGCTCCAGCCCCGCAGCGCGCCGACCTGCGGGCACGATGTCGCTTTTCCGCCCCATTGGGGTTTAATAGGCTCGCGTCTGCTACTCTTGCGGGCTTGGGAGTTGCGCCGATGGTGCCCGTGAGCGAAACAAAGCTTTATTCCGTCGTCGAGGCGGGCGTTGGCCCGGGTGCGGTCGAGCGCCTTTTGAGCGCCGCCGACGTCGCCGTTCTGCTCATTGCGCCGGCCGCGGACACGAACCTTAAGCCGGCCCTCGCCAAGCCGCTCGTCGAATTGGCACAGAGCAAGGGGATTGCCGCGCTCATTGTGGCGGACGCTAAGCTCGCGCGCACGCTGCGCGCCGACGGCGTGCATGTGCCCTGGAGCAAGGGCATCGCTGCGCACTACGCCGAGGCGCGCGAGGTGTTGGGCGGGCGCTTTATCGTCGGCGCCGATGCCGGGCGCTCCCGCCATGACGCCATGGTTCTGGGCGAGACCGGTGCCGATTACGTCGGCTTCGGCATTCCCGCACACGTGGACGACCGCGCCACGGCCACGGCCCGGCGGCTCGAGCTCGTCGCCTGGTGGAGCGAGATCTTCGAAGTGCCTTGCGTCGCCTTCGACGTGGAGACGCTGGAGGACGCCGCCCTCCTTGCGCAGGCCGGCGCCGACTTCGTCGCGCTCCGAATGCCAAGGGACGCGGAGCCCTCGCGTTGGGCGTACGAGGTTGCGCAAGCGCTCACGCCGCGAAAGGACGTCGCATGAGCTTCGCGGTGCGCATTTCCGTCCTGGCCTTGCTCGCCCTCACGGCCCCATTGCCTGCGCGCGCGGAGACGAGCTCCTGGCTCAAGCGAACGGAAGTCTCCAAGCCGCCGCCGGGCAAGCCGGTCAAACTCACGCCGGCGCCCAAGGCTGGCGCTGCAAGCAGCGGCAAAGTGACGGGCAAGGGCTTCGGTATCAAAACAATGGTGACGCCGTCGGGCGAGGACGCCGCCTACATCGCCTTCGACCAGGGGCAGTATCTGACCGCCTTGAAACTCGCGCAAGCCGCGGCCAAGCGCGGCGAGCCGCAAGCTCATACGCTGATCGGCCGCATCTACGCCGAAGGGCTCGGCGTCAACAAGGACGAGAGCCTCGCCGCCGAGTGGTACACGCGCGCTGCCGACCTCGGCGACATACAAGCGACATTTGAGCTGGGCGTGCTCTATGCCGAGGGACGCGGGGTCAAGAAGGATCGAAAGAAGGCGGCCGAGCTCTTCGAGAAGGCGGCGCTGACCGGCCACGCCCTTGCCAACTACAACCTCGGTCTTTTGTTCCTCAAAGGCGACGGCAAGCCGCAAAACCCCTACCGAGCCGCGCAGCACATCCGCTACGCGGCGGAAAAAGGGATCGCCGCGGCGCAATACGATTTGGGAGCCCTCTACCAGAATGGAGTTGGTGTGGCCCCCAATGCGGTCGAGGCCTCGCGCTGGCTTGGCAAAGCGGCTCAACAAGGCATGGTAGAAGCACAGTTCGAATATGCGGTGATCCTGCTGCGCGGCTTTGGGCTCACGCGCGATGAGCCAAAGGCCATTCCCTATCTCAGGTCGGCCGCGCAAAAGGGCCTGGTGACCGCCCAGAACCGGCTCGCCTATGTCTATGCCGAAGGCGTTGGCGTCAAAAAGAGCAAGCTTGAGGCCGCGAAGTGGCGGCTGATCGCAAAGGCCGGCGGCCTCAAGGACGCCAAGCTCGACGCGCTCGTCGCCGAGCTGCCGAAGGAACAGCAGCTCGCCGCACAGAAGGCGGCGACCGAATGGCGGGAAGAGGCGGGCCTCTTTTAAGCGACACCTTGCCAGCGCCGTGCGAAGTCGTTAGTCGAGCGCAACGCCATGCGGCTTGGAGTGCCACGCGTCTCGTGCGCTGGGGAACGCGCCCTCGGCAGCTCCAACAAGGATTCAACAGCATCATGCCCGCCTCTGCCTTAATGAACATCATGATCGCGGCCGCGCGCAAAGCCGGGCGCAGCCTTGCGCGCGATTTCGGCGAGGTGGAGAACCTTCAGGTCTCGATCAAAGGCCCCGGCAACTTCGTGACCGCCGCCGATCACAAGGCGGAGGAGATCATTCACCGCGAATTGGCAAAGGCGCGCCCCGGCTACAGCTTCCTGATGGAGGAGCGCGGCGAGATCATCGGCGCCGACCGCACGCATCGCTGGATCGTCGATCCGCTGGACGGGACCACGAACTTCCTGCATGGCTTGCCGCTGTTTGCCATCTCGATCGGGCTCGAGCGGGACGGCCAGGCCGTCGCCGGCGTCATCTACAATCCCATCTCCGATGAGATGTTCACGGCAGAGAAGGGCAAGGGCGCCTTTATCAACGACCGGCGCCGGCTGAGGGTCGCGGCGCGCAAGTCGCTTGCTGACGCGCTGGTGACGACCGGCATCCCCCACCTCGGGCGGACCGGTCATGCGCTTTTTCTCGGCCAGCTCCAGTCCGTGATCGCGCAGGTTGCCGGCGTGCGGCGCACCGGCTCGGCCGCGCTCGATCTCGCCTGGACCGCGGCTGGGCGCTTTGATGCCTATTGGGAGCGGGGCATCCACCCCTGGGACATGGCCGCCGGCATCGTGATCGTGCGCGAGGCGGGCGGCGCCATCTCTGACCTTTCGGGCGGTTCGGCGATGTTTGAAAACCGTGAGGTTCTTGCCACGAACGCTACCTTGCAGAAGGCGTTGTTGCGCCTGCTCGCAAAGGCCCCGGCCGACGCTTAAACGCGATGTGCGCGGGCCCGGGCACGATCTTGCCGATTTGTGCTGGCAAAGGCTTCAGGTAATCTCGCCCGTTGCCGAAATGCGGCCCGCAGCGGAGATCCCGAATGGCCAGAAGACGACAAACCGACCTAGCCACCTCCCCGCTGCTGCACAGGACGCTGACGCCGCCGGGCGTGTTTCTCATCCGCATGCTCATCTTCCTCACGCTGGTGACCTTCCTGGCAGCCATTCTGCACGGGCAGCTCATCAGCTCCTTTATGAACAACCCCGGGCTCAACGGCCTCATCGTGGGCGTGCTGCTGCTGGGCATTCTCTATGCCTTCCGTCAGGTGATCCGCCTCTATCCCGAAATCCGCTGGGTCAACGCCTTTCGCATCGCAGACCCCGGCCTCGCCATCTCGCATCAGCCGATCCTGCTGGCGCCGATGGCGGCCATGCTGCGCGACCGCACCGGCGTGCTCTCGCTGTCGACCGCCTCGATGCGCTCGATCATGGACTCGATCGGCTCGCGGCTCGACGAGGCGCGCGACACCGGCCGCTATCTGGTGGGGTTGCTGGTGTTCTTAGGTCTGCTCGGCACCTTCTGGGGGTTGCTGCAGACGATCACGTCCGTCGGCGGCGCGATCGACGCGATCGACACCAGCGCCACCGACAACGTCACGCTCTTTTCCGACCTCAAGGCGGGGCTCGCCGCTCCCCTGAAGGGGATGGGCACCGCTTTCTCATCGTCGCTGCTGGGCCTTGCCGGCTCGCTCGTGCTCGGCTTTCTCGAGCTGCAGGCCAGCCACGCGCACAACCGCTTCTACAACGAGCTTGAGGAATGGCTGTCCGGCATCACCGAGCTCACGCCCGGCAGCAATGTCTCCTCCGACCAGGTGAACCGCCAGCTCTCGACCGCCATTCTTCACATGCAGCGCGCGGTGGAGGATTTGTCGAGCCGCATCCAGGACCAGGCCATCGCCGGGTCGATTGCATCCGGCGGCGGCGGTGGCGGGGAGGACCAGATCCGCGAGCTTGCGCGCGGGGTAAATCAGCTGGTCTCGCAAATGCGCGCCGAGCAGAAGGTGGTGCGCGAATGGGTCGACGAGCAGGCCGCTCAGCAGTCGGAAGTCGCCAACGCGCTTCGCGACCTGGCCAACAACATGCATCGCCGGGGTTAGCATATGGCGGGCGGACGCACGCGGCGCAGTGCTGAGTACGCGGAGTTCTGGCCGGGCTATGTCGACGTCCTGTCGACGCTGCTCCTGGTCGTCATTTTTCTCATGTCGATCTTCATGCTGGCCCAATACTTTGCCAGCGAGGAAGCGAGCGGTAAGGACACCGCTCTGCGCCGCCTGACCCGGCAAATTACCGAGCTTACCAATCTGCTGGCGCTGGAGAAGGGCAAGAGCAAGTCGGCCGAAGACGATCTTGCATCACTTCAGGCAACGCTGTCGTCGCTGCGCCAGGAGAACAGCAAGCTTTCAGGTTTTGCGCTTTCCGGCGATGAAAAGGCGAAGTCGGCGCAGGACCGGATCTCAACGTTGTCGGCCGATCTGGAGGCGCAGAAAAACATATCCAATGAGGCCCTTGCCAAGGTCGACATTCTCAACCAGCAGCTGCTGTCGCTGCGCCGGCAGATAGCGGCCTTGAACGAGGCGCTCGAAGCCTCGGAGAAGAAGGACAAGGAAAGCCAGACCCGCATCAAAAACCTGGGGGCGCGGCTCAACGCGGCGTTGGCGCGGCAGGTGCAGGAGCTGCAACGCTACCGCTCGGACTTCTTTGGGCGCTTGCGCGAATTGCTCAAGAACCGCAAGGACATTCGCGTCGTCGGCGACCGCTTCGTCTTCGAGTCGGAGGTGCTGTTCCCGTCTGGCTCCGACACGCTCACGCCCCAAGGTCTCGCCACCATGGATCAGCTTGCCTCCGCCATCCTCGAGCTCGAGCGCCAGATCCCCAAGGAGATCAACTGGGCTCTGCAGGTCGACGGCCACACGGATATCCGTCCGATCGCCAGCGCGCAATTTCCTTCAAACTGGGAGCTTTCGACCGCGCGGGCCATCTCTGTGGTGCGCTATCTGATTAAACGCGGCGTCGACCCCCATCGTCTCGTGGCGGCAGGTTACGGCGAGTTCCGGCCGCTGACGACTAAGACCGACGAGGCGAGCCTGCAGCAGAACCGCCGCATCGAGCTCAAGCTGACCAACAGGTAGCTAAAGCGCAAGGAGGGCCGGGCGCGGATCCTTCATCGCCGAACCCGCCTAGGGCACGGGCGAGGGGCTCTCGGTTTGCTGCACCGATTGCGCCGCCAGGGCGGTATCGAGCTTCTTTTGCGTGTCGGCGAGCTGCCGCTTCAAGGTCTCGACCTCCTGCTCGGCCGCGGCTTTGCCCGCCGCTGCTTGCTTGGCGTCAACCTCGGCCGCTGCAAGCTTGCTCTCAAGGCCATTGGCGTCGTCCTGGGCCGCCGCAAGCTTGTTCTCCTGGGTTTCGGTCTTCGCCTGCAGGTCGCTCACCTGGCCTTGCAAATCGGTGATTTTCGCGGAGGCGGTTTCGGTGTTGGCGCGCGATTGCTTGAGCGCGCTCGCCGTCTCTTGCTGGGCCTTGTTGACTTGATCCAGCTGCAGTTTCAAGTCGGCGACGTTGGCCTCGAGTCGAACCTTGTCCTTCTCCAGGGTCTGACGGGCCAACTCGCTTTCCCAGTACAATTGGTTCTTGGAAAGGGCCGTGTAGCCGCTGAAGATGGCGAGCGCGCCGAACGCCACGACGAGGAGCCAAAGCCAAAACACGAGCAGACCGGGGATGCCGCCCCGTGGTGCGCCGGTCAATTCGGAATCGGATTGCATTGCCATGGCCTGTTCGCTCCCTTGTGATTTGCCGTTGCCCTAGTGGCCACGCAAAGCGCCACTGCTCGGGCCTCCTCTCTGGCCATTCAGTCCTATCACCTATCCGGAATGCGAAATTATCTTCTGCCAATCTTGGTTGCCCAAGGGGCGAAAAGCGAGAAAAGGCTTGGGATTTTATTCGGCCGCTTCGGCCGCAAACTGCATCTCGGCGAGCCGCCCATAAAGGCCGCCCTTGCCCACCAGCTCGGCGTGGGTGCCCTCTTCCACGATGCGCCCCTTGTCCATCACCAGGATGCGGTCGGCCTTCTGCACGGTGGCGAGGCGGTGGGCGATGACGAGCGTGGTGCGGCCGCGCATAACGCGCTCGAGCGCTCGCTGCACCAGCGCTTCGCTTTCCGCATCGAGCGCGCTCGTCGCCTCGTCCAGCAGCAGGATGGGCGCGTCCTTGAGGATGGCGCGGGCAAGGGCGATGCGCTGGCGCTGGCCGCCCGACAGCGAAATGCCGCGCTCGCCCAGCCGGGTCTCGTAGCCGTCAGGGAGCGCGCGGATGAACTCGTCCGCCTGCGCCACCACCGCCGCCTGCTTCACGGCCGCGATGGGTGCATCGGGCACGCCGTAGCGAATGTTGTTTGCAATGGTGTCCGCAAACAGCGCCACGTCCTGGGGTACGAGCGCGGTGCGGGCGCGCAGTGCATGGAGGTCGGCATCGCAGGTTCGAACACCGTCGATGCAAACATCGCCGGACTGCGGGTCGAAAAAGCGAAGCAGCAGGTTGAAGAGCGTGCTCTTGCCGGCGCCGGACGGCCCAACGACGGCCACCGTCTCTCCCGGTTTGACGTGGAACGACACGCCGTTGAGCGCCGCGACCGTCGTGCGGTCGGGGTAGGCAAAGCGCACGTTTTTGAATTGGATCTCCCCACGCGCCGGAACCGGAAGCGCCACGGGGTTGGCCGGCGAGCGGATGTCCGGGGTCACCTGCAAAAGCTCGGCCAACCGTTCGGCGGCGCCCGCCGCCTGGCTCACCTCGCCCCAGACCTCGGAGACTTGGGCGAAGGCAGCGGCGGCAAGGACCGCATAGAGGACGAACTGTCCCAGCCGGCCGACCGTCATCGTGCCGGCGATCACTGAAGCTGATCCAAACCACAGCACGCCGGTGACGCTCCCGATCACCAGGAACATGGCGAGCGCGGTCAGCACGGAGCGCGCCTTCATGCGCTCCCTTGCGGCGTCGAAGGCGCGTCCGACGGCGGTCCGATAGCGCTGGGAGGCAGCATCTTCATGGGCGAACGCCTGCATGGTGCGCACCGCGCTCAGGTTCTCCGCTGCGTAGGCCGAAGCTTCCGCCAGCGTGTCCTGGGCGCGGCGTGACAAGCGGCGGACCCAGCGTCCGATGGTGATGAGCGGCACCACGATCACCGGAATGGCGAGCAGCACGAGGAAGGAAAGATGCGCGCTTGTCACGAACATCATGACGAGCGCACCGACGAGCATGATCAAACTGCGCAAGGCCTGGCTCAAGGAGGATCCGGCGACGGCCTTGATCTGGGTGGTGTCGGCCGTCAGACGGCTCATCACCTCGCCCGAATGCGTCCGCTCGAAAAAGGACGGCCCCAGCCCGGCGATGTGGCGGAAGATGTCGCTGCGCAGGTCGGCCACGACCCGCTCGCCGAGCCAGTTCACGTAATAGAAGCGCGCGGCGCTGGCGAGCGCGAGGATGAGGCCGATGACGACCAGCATGGCGAAATAGCGGTCGATAAACAGACCGTCTTTCGATCCGAAGCCCAAGTCGATCATGCGCCGCACTGCCATGGGGATGGCAAGCATCGCCGTCGCCGAGACGACGAGCGCGGTGCCGGCAAGGGCCAGCGTTGCGGGATGCCGCCAGACGTAGGGCCACAGCGTCATCAAGGGGCGCAGCGAGATCTGTTTCTGCGACTTTGCGTGTGTCGCTGCCGGCGGCTCTCGGCCGGCGCGCGGGGTCTCGTGTGCTGTGGTCTTGCGGCTCAAGGTCAGGACTGCTCTTTTGGTTACCCGGCCGGACGGCGACCAGAGGCGACCATGCCCGACGGGTCCTCCGTCCTCAAGTGGCATCTGGATGCGGCCATTTCCCGCCTGTGCGGCCGATAGCTTGTGCACTTGGTGCATCTCGATTATAGAGGCCGCTTTAACGCCCCATCGCCGTGTTGGAAGGGTGCGCTAGCGCCTTTCACACGCTCGAGAGTTTGCGAGACAGCCCATGAAGACCGATCCGGACCTGCACCCCGACTACCACCAGATCAAAGTGGTGATGACCGATGGGACCGAGTTCATCACCTACTCGACCTACGGCAAAGAGGGCGACGAGCTTCACCTCGACATCGACCCGATGACGCATCCCGCCTGGACCGGCGGCGATCAGCGCTTGACCGATCGCGGCGGTCGCCTGTCGCGCTTCAAAAAGAAATTCGAGGGGCTGTTCTGACGACTTCGGTCGATTTGCCGTTCGAGAACATGCAAGCCCGGCCGCCAGCGGCCGGGCTTATTCATTTGCCGAAACCTTTGGTCGGCCGTGGGCTCAGCTGCCGAAGGCCACGCGCAGCCGGTCCATCTGCGTGCCGACCGGATTGGTGAGCACGGCTTCGGAGCCGGCAGCGTCGAGTTTGACGCTCATGGCACGGTCGAGCCGGACGATGCGCTCATGCAACGCGTAGCTTTCCTCCACCAGACCCCGCAGGCCCTGGGGCAAGGAGGAGCCCTGCACATGCGATGTCTTGGCTGGGGCCTGCAAGGTGATGGCCTTGCGTTTCCTTTGCGCCTCGGCATCGCTGATTTCGCCTTCCTTGATGGCGCGGCGGATCAGCAGCCAAGAGGCGAGGTCGAGCAGGCGCGTGGTGAGCCGCATGCTTTCGGCGGCATAAAGAACGCTTACGGGGCTTGCCAGGCGTTTGGCCTCAGCACGTCCGGGACCTTCCAGATAGGCGGCCGTGCGCTCGACGAGCGCCATGCCCTCCTTGAAGACAAGATCGAATTGCTGGGAAGCCTGGAACCGCTCCCCAAAGGAGACGGTGACGCTCCGTGGCGCTAAGGCGCTCTCTGCGCGAGACCCGTTGCTCATGACCTGATCTGACACACTTACTCACCTGATGATCATCTTTACCATGCTCTCACCCTGCCAGGCCATAGTTAACAACATGGCCAAAAGCGGGGCGATCGCCCACAGATTTGTTGATGCAAAAAAAGAGCCGCTTTGCAGCGGCTCTGAAGTCAACAGGGAGGCGTCAAACAGAGTGGCGAGTGCCACTCAGGATCCAGATGACTGGATAACGGGAAGTTACCTGCCTAACCCTAACAAAGCGTTAACGCACCCGCGCTGTTATGCACTGTCTCGCTTACGTTTGCGGGGCCGCGATTGAAGAGGGTCGACAGCTCCGGGGTGCGCCGGGAAGGCGTCGCCGTCTCAGTCCCCGCGCAAGCTCGCGTTAACGCTTGAAGAGCGCGCTCGCCGCGTCGTCATGCCGGCGCTTTGCATCGAGCTCCGCTTTGACGCGCTTAATCTCGCGCTCCAGATCGGCGATGCGCGCCTCGAGCTCGGCGAGCGAAAGCTTCGACAGGTTTTCGCCGATCGTCGCGCCCGCGGCGGGCTTGGGCTTGATCTCGTCCCAGTCCATGGGCCAGCTCCTGCGTTCCCGTGCCCGCTGGTCATGCCGTGACGCAAATGTGCGACAACTCTCCGTATTCCACAACCCGCGCCGTCTTTGCACCAGCCCGCTTGTCTCTGCCGCCGCGCTCGGGCATCAGTCGTTGACCGCCAGGAAAGGATTAACGATGTCTGATCGACCCGCCACCATGACCGCCATCGCGATTGCGGGCAAAGGCGGGCCGGAGGTCTTGCAGCCGGTCACGCTGCCGGTGCCGCAGCCGGGGCCGGGACAACTGCTGATCAAGGTTGCCGCCGCCGGCGTCAACCGGCCCGATATCATGCAGCGCATGGGCCTTTATCCAGCACCCAAGGGGCATTCGGAGATCTTGGGCCTGGAAGTCGCGGGAACGGTGGCCGCCGCCGGCGAGGGCACGCACCGCTTCAAGGCGGGCGATCAGGTCATGGCGTTGGTCAACGGCGGGGGGTATGCCGAATACTGCCTCGCCGAGGAGACATCCTGCCTGCCCATTCCGGCGGGGCTCGCCATGGCGGAAGCAGCCGCGATCCCTGAGAGCTTTTTCACGGTCTGGCACAACGTGTTTGAGCGCGGCGCGCTGAAAGCGGGCGAGTGGTTCTTAGTGCACGGGGGCACCAGCGGTATCGGTGTCACCGCGATTCAACTCGCGCGCGCTTTCGGCGCCAAGGTGATCACGACCGTCGGCTCGGCGCAAAAGTGCGAGATTTGCCGCGAGCTTGGAGCTGCGCGCGCCATCGACTACACGGCGGAAGATTTCGCCGAGGTCGTCAAAGCGGAGACGAGCGGGCGCGGCGTCGACGTCATTCTCGACATCGTCGGTGGCGACTACGTGGAACGCAACATCCGCTCGCTCGCCGACGACGGACGTCTTGTCAACATCGCCTTCCAGAAGGGCTCCAAGGTGACCATCGATTTGATGCGCGTGATGCTCAAGCGGCTGACGCTCACCGGATCGACGCTGCGCATCCGCACAAACGAGGTTAAGGCGGCCATTGCACGGGCGGTGGAGGAGAATGTCCTGCCGCTCCTTGCCGATGGCCGTGTCCGCGTCGTGATGGACTCCACCTTTCCACTCGCCGAGGCGGCCAAGGCGCACGCGCGGATGGAGGAAAGCCACGTCGGCAAGGTTGTCCTGACCCTTTGACGGCCGAAATCGGCTGCACCCGTGCCGTTTGCCATCAAATTGACAATACGAGGTTTTCCAGTGCCCTGGCCCGGGTCTGGATCGTCCGGGAAAGCAGGCCACATCCTTGGGGAAGGAAGCGCACGTGAGCGCGCGGTGGAGCCATTTCTGTTGGTGGGCGGCGATGGGGCTCGCCGTCGTCGCGTTTGCCTCTTTGCCGATGACGGCGGAGGCCAAGCGCAAGGCAAAGCAGCCTGGCCCATTCACCAAGGCCGAAGAGATCCTGCATTGGATCAACGACTACCGTCATCACCCGGAGCCAAAGCGGCTGCCCGCAGCCGTCAGGGCGATGCGCAAGCTGGGGCTTTTGAAGGACATTGAGCAGGCCGGCATCTATGTGGGCTTTATCGCCGGCGTTATCGGCTCCAACCCGGACAAGGCGGAGACGCTTGTTGCCGACATGTTTCCCATGCCGCCGCCCGACCAGATCGTCGTGGTAAAGGCGATCGCCTATTCCGGTCTTTCCGAGTGGAAGGACTTGATGGGCAAGTTCGTCGAGCGCATGCCGGCGCGCAAGATCGTCATCGAGCGCTATCTCTATGGCAAGATGCCGGTCCTCAGGGAGCTGCCGCTCGACAACCCAATCGCTGTCGACGCCAACTGGGGCTACTACTTCGCCACTGGCTCATCGGAGCCGATCCAGCGGCTCGTCGGGACATTGGCGTGGTCCAGAAACAAGAACAACGTGGAGCGGCTCACCGTCGGCAGCATGGTGAAGTGGACGCTGGCGCAGAACGCCAGCCGCGACGGCGATCTGCTTGGCTACCTCAAGACATCGCTGCCCCATCAGCCGAACATCGTTGCCATCCCGCTGCGCGACGTGATCGAGTCGGCCGAGACGTTCGAGCTCTCGCACATTCGCAAGGACGCGATGGCGGCCATCGAGGAACTCAAGAGGAGGGGCTCCGCTGCGAGCCGCAAATTTGCCTGGTGGGGACAAGCCGGTCAGACGGTTTTTGCGCTGGGCTGCGTGGCGGCCGGCGTGATGGGGCAAGTCTATATGGGGGTGCCCTGCGTCGTGGGGGGCGCGCTGTCGAACGTCGCGCTCAAGTACCTCGCGCCCGCGCCTTGAGGCTAATGGCGCGCGTCTTGTAGCGCGGTCGGGTGCGGCGTCTCGCCTGGTCTCCTGACATCGGCGTGTCATCGAATCTCGGGAAAATTCCGTGTGTTCGCTCACCTTCCTAAGGTAGCCGATGACCGAGCTCGTCTGGGCCTGTGCGCTCTTTGCTCTGCTTGCTTGGCTTCTTCATCTCGCCAGCACGCTTCTCGCCATCTACCGTTTTCGGTGGACCAGCGCCAAGCCGCCGCGGTCGTGCACGGTACCTGTCAGCGTGCTGAGGCCCGTGTGCGGGCTCGATCCGAACGATGAGATGACCTTGCGCTCAGGCTTCGAGCTCAGCTACCCGAGCTATGAGCTAATCCTGTGCAGCGCGGATCACAACGACCCCGCCGTTCCCGCGATCAAGCGGCTGATCAGCGCGTATCCGGACGTCGATGCGCGCCTGCTGATCGGCCGGGACGATGTCACGTCGAATCCCAAGCTCAACAACCTGATCAAGGGGTGGCGCGCCGCGCGCTACGATTGGGTCGTGATGGCGGACAGCAATGTGCTGATGCCGCGCGACTACCTGCAGCGCCTGCTCGCGGGTTGGCGCGACGACACAGGGCTGTTGTGCGCACCTCCCATCGGTTGCCTGCCGCGCGGATTTTGGGCGGAGGTCGAGTGCGGCTTCCTCAACACCTATCAGGCACGCTGGCAATATGCCGCCGACACCGTCGGGCTTGGTTTTGCTCAAGGCAAGACCATGCTCTGGCGCCGGGCCGATCTGGAGCGCGCCGGCGGAATCTGCGCCCTTGGCGCCGAGATCGCAGAGGATGCCGCCGCCACCAAGGTGGTGCGCGGCTCCGGCCGTCGCGTGCGCCTTGCCGATTATGCCTTCGCTCAGCCGTTGGGGCGGCGTTCCGCCGCGCAGGTCTGGTCGCGGCAGGTGCGCTGGGCCAAGCTGAGACGGGCGACGTTCCCCGTCTGCTTCCTGCCCGAGATCCTATCGGGCAGCTTCATGCCGCTGCTGGCCGCGGCATACGCGGCGCATACGGCCGATCTGGCGGTCGGGAGTACCGTCGCGGCGCTTGCCGCCTTCTGGTACGCCTGCGAGGCCTGCCTTGCCCTTATGGCGGGCTGGCATGTGCGAAGCTGGTCGCCGCTCGCCTGGCTTGTGCGCGATTTGATGCTCCCGGTGCTGTGGGCGCAGGCCTGGCTCGGCAACACCTTCAGCTGGCGCGGAAACGAGATGAGCTTGGCGGACGCGGTGGCCAGCAATTGAACCGCCGGCTCACCGGGAGCTGCGCCACTTGCCTGCTGTCGTGGAGCTAACACCGCCCTCTCTGGACCGAAGCGAGGCAAAAGGGTCCAGAGGGGGCGGTTCCCCCGTCTAGCCTGCGCTCGCTCCCTCGGCCGCCGGCGCTTCTGCCGCTTCCGGGCAGAGCTCCCTGGCCTTTGCGAGCGCGGCATCCTTGGATTCGAACTCACCCACGCTTGCGCCGCCGGGTGCGTAGGTCTTGACGTAGCTGTCGAGCATGGAGCGCTCGAAGCCGTCGAGCACGGTGAGGGCGGTGTAGTGCACCTCGTCCTCTGCGTGCGCGCGCACGAGCAGCGTCTTCCTGCCCCCGTAGCTTGCAGTAAGCACGCGACAGCGCTTGCCAGGGGCAATCGGTTGAGGGGCCGGGCTCGCGGCGGCGGGGCTCGTGCCCATGAGGGCGAGGTTCATTGCCGCCGCAAATGCGAAGGCTCGCGGCTCGAGCGGCACTGGTGCGAGCCTCGCCGGCTTGGACGCGCGTCTGACTTCGACCGGCCGCGGCGCGATCAGGATCCGCTTCGGAGATAGCGGCGCGGGCTGACTTTGCGCTAAGGCCGGCGTTGGGCGATGCGCCTGTTTCGACGTCGCCGCGCCCGGTGCCTGCTCATGAAGAGTCGTCCTTAGTTTGGTCGGGGCGGCCGATGCGGTATGCGTTGCGCGCGACCAGATGGTGCGCACGGGCGCCGCCTTCACTTCGCGCTCTGTGGCGCGCGGACCGCCGAGGGCGGCGGCCGGCGCCATTGCGCTCGCAGCGGCGGTCTGCGTCTTCTCCCTCTTGTCGGCCTTGGCCATGTTGTTGCAGTAAGCCTTGCGATAGCTGCGGGCGACCCATTCGATGGAGGCGCCATAGTGCCTGTCGACGGCCCAGCGGCGCGACAGGTCGGCGAAGGTCGCAGGGGCGCTCAGGTCAGACATCGAGTCGAGGATGTCATCCTGTTTGAGCTTGGTGCGTGCGCCGACCGGACGGGCAATCCGCTCGCCCGAATAGACGACGAGATGTTGGATCTGCGCCAGCACGCCGGTGCCGACGTCGGGGTAGCTGTCGCCCGGCACACCGCCCCCTGTGGTTCCCAGGCCGGCAAAATTGTTCTGCCGGAGATTGACGTCGCCCCACCTGCCGTTTCCCTGCTTGTACGTCAGGAAGTTCGTTTCCACCGCCATCTGGAAAAAGGCGTAGTCCCACCGCACCCGCCACGCTTCGCCGTGACGCCGGTACCACTCGGCGATGCCTTCGAAGCGGGGATCAAGGTGGTGATTGCGCCTCTTGAGGAAGGACATGAGCCGCTTTGGCGTGACGCAGCCCGGCACGGTGTTTGCCGCCGACGTGCGGATCTGAGGCGCTTCCGCATGGGCCGCCCCAAAGCACAGGCTCAAGGCCAAGCCCGCGTAGGCGCTGCGTTTGCAGGCCATCAGCAAGAAGGAGACACGTTGCGCCGGGGTGGCCATAGCGGTCCTACGTGAAGCTCATGACATCTCGGAGGCCGGTGGCCACGCCGTTAAGAGGGTTCGGCCGCGCGCCTGCGGCCGGCATCCGCGCCTCAGCCTTCGGGGCAAAGGGCGAACGCCTTGTCGAGCGCCTTGGTCTGGTTGGTGAACGCGCCGATCTTCTGCCCGCCTTTGGCATAGGCGGCGATGTAGGCATCCACCTCACGTGTCGCGGAGGCCTCGTTCACATCGAGCACCGTGTAGTTCACCGTATCCGGGGTCGTGGCCTTGATGAGGATGGCGCGCTGGCCGCCGTAGCTGGCGGTCCAGACCTTGCACTTGGCAGACTTCAGGGAAGACGGCGGCACCTTCAGCTGCGTGGCGGCACCGGCGACGGAGGCGGTTTGAATGTCGGCACCCATAGCGCTGTCAGCAGCCTTAGCGCTGTCAGCAGCTTTGGCGATGTCAGCAGCTTTGGCGATGTCAGCAGCCTTGGCGCTGTCAGCAGCCTTGGCGCCGTCCTCCTTGGTCTCGGGCTTAGAGGACTGGGAGGGATTGAGCAGCGTGAGGGCCGGCGGCGCCTCTTCCTTTTTCGTCTGCTGGGCGGCGGCGGCCTTGGCGGTGGTGGCAACGTTGCCCAGGATGCCGGCGGCGCCCAAGCTTGCCCGCGGCGCGCCTTCCTTGCGCGCTTCCTCGATGGCGCGGCGCGCGATCTCTGCACCCGAAACTTTGCTTGGCTCGCTGTTTGTCGTGCTCGCCGGCGCCTCTGGCGCGGCCGCTGCAACCTGCGTCTCAGGCTTGCGCTCTTTTCCCTTGCGGGCCTCTTGCACGAGTTCAGGATGGGGATCGGGCCCGTTGCACATGGTGTCGTAGAAGCCATCGCTGATCGTGGCGATGTCGCGCACGTAGCCGCGCGAGCCGGGGGCCCATTGCTCGGCGAGCAGCTTGAACGTCATCGGCCCATCGATGGACTTCTGCCAATCGGTCAGGACGCCCCATTCCTGCACCTTGCGGGTGCGATCGGCGACTGGGTCGTCGATGTGCTCACCCGCATACATCAAGAGATGCTGCAGGTGCGCCTTCACGCCGCTTGGGATGTCGGCAAAGCGCTCGCCGTGCCTGCCGCGGCCGGCGGCGCCGAGGCCGGCGAAATTGTTCTGATTTGCTCGCACGTCGCCGGTAAAGCTCAGGGCGCCCGTTTCCAGGATCATTTGGAAGAAAGCCATATCCCAGCGAATGCCGAGCTGCTCTCCGTAGCGCATGTACTCGGTGGCGACCCCGTCGAAACGATCGTTCAGCCGAGGGTTGCGTGTGCGCACATAGGCCATCAGACGGCCAGGGGTGGCACAGGCGGGAACGTGATTGTTGGTGCTGACCTTGACCTCGGGGAGATCGGCAGCGACGGCGGGAAGCGTGATTGTCGTGGCCAGAGCGATCGTGAGCGATGCCCCGAAGATTTTCTTCATGAGAACACCCGTTTTCAAACGCGGCGCCGTGCTATTCGATGGCGCCAAACCAGCCAACAAGCGTTCTTAAGTGCTTAACGTTAACGACTGGTTTACATCTAGGCGGACGCCAGGGCGCACAAGTGCGCACCATTGGGGCACGAGTTGGGGCAATGGGGGGAAGAATTGTGGCACTACAACGCTTCGCCACAGTTCATTAACAGCTTGCCCCCCGCCCTGGCTCAGGCGAGGTGCTGCCCGCCGTCGAGCGCGATCATCTGCCCGGTCATGGACGGGGTATTGAGGATGAAGCGCACCGCGGCCGCAATTTCCTGCAGCGTCGGCCCGCGTTTTAGGAGCGTCGCCGCCGTCTCAGCCGCGAAGTCCTTCTCCGTCTGATGCACGCTCTTGAGCACCGGACCGGGGCCGATGGCATTGACGCGCACGCGCGGCGCCATGGCCTGAGCCAGTGTCTGGGTCGCCGTCCAAAGCCCCGCCTTGGAGATGGTGTAGGAGAAGAACTGCGGCGTCGGCCGCCAGACTCTTTGGTCGATAATGTTGATGACGTTGCCTTCCGCACCGTCCGGCAAGTTGCGGTAGAGGGCCTGGGCGAGAAATACAGGAGCCTTGAGATTGATATCGAGATGCGTATCCCAATCCGCCGGGGTCAGCGACGTGATCGTGTCGAGAAAGAACTCCGACGCATTGTTGATAAGGCAAGTCGGCGCCCCGAGCGCCTCGCCACAGCGCGCTATGAGCAAAGGCACATCCTCGCCGTCGGCAAGATTGCCTGCGATTGCGGCCGCGGTTCCACCGGCCGCATGAATCTCATCGGCGAGTTGGAGAGCCTCGTCCTGCGAACGTCGATAGTGGATGGCGACGCGCCACCCATGCGCCGCCAAGTCGAGCGCAATCGCGCGCCCGATGCGGCGTGCTGCACCGGTGACAAGGGCCGTCTGGTGAGTTGAGGCGTCGTTCATACGAGTCAGATGGTCAGCTTCGGCGGGAGCCACGTTGTATTCAAGGGACCTCATCGGATCGACCGAAAGGTTGCGCCTAATTATTGGGCAACGAATCGAGCTCTTGGCGTTTGCGCCACAGACGCCTGCCAGTTTTGCAAGCGATTTCTGGGTATTTATCAGTCAAAGTCGGCGATGCGTTGCTTCCATGTGACATGGTTGTGAAGTAGGCGCGGTTACTCATCATTTTGGCTTGAGCATCGCGACGTTTGCGCTTTTTCTAAGCCCAGAAGCGTTCGAAAAAAACGCCGCTCAGCGCGGCCATGACGAGTGGGCGCTTTTGAAGTCAGTAGCGTAACGGGGGTTAGTTCCATCATGGCCGTATCTCGTAGAGTAGCAGCCCTGTGCGGGTCTGCAGGCGTCGCGCTCTTCGCCTTGTCAGGCACCGCCCTGGCAGAAGATAAGTTTGCTTGGTCCGCCAGCCTCACTGGCACTTCGGACTACGTATTCCGTGGCATCACGCAGACGGATGGCGATCCGACGATCCAGGGCTCTATCGGAGGCACATACGGGATATTCTACGCGGGAGCCTGGGCTTCCGGCTTGGATTTTGGCCCCCCGAGCACGGGCCTCGGCGAGGATGCCGAGCTCGAAGTGGATTGGTACGGGGGCATCACGCCGACCTGGGGTCCGGCGTCATTCGATTTCGGGGTCATCTACTACACCTATCCCGGCGCCAGCGATGCTTTGGCCGAGCTTGACTATGTGGAGTTCAAGGCTGGCGTAAGTGGCGAGATCCTTCCCAAGCTCACCGCCGGAGCAACCCTCTTTTATTCGCCCGAGTACACCGGCAAGACAGGTGAGAGCTGGTTCTATGAAGGCACACTGGCGTATGAGATGCCCAAAGTCTGGGTGTTCACGCCGACGATCAATGGCCTCATCGGCCATGGGACCATCGAGTTCCTGCCGGATTATTACTACTGGAACGCGGGCCTTGCGCTTGCTGTCGACAACATCACCTTCGATTTCCGCTACTGGGATACGGACCTGACCGGTTGCAACGGCGGCCTGTTTGCGTGCGACGAGCGGTTCGTGTTCAGCACGACCATCTCAGTCCCGTAATCTCTTACGCCTTCCTGGATCCAGAATCGGGGCCGAGCAATCGGCCCCGATTTGCATTCCGGGTCGGATCCGGCAATCGCATCACCCCGCGCGATGGGGAAGGCGTTGCTGCAAAGTGACAGAGTTGCCATGGAGATGCCGGCCAACGTCGTTTTGGCTTGAGCGGCCGGCCATTTGGTGTGTTTTCTTCAATCCAGTGCAGCGGCCATGCGTGGCAGCGTTTGCGTCAGTAGCGTACGGGGGTGAGTACCATCATGGCTGTATCTCGTAGCGCAGCAGCCCTTTTCGGTTCTGCCGGCGTCGCGTTCTTCGTCCTGTCGGGCCCTGCCCTGGCCGAGGACAAGCTCTCCTGGTCCGCCAGCCTCACGGGCACTTCGGACTACGTCTTCCGCGGCATCTCGCAGACCGACAATGATCCCACCATTCAGGGATCGTTGGGCGTCACCTACGGCATGTTCTACGCGGGCGCGTGGGGCTCGGGGCTCGACTGGGGTGCCGGGTCCGATGCCGAGCTCGAGATCGACTGGTACGGCGGCATCACGCCGACGTGGAAAAGTTCGCCGCTCGGACCTGTCACCTTTGATTTCGGCGTGATCTACTACACCTATCCGGGCCTCGCCGACCCTGGCGCCGAGATCGATTACGTCGAGCTGAAGGCCGGCTACAGCATCTCTTCGGTGTTCATCAAGAACCTGACCACGGGCACCACGTTCTTCTGGTCGCCCGATTACAGCGGCGAGGTCGGAGACGTATGGACGTCGGAGAGCACGGCGAGCTATGCGCTGCCGAAAATCTGGGTCTTCGATCCGACCATCAGTGGTTTGCTCGGCTATCAGAAGGGCGATATGTCGCAAGGATTCAACGCTGGTGGCACGGACGACAATTACTATTACTGGAACGCCGGTTTGGCGTTGGCCGTGGAAAACATCACCTTTGACTTCCGCTATTGGGACACGGATCTCGACCCCGGCGGACTGTGCGGAACTGCGATCCTGCAGTGCGACGAGCGCTTCGTCTTCAGCACGACCGTTTCGCTCCCTTAAGTCGAACGCACCGCCGCTGCGATGGATCGGGGCCGAGCAATCGGCCCTGATTTGCATCATCATGCCTAATTTGTAAGCATTTAACTGCCTGTAATCGCAAGATAAGTTTCTTCGATACCACTCTCGTTCTCGGATGCAGAGATCGTTCGCGATTAAATCTTGTGAACCCGAAGATTCGCGGCGCTTCTAACGCAACGCCGTAGACTCTTGTGAACGCGCACTGCGGATGGGTTTGGGCAGTTGGGCGCGTTCTTGCCCTCTCGAATAGAGGGATCTCACTTCAATGATCGACACTCGAAAGCTTGCTGCCGTGTGCGGCGCGGCAAGTCTCGCGCTCCTTGTCTTCTCGGGCGCGGCCGTCGCCGACGGATACGAGACGTACAGCCCGCCGCCTCCACCTGCGGAGGAGTCAAGAAAGTTCACCTACTCGCTTAACCTGGCCGGGACATCGGACTACGTGTTCCGCGGCATCTCGCAGACGGACAACGATCCCACGATCCAGGGCGGCATCGACCTAGGCTACGGTATCTTCTACGCCGGCTGGTGGGCGTCGGGGCTCGACTTCGACATCTACGCCAACGATGCCGAGGTTGAGATGGACTGGTACGGCGGAGTCAAGCCGACCTGGGGGCCGGTCACGTTCGACTTCGGTACGATCTACTACAGCTATCCTGGCGCCAGTTGGATTGCGCCCGTCTTCGTTGGCCCGCAGCTGAACTACTGGGAGCTCAAGGCCGGCGCGAGCGGCGAGATCCACAAGGACGTGGCCCTCGGCGTCAACGTCTACTGGTCGCCCGACTACTTCGGCGAAACGGGGACCTTCTGGACGTTTGAGGGCAACGCTGGCTACACCTTCCACAAGATTTGCGACTGGCTGACACCCAGCATCACCGGCGTGTTGGGCTATCAAGACGGCACGGACGCCGTCTATACGACGGTCAATGGCTACAGCAACTATTGGTACTGGAACGCCGGTTTGGATCTGACGGTCGATGCCCTCTCGTTCGACTTCCGCTACTGGGACACCAACGCTGGCAATGCGACGTCAAGGGGTCTCACCTGCATCAACCACCTGTGCGACGAGCGGTTCGTCTTCACAGCGAAAATCGTGCTCCCCTAGGCCCGAACTCAGCTGGGCTTTGATCGGGGCCGAGGCTCTCTCGGCCCCGATTTTCTTGGCTCTGCTGCCTTGCGCAGGAATGATCCGCGACTGCGTGGCTGAGCTGCCACAGACGCACGGCGACGCGGTGTTCGAGCGCAATTGACCCTTGTGCCTGCGGGCGTTCTCGGGCCTTCTGTCACAAAGCCGCATCTGCGGCGCAAACAGGTTTGGCGCGTTCTTGCCGGAACGAGAGGTCGTTTCCATGAACGCACGCAAATTTGTTTGTCTTGGTGGTGCTGCGGGCATTGCGCTGTCGGCGCTCACCGGCGCTGCGGCCGCCGACGGCTACGAGACCTACAGCGCGCCGCCACCGCCTCCGGAAGGGCGCAAATTCACCTACTCGTTCACCATCGGCGCGACGTCCGACTACGTCTTCCGCGGCATCTCCCAGTCCGACAATGATCCGGTTCCCCAGGGCTCGATCGACATTGGCTACGGCATTTTCTACGCGGGCGTTTGGGGGTCCGGCTTGGACTTTCGGCCGCCGTCAACCGGTTTTGGTGAAGATGCCCAGGTTGAGCTGGACTGGTACGGCGGCATCAAGCCGACCTGGAAGTCGCCGTTCGGGGACATGGATATCGACCTCGGCGTGATCTACTACACCTATCCCGGTGCCGCCGATCCGTTGGCCGACCTTGACTACGTGGAGGTCAAGGCAGGCTACAGCTGGTCGCCTCTGCACCCGAAATTGACCACGGGCACGGTGGTCTACTATTCGCCCGAGTATACGGCTCATACAGGCCCGGTCTGGACGATCGAGACCATGGCTGCCTTCGAGTTCCCCAAG
>Ga0315553_10000528_pt1 | contig 33852 bp, 33 predicted proteins | sample SalMarSW160140MG_FD_203099 | JGI IMG/M metagenome (GOLD analysis project Ga0315553, IMG submission 203099) | Salt marsh sediment microbial communities from the Plum Island Ecosystem LTER, Massachusetts, United States - Salt Marsh Sediment SW1601-40 ... | reverse complement strand
CGTCGGCCTGGACCTCATCGCCAACCGCCTGTTCGAGTGCCGAGGGGGGGACGTCAAAAAAGATGGCAAGCCGCTCCAGCCATTCGCGCCGTTCGGTGGGTGTGTTCCGCCCATCCTGCGCGAGCCACTGGGTCTCGAGCCCGGCAAAGATGCGCGAATGGCGGCCGAGCATCGCCCGCAGCAGCGAGGTGCCGGATTTGAACATGCCGCCAATGAAGACAGGGTCGCGCGACAGCATCCTTGGACCTTCCAGACTCAGGTCCAAACTTGCCGATTCGCGACGGCATGTCTTGGCCAATTCAGGGTTGAACCTGACGTCGGATCATTGAGCAAAGACGTTGCTGAGCGTGCCGATGCCCTCGATCGACACCTCGACCGTATTCGCGGGATTTTTCATGCTGCCGACGCCGACCGAGGTACCGCAGGCGATGACGTCGCCAGGGAGCAGCGTCATATCCCGGGACAGCAGGCTCACCAGCTTGGCGGGCGGGAAGATCATATCGCTGATGGGATAGTTCTGGCGCTCCTGACCGTCGAGGTTCGTTCTCACCCGTAACGTCATCGGGTCGAGGTCAGTGGCAATCACCGGACCGAAGGCGCCAAAACCATCGAAGCTCTTGGCGCGGGTCCATTGGGGAAAGTTCGGCGTCTTGGTGATGAGCTCGGCCGCGGTCACGTCGTTGATGCAGGTGTAGCCAAAAATGCAGTCCCTCGCCTCGGCTTCGCCGACATCACTGCAGCGCTGTCCGATGACGATGCCGAGCTCGCCCTCATAGACCACCTTGCCGGCGTAGGACTTTGGCCGATGGATGGTGTCGCCATGGGCCGTGAAGGCGCTTGGCGCCTTGAGCAGATAGAGCGGCTCTTCGGGGGCGTCCGCGCCGATCTTAGCGGCGAGCTCGCGGAAATTGTTCCACAGGCAGATCATCTTGCTCGGATCGCATGGGGTCAGCACACGTAGGCCGGAAAGCGGAATGGACTCTGTGGTTGGGGTCCGTGGGCCGAACAAACTTCCCTCCCAGATCTCGACGACGCCGTCCCGCACGGTGCCGAAACCCGGGCGCCCCTCAAGTTCGAACCTTAGCCAGTGCGCCATGGCATCATACCTGTCTCACCGGGTTCCGCCGCGGCGCCAATGATTTTGCCGGGCACCACGCCCTGTGTGCAGGCTGTCCTTATAACGCAGATCGCGATAGAGTCATTCTATGCTTGAGGGCTTTATCAGCAAGCGTGGTTCTGTGCCGGACGACATGACGGCCGAGCTCGTTCGGCACCTGTTGAGTCACGTCAGGCGATCCGGCCCGATCGATGTTCCCCTGGTCCTGGTTTCTCAAATCTCCCGCTCTGGAGGGACCTGGCTCAGCCAGCTTCTGGACCATCATCCGCAAGTCTGGGCCCATCCGCTCGAATTGCGGTTCGGGGATTCAAAACGGAAATGGCAATGGCCCGACTTTTCCATGGCAAGTGACGCGCAGGAGTTTTGGACTCTCCTTCGCTATGCAAAGGCGGAACAAAGGTTCGGGAGCGGTGCATATAACAAGGGCAATGATGAACCTCACCCGATGCTGTTCAGTGCCGAGATCCAACACAAACTGTTTTTGGCTCTTGCCGCGGAGTACAGGCCATCGCGTGAGCGGGAATGGCTCGACATCTACTTCACGTCATTTTTCGGCGCTTGGCTGGATCATCAGAGACGCTACGGCCCAAAGCGGTATGTCACAGCGTTCGCTTCGCTGCTAGCCATGTCCCCTTCAAGCATGGCGCGGTTTCGCCAAGTTTACCCAGATGGCTGGCTTATCAGTGTCATCCGGGAACCCTTGAGCTGGTATGCCTCAGTGAAGCAGCGCTCAACCGGGCGAAACGAGCGGAAAAGTTCAGTCAAGCCGCATTATTATGGACCAGAGGCAGCGGAAGCTGCCTATCTCGACAACATTCGCGCCATGCGCGACAACCGCGAGCTGTTCGGGGAGCACTTCATCCTCTTAAGCTATCGGGACATGATCGCGAACGCGGAGGCTGTCATGCGCACCCTGGCGGCCAAGATCGGACTGGAATGGCACCCGATTCTCACGCGTCAGACGTTCAACGGCATGGTGATCAAGCCCAACACAGCCTTCCGTGGCGAGCTACGCAAGACTGCCGACTCCATTTTGACCGAAGAGGATGTCGCTCGGATTACCGACGGACCAATGATGGCGGCTTATCTGGCCACGCGGCCGAAGGCTTGACCCGCAATATCGCGGCGCAGTTATCCGTTAAGAGTGTCTCTGACGAAATTTGCGGTCTCCATCAAATTGTCGTTGAACACGTCGCCGTGGGTGGATCCTAGCACCCTATATTGCATGCTTCCGAGATTGTTTGGCCAAAATCCCGTTTCTGCGAGGGTTTCCTCTGCCCTAACCGAGCTCACGAGAAGCGTGGCCTTTCCTGCATATGGGCGCGGCTCATGATCGTAGAGCGCTGCGCGGAACTGCAGCGAGATCTTCAAGATCCGCTCCGCCGTGTAGGAACGTTGCGGTGGAGGAATCTCCTCCATCTGCTCCACGCGTCGTTCAATCATGTCGCGGTGCTCACCCAGCTTCTTCTGAGGCATTTGTGCAGGATCGAGGTGGAGGAGCGCCTCTTTGCCTTTGCCCCCTCCGGTAAGAAGCCCCAAAATCCTCGCGGCAATGCTCATCTTTGAAGTCTTCTTCGCACGTTGCTTCCTCTGTTTCTTTTGGGTCGACGAGGGCTTAATCCTGGGGGGCATCGGCGTTGGATCGAGCAGGATGAGATGGTCGATGGTCTCGCCCGCCTTCTCCAGCTGCATGCACATTTCGATTGCGATGAATGATCCCGCACAGATCGCGGCGACGTGGTAGGGGCCGGCAGGCTGAACTGACCGGATTGCCTCGACGTAAACCGTAGCAATTTGCTTTACGGTGACGGCCTTTTCGGCGCTTTCGAGGGGCGTGCGGCCGTCGAGCCCCGGGGCTTGGAACAAGTAGACTGGACGCTCTTTCCCTATAATTTCGAGGAAAGCCGGCCGGAAGAAAGCGAAACCCTTTCCACCATGCACCACGAACAGGGGCGGCTTCGGCCCACCCAAGGCGCCTAGGATGAGACAGGCCGGAAGCTTTAGCGCCGCACTGCCTTTTTCGGCGAGCAGTTCAGCCTGCTGTGCGACCGTCGAAAGGCGGATGATATCCGAAGGTGTAAACCGGGTCCCGAACGTCCCCTCAATTTCCGCGGCCAGCGTCGCCGCTGCGAATGAATCGCCGCCGAGCTCGAAGAAATCATCCACGACGCCGACGACGTCGACCCCGAACACCCCCTGCCAGATCGCTGCGAGCTTTTGTTCCAGCTCGGTCTCGGGGGCTTTCCAATCCGTGGAGAGCGCAAGGTCGGACCGCCGCAACTCATCCTTCGCCGGAACGAAGTCCAGAGGCCATCGGTCTTTCGCCTTGCTGCGCTTCAATTCCCCCTGCCCAGCCACGGATCACCCCCTTTTTGCCGCAACCTCGCCATAAAAACGATCAGGTGGGGCTGTGGCAAGCTGCTTTTTCATTGCGACTTTCCCTATAACCGTTCCGACCACGCCAAGGGTAAGCGTGTCGACGGTAGATGGCGCGGCAGGCTTAGCGAGTGGCGACGCGCTTCGTGGTGACCGCCGGCTTGTCCCTTACGGGCGCCGATGACCTCGTTCCGCCAAGAGCCGCGTCGAAGATCGACTGCATGAGAGACGCGGCCTGGCCTGAGGTGATGTCACTGTGCTTCGCGAACACGCGCCGCGCGCGCCGCTGCGGCAGCAATTCGGCCCAGGGATTATCCATATCCCGCTCAGGAGAGGCGAGAATTTCGACTGGTCCGTCGAACTTGCGCGGCTTATAGCGCGACACCGCGACGTGAAGCTTGGCCCGCGCCTCCACCGACTGCGGCATCCCCGGCAATTTTGAGCGACCCCGCTCCTCTTTCGCCAGCAGCTTCTCGCGGAATCGCTGCATGGCCTCGGCCGGGTCCTCTCTCTTGCCTATGATCCGCCTCGCGACGTCGCACATCTTGTGCCAAAATATTTGCGCCCGAAACAGACCCGGCAAGCGCCTATAGCCCTCGCCCTTCTGGCGACGCGCCTTCCTCTTGAGGACCCGTTTCGTCTCCATGCCGCGGTTCTTCGGCAAACCGGGGTCCAGCAGCACGAGTTGGGTCACAGGCCTGCTGCGCGCCGTGAGCTGTGCGGCCATTTCAAGCGCGATCAGGGCGCCCACGCAAAATGAGGCGATCAGGATCGGTCCTTGCGGATAGTGCCCCACGAGCTGGTCGACATAGGCGGCGGCGATGTCCTCGAGGCGATCATAGCTTTGCCCGCCGCGCATGCCGGGGAGCTCGAATACATAGAGCTCCTGGCCCACGCTGAACGCCTTGCGGAAGTCGGGCTTGGGCAGGGTGAAGCCCGCGCGACCGTGAATGAGAAAGATGGGCGGGCGCGCTGCACCTCCCGTCGCCGGTTGGCCAGATTTCTCGGCGAGGAACCTCGCGATCTGTCGGGGCGAGCCGTGCTCGATGAGGGCCGAAATCTGGAAGTCATGATCTGTGCGCTCGGAAATCCTCTGACTCAAAACTTCACCGAGAAGGGAGTCGCCCCCAACATCGAAGAATTCATCCTGGGCGCCGACTTGGTCAAGTTCGAATACCTCTGCGAAAGTCTTCGCGATCAACTCCTCAAGGTCGCCGACCGGCGCCTCGTACGGCGTCTGCAGGTTCAAGCTCTGGCGCGTAATCATAGGACCTTACCCCGGCGGAGACTGTCGCATCAGCGACCCCTCAGTTCAAGATCGTCAGACCTGGTGCTACTGCTTTCCGCACAAACGCGTGCCTTCAAGAGGCCTGCTCGAGCTGTTTCCGGAGCTCAGAGCGAAGAACCTTGCCATTGGCGTTGCGCGGCAAATCAGCAACCAGCACGAATTTCCGCGGGCGCTTGTCGGGCGCAAGCCGCGTGCGGCAATGAGCGTCAAGGGCGGCTTCAGTGAGACTGGGGGAAACCACGAAGGCCGCAATCTCCTCGCCCTCAGGCAATTTGGTGAAACCCACCACGGCAACCTCCTGCACCCCCTCGCATTCGCCGATGACGAGCTCGACCTCCGAAGGGTGCACATTGGCGCCGCCGCGGATGATGAGGTCCGAGGTACGTCCGAGCAGCTGGAGGAAGCCGTCGGCATCGAGAGCGCCGAGATCGCCGGGATAGGCCCAGCCGCCTTTGAAGCTGTCTCCGGAGCCGCCCATGCCGCCGTAGATGCTTCCCGCCATGCCCGGCGAGCGAAGGCGGATCGTCCCCGGCTCCCCGGGAGGAACAACGCGATCATCGGCGTCGACGATCTGCAGCAGCACATGCGGCAGCACATGGCCAAGGGTGTCGGATCGCGTCTCGAGCTCAGACCCTGACAGCGCGCTGATGCGGCCGCAGATGGTGGCGCCATAGACCTGGACGAAATTGGCGCAAAGCGAATGCTTGGCCCTCACCTTCTCCGCCGGCGCCATCGGTGCGCCGAAGCAATAAAGCGCCTCGAGATTCGGAAATGCGGGGGTCGAGGTGTCGCCAAACAGATCGAACATGTTGCGGACGATGGTCGGCACCGCACAGAGGGACTTCGCCTCGCCGGCAAGCAAGGTGTCGGCAAGCTGCTGGGCCGAGAACAGCAGCGGATAGAAATAGACCCCTGAGCCCTGGAGCAACGCCGAGAAGGCGTGCGTTCGCGACGCCGAGAACGACATCGGCAGCGGATTGAGCAACGGCCCTTCGAGCCGCTCTGCGTCGAAGATCGACCGCAGCAACATTCGCTCGTGGTCGATGACGATGCCCTTCGGCCGCCCGGTGGTGCCAGAGGTGAGCGAGATGAACGCAGGCCCTATGCCATCTTCGTCCGGGAAGACAGGGCTGTCGTCGTGCTCGGCGAGGGTCTCGGCCCAGGATTGATTGACGACAATCGATTCGTATTCGGCGCCCGGGGGTTGGCGGTCTTCGATGATGGCCGCCAGGCTGAATTCCTTGGCCAGCAAATTCTTCTCTGGCCCATTGGCCCGGAAATCCATGGGAACGGCGGTCGCACCCAACATCCACAGCGCGATCATCAAGACGAGGGATTCGGCGTTGTCGCGGAGGCTGATGCCGACATTCGCCCCGGCGGCGACGCCGCGGGCGCGGAGCTCGCGTGCCGCCTGCGCCGCCCGCGCCGCCAGCTGAGCGTAGGAAAGCGTGTGCTGCTGCGAGATACTGGCGCGGCGATCCGGCCAGCGGCCAGCCATGCCCACGAAAACGTCGGCGAGATTGACAGAATTCAAGTCCGAACCCTCGACAGCAGCCTTCTCATCGCCTACGGCGCGTCCCCAGGCCTTCGCGGGCACCCTAATAGCAAAGCTACGCGGCGAAGGTCGAGGGCATTGACGACGGGCACGCCTTCAAACACTTACACGGGCCTGAGGGCGCAGAGAGGGGTCGCCTTCACGAGCCTTATTATGGTCAAATAATACGGGCTCCCATCGTGGAGCCTACTACGAGGGCTTTCCGAAAGGCCGGTGGAACTGCCGGCCTCCGACCCCAACATCGCGACGGAATTGCTGGCTGGATGCCATATGTAGATCTCAAGAGCGAGATCCTCGATCAGGACATGTGCGCGCGCTGCGGCGCCTGCGTCGCTGTTTGCCCGCCAAACTGGCTCGCAATCGGCCCTGACAGCACGCCGGTCACCACAGTCGACCCCGAAACCATGGACTGCGGCACGTGCTCGCTGTGCCTCGACGTCTGCCCGGGCAAGGACACGGCGGTGCCGCGCTCCGAAGCTGATATTTTTGGCCGGAGCCGCACGCCGGCGGAACGCTGGACCGGCATCTTCCGCCAAAGCCTCGTCCTGACTTCGACTGATCCCCGCGTGCTCAAGGGGGCCGCCGCAGGCGGCGCCGGGACGACGCTCATGCTGACCGCCTTGCGCTCGGGGCTGGCCGACGCCGTGATCGTCGTCGGGCGGAACGCCGACCGCCCCTGGGTGCCGGCGGCCGTGATTACGGACAGCGAAGACGAAGTGATCCGCTGCGGCCAGACAAGCTATTGCCTGACCCCCAACCTGCAATTGCTGCGCGATCCGCGTTACGCGCGTATCGCCTTGATCGGCGTGCCCTGCGAGGTCCAAGCGGTACGCAAAATGCGGACTCTGGTGCCGATGCCGGAGGTCGCCGAGAAAGTGGTGCTAGCGGTCGAGATCGCCTGCGCCTCGAGCACCATGCTTGCCGGCACCGAGTTTCTCATCACCGAGAAGCTTGGCGTCGCGCTCGAGGACGTGGTCGAGATGCGCTACCGCGATGGCGAATATCCCGGGGAGTTCGCGGTGAGGACGCGCGGCGGCGAGCGGCGGGCGCTCCCCTTCTTCGAGGTCGTCGACGAGTTCAAGCGCTTCAAGACACACCGCTGCCTCGTCTGCGGCGACTGGTGGTCGGGTATTGCCGATGTGTCGATTTCCGACGGCGATCCCAACATCTACGCCAGCAGCCAAAGCGGTGCGAAGCCGCCACGGCAATCGATCGTGATGACGCGCACGCAAGAGGGCGAGAAGATCGTGCAGGAGGCGGTCAGGCTCGGCCTCGCCACGGTCACGCCCCGAGCGTTCGTTTCCGAGGAAAATCTCGGACTGCAACGGAAGCGGTTCCGCTATGCCTCCTTCGCCGAGGCGATGCCGAACCGGGTGCCGATGCCGCCGGTGGACTACGAGGAAACCGAGGCGCTGTTGTCCGATACCGAAGTCATCGACCGCATGTCCTACCACATGCGGATCGTGCCGAGCGGGCCCGAGGCGGCAGGTGCCGGCAGGCGTGACAAGGCCCCGGTTACGATCGGGTTCAGCCTTGCCAGCGCGCGGGAGATCGTCTGGCGCCCGCCGGGAGACAAGGCCATCGCTCAGCGCGCCGCATTCGCCGCGGCCCTCTCCGACGGCACCAGCACGCTCCACAACGTGCCTCACTCCGACGATATCGAGGGCAACCTCGGCATCCTCCGCCAGCTCGGCGTCGATATCTGGGAGGCCGCCGACACCTCCTACGTGATCGGCGGCAGAGGTCTGCGCGGCTTCAAGCTGTCGCAGGCCGGCTTGAGCCTGAGCCCCGGCAATTCGGCGACGACGGCGCGCATTCTCATGGGCCTCCTTGCCGGCACCCCAGGCGATTTCCGCATCGACGGCAACCAGTTGTTGCGCCAACGACCGATGACCTGGATCGTCGAACCTCTGCGCCAGGCGGGCGCCAATATCGTCTATGAGGTCACCCAAGGCCGGCTGCCCACGCTCATTCACGGATCGATGCTCGGCCCCATCAACCACAGCGTCGAGGTGTTCAGCGCGCAGCCGGTGTCGGCGCTGCTGTTTGCCGGGCTGCAAAGCAGCGGCGAGACGGTGATCAACCGCCGCGCCAAGGCACGCGATCACACCGAACGCCTGCTCCGCCATCTCGGCGTCACTGTCGATGAGACCGAGACCAGCGTGCGCATGTCGCCACCGGACCGCATCCCCGCCTTCGACCTCACGCTGCCGGGCGACGTCTCGACGGCGTCGCTGCCGATCGCCTGCGTGGTCGCGAGCCCCCTGCCCCGCCGCCTCGTGATCGAGGATGTCGGCATCAACGAGACGCGGACGGGTTTCGTGCGCACGCTTCAGGCCATGGGCGCGAACATCGAGATCGAGCCGACGGAGATGCGCGGCAACGAGCCGATCGGCCGGATCATTGTCGAGTCCGGGCGCCCGCTCCGGGGCATTGGGGTGGAAGGCGCCTTCCTGGTGCAGAGCATGATCGACGAACTGCCGATGCTGGCGGCGCTTGCCGCGAGAGCCGAGGGCCGCACCGTGATCCGCGATGCGCAGGAACTCAAGGACAAGGACACCGACCGTATCGCCACCACCGTCGCCACGTTGCGCCCCTTCGGCGTGAACATCGAGGGCACCACGGACGGCTTCGTCATCGAGCCGTCGGAACTGAGAAGCGCAAAAACCCTGGCATTGCCCCCCGACCATCGGGTTATCTTCGCCGCGATGACCTTGGCGAGTTCGCTCGAGGAGCCGACGACCATGTCCGGCTGGGGAAAAGTCAGCGTGTCCTTCCCGGGCTGCGTGGACCTGATGACCCAACTCGCATCCGTCTCTCATTTCGAGGCGGTGTAAGCCGGAGGGCCTGGCGGTGGAGGCGGTCGACACCATCATCATCACCGGGGGCGGAGGTCATCTTGGGCGGGCCGTGGCGCGCTGGTGGGCGAGACCTGGCATCAAGATTGTTCTGATTGATCGCGACAGGGAACGGCTGGAGCGGGCCCAAGCCGATCTCGCCCCACTCGGTGCGGAATTGACACAGGTCGCCGCCAATGCCGCCGCGCCGGACGACCTCAAGGCAAGCGTGGCGGCACTTCCCGCGTCGCTGTGGCTCAGTCCGCCATCGCTCGTGCTGGCGCACGCGCTTTCGGGCAAGAGCGCGGACGGGACCTCGGCGCGTCTCGGCGGGTTGGACCAGGAGCATTGGCGAGAGGTGCTCCACGTCAATATCAGCTCCGTCGTGTTCGCGATCGAGACCTTCCTGCCGTTGATGAAGCAAGCTGGAGGCGGCCGCATCGTTGTCGTCTCCTCGACAGCGGGGGTCTCGGCGTCGCCGACCGCCGCCCTCTCCTATTCCGTCTCCAAAGCCGCCGTGGCGGCGTTGCCTCGCCTGCTCGCGCTTGAGCTTGGCCTGTCGCAGGTGCTGATCAATGCCGTTGCGCCGGGCAAATTCCTCAATCCTGACTGGCCCGATGACCCCGAGAAGGTCAGGCGCTATGAGCGGAGCGTGCCCTTGGGCCGGATTGCATCGGCCGACGAGGTCGCAGCGTTGATCGGATTTTTGAGTTCCGGCGCCAATACCTATGTCACTGGCCAGACCATCGTCGAGGACGGTGGGCGGCTCTCGGCATTGCCGACGGTTGAACAGTCGTGAGCGCGTCGCCGGCCAGCAAGCTGCCCCTCGGCGACCTTGCTTACGCGCTGCCGGACCATCTGTTGCTCGGGGCCGGTATCGCCGGGGGACTTAGGGGGCTGCCGCAGCGCGGGGAGATCGAGAACATCGTCATCTTCGGCATGGGCACCGGCAGAACGGCCGGAGATGTCGTGCGCGCCGTCGGCGGCGCGACGCTACCGGTGCCGATCCTGGTGGAAAGCGCCTACGAGGTTCCAGGCTGCGTCGGCGACCGATCGCTCGTATTTGCCCTCTCCGGATCCGGCAACACCGACGAGGTGAACCATGCTGCCTCGGCCTCCGTGGCGCGCGGCGCCCGTCTCGTTGCCCTCACGACCGGGGGCTGGCTGATCGACTTCGCCGAGGACGCCGGCGCCGCCATCGTCCGCATCCCGCCGGAGATCAAGCCGCCTCGCGCCACGTTTTGCGTTGTGGTGGGCGCGCTGCTGGCGACGCTCGAGCGCACCGGATTCCTTCCCGAAGCGAAGCCTTGGCTCGAAAGTGCCGCGTCGCAACTCCGCCACCGGCGCGAGGAGCTCTGCCGCGACGGGAGTCTCGCCGAGCGCCTCGCCTCGGATCTCGTCGCCCGGCACGTGATCTGCCAGGGCGACACCCCGATCGGCGCCACGGCGGCGGAGCGCTGGAAGGCGCAAATCAATCAGAATGCGAGGCAATCGGCGTCAGCCTCGGCCCAGCCCAATGCGAGCCACAACGAGGCGGTCGCCTGGGATTGCCGGAATGACCTTACCCTCGCGCGCGACGCCTTCGTGATGTTGCGCCATGGATACGAGGATCCCCGGGTGAGCCAGCGGATGGATCGCCTCGCCGACTACTTACGCGGCAAGGTCCCGGTCCACTCGGTGCGTGGCGAAGGCGGCACGCCGCTCGCCGTGCTCATGGATCTGGCCATGATCGCGGACTTCACCTCGCTGCACCTTGCGGTCAAGAACGGCGTCGATCCGCGCAGCGCGCCCTTCATCTCTCACACCGTCAAGGAAGGCCTGGCGGCGCCGAAGCCTCCAAACAAGCCTGCTGGGTCTTGAGGCGTTGCGGCCGCCCCGACGCGCCGGCGCTACATCTCTGACGGGTCGACGCCGCCGCCGGCGATACGGCCTACGAGCAACCAATCAGCATAGGCGTCAGGAACAGCGCTCCGCAGTTTGGTTTCGAACAGCTCGACGTCCGCCTCGTCATAGAGGCCGCGCCAGCGCCCGGACTGACCCTTGTTGACTAGGCGCAACGCTCCGCCCTCGAAATTCTTCGCCATCTCCGGAATCAGCACCGCCGCGTCCTTGCGCATGGATTCAAAGCTCGCCGAGCCAGCCATCCGCTCAAGCTCGGCATCGGACACGTCGATATCGAGAAAGTCGGCGATGCGCCGCATCTCGCCTGGGAGATCGGCCTGAAGATCGTTGTAATGCACGAACAGCAGGTTCGGAGCTTTGCGCGCGTCCCAGAAGCTGCGCTCGTAGTCGAAATAGGAGAGATACGGTGTTCCATCTTGCTGGCCGGCGATGGCGCCGGTGGTCAGCCAGTTGTGGAAATGGACCGCCGGATCCGGATCGACCCGGGGATACGGCCGGCGCAGGCTCGGCTCCGCCAAGCCGATGGCGTCCATCCTTTCCAGCGCTTCGGGGCGGAAGCCGGTGCAGTGATTGTGGTACGACATGCACACGTCGCGGCCGTCGCGCACGACGTGGATGTACTTCACGGTTTCGAAATGCGGGATGCCGTCGAAGGGGATATGGGTCTTGACCGAGCGGCGGTGCTGCTGGGCTTCGAAACCCTCGACCAGAGCCTCGATCGGCCGGCGATTGACCTCCCACCACGGAAAGGTTCGGTCGAGCGCGAGCGGTTCCTCGGTGCGGAAGATCAACAAGCTCAGGATGCGCTGCATCCAGGTGGTGCCACTCTTGGGATAGGTGGCGACGATAATGTCGTCGGGACGCGGCCGGAAGGCGCGCCAGCGGTCGCTGTCGATCAGCCAGGTACAGTAACGCTTCTCCACGAAATCAAACCCTCCGACTGCAGCAATGGCCGAGGCCAGGGACCGGATACTCTAGGCTGCCCCCCTCAGCAAGCCGGGACCTGGAAGAGCCCGTCGCTCAGACGCCCGTCGCGTGACAAAATGCCTTACTCTTGATCCCAAAGTTGTTGCAGACTGCGGGTAGGGTAGAATTCCGAGCTACAAAGCAAACTAGAAAAGGCCCAGCCCGTCGGTTGGGAGGATTACCTGTGGGCATTATCCGCAAGATCCAGCGCGGCAAATTTCTCAAGACCATCGCCAAGCTCCACCCCGGCTGGCACCAAGGCCCGAACAGAACAGCCTTTAACCGCTACCCGGAGATTTTTGCTGTGGCCGCCGCGTTGCTGCCCAATGCATTGAAAGTACTCTCGTTCGGCTGCTCGACGGGCGAGGAATGCGCCACACTTGCAGAATACTTTCCAGCGGCAATGATCATTGGGACCGACATCAACCCTCTGAATCTGTGGAAAGCCAGAAAGTTTAGAAGCAAGCGAGTCCGGTTCGTTTACGCCGCCGATCGCCTGCTGAGGAGATCCGCCCCGTTCGATGCAGTGTTCTGCATGGCCGTGTTGCGTACTCCAGAGCGCGAGCACATCGCCGAGCATTATCCTTTTCAACGTTTCCAAGAGCGCGCTCTTTTCTTGGAATCCCTGGTCCGGCAGGAAGGCATGCTGGTCATCCATAACTCGACCTACCGTTTCAGCGACACCGTACATCGCTCCGCCTACGAAACCATTCAGGTCGTCGCAGACTACGACAAGGTTTACTTGCCAGACGGCACCACCGAGGTGAAACCCGACGGTTGCATGTTCCGAAAGCTGAAGACTTGAAGTCTGAGGGGCTCCTCGCCAGCTTGAACCTGGGCGACAGGCAGCGCCCGCTCATCGCCATCGCCACGCTTTGGCACCGCAATATTTCGGTCATTGGTCTGAGACATTAAGCAGCCCGCTTCGGCTCGCTGTTCGCCTGGCTTCCGGGCAAGAGCGGCGCGTATCTCATCGCCTAGCCGAACGGTGGAGGGGCGGCGGCGATAAAGGGGGGCCACCGCCGCGCTCGCATCGGCATTTGCTACTGAGCGGCGCCCTCGGTGGCCGCGCCTTCAGGCGCGCCTGGAGCAGCAGCTTCGGGAGCCGCGGTCTTCGCGTCGCCCCCGCCGGCCTTCTTGGTTTTGCAGGCTTCGCTCAGCTCATTCGAATGTTTCTTGAGGCAGGCGCCGACATCGCCCTTGGCCTCAACCACTTCCTTGCAAAACTTTGTCCTATCTTCTTTGCACTCGCCCTTGGCCATCACGACCGTGGGCACCACGGCCATCACCGATGCGATCGCCAGTCTGATCATCTTCCTGATCATCTTCACTTCCTGAGCCGCAGCTCTACTTAAAGCCTTTGAAGGTCTACAATGATAACTAATGGATCGTACGAGAAAGTGGCAAAACCGCCTACTTCGTCACCTTTGACGTAGCCCCGATACACGCCGGCCAACACAATGCCCTGCCTATTTTCGGCATTTAGGGGGGGGCTGAGTCAATACCGCGAAACCAAGAAAGACAATTGTGACCTAGGGGCGGCATTGGGTAAGGCCGTTGCGGCCCTCTTGTGCGCGCACCTCGCCGAGCCGGCCACGGGGGCGGCTGGATGTGGACTCTCCTGGTTGGCTTAGCCATGATTGTGCTACCCAAGATCCCTCATATTTGGCCCCAAGCGTTCGCCTCAACTCTAGCCCAAGGTGCGAATGTCAAACTCGCTGCAGGATCTGACTAACCGGGGCCCCCTTAGACGCCTTGCACGCTGGTGGTGCGGCCGGATCAAGGCCGCGGGCAATGACATGCCCGCCGGCCACAGGCGGCGGAAGGATTTGGTCAAATATGCCTACGAGACCGCCGCTGCAGCCGAGGCCTCAGGCGATCCCGAGAAGATGTATGGGTGCACCTATCTCATCCGCCTCGAGCTTTACGAGCGCGCGTGGACGCTTCGCTTGCGTGCTGCAGCCTTGACCGAGCAAAGTTCTCTCCCCGAATGGGATGGCAGCGACCTCGCCGACCGCACCATTCTCATTCGCGCTTACAACCCGAGGAATCGGGCCGGCGAGGAGCTCAGAATGGCGCGGTTCATCGCCCCTTTGGCGAAGCAGGGCCGCCGCTGCCTCGTGCTTGCGGAGCCGCGGCTAGTCCCGATCCTCGCCCGAAGTTTCCCCGGGATCGACGTGCGCCCGCGAGGTGTCGACGATTCCGCGGCTTACGCCGAGGCTGACATCGCCGCCTATTACGAGACCATCGCCCTCCGCTTCGTCAAAACCGGGAAGGACGTGAGCCGCGCTTTCGTACCCTTGCAAGCCGATCCGGCACGGGTAGCTGCGCTCCGACAACGCTATAAGCTAGACGCGAGCGGACCGCTGGTCGGCATCTCCTGGGGCAGCAGCAACGAGAGAAAGGTGCTCCCGCCCCTGGAGAGCTGGGCCCCTTTGCTCGACTGGCCGCGCGCCACCTTCGTGACGCTGCAATATGGCAATGTCGAGCGGGATTTGGCGCTGTTGCGTGGTTTCGGTGGGCGCGTGATCCAGGATACCGAAATCGATCAGATCGTCGATCTCGACGCATTTGCGGCGCAGATCGCCGCTCTGGATGCGGTGGTGTCGATCAGTAATACCACGATCGACATGGCGGGGATGCTCCATGTGCCCACCCTGCATATCCGCGGAGATAAACCGTCCGCGATCTGGCCGAGCACGGGCCCGTCGCCCTGGTATCCCGATATGGTCTTTCTCTACAGACAGAGCCGCCCCTGGCCAGGCGTGTTCGCCGAGGCGAAGGCGCGCCTTAAGTCCATGCTCGCAACCGAGTGCTGACCCGTTCCTCGAGCGCTTCACGGCGCGGGCAACAGGCGCGCAAGCGCCTTGCCAAATTCCAGCTGCCCCTTGGTAGTGAAGTGGATGCCGTCATCCCGGCGTTCGTAGCCATTGGTCTCGACCTTGATGACATTGGGAATGCCAACCTCATGCTGTTCGTCTCTCACGACCTGCCAATAGCGACGTCGGTTCGGAACCGGGGGATTGCCGAGCATTATCATGATGACAGGAAGATCGGGGTTGCCGAGATCGGTGCGGAGGTCGGCCACGAAGGTGGTGAAGCGCTCCTTCCACTTGTGAGCGTCTTCCTCATTTGTCGCGTCGCTACCACCCTGCCAAAAGATCACCGCTCTGATGGTGCCGTTTCGCGGCGACACGGTCTTCATGCGGTTCATGCACGACCCGTAGAGTGTGTTGCGGGGATCGTTGGTCTTGATCTTGAGCCATTGGCTGATCCGAGTCGCCCCACGCGCGCAAGGAATCAGACCAACGGAGGTTGAGGGATGGGCCGACACGAAGGCGTCGGCGAGCGCCAAGGACGGCCCTACGCCGACACGTCGCCCCTGCGAAACTTTGTCGACCTGGCCCTCGGGGGAATCGATAGGTTCCTTGGCAGGCTCCCACCGATAGGCGTTGGTGAAGTTCCAGATCTTTGTCGGATTTGCGGGAAAGGCCGCGGGCAGCTCCGACGGCTTGCCGCGACCCTCCATATTGGACTGTCCCATGAGAGCGATTAGGTAAAGACCCTTAGGGTCCGCGCCACAGCCCTGCACGAGCAGCAAAAGACCGAAAGCTAGCAGACCACGCCTCATAGCTCCTCCTCCGGTTGCGCAAGCGGTTACAGTTTAGGACGTTACGTGCCGAAGATGGCTGCTTGGGGCCACGGCGCCTCGGCGACAAGTGGGCGCAGGGCCATTCCGGCGCCATGCATTTGGCGAAGCCGTGATCGGCTTAGGTCTGCTCGTAGCTCAGCACTGCGGCAACGACCCACGCAACGCACGCAGCCCTCCCAACAGAACCGTTCTATACCGTCAATTCTCGGCACATCATCTTTGCGGTTTCCACCGAAAGGATTGCCAGGTTGGAGGGGACGGATGATGGCGCTCTGCAGAGCATCCATCTAGAGAGCGGCGGCGAGATGCTCGAGCGCTCCGCCATCTTTTTCACGACCGGCTCGTTCTCGGAGGGCTTCAGTGGCACAAGTCGCTTCGCGAAATACCGGAGCCCCGGTGCGTTTCCCGTGCCGGGGCTTCTTTTTGCGTTGGGCTTCGGCTTGGCGTATTCTCTTTCACGAATTGCGGCGCGCATGGGAGAATGCGCCGCCGCCGGACTTTATAAGCAAAGGAGTAACTGATGAAAACGTGTTTAGTTGTTGCTGGCCTGCTAACACTCGTTGTGAGTCCTGCCCTTGCCAAGGAGTTCTACGTGGCGCAGGACCCAGCTACCAAAAAATGTAAGATCGTTCACGAAAAACCGGATGGTAAGACCATGATTATGATTGGGACATCATCCTTCGCCACAAAGGACGAAGCCAAAGCGGCGAGGTTAAAAACCACTGCTGACGAGTGTCCCCATAAGCCGACCGCACAATAGGCTGTAGGAGGCTGTAGGGCGAATTCAACCCGCGCAGTAGGCTGTAGGGCGAATCCAACCACGTAAACCCGATGCACGCCGGCCAACGCAACGCATTGACTGGTTAGCGCGCGTCTGAGTCCACACGGCGAGGACCACAATTGTGACCTAGGGGCGGCGTCGGGGCGCCCCGTTGCGGGCCTACGCGGCCGCCAACGCTACAGCCTCCGCCCCTTTTAGTTCAGCTTTGGCGCCATGCATTTGGCGAAGCCGTGATCGGGCTCGCTCTGCTCGTAGGTGAGCATTGCGGTAAGCGTCCCCCACCGCTTCTTCTCGATCTCGCCGTTGCACCCCTCGGTCGCCTTTTCGATCTTCCAGCGGTCGCCGAGGCTCGCCGTCGTGGTCATATCGACGGTCTCCGAGCTGCACCCGGCGAGACCACACATCAGCGCGCAGATGAACAAAGCCGACAAGCGACGCAACACACGCACCCCTCCACCAGGGAGGATTGAAGTACGCGCGCGTTAGCTGAGCGTTAACGTTAAGGACGCCGAAATACCGAGAGGCCATCTCGTCGTACAAGCGGGGCCAATCAGCCAGGATTGGTTGCGCTGGCCTAGTGTTATCTCGCCGCGGAAGCGACCAGCTAAGCCCCTTCCTCGCCTGCCCCACGCAAGCCTGGATCAGCCCCACAAGATCCGTCACTTTCTGCGTCGCGGAGTAGGGGCAGCAAGCCGCGTCCATTCGAGGCTTTGTACGCCTAAGGGTCGTGGGCGGATCAGCAAGGGGTTAGCGTTGGAGCATCGCGTCTGCTTTGGAGGAGCCGATGTGGCGATTGATCATGCTTTTCATCGTTGTCTCGATATCTGCGGCCACGGCGCTAGAGCCTGCCGCTGCAGGGGAGAAGCGCAGCGCGCACCCCAACAAGCCCAAGAAGCAGCAGGCCAATAAGAAGGAAGGACGCACCCTCGATTACGACTACGGGTCCGTCTATTGCCATCAAGGTTGTGCCGGCGGCTTTACAGGTGTCCTGAGCGGTACGGCAAGAAACCCCGGCATGAAAAGATAGAGTTGCTCTGCTGGAGACCGACCGCGAGCAACGCCCCGAAGACTTTGTCGCCCTGATAAAGATTAGGTTCGTCGTCTGCGATGGGAGCGAGTCTGACGAAAGGTCAGCCGCCTAGTCATCGCGCTTGAAGACTCCGGCGCGGCGCGCCTTGTCGATGAGCTCGAGGTGGGCGCGGGTGACGACCCACCGGGTCCTGCGTCTCAGCCGGAACAGGGCAATGAGACGGCGCCAGAGCCGGGCGACTGCTCGCATGGGTTGCCATAGTACCCGCTAAGGTTGCATAGTCAACCAGCCCGGAACAGGCCTCGAACCGGGTTTCGATGCGACCGCCGATGCCTCCATCCACATTGAATTTCCCTTAAGGCCTGTGGCTTAGCCTCTTAGGAAAGCGGCGCGTGACCAGGGCGTCGCCGTCGCCATGAGGGAGCTGAGGGAATGCTAAGTGGAGATTGGCTTTTGTTAGCGCTCGACGTGATTGGAGGCGCCGCCGTGGGCGCCGCCGTGATCTACGCGATCATGCTAAGGCGATTGGTGAACCGAAGTTCTTGGCCTCGCCTAGATCGGCGCCCGCCCTGCGTGGCGCCTTTACGATGCTTCATGCTCGGTCGCGAGCACTGCCGCCCATACGTGCCGGAACACTTCGACAGGAAGAAACAGAAAGTCGGCGGCCTCGCTCACCGAAAGTTCTTCGCCGTCACCGATCCGCTTGAAGAGTTGAGCCAGTCGCTTCTCAAGGGCCTCGCTCTTGAGATACGCCGCGCCCTGTGGGTTAGCGAAATAGGCGTCTAGGGCGGCTTGGCATGGGGGGCGCATGATTGGCCCAGGAAGTTGTCGGTCGAGGGTTATGGTCGAACCGAATGGTTAAATTCGGATTGAGCGATCGTCGGCAGAGGCGAGCAGCCTCACAAGCCCGCGCCCGCAAAAATTCGCGCCATGCATCAGCATGGGCTTCTCCGTCCGTCGTTAGCTCGCTGGTTCGCTACGGAGGGAGGAGGCTAGACTCTCGCCGGCTAAGTCCTGGGAAAATTGGTGGGCGCACAAGGACTCCCAGCTCTGTCCGACGGGAACTTATGAAGTAGCGCTAGAACGTGGCCGTGATCGCACCCACCACTCGCGCATCGCAGTTGTCCCGCCCGCCACTTTGTAACAAGCAATCATTTTTGCTGTAGTTCGTGTCATAGTAGCGAACGTCGGCTGACCAGTGGTCCAGGAAACTAAGCTTCAAACCGGCGTTCCAATACGTGTAATCGGGGATTAAATTTTCATACGTCTGCACGCCGAGAACGCCACTGATGGTAGGGGAGAAAAAATTAAAGAGCTTCCCGGAAAAGGCGTATTCCGCCCCGCCCTCGACCGCATCCGACTGTACGCCCAGACCGAAATTGTCGGGTGACCACCAGTTGCCGATGCTGAGGGTCAGGTTGCCCCAGGTCTTAGCTGCGCTCGTCTTCAATTCGAAATAGTTGATGCCGTCATTGCCTGGATAGGTGTATTCGTAGCCGCCAATTTCGAAATCGATGCCCCAGAGTTTCGGCTTGATATTGGCATAGTAGTCGATCTCGATGCCTTCCCCATAGGCGGTGTTGGATCCCCAAATGCCGGCATTGAAAATACCGTAACCCAGCTCGAATCCAGGCTGCACGGCGGGATTTTGACTCGTGTTAGAAACGCTACGGAACATATAATCCGTCGTGAACGCCGCAACTCCTGAGAATTTTAGTTTCGGGGGGTCCCCTGCGTAGGCCTGCGTCGTCGCCCCCGCGATCAGGGCACCCACGATCACTGCCTTCAGCGTCCGGGCGAAATAGCTTCCACGTCGCATTTTTCAGTCCCCCGACTTGGCTGTGCTTCCTTCTATGGGCTTGGGAAGCCCGGGCTCAGGAGTAACCGGGGCTTCTCCGTGATGTGATGTGGCGCCTAGCCCCATGATTCCAGGCAAGGAAACGGTAGCATGAATGAAGCGCTACACCTGTGCCCTCGCGGCAACGATCAGCATAAAGCTGAGCGCGAGTCCGGGAACCAACGATTTGGTGGGCCGTTTGGCAAATCTCGGGCGGCGACCCCGCTCACGACACACACGACACTCTGGAGCTGCCCGAGCGCTCAACTCCAATTGGGAACCCGGCTGACCCCTATTAAGGCCGGGTTCCCCCCAACTTCCCTATCTTCTCGGCCCTGCCAGGCACCTTGCCATCCGGCCCCGGCCAATAGTCCGGGGCCATCAGCCGCCTAGGCAGACGCCCCATGGGCCCGAGCCCTTGATGCAACGGGAACCTGCCTCGCAATCACCGTCGGCGACGCAGGTCTTGCCAGACGGCTTCACCGGGACATCATCTCGGCCGCCGTCACCCGAAAGCGAGCCGGTGCAGCGACCATCCCGGCACATGCTGCCCGGATTGCAGTCGGTGTCGAATACGCAGGCGAATGCCGAGGTGGAAGTGAGGCAAAGGAGGGCCAATATGGCTAGCCTGCGCATGGTGATTTCACCTCCTAGATCCATACGATATCTAAATTTGGGACCTATGAGGGCAAAGGCATGCCTGGGGGTTATTCCGATCCGCCGGGACTAAGCAATGGTGGCGCCTGCTTCATCAGAAAAAAGCGTTACCAAGAGGGCAAAGATCGCAAAGTAGAGGGAGGATACCGCTAGTGAGTAGGCGCCTTTCGATCGAGGGTCTCCGCGGTGGACTGAAGCGCAGACTGTAGTTTGAAAATTGCTGACGTTCCACTTGCCGCTGACCACGCTTGCATCCATGCATTATCCATCGCTGGTCCCATTTGCACGGGCTCGCTCAACTGTTGGTGGCAGGTCAAGCATCGCCAGTGCAAGACCGCGATTGCTTTCGAACAGTTCGGGTCGGCCTTGGCAAGACTGGCCCCCACGTCGACCACAGCCCCAGTAGCAGCCGCCGCAGCGATCGCACCGCCACGGCTCAATAGTTCACGTCGAGATGTCTGCATTTCAGCCCTCCATGGGTTGCGAGTGTTACCTCGCTAGTTACCTGAGGAGGGAAAGGCTTGAACTGCTAAGGGACTAAGCCTTTGAAAATATTGGTGGGCGCAGTAGGACTCGAACCTACGACCCGCTGATTAAGAGTCCCACGACTGATTAGTCGCTTCAAGGCTCATTCCGACAAACCCCCCTTTCGTTGCCTGATTGAGACGAAAGGGATTTTAGAAAATGTCGGAACAATTCGATGCCAGAAGCGCTCCTCTCGGTTTCGCTTCAGAGCATATTAACAGCGACGATCGCCATTGCACGAGCGAGTTGCAGGGGGGACTCGAAGACGGGGTCCGCCAGCCGCCGATTGGTCGAGAGGCGGTCTCTGTCCCCAACAGGGTCTCCAAACGCCCAGCGCACCCATCTTATCGCCTCGTAGCCCAACTCAATGAGAGGTGGAGGGTCGTTGATGATCCGCTGCAATGGATTCTACAGCGGAAGAAGGGCAATCCTCGCAAGAAGAACTCTGGCTGGCGAGACCGCTCCTTCTGCAGGACGCAAGGCGCACTGCTCCGCTGCGTGGCCGGATATTGCGGGGAGATCGACGCCAACTCGCTTGCCAAGCTCAAGTCACTACCTGACTGGCACCCCGACTGGGATAGCCGAGACCAACACAAAAACTTGGACGTTCCTGAAACAGACCAAGTCCAAGCGGAGGTGGACGCAGACCGCTTGGTCTCTCGAGAATCGGAGGCTCGTGAGCCCGACAGTGAGCGGGCCCACTTCAGCCAATCCGCCCTCTATTAGTTATTGCTACCTGTTCTGGGGGATTGATCTCATGCCGAAAGAGGGTTCAGCCGCGCTGTCTAATTCGCCTGCGCGATGTGGGGATGTAGCGCCACAGCCCAAGCGACAGCCTCGTGCGAGCAAGAACATCAGCCTGAGCCAAGCCTCTAACATGATGGAGGCGCTCGCGTTCGCAAAGCTGATCGACCTCCCATTGGTGGCGCACCTCACGATCCATTGGGCCTTCACAGATGTCGGTGACGATCCTGACGGGATGCTCTTTGCCAAATTCCGTGAGGGTCTGGACAAGTGGGCGCGAAGGCATGGCTTCCCGCTCACTGGCATCTGGGCGCGAGAGCGCATGTCGCGCGGCCAAGCCGAGGCGGTGCACTGCCACCTGCTCTTCCACCTGCCGGTGCAATACCGCTCTGGCAAGGGGCTGCGTGAAGTCAAGGAGGCGATCTACCGTCTCATCAATAGGCATGGTCGGCGTAAGGGCGACGAGCGCGGCGACGGCTACTGGGCCGATGGAGTCATCAAGGTCGTGATCCACGACAACCCTGACGGCAAGTACCTTATCAAGGGTGGCGGTCCCGAAGTCTCGAACCGATTCGGCATCCGCAAGGAGCACCGGCGCTCGCAGGGCCTCATTCACGGCAAGCGGTGCGGCACTACGGAGAACATTGGACCGGTGGCCCGAAGCCCGCTGGGAGGATCGTATCAGAGGTCGGCTTAGCAGGCTAAACCGGACGCAAACTCCTACCCCCAGAATGTCCGTAAGTGCCCATTAGGCGACACGGACTTGCCTTGAGATAAAGAAACCCCGGCGCAGAGAAAGCGCCGGGGCTGCAGATGAGAGGTTGGGATCGCCGACTATTTCGGCACAGCCACGAACAGAGCACCGGTCAATTTCCCGTCTGCACCAATCATGGGTGCATAGTTGGCGTCGTAGTCTTTGCCAAAAAGGGTCGCCGGCCCGGTATAGGACTGTTTTTGCGACAACGCTTTGTAGGCCTCACTATTGCGGTCAAGTTTCGTACCGGCCTCGGATTGTCCATCTTGCGTTAAGGTCGTTTGGGTTCGCACAAAGTCTGCACCATCGTAGGAAAATATCGTCGCTGCGAGTTCGCCCGCCCATGCGGCGCTGCCGGCAAGCATTGTGACGGGCAACAGCAAGGTCAGGATCAGGAATATTCTTTTCACATTATTCATCACATCATCCTTCATGGTTGGACAAATTCCTCGCCGGCTGTGAAGCCGCGACTCTGGATCGTGGGAGTCTGGTGTGCTGAGAAGGGGCTGTGCACGTAATCGGCACAGTAGTCTTTTTCGCCACCGCCAAGTTCCGGCGTGCCAGTGGTCTGAACTATCTGCTCAATTTATAGACAGGGCAAGCTCGGCCAAAGAGGCCCGGCCGATCTATGTCAGCTATGGGGTCATTAACAGAAGTGGCCCAGATGCCGGGCCAGGACTGATAACTCCTCGAAAGCGGACATGCAGTCGGTATCGCCTTTAGGTCGGTGATCGTCGCACGCGGCTCTACGACAAGGCCTGCTCACCCTGTAAATACAGGGCAACAACTGGACAGATGCTCAGAGGAGGAGACAGGATGCCGCTCATAAGAATCGACGTCGTAAAGGGCCGCAGCGAGGCGGAGATCAAGTCGCTGCTGCATGCGGCGCATCGCGCTGTGTTGGAGGCGTTCAGGGTTCCGCTCCGCGACCGCTATCAGATTGTGACCGAGCATCCCCGGTCCCACATGGTCATCGAGGATACTGGCCTCGGGATTAAGCGGAGCGACAAGCTCGTGGTGGTGCAGGTAATCTCTCGGAGACGCAAAAAGAAGCAGAAGGAAGCCTTCTACCGGCTGCTCTGCGCGGAGTTCGAGCGCGACTGCGGGATTTCGCCCTCTGACGTGGTGGTGACCGTGGTGGAGAACCGGGACGAGGACTGGTCCTTTGGTATGGGCCGCGCGCAGTTCCTCACTAAGGAGCTTGCATAACTTCACTTTAGCCGTGCAAAGCGTCATTCCACAACAAGCCTCAGAGTGCGAAGCCGAGCATCTTCGATGTCGGAAGTATGCGTTGATCAACTCTGTCACCCATGGGAAACAGCTCGGCATATGACAGCAACGGTCGTATCGCCAGGGGAGCGACAGCATGGGCGGCCTTATGCGGGGACGGCAGCTCTCAGCGGGACGCGCTCTGATCGCCGTCACGCAAGAGGAGCTGGCGCGCGTGGCTGGCTTGCATCCGAATAGCATTCGCTATCTGGAGCGGCAGGAGCGCATCACCACCGGCTTCTCAAGAGACCGCGTCGAGCACGCGATGCTCGAACTGGGAGTGATCTTCTTTTACTCTCCATCGCCGGGGGTGAGGCTCCGTCCAAAAGAGAAGGAGTTCGGGTAAGCCTTGTCGCTGCGCAACAATTTTAACAGGGAAATTGCAGGGTCAAATTTGTTGGCGAGCGCCAATTCCCAGCGGCGTAGCCGCTTTGTCTTAAAGCGGACATTTTCAGTATCGGCTGTAATGTCTGCTAAGTGCCAGGAGGCGACGTTGCGTGATATCCCGTAAGGGTTTCACCTATAGTGCTGCCATGCGGGCGTTGCCGAAGGCCCGAGCATGTGCCCGCTTATCAAGCGACTTGGTGTTAAGAATTACAGTCGCCCGGTTATTCGTAGCCGCAACCGATTGGTGCAGAATATGTTCACTTGTCCAAATTTAACAATTTGGTGACATTGGTTCGGAGAACCTTACATGGGGCCAGGGGATGGACAGCGTAACCAGAAAGGAATCGTCGTCGTAGTTGACGCTGATGCCTCATGCCGGGCAGGCCTGAAAGAGCTGTTCGAGTCCGTTGGACTGAAAGTCCGGCTCTACGCATCGGGGGATGCATTCCTGGAAGATGGCATTCCAGACACTGCGAGCTGCTTGGTGCTCGATGTGAGGTTGCCCGAAAGGAGTGGCCTCAAAGTTCAAGAGGATCTGGCGAGAGCTGACGTTCACGTGCCGATTGTTTTCGTCACCGGCGATGGAGACATCCCGATGGCCGTCCACGCGATGAAAGCAGGAGCGGCCGACTTTCTGACCAAGCCTTTCCGTAGCCAGGACTTACTGGACGCGGTCTTTGCGGCCCTGGAATGGGATAGGGCCCGCCGGAAAGAGCAACAATCACACGCAACTTTACGGAAGCGCTTTGAGTCGCTGAGTGCCCGCCAACGAGAAGTGGTCGCACGGGTGGCGGCCGGAGACTTGAATAAGCAAGTTGCCGCCAAGATGGGGTTGAGCGAGGTTACGGTGAAGGTGCACCGTGCCCACGCCATGCGCAAAATGGGCGCCAAGACATTGGCAGACCTGGTGAGAATGATTGAGCGCTGCGACAAGTGAAGGTCCCTAAACAGCCTGGGGCGGCCAAGACATCCAATTCAATTCGTCGTGGCGGGCACGCGCACGAACTTGGCGATCTCAGTCGCCGGGTCATGTCCTGTCAGACGTACCAAATCAGCGTAGGCAGAATCAGCTTGATCGCTTGACGCATCTGCATGCGCACTCAGGACGCTATGCAGTCCAAGCTTTATCACTAACCCGTACAGCCCCTCGGCGGGTGTCGCTGCGATGCGCGACTCGATCTTGGTGAGGGCAAGCAGCGCGACTGTTTCTTCGTCGCCTGTTGCGGCTTGTGTCTTTTCGAACGCGGTGAGCCATTGCCGGAACAAATTGGCGAGCATCTGGTCCTCCATGTCCTTCCAGGCCCTCATAAGGCAGGTCCTCTTAGGGCACCACAGAAACGTGGCCAAAGAGATGTTTGCACGGCGGTAATTTGGAGGCGAGTTCAGAAGGGGTGCTCAAAGACTTATAATTCTGTCCTTTCTCAGCAAAGCTATTTTCGCTGGCGACGCCAAGCGGCTGGCGGCATCCCCATCATGCGCGTGAATGCCCGAGTGAAAGAGGTTTCGTGCCTATAGCCCACCTCCAGTGCAATCTGCGATATGGATTTGCTACTGTTGATGAGTTCGTATGCTGCGACGTGCATCCGCCAGTTTGTAAGGTATCGCATTGGGGACACTCCAAGAACCTGATAAAAGCGCGCGGCCAGGGCTGTACGAGACAATCCGACGTCTCGCGCGAGATCATCGGGCGTCCAGGGTTCGCCTATTCTTGCATGGAGAAGCGTCATGGCGCGCGACACGAACCGATCCTTCAATCCCGCCAACCAACCAACTTCTTCGCCGATCAAGCTCTCGGTGTAGTGTTGTATGGCCTCGATGAAAAGCAACTCGGAAAGCTTGCTCATAACCACCTCGGAGCCCAACCGACCCGCAGCGATCCGTTCAGCTGCGTAGCGAAAAGTGCTTTGGATCCATTCGGCTGAGCTGTGATCCCTCGCGTTGAGACGCAGTACGGCTGGCAACGCGTCAACCACAGGATTGCGGGGTACCTCTTCGGCACCGAGAAATCCGCAAATGATTCGCGTCCGAGGTCCACCCTCGCCGAGCTTGATAGAATCAAGCCCACCTTCCACAGGGTGCTCAACGATATCTCCGCTCGGGAGGGGCGCTCGACTAACGTCGCTTCCCAACAAGTGCAGGTCATTGTGAGGGAACATGACAGAGTCTCCGGGTCCGAGTTCGAACTGGAGACCATCCTCCATGCGAACCTGCAAATGGCCTTCCACAATGAAATGATAGGGAATGACGTGAGCTGTATCGCCAAGATAGGGTGAGCAGCTTTCTGGCAGCACCTTCACGGAAATGCACCAAGGGTCAACGAATTGCCCTTGCATGAAAACGCCTCCCCGTAGGCGCATGATTCGCAAAGCGTCCGACAGGGGATCCATCGCGTCACACCCTGGCATTTACGCGAAAGCGGGGCTGCACGTAACCGGCACGCTAATCTCTACCGTCGGCGCAAAGTCGTCCGATGTGCCAGTGGTCAAAGCATCGGCCAAAATGTAGGCAGTTGCGGCCTTTTTTGCAAAGCAACGGTTCAGACATTAAGTCCGCTTGGGGTCATTAGCGGACATTCAAGAGCCGATGAGGCGTATCCGCTTAGCGTCGCCAAGCAGACATGCTGTCTGGCACCCCGTATATCTAAAAGTACACATTCTGATACCGCCGCTTGACGCGACTCAAAATGTGTCTCTAAATGGGCTTCTCATTAGCTCTTAGGGATTTTGGAACCCAATGACGACTGTCGGCTACGCGCGAGTGTCGAGCGCAGGGCAAGACCTCGCGGTGCAGCTTGAGAAGCTCAAGGATTGTGACAAGGTCTTTAAGGAGAAGCGTTCAGGCGTTGATGCTGGGCGTCCAGAGCTAAAGCGTTGTCTTGAGTATCTGCGTGAAGGCGACACGCTGCTGGTGACTAAGATTGACCGTCTCGCGCGCTCGACCTCAGACCTCTACCGCATAATTTCCCAGCTTGCCGAGAAGGGCGTTAGCTTCAAGGTCATTGATGACCCGGCAATCGACACCAGCTCGCGCACCGGCAAGCTCGTCATGGGCATCCTCGCGCTGATCGCGGAGTTCGAGAATGACATTCGCCATGAGCGTCAGATGGACGGGATTAAGAAGGCCAAGGAGCGCGGAACCCGATTCGGTCGCAAGCCACTCCTCGTAACTGAGGTGGTTAAGCAAGTAAGGAAACTGAGGAAGGCAGGCCAGACAGTGCCGGAGATAATGCGGCAAACGAAGCTGAGCAAGGCAAGTGTGTATCGTGCGCTTGGTTGATGGTGAGGCTAGAGTTCCGCAGCCGTTGTCATGGGTGTCTGGCGGTCGGCAGAGGAGCCGTGATAGGCGTAAATCGGTTTCTAAAGAAAATCTATTTCAGCCTTGGCGAGGCCAGCGGTTCTTACCAATCCGCTACCGATCAGGCTCAGAAGGAATTCAGACGGGTTCATTGCGGGATTTCGGTATGCTTGGCGCATCGTTCGCAATGCTGTCATGGACTCAGCCGGGTATAACTCGAATGTGCCAGCGAGGAAGTTATCTGCCGAGATAGCTTCAACTCCGAATGCCTCAAGAACCTTCGGCGGAAAATCTTTTAGATTTTCCGTGATGATGTGTTGAGCGCCACACACGATGGCGGCTGCCAAGACATGACGATCATTCGCATCTGGCAAGCTGAGGGAACCTATCAAATGGTCGTATCCTGACACTAGGGCCTCAGGGAATGCTCTCTCCATCGCAGCGAGTTGAGATTCTATGCTCTCTCGGAGATGAGGTTTCAGTTCCAAGAGGCGGGTTTCCCATTCTTGGAGAATGTCTTTGGACCATCTGGCTCGAAACAAGCCCTGCTCCGCGAAGCGAAGCAAGGCGTCTCGTACTCGGAAGGGAAAAAGTACGTTAGCGTCGAGGACGACGACAAAGCGGTCCGCGATCTCTATCGTCATCCCGCATCATATTCCTGCCCAAGGCGCTGCAATTCGTCGAGACCTTGCGATCTATCCTTGTCCCTCCGCGCTCTATACCCGATCAGGTCATTTATTGAGATGCGGCGATGGGAGCCCACATTGTGGAACGGAATCTGTCCCTGCTTAAGCAGTTTGATCAAAAACGGGCGAGATACGTTCAACACATCTGCAGCTTGTTGCGTTGTGAGTTCAGCTCCGTAGGGCACGAATGTAACCATCTCGCCCCGAGCTACATGTGTAAGCAGGTCGATTAGGAGAAGCCCAAGAGAAGGGGGCAAATCGACGCGAACCTCCCCACCATCCTCATCAATTCGCAACGGCAGCGTATTGTGCGCAAGCGCGCGTGCGAAGGCGCTAGCAGCCTGAGATGCTTTCTCGCTTTCAGTCTTTGTTGGTGGCCGTCTCGCCAGAGTATCAGTCGCCACGATGAATCCTCCAAATCAGCCTCTTTCGAAATATAGGCATATGATAGCTCAAACGCAATAACCGAAATATGTGAAATATTCGAAAACGCAGGCAGATATTTCTGAACGTGCGTCAGCCAAGCTCAGTTGCGCTTGTCCACTCATCAAAAAACGGGCCATTTGTGTACAACGCAAATGGTTGACGAATCGCCATTTGCGTGAGATACAAATGGCGGAGAGGGAACAATGGCGAGTCCTGGTCAGCTTGTCCAAGTCATGGCGGACGTTCTCGGAATTCCGAGAGCGACGGCCTTTCAGTTTGATCGAGTGCTCGCCGAGAGCGGACTTAGGTCTAAGCACGGCAGGGGAACGAGCGCCGCCAAGGTGACCCCGCGCGACGCCGCTAATCTACTGACCGCGATTGGGGCTGCCTCTCCCCTAGGTCTTTCGGCAAAGAATGCAGCAGAGATTTGTACAGCCTTCTCATCACTAACGTCAGTGGGACCGACGGAAGCAAAAAGCGAGGTCGCGAAGCTAGGATTGGACAGTTTGGCCAACCTGCCTGACGGTCACTCTTTCGGGGACGCGTTGTCAGCACTCATAGAATGCGGAGGAAAGATACAGTTCTCATCGCTGGATGAGGGGTCAGTGTACGCGCAATTTATCGGGCCGAGCCCTTCAGCTCAGATCGTGGTTGGATCAAGGCTCTTCGGTATTTACGTGCATGCTCCGAAACGTGGCCGCTCGTCCCGATCAGGCCGAGTCGAGGGCGGCTTGGTGCATACCAGCAGTGTCGGCACTTCCGCTATTCGCGCGCTGGGCGATCTTGTCTCTGGAGCGAGGGACACATGAGTCGGAAGGTCAATTATCCTAGTGGTGCGTGGCCCACAGAAATGCGAGCTGAGACAGCTGCAGCTTATTGTGATGAGCCCAGTGTCGACGCGTTTCATTCAAAGGTGAAGATGGGTCTCTATCCGCGACCGTGTCAGCAGCAAGGCATCTTGCCTAAGTGGCATCGTGCCAAACTCGACCAAGCCATTGCCCTACGGCACGGGCTCTTGCCTGAGGTGGATTTGATGGCAGAGGATGTCGCGGAGCTGATCTAATGCAACGCCGTCGCAAACCTTTGGGGTGGCCCAAATATATGGTCAGCAAAGCTCTCGCGGGCGGGCGGGCGGCTTACTATTGGCAACCCCCGACATGGGCGCGTGAACGGGGATGTCCGGTCAGCTCCGAAGCCGTTGGAACGGATTTCGCCCATGCAAAGGGTCGGTGTGATGAAGTTCTCAACCCACAGTTTGATGCGTGGCGAAAGAACGAGACCTTTTGCTCCCGCCGCATCGTCGGGACCTTTGATTGGATCGCGGAGCAATACAAGGCATCGCCAAAGTGGAGGAAGCTCGCTGCTGGGACGCAAGCTGATTACGACCGCTGCCTCAGACTCGTCGGAGATTACCGACTCAAGGATAATCGTAGATTCGGCGAGTTGTCACTTAGGAGCATTACTCCCGGCGCAGCCGACAGAATACATGAGCAGCTGCTTATGGCTGGTGTTGGAAATCGCCAACGCACGGCCAAGTTTGCAATGGACGTCTGCCGCAGGGCGTGGGGCGTGGTCTATCGATCTCATCCCGGCACAGTGCCCGCTCAGAACCCATTTTCAAAGATGGAGCTGTCTTACAGGCCGCAAAAAACGCGGGCCGCGACGCTTGATGAGCTTAATAGCTTCGTGGCGAAGGCAGATGAAATGGGGCACCGCTCGATTGGGACTGCGGCGTTAATTAGCTTCTACTGGCTACAGCGTGAGGAAGACATTTTTCTTAGACTGAGCTGGTGCCACTACCGCCCACCCGATGCTCCAAACACCGTCCAAATCCTTCATAACAAGACGGGCGAGTCGGTGGGCGTGCCGCTTTACGATCAGGACGGGACCCCGCTCTGGCCCGATCTGGTGCCCCGGCTCGACAGCGAGCACCGCGTCGGCACTTTGCTGGTGATGCGTGACAAGCTGGACCGGAAGAAGAAGGTGCATTTGCCTTGGGCTACGTCGGCGAACAATCCCGTCCGGCACGTCCAGCGCATCGTAGCTCAAATCCGCGACGCCGCTGGGCTGCCTACTGGCATAACCTTTACCAGCTTCCGACATGGCGGTCACACGGACGCAGCCGATGCCGGATTGACGGACGCTCAGATTCGCGCACTGAGCGGCCACAAAACAGCGGCGATGATCTCGGTCTATGCCAAGGGGACGAAGGATCAGAGACTCGCTGGCGCGCGAAAGCGACTAGAAGCTCGGAGAACGAAAGAGGGGAATTTGTCGGAATGAGCCGCTGACGCTTTGTCGGAATGGCTCAGGGATGATGGGCTAAGTCTTTGAAATATTGGTGGGCGCAGTAGGACTCGAACCTACGACCCGCTGATTAAGAGTCAGCTGCTCTACCACCTGAGCTATGCGCCCCACCGATAGCGGCCGGGCGAGCCCGGCCACTAGGACCGCCCCCTTAGCAGAAGCCCGCGCGTCCTGTCTACGGAGCGCGCGTCATCAGGCCGGTCAGCCACAACATTTAGCCACAACATAGGGATGCCGGCGGAAGACACAAGCGGTCGGGGCGCGCCATCTCCGGAAGCGGTCTGAGCTCAAAGCTGTAAACAACGGGCTCCCCCGAAAAAAAGCCCTCGGCTGTGGAGAGATTTACGGAGTCGCCAGTCTTTGGCCGCAAAGCGCCATTACGAGCGTCGGCAAGGAAATGCGAATTTGACGTCCCCTGGAGCCGAGCCGGGGACTTGGAGGGGTAATAATGAAAACTAGGCTTTGGCTAAAAATGATCACGGGCGCCTTGGCGTTGGCCGCGTTGCTCGCCATGCCCGGCTTGCCGGTGCCAGGTGCCGACCGTCTCGGCCTTAGCGGCACGGCTCTGGCCCAAGAGACCATCGACATCGACACGTTCTACGACGAGCTTGCGCCCTACGGACAATGGGTCTGGCACCCCCGCTTCGGCTATGTGTGGCTGCCCGAGGACGTCTCGCCGAACTGGCGCCCCTACACCATCGGCCATTGGGTCTCGACCGAGGAATATGGCTGGTATTGGGAGTCGAACGAGCCCTTCGCCTGGGCCGTCTACCATTACGGCCGCTGGGGCTACGATCCCGACTATGGATGGTTCTGGGTGCCGGGCGACACTTGGGCACCGGCCTGGGTACAGTGGCGTTATGACGACGACTACGTCGGCTGGGCGCCGATCGGCCCGCGCCGTGAGGGGTATGCCTATGGCGTTCCGGCGAGCTACGAACCGCCGATCGCCGAATCCTGGGTGTTCGTGCCGCCGCGCTATCTGACCTCCCGCACCATCGCGCACTATGCCGTGCCGATCGCCGAGCTCGGTGCGGTGTTCATCGGCGCTACCCGCGTCTATCGCCCGCAGTTCCGCGGCGGTGTGGTCTACAATTACGGCATCCCCCGCGACTACGTGGTCAGGATTACCAAGCGTCCGATCCATGTGAGGAAGGTCTACAAGGTCGATAATTGGAAGGGCGGCCGCTACGACAAGGATCATCACGGCGACCGCATCGGCATCTATGCCCCTGGCGTGCACAAGAACCATCGGCCCGACCGCCGGCCGAAGAACTTTGCCGACCATCCCAATCAGTTCAAGCCGAAGGCGAAGCTGAACCACACCGTTAAGGGCAATGTGCCGAAGGGATGGGGGCCGAGCGCCAAAAGCGTGAAGTCGATCGCCAAGCAAGATCCGGATGCCTTCAAGAAACACGGTCACTTCGATGGCAAAAATGGTTTCGATCGAAAGGACAAGGATCAGGATAAGGATCAGGCCAACAAGGGGCCCGGCGGCTTCGACAAGGACCGGAATAAGGACAAGAACAAGGGCCAAGCCAACCAGGGCCGCCATGACCACGACCACAAGGGCGGCAAGGAAGAGGTTGGCGCCGCCCCCGCGCCGAAGCTTCCGCCCCCGATCGTGAAGGGTGGCAACGGAGAGCCCAAGGAGGCCGTCAGCACCGGCGGCGACAAGGGCGACCATAACCACAAGCACGGCCAGGATAGGGACAAGCAAAAAGGCTTCAGCGCGCCTGGCGGACCCAACGAGGTCAAACAGGGCAAGCACGACAACGACAGGAACAAAAACAAGAACAAGAACTTCGGCGGCCCGAACGGCCAAGGTGGCCCGAACCAAGCCAAGGCCTTCGATCAAAACGGTCAAGGCGGCGGCCACAAGAACCGGAACAAGGACCGCGACAAGGGTGAGCGCGGCAACCACAACAACGCGCCACAATTCTCCCGCCCAGGCGGCTCCAACGGCCAGGACGACGGCCGAGGCGCCCCGAAGCAAGCACAAGGCGGCGGCGGTGGCGGCGGCAATAACAAGAAGTGCCAGAAGCACCCCGAAAAGCCCGAATGCCAGGGCAGGAACTGACGCTCGTTACGCACACACCAGAACGCGAACAGGCGGTTGGCTCGATGCCAACCGCCTTCTTGTTCGATCTTGGGAGCGCGAGCCCTGGCCTTAAGAGGCGAGCATGCTCTCAGGCTTCCGCCGGGCGCCGCGGGCCAGGAGCTTGTTCAGGGCGCTGACATAGGCGCGGGCCGAGGCCACCATGGTGTCGGTGTCGGAACCCCTCCCCGTCACAGTCTTGTCGCCCTCCTCGAGCCGCACGATCACCTCGGCCTGTGCGTCGGTGCCTTCGGTCACGGCGCTCACCTGATAGAGCGGCAGCCGCGCCTCATGGGGAACCATGGCCTTGATGGCGCGGAAGGTGGCGTCGACCGGGCCGTCGCCCGTCGATTCATGGGTCTGATGCTTGCCGTCGATATCGAGGGTCAGCGTCGCCTTTTGCGGGCCGCCGGTGCCGGCGATCACCGTCAGCGCCACGACCTTGATGCGATCGTGAGCGGAGGCAATTTCCTGATCCACCAGGGCCTCGATGTCCTCGTCATAGACGTGCTTCTTGCGGTCGGCGAGCGCCTTGAAGCGGACAAAGGCATCCTCGAAGGCGTTGTCGCCCAGCTCATAGCCGAGCTCGCGCAATTTCTCGCGAAATGCGTGACGGCCGGAATGCTTGCCCATGACCAAGGACGATTCCTTCAAGCCGACGCTCTCAGGCGTCATGATCTCGAAGGTGCCAGCATGCTTCAGCACACCATCCTGGTGAATGCCGCTCTCGTGAGCAAAGGCGTTTCGCCCGACGATCGCCTTGTTGTACTGCACGGGAAAGGCGGTGACGCGCGATACGAGCCGCGAGGCCCGCGTCAGCATGGTGGTGTCGATCCCGGTCCAGAACGGCATGGCATCGCCACGGGTATGGATCGCCATGACGATCTCTTCCAATGCGGCATTGCCGGCGCGTTCGCCAAGGCCGTTGACGGCGCACTCCACCTGGCGGGCGCCGGCGATCACGCCTGACAGCGAATTCGCCACCGCCAAGCCGAGATCGTTGTGGCAGTGGGTGGAGAACACCGCCTTGTCGGAGTTCGGCACCTGCTCGACGATCATGCGGATCAAGCTTGCGAATTCGTCCGGCGTGGCATAGCCGACGGTATCGGGGATGTTCACCGTGGTGGCCCCGGCCTTGATCGCAGCCTCGACGCAGGCGCAGAGGAAATCGGCCTCAGTCCGAGTCGCGTCCATCGCCGACCACTCGACGTCGTCGGTGAAATTCCGCGCGAGCGTCACCGAGGCCGTCACCCGCGCGAGAACTTCTGCCTCGTCGATGCTCATCTGATATTTGCGGTGCAGCGGCGAGGTGCCGATGAAGGTGTGAATGCGGCCGCGATGCGCGGGCTTGATCGCCTCGGCGC
>Ga0315553_10000527_pt1 | contig 33893 bp, 26 predicted proteins | sample SalMarSW160140MG_FD_203099 | JGI IMG/M metagenome (GOLD analysis project Ga0315553, IMG submission 203099) | Salt marsh sediment microbial communities from the Plum Island Ecosystem LTER, Massachusetts, United States - Salt Marsh Sediment SW1601-40 ... | reverse complement strand
GGCAGTACCCTCGGATAGACGTAGAATGTTCTGAACCAGACCCGGCGGCGGAGCACGAGGAAGTGGAGCGGATCCTCTGCGGCCAGGGATTCCAGACCTACCGTGTAGATCCCCCGAAAGGGACAGTGGATCTCATACACCCTCTCCAACCGGTCCCCGGCGCGGATGTAGGTGGTGAACCGGGGAAGGACCGTTTCCATGAAGGGATGGATCGTCTTGAAACCCACCACCAGACGATGCAGCGGCAAAAAGGTTTCATTGGCCAGGATCAGGCGATAGCCTACGGATTCGCCCTTGGCCGGGTGTTCGTTGCTGAAATCCTGGTAGTACTTCAACCGCAGGAAGGTCAGCAGCAGGTATGACAGTGACAGGATCGGAAGCAGAAGCAGGACAAAGAAGAGGTAGAGAAAAAAAGGCGCCACGTAACTGCCCGCCAGATATACGACGAACAGGGCCAGCAGGTACAGCCCGATCCTGCCGGTGCGGAAGCTGATGAGCGATTCAGCGTTCATTCAACCCGGTGGGGATCTTCACCTTTCCGAGTACCCGGGAGACGACCTCCCCGGGATGGATGCCCTCCATCCGCGCTTCCCCGGAGAGGATCAGGCGGTGGGCCAGCACAGCGGGGGCCAGGGCCACTACATCTTCGGGAATTACGAAATCCCGGGCCCGGAACAGGGCCTCCCCCTGGGCGGCCAGCATGAGGTGCTGGGAAGCCCGGGGGCTCATGCCGAGCTTCAAACGGGCGCTGGTTCGCGTCGCAGATGCGATGTCGGCGATGAAGCGCTTTATCCCTTCGGCAACGTGGATCCGCCGGATGCTTTCCCGGATCCCCAGCACCGTTTGCGGTGTGCTTACCGCCTCCAAATCCTGCAGGGGATCCCTGTCCTGGAAACGGGAGAGGATCTCCACCTCATTCTGCCCATCCGGGTAGCCGAGGGAAAGGGACACCCCGAAGCGGTCGAGCTCTCCTTCCGGTAGGGGGAAGGCTCCGAGGAAGCTGGTCGGGTTCTGGGTGGCGATCACGAAAAACGGCTGGGGCAGCCTGTGGGTCGTTCCGTCCACCGTCACCGAACCCTCCTGCATCACCTCCAGAAGACTCGACTGGGTGCGGGGGCTGGCCCGGTTGATCTCGTCGGCCAGGACGAACTGGTGCATCAGGGCCCCCTGTTTGTAGACAAACTCCCGCTTCTCCGGGCTCCAGATCGTCATGCCCGTGATGTCTCCGGGCAGAAGATCGGGGGTGAACTGGATGCGGCCGAAATCCAATCCCGCGGTAGCCGCCAGACAGCGGGCCAGGGTAGTCTTGCCCACCCCCGGAACGTCCTCTATCAGAACGTGGAGTCCCGCGCTGAAGGCTACCAGGAGCGTATGGATCTGGGCTTCCTTGCCCACGAAAACCCTGGAGATGTTGGCGGCTATCGACCGCATGTGCCCGGCATCCGGGCGCTGATTCCGATCAGGCATAGGCGCTCCTTGTTCCAACCTTGCTGCTCCGGCTGATTCCGGATGGCCGGTTCAACCGCCGTCGAGCAGTTGGCGCACCAGTCTGGTGAGTGTTTGCGGGGAGAAGGCTTTTTCCAGAAAGGTGATCCCCTCCTCGATGACCCCGTGATGGGCGATCGCCTCATCCGGGTACCCGGACATGTAGAGAGTCGGTATTCCGGGATTCTGTTCTGTGATCTTGGTCACCAGATCGGGACCGCTCATCGTGGGCATCACCACATCGGTGATCACCAGGTCTACTCTGTCTTGGGCTTCGAGCAGCTTCAGGGCATCCTGTCCGCTTCCCGCCTGTAAAACCGTATATCCCAGCCGCTTGAGAATCCTTGTCACCATCTTCCGCACTGCCTCATCGTCTTCGATGATAAGAATGGTCTCGTTTCCACCCTTCATCTCCTCTTCTTCCGCCGGAGTTTTCGAGCCGGCGCTTTTCTCCCCGGCCACGGGAAACAGGATATGGACGGTCGTTCCCCTGCCCACTCGGCTATCCACCCAGATGAAGCCCTCGGACTGTTTAACGATACCGTATACCGTGGACAGTCCCAATCCCGTGCCTTTTCCAGGCGGTCGGTGACGTCCCGAAGCTGTCCCAGCAGTCCCAATGTCTTTCCTTCCACCTCGACCCGGCTGACCCGGGCTTCGGCCCAGCGGTGCTGCCCCGATTTGGTTATGTACTCGAAGGGGATGATCGGGGGGATCTTGCCGGAAAGCAGGGACAGGAACATTTTCACGTAGCGGGGTATTTCCTTGGCCACGAGGGTGGGGAGTTTCGAGAAGTGCTTGCCGGCGATTTCCTCTCTCGCGTGTCCGCTCAGCTCGGCATCGATGAGGCTGAGCCCGTCCTGCACGGCGTCGAATATATCGCTGTACAGGGACTGCCAGTCTTCGTAGCCTTCTAGTGGTGGGGCGGGGGATGTGGATGGCTTTTCTTTCATGGCCGCCTGTGGATCATAGCACACAATCCTCCAGGCCTGTAGAGGCGGCTGTTCGCCTTGACAATCGGATTATTCACCGCAATATGCTCAAGCCGCCGGAGGCTCTATCCCTGCGGCACGCCGCCTCGCCAGCGGCGCGTCATAAATACCTGCATTACGATCGCCAGAGCTATCAGAGCAGCGCAGAAAACACTCACCGCGTTCATGGAGTAGTGCTGATAGACCTGGCCGCCTGCAGCGGATCCGGCGATGAGGCCGGAGGCCAGCAGGGCTTCGTGGATGGCCATGCGGGTGGCTCGCCGGGACGCTCCGGAGGCGCCGTGGAAGAAGCTGTAGGAGAAACCCAGAGAGATCAGGGGTCCGATCAGAGCCAGGCTCAGCGCCAGGAGGGGAAGTGAAGCGGCGCGGGAGATGCCGAAAACCAGCACAGCCAGAAGGGCCAAACCCGCGGTCATCGGGAACGCCCGGAAATGCCAGAAGGTCATCCTGCCGAGGAACAGGAAACCGGCGGCGGTGCAGAGAGCCCGACAGAGAAGGAGAGCGCCGATTGCGGCTTTGGAAAGACCCAGATCATCCCTGGCGTACATCGGGAAGACCGTGATGATCACCCCCAGCACGGTGAAAGTGACGAAAAGGCCGACCCAGGCGGGGAAGCGGAGCGGGGTGCTCTTGTCCGCTTTTTCAGGATCCTCCCGATGGCTGCGCCCGCGGTGTTGGTCTGACCGGATTCTGGGCAGGGTCAGTACGGCCCCGATGAGAAGGAGACAGTTGGCGATAAACACTGCAGCCGCCGCGTACAGGGGATAGCGGGGGGAGAGTTCGCTGAGAGCTCCCGCTACAAAGGGGCTGATGATAATTCCCATGTTGCCGGTGAAGGTCAGCCGGGTCATGGCTTGGCCCAGCTGTTTTCCTTCGATTCCCAGGGACAGCCAGCTCATAAGAGGGGGCCAGAAGAAAGACAGGCAGAAACCAAACAGGCCGTAGAAGACAATGGTCGCAGTCACGGATTGGGAGAGCAGGATTGCAGTCACGGCCGCACCCATGCCTGCTGTGGAAAAGATCATCGAATAACGGGGCAGGAGCGACTCGAAGGCAGGGCGCATGGTCAGACAGCCGAGGACGTAGCAGCTCTGCCAGGCTGCGGCGGTCCAGCCGACCAGCCCGGGTGAGAGAAGAAACACCTCCCGCATGTAGAAGACCATGCCCAGGGTGAACATCCCTACCGCTGTTTCTGTGAGAAAGGCTGCAGGCAGAATCACCGCGGTCTTGCCGATCTCCGCGGACAGGGCCCGTATGAACTGCTGTTGCTGGCTTACGAAACGGAATCTCATTGAGGAGGTCGAGTCGTTTGTTGTTTGTTTATCGGGATCCGCTACCCGTGCAGTCCCGCTACTCCCAGAGTCTGAAGTGGGGGTACTCGTCGGTCATCAGGCCTACGTAGGCCCAGACCCGGTACGACCATCTTTGGATGCCCATGATGAGCTTGAAGATGTCATTGTGGTATTTTCGCGTGAACAGCAGGACAATGGCGACGATGATCACCAGTACCAACATCAAACCCCCGAAGGGAAACTTGATGTGGGCTGCCTGGTTGTATCCCCAGCCGACCAGGGCGCCCAGAATCGCGTAGTGGGGTATGGCCAGGAACCACTTCACCAGCACCAGCCCGTTCTTCAATTTTTCCGGATAGTCGATCTGCAGATCCGCGGGGTAGTCGACGGATTCCAGGGTGAAGGGCGGATATTTGTCCGTACCCAGAACGAATGCATAGAAAAAAGCCCGCCAACCCCAACGCAGTACCCCAACATTGAAATCGAACATCCCTCGCGGATAGCGGCCGGCAAACAGGATGGCGAAGAAGGCGATGATCGTTAGAATCGCAAATGCCACGAACAGGAAGCAGAGCACGATCCAATGCGGTATAGCCAGAAACCACTTCACCAACCAGAGCGCTCCGGACGGTTTGTCGAGTTCCCCCTTCAAGTGGACCGGGTATGCATCTTTCTCTTTTGCCATGATTCCCTCCGTTGCGGTGCCAGATTATTCCTCTCCTTTATACCGTGAGAAGGGATTCGAGTCAAAGGGCTGAGAACTTTTTTGAAGGATGTAGCTTTTTCCCCGGTTTTCAGGTATGATCCAAACCCAAGATAAATAAATACTCAACTCGTATAGAAGTACAGCGAAGAGGCCAACACTATCGTGGGAGAGAGAATCGGCGAAGCTCTGGTGCGGATTGGGGCAATGACCGTGGAACAGGTCGATCAGGTTCTGAAGTTCCAGCAGGATGGGGATAATCGACTGTTCGGAGAGATTGCCATCGAGCAGGGCTTTATCAACGACAAGGCAATCAAATCCTACCTGGACGACAGGAGGAAGTAGCTCAAAGGTCAGTTGAGCGCTTCCTGCTCAATGTAGAGCAGATGGGTATTGCCCGTTGAGTCGTTGAACCAGAACTGCAGTTTTCCGTCCTGAAGCAGGAAGCACTGGGTAAAGTTTTTTCCTCTGCAGGGCGCTATCCTGCCGAAACGGGCCTTGGCTCTGGCAATCAGTTGTCGTTCGGTCCTGTTCATGATTCCTTATCAGAAACCTCGGCAGAAATTTTCCCCTTGCTTAGTATTTTTCGGGCGCCTATTGTGTTGAACTTACCTCGGGATCCTTGGTACAATGGTGTCGGTAAGTGCTTATGAAGACATCAGTGTTCGGTCTTGATATCGGTTCGGTAAGCATTTCCCTGGTCACCCTTTCTCCCTGTGGTGAAATCCAACATTCCGAATACCGCTTTCATAAAGGGATGATCCGGGAAACCGTGAAGGCCATGCTGGAGCCACTGACTCCCGGCACGATCGGGGCGATCGCCTGTACTACCTCGACGCCCCGGATCCTCCGGCAGGCCCGTTACTACGATAACCAGGTGTGTTTCATCGAGGCGGTCCGGAGAATGCACGGCCTGATCCGATCTCTGCTGGTAGTCGGCGGGGAGAAGTTTGTGCTTCTTCGCTTCGATCCTGAAGGGTTGTTTCTCAACCTCAAGGCCAGCACCTCCTGTGCCGCCGGGACCGGAAGCTTTCTGGATCAGCAGGCCGGCCGACTTGGTCTGAAGTCAAGCGCAGAGCTCGGAGAGCTCGCCCTGAGAAATCGAGGCGACGCTCCCAAGATCGCTTCCCGCTGTGCCGTGTTTGCGAAAACCGACCTCTGCCATGCCCAACAGGCGGGATACACCCTGGAGGAGATCTGTGACGGACTGTGCGAGGGGCTGGCCCACAACATCGCAGACACCATATCTACGGAGGAAAAGCTCCTCCCCCCCGCAGTCTTCGCCGGCGGTGTGTCGCGAAACTCTGCAGTGGTTTCGCACCTGGCAAGGCTCCTCGGCTGCAGCTTCGATATTGGGGATCATTCCCACCTGTACGGCGCCCTGGGCGCCGCCCTGCACGGTCTACGGGACGGGATCGGTTCGGAGCTGTACTACTCGAACCCGGAGGAATTGATCGATTCGAGGCGGGAACCGAACAGCTACTACCACGAGCCCCTAAAGCTGAAACTCTCGAACTATCCGGATTTTGCTGATGGTGAGCGTGCTGTCTTCAACCCGTCTGTGGAAGGATTTGACCTCCCGGTCGAGGTCGATCTTTACGACAGCCTGAGGGAACTCGGGACCGTGGAAGGGATCCTGGGAATCGACGTCGGATCCACCAGCACCAAGGCGATCCTGATCGATGCGGGAAAACGCGTGCTGGCGGGTTTCTACACCCGCACCGCCGGACGCCCCCTTTCCGCGGTGCAGGGGATATTCGAAGCCGTGGAGAATTTCTCGAAAAAGCGGGATTTCGAGCTGATGGTTCGCTGCGTGGGGACTACCGGAGCGGGACGCAAATTTATCGGGGAGGTGATCGGGGCCGATCTGATCCTCAACGAGATCACCGCTCACGCCCGGGCCGCCCGCGAACTGGATCCGCGGATCGACACGATCATCGAGATCGGCGGACAGGATTCGAAGTTCACGACGCTTCGCGACGGTATGGTGACCTTCAGCCAGATGAACACGGTTTGTGCCGCAGGGACGGGCAGCTTCATCGAAGAGCAGGCCAACAAACTGGGGGTGACCCTGGAGGAATACTCCGGTCGGGCTGAAGGTGTACGGGCGCCCCTGGCCAGCGACCGCTGCACCGTGTTCATGGAGCGGGACATCAACCACTATCTGAACAAGAAGTACTCGGTGGACGAGATTCTGGCGGCGGTGCTGTTCTCCGTGCGGGAGAACTACCTGCTCAAGGTCTCCTCCGAAGGTTTGATCGGGCAGCGCATCTGCTTCCAGGGAGCTACGGCGAAAAACCGGGCGCTGGTGGCCGCCTTCGAGCAGAAGCTCAAGCGGCCGATCTTCGTGTCCAAGTACTGTCACCTGACCGGAGCCCTGGGTGTCGCCCTGTTGCTTCGGGAAGACCCGCCCGACAGCACCCGGTTCCGGGGGATTGACCTGTACCGGGAATCCATACCGGTGCGCTCGGAAACCTGCTCGTTGTGCAGCAATCACTGCCGTCTGCGGATCGCCGAGGTTCAGGGACAGACAGTGGCCTACGGTTTGCTCTGCGGGCGGGACTATCAGGTAAAGCGATACGTGAGCAAGAACAAATCCGGCTTTGATCTGCTCGGGGAATATCGGCGTTCGTTTGAGAAGCCGGACCGGGAGTCGAAACAGGAGCCCAAACACGAGCCGAAACGGGAGCCGCGGCACGAGCCGAAACAGGGTACCAGGCACGAGCCTGCCTGCGGTGGTTCTCCGACCATCGGCATCCCGGCGGCTCTGCATCTGCTCGAAGAGCTGCCGCTGTGGAAGCGGTTTTTCGCCGAGCTGGGTATGAGGGTCATAACCAGTGAGGGATACGGTGAAGCGCTGAGATCCGGGAAAGAACTTACCGGAGCGGAGTTCTGTGCCCCGGTCACGGCACTGCACGGCCATGCCCGCCACCTGGCTCCATCCTGCGACTACCTGTTCCTGCCCGTGTACCTGGAGGCTGCATCCGAGCAGCGGCGGAAGGGACGCCTGCGCCACTACTGCTACTACACCCAATTCGCCCCCTCGATAATCTCGCAGATCGGAGCTGAGGATCTGGAACGGAAAACCCTGCTGCCCCTGATCGATCACGGCGGCCTGGAGGCCGCTGCCCCTCCGGCGGTTCGCAGGCTTCGAAGCCGGAGCAAGCGGGAGCTGCATCGAGTTCTGCGCAAAGCGGCGGGCCCCACCCTGTCGTTCTCCCGGGTGAGTCGGGCCTATGAGGAAGCTCTCGAAGTATACAGAGAGGGCCGGGAACAGCTGAAGGGGGTATACCGGAGAACGCGCAGCCGAAACGGCGCTGTGGAAGTGGTGCTGACCGGCCGGCCCTATCAGGTGCTCGCCCGGGAGATGAACAAGGGCATCCCCGACATCTTTGCCGCGCTGGGGATCAAAACCTACTGGCAGGATATGCTTCCGCCTCTGTCGGAGTGGGGAAGCGCCCCTCGGAGCGCAGAGCGGAGCCTCACAGGCCTGGATGAGCAGGGAGGTTCTGCCGGCGGGCATTTCCAGGATGGTTTGGAAGAGGCAAGGGTCCGGCAGGTCCTCAAAGATCTTGATCCCCTGCTCGATGCGGTGCAGTGGAACTACGCGGCCCGCATTCTGGAAACCGCGGCGTTCTGCGTGTTGACAGAAGGTCTTTATCCAGTGCTGATCACCGCCTTCAAATGCTCCCCCGATTCGTTCGTGATCGAGTACTTCAAGCGCATTCTCGATAAGCACGGCAAACCGTACCTGATCCTCCAGATCGACGAGCATGATTCGAGCGTGGGCTACGAGACCCGGATAGAGGCTGGGGTTCACTCGTTCCGCAACCACGCGCTCCGGCGGCACCGTGCGCTCCAGAGTCGGCCTGCTGTACGCCGCAGCCCCGCAGCTCAACGCCACGGTCACGGAACACCGCACCTTCAAGCCGCAAGGCCCCGAAAGGCGGAACCGGCCCCAGGCGGCGGAACCGACCACCCCCTGAGCCCGAAACTCGAGTATCGGCTGAACGGCAAGACCCTTCTGTTTCCCAACTGGGATCGGTTGACGATTCCTCTGGTCGTGGCAAATCTGCGAAGCGCCGGGGCGGACGCCCGTGTCCTGGAGGAAGACGAACTTACCATCCAGGCTGGTGCGCGTCTGAACACGGGGCAATGCCTGCCGATCAACGCCATCACCCAGGGTGTTGTGAACTACATTCAGAAATACGGACTCGATCCCGCCCAAACGGTCCTCTGGATGATGGATTCGACCTTGTCCTGCAACTTCCATCTGTTTCCCCATCACATCAAGACCCTTCTGGAGGATTACGGGGAAGGCATGGAAAAAGCCGGGGTCTACGTGGGGGATTTTACCTACTCGGAGATCTCCCCTTTCTTAGGGGTGGGCGCCTACTTCGCCTATCTGTTCGGGGGACTGCTGCGCCGCCTCGGCTGCCGCATCCGGCCGTATGAGATCCACCCCGGCGAGACGGAAAGAACTATAACAGCGGCTCTGGGGATTCTTGAAGAATCGCTGTTGGGCAGTCGAGCGAAGGAGGATGCCCTGGGCGAGGTGATGGAAATGTTCGGCTCGATCCCCAGACAAGAGCATTGGCGGCCGAAGGTAGCGATTTTCGGCGACCTCTACGTGCGGGACAATGACGTGATGAATCAGGATTTAGTCCATTTTATAGAACAGACCGGCGGGGAGGTGGTCACCACCCCGTACAGCGAGTACCTGCGCATCATTGCCGATGGCATGTTCAAAAAATGGAGCAGGGAGCACCGCTATTGGGTTCTCGTCAAGTACCGAACCCTCCTGGCCCTGGTGAACGCACTGGAGAGGAAGTATTTCAGCTACTATGAGCAGTACCTTAGTTCGCCCGCTTCGTTGCGGGACGCCCTTCCGGAACGTACCTTGAACAGATACAACGTGCGCCTGGAGCATTACGGCGAATCCTGGGACAACCTGCTGAAGATAGCCCGCCTGGTGAAAGAGCACCCGGATCTGCGGCTGTTCGTTCAGACCAACCCCGCCTTCTGCTGTCCCTCACTGGTTACCGAGGCTATGGCCCGGCGGATCGAAGAGCTCACCGGGGTGCCCGTCGTGACCCTCACCTACGACGGCACCGGCAGCTTCAAGAACGACAGGATCGTCCCCTACCTGGCAGGTGCTCTGGAGGCCTCACGCTCCGCGCCGCGCTCGAACCCCCCAGCTGCTCAGAGCGTCCCGATAAACCTCCGCACCACGCTCTGAAACTCCTCCGAGCAGATGTAGTGCAGCCAGTGCCCGCAGTCTTCCAACACCTCGATTACGCCGTTTGGGAAGTACTCGTTGAACTGGTGGCGATCGTTCGCCCGGGCAAAGGGAGACTCACCCCCTGCAATCAGCACAGCCGGACCGTCGTAGGTGTTCCGGGACACGGAAAAATCCGGGCCCTGGAGGAATTCACTGGATTTGAGCGCCGGCACGTTGAGTTTCCAGCGGAAGCTTCCGTCCCTGCGCTCCGTGTTCATCTGCAGAAACTGCCGTACCTGCAGATCCGGCACGATGGCAGCCATGGCCTCGTCGATTTCATTCCGGCTCTTGTACGGCGACAGGTCCAGGGACAGGGCTTCGAACTCCCGGGTGAAGTCGGGTCGATAGCCGCGGGGGAGGATGTCCACAACGATCAAGCCCGTTACGGCCTGCGGATGGGACAGGGCGAATCCCATGGAGACCAGGCCGCCCATGGAGTGCCCCAGGAGTACCGCCTGCTCCAGCTGCCTTGCCTTCAGCCAACGGTCCAGATCCCCGATCATATCCTCCAGGGTGTGGGAATCGGAGTGGGGGGAGTCGCCGTGATTGCGCAGATCTAGAGCATAGGGCCTGGAAAAACCGGAAAGAGCCTGGGCCGTGCCGATCCAGTTTTTAGAAGAGGCAAACAGGCCGTGGAGAATAACCACGGGCAGGCCCTGACCGCCGAACTCTCGGGTGTATAGATCCACAGATTCCTCCAGATGACTTCCTGACGCTGCCGGGCTGCGCTGCCATCGGGCTGCAGGAAGTCTTTGGAAAATATAAGGGTACAGCCCGGGGGAGTCAAAAGCTCCTCCGGTGAGAGTGCTTTCAACCTGCGCAGACGGCCAGCAGGTACCAGGCGGCGTGGGGAAGCCACTGTTCGCTCCAGCGCCAGCGGTGCTCGCCCTGCCGGGCGTAGGGATCGGGGAGGAAATCGATGTCCTCTTCGTCGGAAAACCCTGCGGTGACGCCGTTGCAGATCCCCCCGTACGCGTTGGTTGATCCCGCCTCGTATTCGGGATTGTTGCGGCCGAAACCGTGGAGCATGCAGGCATCGAAGGGATTGCAGCCCAGGATCCAGTTCAGCTGATCGAGGGCGTACGATTCCAGGCGGAGGCGCAGCTGCGGATCTTCGCCGAAAAGGGCTGCGGCCTTTCTGGCGGCGGCGGCCAGTGAGGCCAGGCGCGCATTCTCCCCCTGCCACCAGTACCCCGATTCGTTGGCGTGGGGGAAGAAAAACGCCGATCTCCCGGCGGCTCCGGGGGAACACACGTACTGTCTGGCGTAGCCGAAGGGATTGTTCACCTCGGCGGTAACGGCCAGCTCGAACTCGAGGGACCGGCGAACCGTTCGGAGGGCGCTTCTGCGCCGGGATTGATCGGGCTCGAGATCGAAGTAGCGCAGCAGGCTGAGCACGGGCAAACCCGCTTCGGCGGCGTGAAAAAACGGCCGCCCGCCGTGCTCATCCGCGCGCCACCAGCCGCCGCAGCGCTCGTCCCCGCACAGGCGGGCGATGAGCCCGGCGGCGCGCCCGCGTGCCGCCTTCAGGAACAGCTCCGGATCGGCGATTCCGTGTACCTGTGCGGCATTGTACAGCTCCACGGCGGCCAGAAGGGCGCAGTAGTCGTCGATGATGTTCTCCCGGCCGTCGTCCAGGTACTCCGTGTTGTGTGCTTCGAGATGATCGAATCCCCTGACCGCCGCGCCAAGATGCTCCTCCGGTCCGAAATCCCGGGCCGCCCCGATGGTGCTCATTCTAGCCAGGGCGGCGATCGCCAACCCCCCGCCCTGGCGGTAGCCGGCCTGATAGTCATCCGACCTGGTCCCCGCCTGGGTGTGGTAGGCGCAGATCTCGCGCTGCTCGGGATCCCTGGTCCACCCGTCGAACACGGTCAGATAGAAGTATCCGGCCGCATCCTGCATGCGGACCAGGAAATCCGCGCCCCAGGCGGCCTCCTCCAGCAATTCGCCCCGCCTGTTCTGGGCAGCGGCCGCTGTGGGGCCCGATGAACCGCCTGATCCGCGACCGAGCAGTTCCCGGGATTCCAGCAGGCTCCAGACCACCAGGGGCGTCTGCTGGGGATTGATGAAGTTGGCGTAGGAGAGATGGCTGAGGTATTTGCCCCTGTCTCCCGAGGCGTCGTACCATCCCCCGTGCACGTCGACCCGATCCTTCGGCGGGCCGAAAAATCCGAGGTCCCGGTCCGCCTCATCCAGGATCCCGGTGCAGTGCTGTGAGCGAAGATATTTCAGAACAGCGGGTAGGGTACGGCGCACGAGCAGGTTCTCTGCGATTTCGAAAGTGTCGGAGCGAAGCGCGGCGGCGCCGGGCATTTCGATCACAAAGCGCCCATCCCTGGCGAGCTCGGAAAAATCCAGGCTCCAGAACAGCCAATCTTTCCAATGCGCGACGGGGCCGCAGTAGCGCGCCTTTGCCCTCAGCACCGCGGCTCCTTTCTCACTGTCCTTCACCAGAAAATCGGGCTCTCTGCCGGGATCGGCGCCGCTGCGGCCGCGAAGGATCGCCCGTTTCACGGATCGGGTATCGTAGCCCAGGTGGTTCAGGTGAATATGCAGACTCATGGGAACCCCCTGCCTGATCTGCCTATCCGCACAGATAGGAGGCCTTCAGCGCGGACATGCGGGCGACGCTGTCGGTCAACCCTCCGCGGCGGGAGCGGATCAGCCAAAGCTCCCGGAATCGATCGCTCAGAGCCTCCAGCTCCGCGGCCAACTTCTCCCGGGCACCCGCCGGTATGCGGCGGACCGATAGATCCGGGGTGGCGAAGCGCTGCCGGCCGAGGCGGGCTGCGTGGGCCATGAGGTCGGCGGTGAAGCGCAGCTCGTCGTTCAGGGTCCGGGCATCTTCGCCCCGCATGTCCGCCTTCTTCAGGAGCTCGACGGCTTCCTCCAGCCGATCCTGTTCATGGGTGAAATCGTAGCCTGCGAATTGTTTCAGTTGCTCCTCGTGGTACGGCTGCAGATCCAGGAGCAGCACAACGGCCAGCACCGTTGAATTGCGAAGGCGGGGGACTTTCCGGTCATACAGGTCTGCCAGCTTCATCAGGGCAGCGGCGGCGTTGCCGGTCGTATCGCGGAAGATATGGCGGGACAGGCAGCTGCGGATGTCGATCCCGGAGGCGGTGTCGGGATTCCAGGCGGAGGCCGCCGCGAGCAGGTAGCCGGGGTAGGATACAGGAAGCTGCTGCCAGTGCCCGTTGTCTCCCCAATCGGTCAGCAGCATTCCCGCCGCTGCGTTGTCTCTGCCCTCCCTGGCGGCTGAGAGGATATTCTGTCTGGCCGTAGGCCAGCGGCCGCCCAGAGTGTTCCAGGAGGAGGTTCCCGGGCAAACGTAGTAGCCCAGGCCCGCCTGCGCGAACAAACGACTTTCTTCGCCAAAGGGATGATCCGCCTCGTAACCCCAGTCCAGGGCAATGACATCCCGGGGCAGCTCTTTGATCAGCTCCGGATGATGGAGGATGATGTCTCCGTAGAACTGCATGATCCGGCCCCGGCGGGACAGCTCTCCGTGGATCTCGAGCATGAACTCCAGATATACCCGGCCAACACCTATCCGTTCGCAGACCTCACGGCTGCGGCCCTGGCCCAGCTCGAAGGGCTCGTCCGCTCCGACATTGATCATGGTGCTGCTGAAGTGGGCAAGCAGCTCCTCGTACAGACCGGCGAGCAGTTCCAGGGATTGCGGATCCAGCGGGTTGAGGGTCGTTGGGCGACGGCGAATCCGTCCCCAGGGATCGACGTAGCTTGCCGTAGCCTCGGCCAGGCGGCTGTACGGTGCATGCTCGAGCCAGCGCTCCATGTGGCCGAAGGAGTTCTGGTTGGGCACCAGCTCGATTGCTCTATCCGCACAGTAGCGGTCCAGATCTTCCGCCTCCTGCGGGGTGATGGGGGAGGCATCCTTCCAGACAACCTCGTGGGAGGGATAGGCAAAGGTGTGCTCCGTATACAGCTGGACCTGGTTGTATTTCAACTCCGCCCACAGATCTATCAGGCCCTTGATGGTCTTCATGGTTGGAACCCGGTCGCGGCTGATATCCAGCATCACCCCCCGGACGGGGAACTGCGGGTAGTCGTCGATCCGAACGCAGGGTACGCGCCCGGTGGTATCGGCCTGACGGATCAGCTGGCGCAGGGTCATCAGGCCGTAGAACATCCCCGGCTTTCCGCCTGCAACCACGGACGCCCCATCAAGGGTCACATCCAGCCGGTAGCTCTGCTCATCCCTGAGGGCAGCGGGGTCGATTCGTGCCTCTGTACCTTTCGGAGCTTCAGTCCCGAGGGTATATGCGGCCAGCCGGCTTTCCAGGAACTCCGGTGGTGCATACGCGCCTTCACGGCGCCGGATTTTTTTCGGTTTCGGAACCAGGACGAGCTCTTCCATGATGTTTCCTTCTGCTCGATCGCGGATCTCCCATGACAACCTCGACCTCGTGGACCAGGGCGTCATTCGAGGGAACGATCAAATTCTCCTCCAGCAGGATGCCGTCGCAGCGGACCCGGGCAACCCCTTTCGATACATGTTCGGGATTCTTCACCTCGATGCGGTAGCGGCTGCCCCGGAAGGTGCGCCGCACGCTAAAACCGTCCCACTTCGGGGGAATGCAGGGATCGATCCGCAAACCGTCGTACTCCGGGCGGATGCCGAGGATCCATTGAGAGAGGGCGATAAAATTCCAGGCGGCGGTTCCGGTCAACCAGGAGTTCTTTGCCTCTCCGGGCCGCGCCGACTCCTTGCCGGCGATCATCTGAGCGTACACGTACGGCTCGGTTTTGTGGAGGGCGCTGCGCTCCTCCAGATAGGCGGGGCTGATCTTGCGGTAGTACTCGAAAGCCCGATCTCCCCGCCCGAGCATGCACTCGGCGATCATGATCCAGGGATTGTTGTGGCAGAATACTCCGCCGTTCTCCTTGTAGCCGGGGGGATAGCTGGAGATCTCTCCAAGGTTCAGATGGTAGCGGGAATAGGCCGGCCAGAGCAGAACGATCCCGTGCTCGCTGTCCAGGTACTGCCTGACCGCGTCCAGGGCAAGGCGGGGATACCCTTTATCCAGCCCGATCCCGGCCATCGAGCAGAACCCCTGGGGTTCGATGTAGATCCGCCCTTCTTCGTTTTGCCGGCTGCCGACCCGGGCGCCGCCGTGGTCGTAGGCCCGGAGGTACCAGTTGCCGTCCCAGCCGTGCTCGACCACGGCCGTCTCCACGGCTTCGAGCGCCCGCCGCGCTTCCTGCGCCCGGGCCGGATGCCCGCAGCGCCGGCAGATCTGCTCGAACTCCCGGCCGATGTAGATGAACATCCCCCCGATCAACACACTCTCGGCGACGCCCCCCTCTCGATTCTCCGTCGTCTGGAAGGATTCGTCCGGATCTGTGGAGCAGCAGTTGAGATTCAGGCAGTCGTTCCAGTCCGCCCTGCCGATCAGCGGCAGTCCGTGGGGTCCCCGGTTGTCGATCACGTGGCGAAAAGCGCGGTACAAATGCTCGAAGACAGTTCCCCTGTGCCGGGGATCGTTGTCGAACGCTACCTCTTGTTCCAGGATCGCCCAATCCCCGCTCTCCTTGAGGTAGGCGCTGACGGCCAGGATCAACCACAGCGGATCGTCGTTGAAATTCCCGCCGATCGCGGCATTCCCCCTCCTGGTCAGCGGCTGGTACTGGTGATAGGTGCTGCCGTCCTGTTTCTGGATGGCGGCCACGTCCAGGATCCTCCGTCTGGCACGCTCGGGTATCTGATGCACACAGCCCAGCAGATCCTGATTGGTGTCCCTGAATCCCAGGCCCCGGCCGATGCCCGATTCGAAGTAGGAAGCGCTGCGGCCGAGATTGAAGGTGGTCAGGCACTGGTACGGATTCCAGATGTTGGCCATCCGGTCCAGCCGTTTGTCCCCGCTGGCCAGATGGAACCGGGACAGGGATCCCTGCCAGTGGCGGGTCAGTTCTTCGAAGGCCCGGTCCACCGCCTCGGCCGATTGGAAGCGCCGTATCATCCCCCTGGCCTGATCCTTGCGGATCACTCCGGGGGCTTCCCACTTGTCCCCGGGATCGTTTTCCCCGTATCCAAGGAGGAAAACCAGACACTTCCTCTCCCCGGCCGCCAGGCGGAGGCTCAGCTGGTGGGAGGCGATAGGCGCCCATCCGTGGGCGATCGAATTGCCGCTTTCACCCCGCACGACCGCCCGGGGAGCATCGAATCCCCTGTAAGGACCCAGGAACCGCTCCCGGTCGGTGTCGAAGCCGGCGATCGGCTCGTTGACCGAGTAGAAGGCGTAGTGATTCCTCCGTTCCCGATACTCGGTTTTGTGGTAGATCACCGATCCCTCCACCTCCACTTCGGCAAGGGAGAGGTTGCGCTGGAAGTTGGTCATGTCCTCCAGCGCGTTCCACAGGCAGAACTCAACCAAAGAAAACAGCTGGACCTTCCGCTCCCGGCTGCTGCGGTTCTCCAGGGTGAGCTTGTGGAGCTCCGCATTGACTCCCAGGGGAACGAAGAACAGCAGCTCCGCGGCCAGGTCGTTCCTGCTGCCGCAGATCCGGGTGTAGCCCAGACCATGGCGGCATTCATAAGCGTCCGGCTTCACGCCCGCCGGCTTGAAGCAGGGCGACCAGAAAGCGCCATCCTCGCGGATATAGAAGCAGCGCCCTCCGGCATCGAGGGGAACGTTGTTGTAGCGGTAGCGGCTGATCCGCCGCAGAAGCGCGTCTCGGTAGAAGCAGTACCCCCCGGCGGTGTTGGAGATCAGGCTGAAGAAATCCCGGCAGCCCAGGTAGTTGATCCAGGGGAATGGGGTGTGGGGGTCGGTTATCACGTACTCCCGGGCTGAATCATCAAAGAAGCCGTACTTCATCTGTCTACAGGCTGTTCGCCTGGATGTGGGGAATGATCCTATCCACCGTGGTAAAGGCGATGCCGGTACAGGTGTCGGCGCAGCCGTAGAAGAGGGCGATTCGTCCCGTATCCCCGTCGCACAGTGCGCCTACCGGAAAAACCACGTTCTGCACATCCCCGACCTGCTCATAGATCTCCCGGGGGTGAAGCAAGTAGGGTCTCGTCCTGTGTTTCACCCTCCATGGTTCCTTCAGATCCAGAATGGCGGCGCCCATGGAGTAGACAAAACCGTTGCAGCTGGTCAGGACGCCGTGGTAGAACAGAAGCCAGCCCTCTGAGGTCTTGATCGGTGCGGGGCCCGCCCCGACCTTCGTGCTCTGCCAGGGACTCTCCCAGCCGCACGGGGACATCACGTGACGATGTCGGCCCCAAAAAGTCAGATCGGGGCTTTCACTGTAGAAGATATCCCCGAACGCGGTGTGGCCCGCGTCGCTGGGACGGTGTAGAAGAGCGAATCGTCCGTTGATCTTTTCCGGGAAGAGAACGCCGTTTCTGTTGTAGGGCATGAGGATGTTTTCCAGCCGATAGAACGTTTGGAAGTCATCGGTGTATCCGGCACCCAGGGAGGGACCGTGATAGCCGTTGCACCAGACTAGGTAGAACCGCCCCTCGATCTCGATCACGCGAGGGTCATACTTGTAGTCCGAGCCGGGCAGATCGGGCTCGACATCCTCGAAAACAATCGGCTCGTGGTCCAGCTTCCAGTTGATCCCGTCGTCGCTGAAACCGCGGTGGATATTCATCCTCCGGCAGATATCGTCGCAGCGGAATACGCCGGCAAACCCGCCCCTGAAAGGCACAACCGCGCTGTTGAACACGCTGTTGGCTGTGGGAACGATGTTGCGGGGGATCACCGGGTTGCCGCTGTAGCGCCATACGGGACTTGTCTCCTGTCCCTGTTCCTCCCAGGGGATGTTGGGCACGGCTGGGCAGAAAACCCGTATTTTCACGGTTTCCCTCATCCTTTCAGGGCTCCGGCCACCACGCCCTTTGTTATCTGCCTGTTGAATGCGAGGTAAACCAATATAGCCGGCACCGTGGCGATGACCAGCGCGGCCAACTGCCAGCCGAGCTGGGTGCCCATGAGGCTGGTGAACGAGTACACCCCGACGGGGAGGGATTTGGTGGCTTCGGAACTCGCAAGTACCAATACGAGCAGGAACTCGTTCCATATCCCCAGGGCGCTGATGATGCTTACGGTGATGATCACCGGTGTGGACATCGGAACCATGATGCTGGCGAAGGTCCGGAACGTCGAAGCGCCATCCATGTAGGCCGACTCGATCAGGCTGTCGGGGAGCCCGCGCATGAACTGCGTCATCAGCAGGACCGCCAGGGGAAGCCCGAAGGCAGTGTAGACCATGATGATGCCCAGGTGGGTGTCGGTGAGTTTGACCGAGCTGAGCATGAGGAACAGGGGGATGATCACAGACTGGATGCTGAGCAGATAGCCCATCCCGATCAGGGCCAGGATGATGACCGAGAGTTTCTTGAACGGCATCTTGCTCAATGCGAAGGCTATCATGAGGGATAGAAAGGCGATGAGAAAGGTGGAAATCCCGGTATAGATGACGCTGTTGACGAACTTCAGACCCAATCCGCCCCGGATGAACGCGGAGGAGTAATTGAACCAGACCGTTGACCAGCTGATCTTCAGCCGCAGTCGAGGTGGAAGCTGCGACACCCGCAAGGTATCCCCGGGCTGCAGGCCGGCGAGTTCCGGGGGAAGCTCCTCCTTGAGGAGGAAGTGCAGCATCAATCTCCTGCCGGGGGAGATCTCGGCGGATTCGATAATCAGGCGCTCCCGTTTGTCCACGTCGGGATCGTAGGGCAGGATCACGTTCAGGGCCGGAGGGATGACCGTGTATTCATCCCCTCTGTTGTCAAACAGATCGTGAGGAAGCGCGTAGATATTGGTGATCAGCTCGTTGTTGGATTTGAAGGAAGAGTAGAACATCCAGATCAGAGGAAGCACGGTGATCAACGCCCAGGTCGTAAATACGATGTACGCGATAGTCTTGCCCAGCACCCCGCTGGAGGACCGCTGAGCTCCGGTATTGCCGTTCAACTCAGTACTCCTCGCCGCCCCGCAGCTTCCTGCCGATGTAGTTGCTCAGGACAATCAAAGCGACGCTTATCACCACGATGATATTGGAAATCGCTGCCCCGTAGGCGAAACGCATCTCATTTCTGTAGTCCTGGAAAGCGGTGCGGTACATGAAGATGGGCAGGACCTCCGCATTCATCCTCTGCAGTCCCTGGGTCGTCATGGAGAAGATCAGGTCGAACCCGCGCAGCGATCCGGCGATGGCCAGAGTCATAGAAACCAGGATCGTGCCGGACAGGAGAGGGACGATGACCCGAAAGAATATCTGACCCTCCGCGGCTCCGTCGATCTTGGCCGCCTCGATCATGTTCGTGTCGATCTTTTGCAGATTGGCCAGGAAGATGATCATGTACAGACCGGTGTACATCCAGATGAGGGCGAATCCGATGGGATACATGACCGTATTTTCCCGGAGCATCAAATCAAACTGGGCACTCGGATCACCGGAGAGGATCTGGATCAACCGGGCTACGGGACCGTCGGCCTGAAACAGGCGTTTCCACATGGTGCCGATTACGATCGTCGAAAGAAAATGGGGGAAGAATACCATGGACTGGTAGAAGCTTCCCGCCCGTACGAGCCTGCGGAACAGGATGTAGGCCAGAGCGAAACCGATCGGTATCTGTCCGAATACCGATACCGCCACGACGATCATGTTGTTCTTCAGGGCATGCCAGAAATACGGATCCGCGAACATGGTTCGATATTGAAGAAAACCCACGAAATTCCATGCCCCGCCGCGGTTCGGATTGAAGTCCGTGATGCTGAGCCAGGCTGAATAGAAGATTGGATAGGCTACGATGAACAGGTAGATCACCAGGCCGGGCAGGATAAAACCGAAGTAGGTGAGCAGGGCTTTCGTGTCGCGCTTGATCATGTTGTCCCGTGGATGCGAGAAGGGGGGATTCTCCCCCCTTCTCTATACAGCATCGAACAGTATCATTTGCGAAGCAGAGATTCTACCTCGGCGGCGATTTCCCTTGCCGTTGCCTGACCGGAGACGATCTTCTGCATCCCGGCGTTGAGCGCGTCGTTGGGAGCGCCGCTGAGGAAGGCATCGATCACGTCGGTGTTCATAGCGGACTGAGCCAGGACGACTTTCTGCTTGACCAGACTGGGCATGTCGTCGGGAACCTTGAAATGTTTGAGGATGGGAGCCACGATTGCGCCGTCCCTGAGGCGCTGGGTGGTCTCCTCGTGGCTGTAGAATGTCTGCAGGAAGGTGAAGGCCGCATCGCGGACCGCAGGGTCTGAGCCTCCGGCTTTGGTGAGACCATAGCCAACCTGAATTGCTGCAGCCACGGAGCCGGCGGTGGCGGGTTTCTCTCCGGGCAGCTCGGGCCAGGCCATCATCAGGGTGTTGTTTGCCACATCCGGATTCTCGATGCTTCCGGCTATCCACTGACCCTGGACCATGAAGAGGGCTTTCTCGTTGCTGTAGTTGGAGAGGTTCGCGCCGTAGTCGACTAGAACGGATTTCGAGTATATAACCCCGTCTTCGACCATGGTTTCGAGGAAGGCCAGGGAGTCCACGAACGCCCTGTCGGTGAACTTGTGTTGTCCCTCCACGGCCTTGGACACCCAGTGCGGATCACCGGAAATGCGGGCGATCACTCCGGACATCAGACAGGACCCCCAGGCCCAGCCGTCGGCACCGTCGATCGACACGACGTCCAGTCCCTGGGCTTTTGCCTTGGGAGCCATGGCCGCCATGTCCCCGTAGGTCTTGGGCGCTGAGAAACCGAAGGACCTGGTAAGGTTTTCATTCATGAACAGAACGGTGGTGATGTTCGAGGTTCCCAGGGGGATTTCCCAGATCTCGCCGTTCGGGCCCATCTCCGGGATCAGGCTGAGGTCGTAATAGTCGGGATCCAGATAGGGCCGGTGATCCCACTGCTGGCCCGCTTCCTGCCAGGGAAGACCCCAGCGGGCATCCGCTCCCATGTACGCCAGATGGGGGACCTCCCCGGCGGCCAGCCGGGCCACGACCTTCTGGTGATAGGCCTCATCGTAGAGCAGCTCGAAGTCGATGTCGATGTTCGGATTGTCCTTTTCGAAATAATCTACGATGCGCAGCCAGTTGACACCTTCAGGATTTGACTGGTCCCCGTAGGCCATCGTCTTGACTACGACCTTGGTTGGTGCGCCTGTCTCGCCGCCCTGTCCTCTGGCGAACGCGACGGCCGCCGACAACAGGAGCAGCACGGCCAGGATTGCGGCAGCTTTTTTCATAAAAAGCCTCCTTGCTATTGTTTTGCCCCATAAGGGGCTCACCCCACTCCAAGGGGGGTGTTTGATTCCTATCCCCCAACGAGGGACGTCTGGTTTATCAACTCAACACCCGTGGGTCCGCCGGGATGAAAGCGTTCCACGCTCTCGCTTATGCCTATGTCGGCAAACAGGCGATGCAGCACCATCCCTGCGGCGCCGTAGGCAACGGACTTGTCTCCGAGAGAGGAAAAGCGGATCTTGCAGCGCACCTCATCGGGGTAGGGCCAGTTTCTCTCGATTTCCTCTGTGAGCACCGCGCGCACTTCCTTCTTGTAGCGCTGGATGTCGCCTCCCAAAAAAACGTGGCTGAGGTTGAAGGTGTTGACAATCATGGAGGCGTTTTTGGACAGTTCCCGGATGAACCGGTGCAGGACCTCGGGGTCTTCTTCGATCCGGTGGGCCTCCTCTTCAGTGAGGGAGAACTGACCCCTGCTCCGGGGCGTGCAGAAGGTACTGCGAAACTCCCCGGCGGAGTAGCGGTGCCCGTAATGGACCCGGCCGTTGATCACGATCCCGATCCCTACCGCAGTCTTCTGATGGAAGCGCTCGCGCTCCTCGATGTGTCGGAACTCCACCAGGAGGAAGAGGAAGTCCTGGAGGTTCTTCACCCGGTGAAAGGCCAGTTCACCCCAGGCGCAGGCGTTGGCGTCGTTTTCCAAAAACAGGGGCAGATCGTAGCCTTCGGCGATCTGCCCGCGGAAATCGAACTGCCCTTCCATCTGCAGGGGAATCGAATAGCGGATCAAGCCCTTCTGGGGATCCACGACACCGGAGACGCCGACCCCGATCCCGAGAAGGGGTGAATCGATTCCGGCCAGCTCGGAGCGCATGCGGGAGGTGACATCGAGAAAGACCTCTTTGAAATTCTTTCCGGAGAGTTTGAGCCGCGCGAATTTGGAATAGAGGATCTCACCCTGCAGATCCACGGCCACGGCGGTGTAGGATTCCGGTCTGAACTCGATGCCCAACACACAGGCGTAGGAGCGGTTCAGACTCAGATACACCGGTCTGCGTCCGCCCTGAGGACCGGCCTCCCCCTCTGCGTGCTCCCTGATGATGCCGTGGTCGAGCAGGTTGGCTACGATACTGCTGATGGTGGATTTGTCCAGTCCCAGGTTCTTGGCGATCTGAATGCGGCTGATATGTTTGTTGATCCAGATCTCCCGCATCACCCTGGAGGTGTTGAGCAGCCGGTTGCGTTTGATCTTTGCCATCGATGACATCCAAGCCAAGTGCAGTTAGTTGGATTATAAACCAACTAACCATTTGTACCATGGCTTCGGCGAGATGTCAAGCACCATTTGCTAAGGACCGGGGAGCCCTGCGGCGGGAGATATTCTCGATCCGGCAAATCGCGGCTTGAAGCTCTCCCGCCTGTGTGGTACTTACAGGTAGGGAGAACACATTGGTAGACAGCGAAAGAGCGGGGCGCATCGCGCTGGTCTCCTGGATCGCGATCGCAGGGAATCTCGTATTGGCTGCCTTGAAAATAGCAGCGGGATTGAGAGCCGGAAGCCTTGCCGTGCTGGGGGACGGAATCGACTCCACCACCGATATAGTCGCTTCGGGAATCACCCTTTTTGCCGCGCGGGTAATCGCTAAACCACCGGATAGGGAACACCCCTACGGCCACTTTCGGGCTGAGACGATCGCCACCAAGACGCTCGCCTTCATCATCTTCTTCGTCGGTGCTCAGCTGGGCCTGTCCACGGTACGGCGTTTGATCTCGGGAGAATACGGTGGTGTGCCGGAAATCTCGGCGCTTTACGCAGTGGGAATCTCCATCATCGGCAAGATCGCCCTGACTGTACTGTTGAGTCGCTCTGGAAAGAAGCTGGACAGCTCCATGCTTCGGGCCAATGGGAAAAACATGCAGAACGACATCCTGATCTCCGCGGGAGTGCTGGTCGGGGTGGTGCTTACCCGGGTTTTTCGTTTCCCCTTTCTGGATTCGATCGTTGCCTTGATAATCAGCCTGTGGATCATGAGGACGGCTTTTACGATCTTCATGGAGTCGAACCTCGAGCTGATGGACGGGGTTGGAGACCGGACCGTTTATCCGGCCATATTCAAGGCGGTGGATGAGATCTCCGGTGCCGTGAATCCCCATCGGACCCGGGTACGCCGCTTGGGAAATATGTACGTAATTGATCTGGATATCGAAGTGGACGGTAAAAAAACCGTAACCGAAGCACATGAGATAGCGGTACAGGTCGAACAGACCATAAAGCAGCGGGTGGACAATGTGTACGATATCATGGTGCATGTCGAGCCCAGGGGAAATGTCGAATTGAACGAGCGATTCGGCATCACGGATCTCGACGGGCAGTGAAAATCCCGTACTTCACAGATAGCGCAGCTCTGTCGATGACAAATAAAGAGCCTTTGGAGTAGTATCTTGGCGTTGCCTGAGTCGAGTATTCTGAAAGATGCGTATTAGTCGTTTAACTATCTTCCTCCTCGTTTTACTTTCGATACTCCCGGTACATCATCTATTCGCTCAAGCGGGATTCCGGCCGCTGAGCCGGGCTCTCATAGAGCTCGACCGGGATTGGGAGTATCGCTGGGGAGACTCGCCCGCCGACGCCAGGGGTGTTCCGCTGTGGACCTATGAACAGGACAGCGGGCAAGCGTGGACCGGGATCAACTTCCCCAGCAATCCGCCGGACCGGCGGGAACGGAACCGGGTCTGGTTCCGGACCCGCCTGCCCGATTTCTCCGGGCAGGACCCTCGCATCTTCATCTACAGTATCGATCTGGCTGCCGAGGTCTACCTCGAGGGCGAACGGATCTATGCCTACGGGGATTTGGAACCCCAGGGCCGCGCACGTTTCCGGGGCTGGCCCTGGCACCTGATATCCCTGCCCGACGAGCCTTCCGGAAAGCAGCTCTACATTCGGGTTTTCTCCGACTATCGGGATATCGGACTCTGGGGTGAGGTGATACTCGGATCCGGGGCGGATCATATGCGCAGGATCATCAAGAGAGACAGCATCCGTTTAATCGTGGCGGTGATCTCTCTGACTTTGAGCTTGATCTTCCTGCTGCTGTACTTCCTCCGGGACCGCCAGCGCTCCTTCCTCTATCTCTGTCTGATAACCCTGGCTCTGGTGGTTCGGGTAATCAGTGAAACCCACATCAAGCAGCTGGTTCTCCAGGCGCCGCTGTTCTTCGAGTATGTGAAGGCGGCGAGTTATTTCGTCCTGCCCCTGTTCGTCATCCTCTTTCTGCAGGAGATCCTGGGTGAGCACTATCGAAGGATAACCCGGGCGGCTGCAGCCGTCGTGCTCGGGCTGTTGGGATTCACGATGATCGGCTGTGCCACCGGCCTGGTCAGGCTCTGCGATACCTACCTGCTTTTCGATATCGTGGCGGTCTGCACGATGGTATTTCTGGGAATCCTGAGCGTGAAGGCCGCTACAGCCGGCAACGTGGAGGCCCGTCTGGTTTGCTTGAATTTCATCATCTTCGGTATGCTCGCCCTGTACAGCATACTGGTGACCAACGGGATCTTCCCCTGGACCGATGAGATAAACTATCTCCTGCTCTTCCAGTTTTCTCTGGGTTTGGCCGTGATTTTGATCAGACGCCTGGTTTCCTTCCAGTACAGGTTGGAGGAGTACAGCACAAAGCTCCAGACACAGTCGGAGGAACTGACTACGCTGAACCAGTCCCTGGAACACAAGGTGCATGAACGAACGCGCCAGCTGGAGGTGGCGAACCGACAGCTTCGGGAGGAGAAGGTCACTCTCCAGATCACCTCGATCACCGACGGGCTAACAGGGTTGTACAACAGGACCTACACCCTGGAACGTTTCGATCAGGAGGTGAGTGCAGCCAGGCGCTACCGGAAGAAGCTTTCGGTGATCATGTTCGATCTGGATCATTTCAAGCGGGTGAACGATTTTTTCGGTCATCAGATCGGGGACTCGGTGCTGCAGCGGGTTGCCCAGATATTCCGATACACCATGCGGGATTCGGATCTGATCGGTAGATACGGGGGAGAGGAGTTCTTCATCGTGCTGCCTGAAACCGACTGCATGGAAGCAACGTTGGTCGCAGAGCGCATTCGCAAGGACGTGGAAACCCAGGAGTGGTCGGAGCCCCGGCTCAAGGTCACCATCAGCGGCGGCGTGGCTGAGTACGGCGGCGGCAATGCCGAGCTGCTGATCCGCAGAGCAGACTCTCTGATGTACCAGGCCAAACAGCTGGGCCGCAACCGGATCGTCAGCGAAACATCCATGAACCGTCGATCTGCCGCGGATGCAGGCTGAACAGGTCCATTCCCCTTTTCTGCAAAAACCTGCTATCTTAGAACCTGCCCTTTTGTAGGAGAAGCAGATGCCGGAAAGAACACTGATCCCCCTTTTCCCCCTCGGAGTTGTGCTCCTCCCCGGTCTGTCCCTGCCCCTGCATATCTTCGAGGAGCGGTACAAACAGATGATCGGGGAGTGCCTCGACAGGGAGCAGGTGTTTGGAATGGTCGCCTATACAGGCTCGCAGATCAAGTCCATGGGTTGTACGGCCCGGGTCACCGACGTATTGAAACGCTACGAAGATGGAAAACTCGATATTATGACGTATGGACAGCAACGGTTCGTGATCACCGAGCGGTACGAGAGCAAACCGTACCTCCAGGGTTGGGTCGAGTACTTCGACGACGAAGAAGAGGAGTTGGAGGACAGGGACAGGGAATTGGCACTCAAGGGTTTGATCCTGCACGATGAGCTGTCCAGGCTGCTGGGTTCCCAGTCGGTCCATGACGGTTCGGGAGCCATGGAGCTGCAGGAAATTTCCTTCGTCCTGGCCGGCAGCCAGGGATTTTCCCTCGAGGAAAAGCAGGCTTTTTTGGAAATGACCTCCACCCGGGAGCGCATCCGCAAAGCGGTGCCGGCGCTGGAGAAGCTGATCGAACGACTCAAACTGACCCTGGAGATAAAGCGGATCATCGGCGGAAACGGACATCCCCCGTCGGTGTTGGGGGACCGGGACCAAACATGAGCAACAGGTATGATATCCGTGTCAACGGTGTACGCCTTTACTTTCTTCCCGTCACCATGCGGGTGCCCTTGAAATTCGGCCAGGAAGTAACGACCGAGGTTGTCTGTGCACGAGTTGCCCTGCTCGTCGAAAATCGAGCAGGCCAGAGCTCATGGGGATGGGGTGAGACGCCGCTCATGGTTCAGTGGTGCTGGGCAAGTACCCTTCCCTACCCCCGGCGTCTGAAATCCGTCCAGGATTTCAGCCTTGCGCTGGCCCGGGCCTGGCAGAGCAGCGATCTGCTGGGACATCCCTTGGAAATCAGCCACAGTTTCCAGCGGGATCTCCTGCCCGACCTCCTCGATTCTCACAACCGGAAAACCGCCGCTGATCAGGAACCGGCGGAGGAAATGCCCCGGTTGGCCGCTCTTGTGTGCTGTTCCGCTTTTGATATCGCTCTGCATGATGCCTACGGAAACCTGTACAACCTCTCGGCATACGATACCTACTGCGAACCTTTCATGAATCGGGATCTCAGTTCCTACCTGACCGCCGCCGAGGGAACGAAGATCGGCTTCCATGGGTTTTTTCCGAGTGATTTTCTGGTGAAACCGCCGCCGATTCGAATCGCCGCGTGGCACCTGGTAGGCGGAGAGGACCTGCTGCGGGAAACGGATAAGACCGGCGCTGAGCCTCGGGATGGTTATCCGGTCGTGCTGGAGGAGTGGATCGAGGCAGATGGTTTGACCTGCTTGAAAGTCAAACTCCGGGGTAATGATCTTCAGTGGGACTACCGGCGGATGGTACAGGTCGGTGAGATCGCCCTCCAGAGAGGGGTGCTGTGGTTGTCGGCGGACTTCAACTGCACGGTGGAAGATCCTGCCTATGTCATCGAAGTTCTCGACAGGCTGCTGGTGGAGCATCCCCGGATATATCAGATGACTCTCTACATCGAGCAGCCTTTCCCCTACGACCTGGAGCGGCACAGCATCGATGTTCATAGCATAAGCGCCCGCAAGCCCCTGTTTATGGATGAAAGTGCCCTTGATTGGGATGTGCTCCGGCTGGGAAGATCGCTGGGGTGGACCGGCGTGGCTCTCAAGACCTGTAAAACCCAAACCGGCGCCATCTTGAGCCTCTGTTGGGCCAAGGCACACGGCATGACGCTAATGGTGCAAGACTTGACCAATCCTATGCTTGCCATGATTCCCCACGCCCTTCTGGCTTCTCATGCAGGTACGATCATAGGGGTTGAGACCAACGCATCCCAGTTCTATCCGGCAGCTTCGGCCCCGGAGGCGAAGGTTCATCCGGGGCTGTATAGACGGCAGGATGGAGCGATCAGCTTGAACTCGGTGACAGGACCGGGATTCGGTTATCATGTGGATGAAATAAACAGGAAACTGCCCCCTCCATCCTTCGAAGGGTGGTAGGAATATCAAAGCTCTATCAGACGGAAGATCCCCTCACCAAGGGGTTCCGCGGCCCTGCAGAAGCGGTCGCGAATATCATCGTCCATCGTAAGGTAGATCACCTGCCAGCCGGACTGCACGATCTGCACGGCCTGCGCCACCAGCTGCTCCCGCCGCTGCCAGTCGGAGTATTGAAAGGCGTCATCCAGAATAAGGAACAGGCTCTGTCTTCCGCAAATGACCGAGGCCAGACCCATCCTCAAAGCCAGGAGCGCCTGTTCCCGGGCGCCGCTGCTCATCTGCTCCAGGGCGTAGCTCTCGGTTTCGTTTTCGAGGAACAGTCCGCCCTCCTCCAGGGACACCCCCTCATACCGTCCGGCTGTGAACATCTTGATCAGATCCGTGATCTGAGGTTCGTTCAGCGTGGCTTTCAGCTGTTGATCCTCCAGCTCGAGAAAACTTTCCAGGACTTCCCCCAGCACATGGCCGGCGATGATCCGGGCCAGGCCCTCTTGTATCTGCCGCCGATACTCCCGTTTTTTCTCTTCGATCGCTTCGGCCAGGAGCTCGATGTTCTGCGAGCGAGCAGTATCCCGGCCTACATGCTCGATCAACTGCTCCCGCAGCTCCCGGCTGGTATCCTGCTGCTCCCGGATCGCCGCCTCTACCTGATCGAGCTCTCCGACAATCTCCTCTTCCCTCCGGCGGGAATACGCCGCCTCCGCCGGCTGTTCCAGATAATCGGACTCATCGATGCCCAGATCGCCGAGCCGCTCCCGGTTGAGGTTGTAGTCGATCCGCAGGCCGCGGGTCCTCTTTTTCAAATCCTCCGCCAGTTTGGCCCACTGCGGTTCCGGGACCTCCGACCTGTCCGCAGCCCGCAGGAGCCCGCGGACCTGCTCGACCAGGCTGTTGAGGGCCGTCCGGGCGGCGTTTCGTTTCTCCTCCGTCCCCTGAGCCTTTCCCATCTCCCGATCCAGACGGCTCTTGGTGAGATCTAAATCCGCACTGGTGGCAAGGGAAGTGCCGAAACGTTCCTGGAAGGCGTTTCTGATTTCCCTCATTTCCCGGCGGGCGGCCTCGGGGTTGCCGCCTCTGTGCACTGCGAAGGTGGAAAGCAGGGCCAGGGAAAAGGCCAGAAGCGTGACGATCAGGAAAACGGGCAGGAGGTTGGGGGAGAAAAAATAGACGGCCAGCGACCCGATCAGGGCGCAACCGGCTGTCAGAAACGAGCCGATCTGGAGCGCATTTTTTCGTCCGCCCGAGACCTGTTCATAGCGCCGGCGTACCTCCTCCAACCAGCGCAGATCCGCCGCGGTTTTCTCCCGACGGTGCTCATCTTTCTCGATTTCAGTCAGCTCGGCATTGATCCGAAGCGCTTCTTTTACCGAATCGGCCAGACGCTCCGCCTGCTGCTCGTCGAAGCGCTCCAGCTCCGCAGCCAGCTCCCGAGTCGAGCGGTCCAGCAGATAGGCGCCGTGTCTTTTAGCCAGCTGCAGCTGTTCCTGTTCCCGCTGCAGTGCTGCTCTGCGGGAGAGGCCGGCCAACAGTTCGGTGCGGGACAGGGAGTTGTAGAACTGCTCGGCGACCTTCTCCAGGGAAGAGAGTCTTGATCGGGTCTCTTCGTAGCTCTTGTAGGCGCCGATGCGCCGTTTCGGTATGAGGATGCCCTCCTCGAGCTCGGTGTAGCCGATTTCACTCGGAAGCCTGGCACGAATGGTATCGTAGAGCCGCTCCCGGGTAATGAGGGACTTCAGGTAGCTGCGGTCGAGCCCTCCCTTCTGCCCGAGGATCTCCAGCTCGGCACCCTTGACCACCAGCAGATCGAACAGGCTCGGCGGAAAGGGCCAGCCGAGGGTTTCGATCAGATCGTCGATCTTCCTCTTCCTGCCGCTCAGGGAGCTGAATTCCGTGGGCTTGTCCGAGATTCCCCCCACCATGACCCGGGCTGCACCGACGAAATCCTGGCGCAGCTGCATTCCCTCTTTGCGCTGAGCAAACAGGCAGGCCACCAGGTTTTCGACGATAGTGGTTTTGCCGCGTTCATTCCGGGCGTAGATCAGGGTCAGGGGAGCCAGCTCGGCCCGAAAGCTCACGATCGGGCCGGCGGAGTTGATCTCCACTTTGGTCAGGTGGATCTTTCCCGAATCCGCTTTCACAGCTCTTCTCAGGCTCCGTACACGATCTCGAGGGCTTGCTCCAGCACCGCCTGCCGCAGATCCTCCGCCTCATCGTAATCGAGCTGGAGCCGGGCAACCCGCTGCCGAACCGCGTCGGCCAGGGCTGCCAGTTCCTCCCGATCATCGACTCTCAAGGATTGCAGATCGATGCCGGCGCAGGGAATCCCTCTTTCCGCGAGGAAAACCTCCACGAACGCTTTAGCCCTGCCCCGGGAAACGCTGTATCCCTTGAGGACCGCATGAACCACGAGATTTTCCGAAGATTTCTGTTCGGCCAGGAAAGCCTCTATACGGCCGCGGATCTGCTGCTCCTCCCGGCCGTCGGGGGTCAGATAAATCTCCAGCCGCAGCCGCACAGGCGGATGGGTAAGGGCAAACCCGGTAACCGCGGCGGATTTGGGTTCCAGGATCAATACACGGCGCTGCCCGTATTCATCCGAGGTGACCGGGTAGGGTGAGCCGGGATAGACGACCTCCGCGGAGGTGCTGTTGGGTACGTGGATATGGCCGAGGATCACCCTGACGGGCTTGAACCGTGCCAGATCCTCCCGGGTCAGGGGAAAGTAGCCCCTCTCTGCCCCGTTGTCCCTTGGCCTCGGAGCGGTGAAATCCCCATGAGAAACGAGGATCCAGGGATGAGAGCGCAGTCGCTCGGAATCCCGGAAAGAGCAGATCGTTTCTCCCATAGTGGAACCCTCTCTGTAGGGCAGGAACAGAAACGGACGCTGATCGATGCGCTTCAGGGTCGGTTTGGCGAACACCTCTATGTTGCCGGAGGCGAACATCTGCTGCCGGAGGTCGGGGTCATGGTTTCCCGGAATGATCATGAACTGAAACCCGGGGCAGCGCTCGGCAAGGGAGTCGAGCCGGGCGTAGCTCGCGTCGGCGCTGTCGAACAGGTCCCCGGCGATGATGAGGCGGTGAATTTTCAGGGACCGGAGCTGTTGGATGAGGACTTCGAGGTTTTCGAGACGTTCCGGATTGTTTTCCCTGAGGTGCAGATCCGCTGTAATGGCGACGCGCATAGTTCCTGTGAAGCTAAAGGCTATAGCAGGGTGAGCCCATTCACGGCAAGGAGGACGAGCATCGGCAGGAGGACCAGGATGAGAAGTTGAACGAGCGGATTTATCCTCCGGAAGTAGCTGAAGATCAATCCAAAAAACAGCACAGCCGCCCCGACGGCGAAGGTAAGTCTGTCGTTCTGGAAGAAAATCTGCCGGGCAGCAGGTCGCCAGAACCAGCCCATGAATCCGATTCGGGCCACCAGGGAGAGGAGGAAGAATCCCCCGGCATAGCCGAGGAACAGGGGCAGGATGATATGCTCGCCCCCAAAGAAGATTCTCAACAGAACGAGTCCAAAGCTGAGCAGGACCCAGAAATCGAGTCGGCCCGCAAAGCCGAGTTTCGTATCCATGATTTCGACAACGGACTGGACTCCGAACACGTACAGGGCTGCCGGGCTCAGCAGGGCGAACCCGACCCAGCCCAACGCCTCGAAGAGTTTTTCGTAACGCTCCATTAAGCCTTCCTGGCGCTATTCTATCAGCATTCTCCAACATTACAAGAGCTGTTATCCCATCCTCTGGCGAACCTGCGCGGCCCAACCTCGATGCTGCCGGCCTCGACATCTGCCCAGCACCCGTACTATGGTTGCAGGCAATGAACAAACAATTGCAGCGCATCTGCGTCTTCTGCGGCTCGAGCTCCGGAGTGAACAGGGAGTACAGCCGGACCGTCCGAGCACTTGGCGGCGTTTTCGCCGAAAACGAGCTGACATTGATCTACGGAGGGGGCAGTGTGGGATTGATGGGGGAGCTGGCCCGTTCTGTGCTGGAGCGGGGTGGAGAGGTGATCGGGGTCATCCCCAGACGGATCCACGAGATGGTCGAGGCTCTCCAACTGACCGAGCTGCACGTGGTTGAAAACATGCATGAGCGCAAGGCAAAGATGTACGATCTGAGCGATGCCTTTATCGTCCTGCCGGGTGGGATCGGAACGATCGAAGAGTTCTTCGAGGTTTACACCTGGTACCAATTGGGCATCCATCTCAAGCCGTTCGGGCTGCTCGATATATGCGGTTATTTCGGCAAGCTGCTGGAGTTTCTGGAACACATGGTCGCAGAGGGATTCCTGAAACCGGCCCACAGGGATGTTCTGGTTGTGGAAGAGCATCCGGAGACCTTGATTGCCAGGCTCCGGGAGCACGAGCTTGCCTATATAGACAAATTACACTGACCGAATAAACATCTCCCGGTAACACTCATTCGGTGCTCCGGTGTTCAATGATCAGCAGCACAGAATACTCGTATTGCCACGAAGAGGAGCTGTTAGCCATGAGGAGATCGAGTGCTTTACTGCCTGTTGTGATTCTGGGTTTGATTGTTTTCGCCTTCAACTCCGGATGCGGGATGCAGGGGGAGGATGGCACCTCGTATTTGGCCCTGGATTGGGTGTACGCGCCGCAGCAGCTGTACTTTCCGGCCATGCCCCCCCTCGGTCTGGCGGGAGTGCACTACCAGCACCCCGAGGGTACGTATTACGCAGAGTACGTCGCCTGGGATGGGAGCTACTACAGCTTCTACTACACGATCGAAGTGAATGAAGGCGAGTACGGCGCCGCGCTGCTTCCCGGTGCAGATGGTATGGACCGCTACTACACGATGTATCTCTACTCCTGGGGTCCGGAGCTGTACTACCTCGACGACCTCGATTCGAAATCCCTGATCCTCGGATCTCGGGGCGCCCCGGCTGCTTCGGTATTACTGGAACAGCAGAAGGCCGATCAGTCGAACCTGGAACCTTCCGGCGGCAGCGAAATCCGCAGCACCCGGATCGAGCTGGACGAGTCCGTCTATGATATCGACAAGGCTCAGGACTACCTGTTCGAGAGCCGGGATCCTCAGTACAACCTGCGCATCCAGGGGTACCGCTGCTTGCCGAAGTAGCTTGCCTGCCGGAGGATAGGGCCGTCTGGCTGTCCCCCCCGGTCGTCGGCAGCTAAAAAAAGCGATCCGGGCACGTGCGGCACCTGAGGGAGCGCTTTCAGGATTCCAAAGTCAGCTCGATCCGCTTGTTGATCCGTCCCTTGCTTTTGTAGCCGCTGATGCAAATCTGCCCGACCTCACGGGTGTTGGCTACATGGGTGCCGCCGTCGGCCTGGAGGTCCAAGCCCTCGATCTCCACGATTCGCACCTCCTGGATCTGAGGAGGCAGAAGGTTGATCTTGGTTCGAATCAGATCGGGGATCTTGAAGGCCTCTTCCCTGGGAAGGAAGCGCACCTGCACGGGACGGGCCGCTTCCACCTCGGCGTTGATCTTCTCCTCGATCTCGTGGACCAGCTCTCCCCGCAGGGTTTCGAACTCGAAATCCATCCGGCCGTGGAGTTCCTCCATATTGCCTCCGGTGACCTGGGCCTTGTAGTCCCGCCAGACAACGCCGCAGAGGATGTGAAAGGCCGTATGGGTTCGCATCAGCCGATAGCGGCGCTGCCAGTCGATCCGCCCCTGCACGGTCGTACCCTCTGCCGGCGGACCATCCGGCGGATCCCCTTGTAGCCAGTGCCAGATCCATTCTCCCTGTCGTTTCACGCGGACTACCGGGATTTCGGCGATCCAGCCGAGATCCGGAGGCTGCCCCCCTCCGCCGGGAAAGAATGCCGTCCTGTCCAGGGCGATCGCCCGGTACTCCGCCGAAGGCTGTACGGCCTCCCGATCTCCGGTCCCCTCGTCCTGTCCCACAGCCGTGATCACGGCCTCGAAACTTTTAAGATACGAGTCTTTCTGAGCCAGTACTTCGGTCATGGAACTATTTAATCCCGCATCACCACGCCGGGTCAATGGGGGGGGAACGCGGGAACCGGTTTTCGTGAGAGCAGTGACGGGGGCAACGAAAAAGTCCATTCCCATAACCCAGGGCGCGAAACCTGCCAACATTGTTGAGGTTCTTGCAGGTGCTGTGTGGGGCCAGCCGGCCCTTCGAGGAGTTCGGCGGCTGGCACGAGCAGGGCGCCAGCTCGTGTGCGCAATGGTTGAGCTGGCGGGTCGGGTGGGACCCGGGCACTGCGCGAGAGCGGGTACGGGTGGCGCGCGCCGAGCAGGCAGCCCCGTGCGTTTCCGCGGAAACGTCCTGGCCATCCCGGGCCGACGGGATGGTGAAGCTCGCCGAGTCGTTCCTGGCAGACCATCACGGGAGCGGAAGCGCCGGAGAGCGCTTCCAGGTCATGGTGCATCTGGACCAGGACGTGCTGGACCCCGACGGCGCCTGGTCGTCGGGCACCCTGGAGGACGGGACGCACGTTTCCGCG
>Ga0315553_10000526_pt1 | contig 33935 bp, 35 predicted proteins | sample SalMarSW160140MG_FD_203099 | JGI IMG/M metagenome (GOLD analysis project Ga0315553, IMG submission 203099) | Salt marsh sediment microbial communities from the Plum Island Ecosystem LTER, Massachusetts, United States - Salt Marsh Sediment SW1601-40 ... | reverse complement strand
CCCGCGGGTCGGTCGGGCTCGCGTCGGTGTCGTGAGGGATCATCGACGTCGCGGATCCGGGCTCAGGGCTCGTCGAGCGAAAAGATCTCCTCGACCGGCACGTCGAAGTGGCGGGCGATGAGCAGGGCGATCACGGTCGACGGTACGAAGCGTCCGACCTCGATCGTGCTGATCGTCTTGCGCGACACTCCGATCGCCGCCGCGAGATCGGCCTGGCTCATCCGGTGCTCCGCGCGAAACACCCGGATGCGGTTCCGGAGGCGGGCGTCAGGCATCGGAATCGCTCCCCGACGCCCGGTCGAGGATGAGGAAAGTCGCCGCGAAGGCGATCAGGGACGCCGCCAGCGCGACCTCGAGGAAGAACGCGGAAGCCACCTCCGGAAGCCTCCTGCTCACCACGTCGAGGACGAGCAGGCAGAGCAGCGTGACCGCCCAAGACGCGATGTGGGCCCGCTTGATGAGGCTGCCGACGAACGAGTCGTCGCTGAAGTAGGCCCGGCGCTCGGCCGCGTCGAAGTGCCGGAACTTCCACACCAGGATTGGGAGAATCAGGACGACGCTGGCGGCCATGAGACCGATCCCCGCCCAGTCCATGATGCGCGCCAGGTCCGGGTCGACGAAGTGCGCGCCCGCGTCGATCGCGTACTTGAGCCCGAACGCCAGCACCCCGAGCATGGCGAGCGCCGCGTGTCGGTCCCTGGTTTCGGCGATCGAGAGATCGCCGGTCGTCGTGTTCATGTCTCGACACCCTCGTTCGATTGGGAAGCATTCTGTACAGACTGATACGCATACTATACAGAATGATACCTTAAGGTGTCAAGATACAACGCTCGAGGTCGGATCGGCCGCGAGGCCTGGGGGGGTTGGTCCGCCCCCATGGAACTCGTCTCGTCATCGAAACGCTGGCGTTCGAGTTGTGAAATGCTGTCACTCTGCATACAATGAGTTCATATGGCCACCCTCACGATTCGCAACGTCCCCGACCGGATTCACGAGCGCCTCAAGGCTCGGGCCGAGAGAAACCGAAGAAGCCTGAACTCGGAGGCCGTCCTCCTCCTCGAGCAGGCGATCGAGATGCTGCCCGACGAAGCCGAGCTTCGCGCGCATTACCTGAGGGGTGCGGCGGCGCCGTCGGGGAGAGGGGACGAGGCCGAGTACCGGGCCCTTCCCGCCCGACTGGCACTTGTGCGTGAGACCGGGACGGTTGGACGGGAGCTGGTCGGACACGAAGTACTCGACCTGTTCTCCGAGGAGCGGGAGCGTCTGCGATCGCTGGGGGTGCGCAGGATCGGGCTGTTCGGATCGGTCCTGCGGGGCGACATCCGACCGGATAGCGACGTCGATGTGCTGGTCGAGTTCGACCCCGCGCGGAAAAGCTTCGACGCGCTCGTCGAGCTCGCCTCCTACCTGGAGACGCTGCTCGGGCGCGAGGTGGAGCTCGTGACCACCGAGGGGCTGAGTCCGTACATCGGTCCGAAGATCCTCGAGGAAACCGAGCTTGTCAGAATCGACGACTGAGTACCTGCGGCACATCCTGGAGGAGGCTTCCTACCTGGCGGACCATGCCGCGGAGCTGACGAGGGACGAGTTCATGGACGATCCCACGCTCCGGCGCGCGTTCATCCGCAGCCTCGAAATCATCGGCGAGGCGACGAAGAAGCTCCCGGCGGAATGGCGCGGGCGACCGCGACGGGTGAGGTGACGGAGACCTCCTAGCCCCGGTGCCGACCCGCCGACCGCGGTCGCCTTATGGCCCGGGTTCTCCGCGAACGAGCCGCTACTCGGCTCGAATGGTGGTCAGGGGATCGGTGCTCGAGGCCCGGAGCGCGGGACCGAGGATGGCGACGGTCGCGACGGCCAGCAGGATGATGGCCATGATCGAGTAGGTGAGCGGATCGATCGAGGGCACCCCGAACAGGAGCTCGGTCGCGAACCGTGACGCGAACAGCGACAGGACCAAGCCGACGGCCGTCCCGATCACGGCCAGGCCCAGCCCCTGTCGCAGGACCATGCCCCGGATCCTAATCGGCGCCGCGCCGAGAGCCATCCGGATCCCCACCTCGCGACGACGCTGGCTCACCGTGTAGGCGATCACTCCGTGGATGCCGACCGCGGCAAGCACGAGGGCGATGAGGGCGAAGCCGCTGAAGAGGACCGCCCGAAACCGCGGCGTCGCGATGGCCTCCGACTCGAGCTCCTCCATCGTCCACGCGTCCTGCACGGGGATGAGGGGGTCCAGGCCGGCCACGCCCGCCTGCGCGGCGCGCATGGCGGAGACGGATCCCCGGCTGCCGCGCACGACCAGGTACATCGACCGCCACCAGGTGTTCTGCGCGTACGGGACGTAGATGGTCGGTTCTCGCTCCGTCTCGAGCCCCGCGTACTTCACGTCATCGACGACGCCGACGACCTCGAACCGCTGCGCATCCGGAGCGGGGTCGCCGAGCTGGAGCCAGCGTCCCACCGCTCCGCCGTTCGGGAAGTGCCGCGCGGCGAGCGACGCGTTCACGATGGCCACCGGCGGGGTCGAGTCACGGTCGAAGGCGGCGAAGTCGCGGCCCGCCCGCAGCCGCACGCCCAGCGCGTCGAAGTAGCCGGGCGTGACGAGCAGCTCCTCGGCGACCGGTGCGTTCTCGCCCTCGGCGTACACGAGGCCCTCGGGGGTGTACGGGTTCGACATGACCAGTCGCCTCGGGGGCACGGCCATCCCGAGGGCCGCGGCCTCCACACCCGGGGCGCTCCGGACCTCCTGCAGGAGTCGGTCCACGAACACGTTCACACTTTCGGCCGTCTCGTACCTCGCCTCGGACAGCGAGAGGCGTACCACGCCCACGTCCTCCGCGGCCGCACCCGTGTCCACCCGGTTCAGGCGAAGGAGGCTGTTCCCGATGAGGCCGGCCCCGACGAGCACCATGGTCGCGAGCGCGAACTCCGCCGCGACGAGCAGCCCGCGCAGGTCGCCGTCCCGGGGGGCGATGCGGCCTCCGCGCCCTCCCTCCCGGATGAGCACCCCCACCGCGCCGTGCGAGAGGCGGAGCGCCGGAAGAAGGCCGATCAGCGCTCCGGCGAGCACCGAGATGCCGAGCGTGAACCCGAGCACCCCGACGTGGATCCGCACACCCTCGAGACCGGTCAGGCCGTCCGGAGCCAGCGCCGGGAGCGCCGCCACGCCGGCCCACGCGATCCCGACCCCGAGGATCCCCCCGGCGAGAGCCAGGACGAGGCTCTCCGTCAGGAGCTGATGTGCGAGGCGCGCGCGCCCGGCCCCCAGTGCCGTGCGCACCGCGAACTCCGGCGATCGCGCCGCGCCGCGCGCGAAGAGGAGGTTCGTGACGTTCGCGGTCGCGATGAGGAGGAGCAGCACGACCCCCCCGAAGAGGAGGAGCACCGTGCCGCGCGTGTCCGCCACCAGGGCGCCGTGCAGCGGCACCACCGCGTACCTCCACCGCGGTGGGGAATCGGGGAAGCGCTCCTTGACGGCCGATTCAGCCGCGCGGAGCCTGTCTCCGGCGATGTCCGGATCCACGCCCGCGGACAGCCGGGCGACCCCTCTGAGCCAGAACGGCGCGCGGTACTCCGGGGGCGCCGACTGGAGGACCGGCCACACACGGTCGTGCGGGAGACCGGGGAGGTGGAAGCCCCTCGGCATCACCCCCGCCACCGTGTGGGGCTCTCCGTCCAGCACCATCACGCTGCCCACGACCGTCGAATCCGACCCGAGTCGGTCGCGCCAGAACGCGTGGGAGAGGAGGACCGCGCGGGGCTCGCCGGACCGGTCCGAGCCCGGGTAGAGCCCCGCGCCCAGGGCCGGCGGGGTCGCCAGCGCGGCGAGGAGTCCCGGTGTGACGAGGTTTCCCTCGAGCCGCTCGCCCACCCCACCGTGTGTCCAGGTCACCCCGCCCGGGGCGCGCGCGTACACCCCGAAGGCCTCGAAGGGCGGGGCCTCGCCCAGCGCCTCGACGTCCGCCACCGAGAGCACGTCCAGGTCATCGGACTCGTACGGCAGGATGCCGACCCGAACGAGCCGTTCCGGCGACGGATAGGGAAGGGGGCGGAGCAGGACCGCATCGAGGACGCTGTACATCGCCGTGCTCGCCCCGACACCGAGACCGAGCGAGACGATCGCGACCGCGGCGAACCCGGGGTCGCGCGTCAGGAGGCGGCGCGCGTACCGCACATCGCCGCGCAGGCGATCGAACCATCGGAGACCCCGGGCGGCCCGTGCCTCCTCCTTGAAGTGCGCCTCGCTGCCGAACTCCAGACGCGCCCGCCGGACCGCCTCGTGCCGCGGCACCCCCTGCCGCATCAGCTCCTTCGCGCGTGCCTCCCGGTGGAACGCGAACTCGTCGTCCATCTCCCTCTCGAACTCCGACCGGCGGCGGAGCGCGGTCCACAGCGACCGCAGCGAGCTTAGCATGGACACCTACACCTCCCGGGTCGTCGCGCTCAAAGCGAGCGCGATGGCCTCAACGAGACGATGCCAGCCGGCGGTCTCCTCGCCGAGCCGCCTCCGCCCGGCCGGGGTCAGCGAGTAGTACCTCGCCCGGCGATTGTTGTCGGACGTGCCGCGTTCGGACTCGAGCAGCCCCTGGCGCACGAGCCGGTACAGCGCCGGATACAGCGCCCCCTGCTTCACCTGGAGGGCTCCGTCGGTGATCTGCTCGATCCTGAGGAGCACCCCGTATCCGTGGAGCTTCCCCAACGAGACCGCCTTGAGGACCAGGAGATCGAGGGTTCCCGGGAGCAGGCTGGCGGTGACGTCGTCCATGTTCGGTTCTTCTCCTAGTCAGGTTAGGACAGGATGAGCGACCTCTCCTAATCTGTCAAGGAGAAGGGGGGCTTGACGGGGGTCCTGCCGCCGGCTCTCGCTCGCACGTTGTCCCTGGCACCGCGAAGCACGGACCGGTGCTGGCCGGATTCCTCGAGCGGGCAACGGCGGTTCGCCGTCTCCCGGCGGTCCATGGACACGCGGACCAGGCGACGATGCTTCGGGTCGTGCTCGGAGCGCGGGACCTGGACGAGGGGTGACGTCGGGGCCGGAGGACGGATGACGTCGGACCTCTCCTCGGCGTTGGGAGTCTACACAGGTGCCTCGAGATCATCGGCGAGATCCAGGATCTCTGCGGACGGGCGACGGCCGATGTCGTCTTTCTGCATCCCATGTCACGGGATAAGCTGCGAGAGAGAGCCGCCGGAGAGCCCCGTGTCACCTGACGTCCTGGCCCGGAAGCTCGAGCGACTTCGGCGATACCTCGACGATCTGGCCACCCACAGCGGGAGGACCGCGGAAGAGGTCCTACGCGATCGAGCGGCTGCTCGAGCTGGTCGTCCAGGTGGCGGTGGACATCCTGTCCCATCGACTGGCCGATCGTGGGCTGACTCCCGAGTCGTACCGTCACGCGTTCGAGCGATCCGGAGCCGAGGGCCTCATCCGCGAGGATCTGGCCGACCGGTTGTCCCGAGCGGCCGGGCTGGGCTTCGAGACGTAGCGGCGGGGCCGTGTCCCGGGAATCACGCGCCGTCGCCCTCGCCAGGTCGGTAGCGGCGAGGCGGGTCGGATGCCATGATTCTGGCCCGTTCTGTCCTGCCCCTGGACCGCTGAGGGCGTTCGCCACACCGACAAGGCTTGCCGCCCGCTCCCACTGGAGGAAACCGGTGATGCATCCTCGAGGACCGACGTGGGCTGGCTCGCGCTCTCTCGTCTCCCCCGCCGCGATCCTCGCCACCGCCGCGCTCGTCGCGGCCGCTCTCCAGGGCGCTTGCCGCCCGGCCGATGGCCCGGTGGCGGTCGACGGCGATGACATCGGCGGTACGGTCACCGGCCCCGGCGGCCCGGAGGCCGGCGTGTGGGTGATCGCCGAGACCGCCGATCTGCCGACGCCGTTCGCGCGGATCGTCGTGACCGATGACGAGGGGCGCTATTTGATCCCCGATCTGCCATCCGCGACCTACGATGTGTGGGTGCGCGGGTACGGCCTGGTGGATTCGGAGCGGCTGTCCGCGTCGCCCGGCGACGTCGTCGACCACACGGCCGTCCCGGCCCCGGATGCCGTGGCGGCCGCGCAATACTATCCGGCGGGTTACTGGTTCTCCCTCCTCCACGTCCCCGGCGAAAGCGAGTTTCCGGGGACGGGCGAGGAAGGCAACGGCCTCGCGACCGGCCTCGAGCACCAGGCACAGCTCCTCCGCATCCTGAAGTCCGGCAATTGCACGGCCTGCCACCAGCTCGGGACCCGGGGCACGAGGCAGATTCCGCCGAGCCTCGGCGAGTTCCCGTCATCCGTGGCCGCGTGGGATCGCCGCGTCAAATCCGGGCAGGCCGGCGCCGGGATGAGCGCCGTGCTCGATTTTCTGGGCCGCGAGCGCATGCTCGAGATGTTCGCCGACTGGACGGACCGGATCGAAGCGGGAGAGGTGCCCGCGGCCCCGCCCCGACCGTCGGGCGTCGAGCGCAATGTCGTCATCACGCTGTGGGACTGGGCCGACCCGACCGCGTATCTCCACGACGAGGCCTCGACCGACCGCCGGAATCCGACCGTCAACGCGTACGGCCCGATCTACGGCGCCCTCGAGCAGAGCAAGGACTACGTCCCCGTGCTGGACCCGCTGAAGCACGAGCCGAGCCGGATCCCGCTCGCGGTGCGCGACCCGGCCACCCGCCCGTCGATCGGGCCCTCCATGCTCGAGCCATCGGTGTACTTCGGCGACCAGGCCCCCTGGACCAGCCTGACCAACGTCCACAACCCGATGATCGATGGTCGCGGCCGCCTGTGGCTCACCTCGACCGTACGGCCGCCCGAGAACCCCGACTTCTGCCGGGCCGGGTCGGACCATCCCTCGGCGCGGGCCTTCCCGCTCGAGCGCGCGTCTCGCCACCTGCAGATGTGGGATCCCGAGACCGGGAAGCTGACCCAGATCTCCACCTGCTTCAGCACCCATCACCTCATGTTCGCGGAGGACGAGGACAACACGCTGTGGACGAGCGGGGGCGGACAGGTAGTGGGCTGGTTGAACACCCGGATGTTCGACGAGACCGGCGACGAGCAGGCGTCCCAGGGCTGGACCCCTCTCATCCTCGACACCAACGGGAACGGGCGGCGGGACGCGTATGTCGAGCCGGACGAGCCCGTCGATCCGGCGCTCGACAAGCGGATCATCGCCGGCTTCTACGCCGTCGCTCCCGCCCCGGACGGCTCCGTGTGGGCGACCTCGCTCGGGTATCCGGGCGCGGTCGTGCGGCTCGATCCCGGCCCCAACCCGCCCGAGACGGCCCTCGCCGAGATCCACGAGCTGCCCGTGGACGAGTCCGGCCGGCCCATCGAGGGCTTCTCGCCGCGCGGCGGCGACGTCGACCGTAACGGCGTCATGTGGGTCGGCCTCGCCAGCGGACACCTGGCGAGCTTCGATCGACGAAAGTGCGCCGGGCCGCTCAACGGGCCGACGGCGACCGGGCAGCACTGTCCGGAAGGCTGGACGTTCCACGTCGAGCCGCTGCCGCAGCTGGGCGGCGTGGATACGCCCGGGAGCGCCGAGGCCAGCTATTTCACGTGGGTGGACCAGTTCAACACGCTCGGGCTCGGCGAGAACGTCCCCATCGACACCGGCAACGCCTCGGAGGGCCTGCTCGCCTGGGTGGACGGAGGCTGGGTGGTTCTTCGCGTCCCGTACCCGACGGGCTTCTACACCAAGTGGATGGACGGTCGCATCGACGACCCGGACGCGGGCTGGAAGGGCCGGGGGATCTGGGCGACCGTCAGCACGCGGGCGCCGTTCCACATGGAGACCGGGGCCGGCACGACGAGCAAGGTGCTCCACTTCCAGCTCAGGCCGGACCCGCTCGCTCGCTGACACCGGAGTCCGACCCCATCCAAACGGGTCGCCCGCCAACCGAGGAGGCAGCCTGCCTGGCGGACCATGCGGTGAGCCGTCCCGGCGCAGACCCTAGGAGCACTCCTGCGGGTCGATGACGCCCAGGTTCTGGACGATCTCGAACCGGCCGCCCACCGCCCGGGCGATGTACATGTTCATGCGGGCATGGTGCTGGCCGGGCACCATCTCGGCCGGCCCTCCCGGGCCCTCGTCGATCCGGGCGCGATCCAGCGCCGCGATGACGGCGTCCTGGTCCAGCGAGCCCGCCTGGCGCACGGCCGCCTCCCAGAGCTTGAGACCGCGGTACAGCCCCGAGCACGCGCTCCCGGCCGTGAACATGGCGCTCCCCGGGAAACGCACGTTGTACCGCTCGAGCAGCTCCCGGCTGAAGGGGTCGTCGACGTTCTGGTAGTAGTCGAGACAGCTGTACAGTCCCTCGACGTGCGCGGCGGGAACCAGGTTGAAGAAGTTCTCGTCGAAGTAGGTGCAGACCACCTGGCCGCCGCGCGCGGCGAAGCCGGCGTCGTGGAGCCGCGCGAGGAACGGCGTGAGGCCCGGCGGCACGATGGTGTTGAAGACCGCGTCCGCTCCGCTGGACATGATCCGCTCGACCGTCTCGTCGTAGTCCACGTGATCGAGGGGATGGTACTCCTCGCCGACGATCTCGCCGCCGTTCGCCGTCACCACCTGGTGCATGTTCTCGTTCATCACGCGTGGCCAGATGTAGTCGGCGGACGGGAGGTAGAACCGCCGGGCGCCCGTCTCCCGCATGAGCCACGGGATGAGTGGGTCCACCTGCTGCGCGGGCACCGGGCCCGTACAGAAGATGAGGGGGTGGCACTCCCGGCCTTCGTACTGCTCGGGATAGATGTAGAGCGTCTTCCCTTCCTCGACCGCAGGCCCCTTGATGGCCTGCCGCGTCGAGCTGTATATGCCGCCGAAAACCACGTCGACGCGGTCCTCCCGGACCATCCGGGCGGCCAGCGCCGCGGCGACGCTGTCCGTGGTCTCGCCATCCTCGAGAATCAGATCGATCCGCCGCCCCAGCAGACCGCCGGCCTCGTTGATCTCGTCGACGACTAGCCGGGCCACGTTCGCGTCCGCGGTGCCCATGAACGACAGGGCGCCAGTCCGCTCCGCGATGACTCCTACCTTGATGGCCGACTCGCTCATCGCCGTCTTTCCTCTCGCGCCCGATCACGATCGCTGCGGGCAGTCTCCCAGGGATGCCGGTCGACAGGTGGACGACCCGGCGCGCGCCATCGGGGTTTTCGGAGCGGCGCGCGATCGACACTAGCGCTCGCCCCCCGGGAGCAACATGGGTCCGACGCCGTGACCTTCCCGGCTCACGGCGGTTCGGTCCAGCGCGGCCGCTTGCTATGCTTAACGGTAAGTGTTAATATCAACACACGAGACCCGTCGTCCGGGAGCCCGCCCAAGCAATGCTCCGATCGCCAAACGCCCGCCGTCCCACTCACCCTGGTGAAGTCTTCCTGAAGGAGGTACTGACGCCGCTCGGCATCACGCAGAAGGAGGCCGCGAAGCGCCTGAGGATCTCGTATCCGCGCATGAACGAGATCGTGAACGGGAAGCGCACCGTCACGCCCGAGACGGCGTTGCGCCTGGCGCGTTTCTCTGGGACGGAACCCGAATTCTGGCTCGACCTCCAGCAGGCCGTCGATCTGTGGAATGCGCTTCACGCGGAGGGCGTGGCCGACATCGCTGCGATCGAGCCCGCCATGCGTCCCGACGATCATGAGGCGGTCCCTACACCAGTCTCTGGACGACCGGGATCGAACCTGCGCACGGAGCGATACTCCGTCGCGCGCGTCTTTCCGCTCGGAGAGGAGCCTCCGGACGATCTCAGCGCCGAAACCACCGCGCTCGAGCGGCTCGCGATGGTCGAGGAGCTGACGAGGCAGTCGTGGAGCCTGGCACACGCGCCCGTCATGTCGCCCGCGGGCAAGGCCGGAGCCGCGGCCCCCCGGGAAGACGATTCGATCCATGACGGCGAAGCGCCATGAACGAGGACTTCTACGATTTCCTTCATGCCATGGTAGCCGAGGGAGTTCGCTTCCTCGTGGTCGGAGCACAGGCCCTTTCCCTGCATGGAGCGCCACGTGCGACGGGAGACCTCGACGTGTGGGTCGAACGGAGCCCGACCAACGCCGACCGCGTGTGGCGAGCTCTCGAGGCCTTCGGGGCACCGGTGGAGGCTCTCGGAATCGGCAAGAGCGACTTCACGAAGCCCGAGCAGGTGGTCCAGATCGGCGTCCGCCCGCGCAGAATCGACATCCTCACCGACCTGACCGGCGTAACGTTCGAGCAGGCCTGGGACGATCGGGTCGTGGTCGCGATGGATCGCGTCGAGATCCCCTTCATCGGCCGCTCGACGCTCGTTCGGAACAAGCGCGCCACCGATCGCCTCGGTGACCGCGCCGATCTCGAGGCCCTGGGTGAGCTCGATCCGCGCGATCACCACCGGGCTCGATAGAGCCGCGTGTCGACGTGGATGAACGGTCCGTGGGTCGACGTGGTGGGATACTTGCCGAGCCCGCCGATGAGATGCTTCGTCGCCTCGGCTCCGTCCATCTCTTCCACGATGTCGTACAGCAGACCCGCGTCCCGCACGTCCACCCGTCCGTCCCCGTTCAGATCGTCCATGCGTCCGTCTCCATCCACGTCGACGTAGACATCCAGGGCGTCCCCGTAGATGTGACGGCTGTATCGGGGCCGCCCGATCGACCGGTTGTACCAGGGCGAGCGGAAGCCGCTCAGCACCTGGAACGTGGGGGCGGCGAGGCCGCGGCGGTTCGCCTCCTCGAGCAACAGCTCCAGCTTGAGGAGCACGCGCTCGTTCAGGACCAGGTACTTCGGCCAACCGGCGGGGCCCTTCGCGGGAAACTGGCCGAGCGTGAAGTGGGGGCTCACCGGGATCGTCGCATCCTCCCGTCGCAGGACGAGGAGGCCGGGCGGCACCTCGTACTCCGCGAGACCTCGATAGGCCGGGGTCGGGAACGTCCCGACGCGGTAACCCGAGACGAGTCCCCCGTGCACCTCGCTCATCGGAACCAGGACCGCGGCGCTCAACGCGATGCTCTCGCCGGTGGTCCGGTCCGTCACGACGACGCGGTAGTGCCCCGGGGTCGTCGGGGCCGTCCAGTCCCAGGCGGCCGGGCCGGCCCGGGCGATGCGTCCGTCGGCAGCCTCGGCCTCGAAACGAGCCGGACTCGCCGTGGTCGTCGCGGCCGCCGCGTCTCCGGAGACCGCGCTCAGTCGCACGCGCTCCCCCGGTGACGCCGTCATGAGAAACGTCCGATACGGTGTCACCAGATCCCGGAACGCCACGGAGAAGGAGGCACGCCCCGAGGCGAACCGCGTGGCGGAGCCGGGGGTCACCGCTTCCGGGCGGGTGTCCGGGCGGACCCCTCCAGTCGCCGTCCCGTCCGGTGCGACGGCTCCGGTGAGCGCACACTGAAGCAGGATCGCGAGGCTCGCCGCCAGGCCACGGACCGCCCAACCATCGGATCTCATACTCCCCCCCGAAAGACCTGAACCTAACATGCCCCGGCGCCACGAACATCGTGTCCGCCGGCGCGCGACCACTCCGGGAGACCGAGCAGGGACGCCAGCGTGTCGACGGCGCCCGGCTCATCGCTCGGCCACGCCCTTGCCCGCGCGGGGACCGGTTCGGCAGTGTGCGGAGGCGCCGACCTGCGGTTGGGTGCTGACTTCCGCTCTCCACGTCGGCCCGCCGTCTACGGGTCCCTTGAATTCGGTCGCCGTTCGGCCTCGACCGGTCCGGGCCCCTGGCTTGAAGGAGGAGCTATGTCGGACCTGCTCGCGCGCCTCCAGGGTCTCTTGAGCGGTTACCTGCCCAACGCCCTCACCGCCCTGGCGATTCTCGTCCTCGGGTGGCTGGCCGCGTTGCTCGTGGCCGCCTTGACCAGAGGAGCGATGAACCGGCTGACGTCCGGGCGAAGGCTCGAGGAAACCACCAAGGGCCAGGTGAAGCCGGTCATGCTCGGCGTCTGGACCGGACGGATCGTCTTCTACGCTCTCATGGTCTTCGTACTCGCCGGCGCTTTTCAGGCGTTGCGCCTGCAGTCGGTGGCGGGTCCTCTGGACACCATGCTCCAGCGCCTGACCACGTATCTGCCGCAGCTCGCGGGTGCGGCGATCCTCCTGGGGCTCGCCTGGCTGATCGGGAGCGTTCTGCGTTTCGCGGTGACGCGAGGCCTGGCGAGGACCCGACTCGACGACAGGCTCGCCGAGGGCGCAGGCTTCGAGGCACGCCGCCCGCTCAGCGAGATCCTCGGGGATGTGGTCTTCTGGGGCACGCTGCTCCTCTTCATTCCGGCCGTACTGGGGGTGCTCGAGCTCGAGGGTCTCGTAGCCCCGCTGGAAGGGATGACGGACGATGTGCTCGCGGTGCTGCCGGATCTGCTCGGAGCCACGCTGATCCTGCTCGCCGGATGGCTGGTGGCCAAGATCCTCTCGCGCGTCGTGACGGGCCTCCTCACGGCAGGCGGTCTGGACCGACTCGGCCAGCGCGTCGGTATGGGACCGGAGGCGGGTCCTCGTCGCCTCTCCGCGGTCGTCGGGCTGGTGGTCTATGCGCTGGTCCTCATCCCGACGGCGATCGCCGCGTTCGACGCTCTGCGGATCGAGAGCATCAGCGCCCCGGCCACGGCAATGCTGAGCCGGCTCCTGAACGCGATCCCGCTTCTGTTCGGCGCGGCTCTGCTCGTCGGAGTGGGGTACGTGGTCGCGCGGGTGCTGTCGGGGCTCACCGCGAGCCTCTTGGAAGGGTTCGGCTTCGATCGCCTGTTCTCGCGCCTCGGGCTCGAGGTCGAGCCCGGTGAAGCGGGGCAGACGCCATCCCAGATCGCCGGCTACCTGGTTCTCGTGGCCGTCATGGTGATCACGGCCATCGAGGCGGCCGACCTCCTGGGATTCCAGGCACTCGCCGGGCTGGCGACGGACTTCTTCCAGTTCGGCGCGCGGCTCCTCCTCGGGCTCGTGATCTTCGGCGTGGGTCTGTACCTCGGGAACCTCGCATACGAGGCCATCCCGCGGCGGGCGGGACGCTGGCCGGGTGTGTACCCTACGGCAGCCCGGGTCGCCATCATCGTCCTGGCCACGACCATGGCCCTGCAGCAGACCGGCGTGGCCGCCGATATCGTCACCCTCACGTTCACGCTCGTGCTGGGCGCGATCGCCGTCGCCGCCGCGATCGCCTTCGGCCTCGGAGCGCGCGATGCGGCCCGTCGCGTCGTGGAGGACTGGTCCGCTGCGGGGGGGACGCCCTCGGAACCGTAACCACCGGCCCGGAAGGCGGCCGGGCCGAGGGGCTATCCGGTCTCGCGCCGGCATCCTCTCGGAGGCACACGATCGTCGCCTGCTACCAGCGGGAGGACGAGCAAACCGGGTGTGTCAGTACCGCCACCCCAGCATGTACCAGTTGTTCAGGAGGAGCAGAAACACGACCAACCCGACCGTCACGAGCGTGTAGTGGAGCCTTCCGAGGAACGACCCGCGACCGTCCTTCCACGCGCGGGCGGAGTGGCCGAGCGCCCAGACCGTCAACGGAACCACCAGAATCGGCAGCGTGAGAAGGATCCCGATCGCCGCAGGAACGCCCTTGAAGAACTCCTGAAAGTCCGTCTGGCTGAATATCCACCCGAAGCCGACGACGAACGCGAGACTCAGTCCGGTCGCGGCGACCAGGGGGCCGCGCCCCGGATGAACATCGTCGGCGGATCGTCCACGACGCCGGGCGAGAACGCCCGCAAAAGGCCACGCGAGGATCGCGCTGACGAAGAGCAACCCCGTGATCGACAGCGAAATCATCAGCGTGCGCATGGTGTCAACCCGCCACACACGTTCCATCGCTCCGGCACCGAGGAAGACATGACTCGCCCGGCCATCGTCTCCGAAGCGGAAGGCCAGGTAGAAGGGGCCACCGCCGGCGTACTGGAACTCACCGGGCTCCAACGCCACGTAGGGCATTCCGCCAACGAGTAGCGTGCCGTCGCCCCCGTCCTGGACCTCGAGCTCGTTTCCGAGAAAGAGGAGCTTCTCGATCGTGTGACGAGATCCCTCCATCGCCCGGTACGTCCCGACATACGGATCGGCATCGAAGCTCGGATCGGGTGCCGGCGCCTCGGGGAGATCGAAGAACGTAGAGTCCGGCATGAAGTACCGATCGAGAATCGCCGTCGTGAGCCGACGATGAATCCCGTTCGCTCGGCTGAACGACGGGCCGGGCTCGAAGATCGAGAGGTTGATGGATGAGAAGAAGCCGAGGTCGGCTTCCGGCAGGAGGAAGATCCGGGACAGAAACCCGGTCGCCTGACCGTCCTTGCTCAGGCCGCGGACGCCGTTCTCGTCCGACTCCACAAACCCGAACGCCCTTCCTCGAAGGCGCGGGGCGTGGGCGAACTGCCGGTCGAGCATCACGCCCGTCATCGGCTCGCTGAGAATCCTGCGACCGCCAAGCTGTCCACCGTTCAGCAAGGCGATCAGGAACCTCCCCATGTCGGAGGCTGTGGTCACGAGACCAGCCGCGGGGGCGGTCTGGATGTAGTCGTACTCGTAGGGAGTGTGCCGGCCGTTCCAGTAGCGATATGAGGTCGCGAGCCCTGCCCGAATGACGGGCGTCAGATCCGCGACGTCAAAGCTACTGCGCGTCATGCCGAGCGGGCCGAAGATCCGATCCGCCACGTACTGAGCAAACCGCTGACCCGACACGTCCTCGACGACGAGCCCGGCGAGTGAGGTCCCGTGGTCGTTGTACGAGACCACCACTCCCGGGGGCATGGTGCGCGGCGGGAGGTGCTCGGCCAGGTATTCCCGGAGGTCGAGAGCATCGTCACGGGTTCGGGCGTGTTGCCCGAAGAGCCGCTCGTCCAGTCCGGCGGTGTGCGTGAGCAGGTGCCGCAGCGTAATGGGCTCTCGGAACGTGGAGGGGACCTGGAGGCTGGTCAGGTACTCGTTCACGTCGGTATCCAGATCGAGACGGCCCTCATCAACCAGTGTGAGGACGGCGGCCGCGGTCAGCGTCTTCGAGTTGGACCCGACCCGAAACACCGTGTGGTCGGGATCGACCGGCTCCCGCCGTTCGAGGTTCGCGAATCCGTACCCCCGGGAGTAGAAGACGCGTCCGTCCTTGACGAGGAGGAAGACGGCGCCCGGGATGTGGTCCTCCTCCATTTCACGCGCGAAGAAATCGTCGATGAACGCCCGGAACTCCTCCGGATCTTCCGGGCCGCTGCTGTTCTGGGCATGGAGCCCGGATGTGTCGTGCAGCCCCGCCGCAACCAGCAAGCCGGCGAAGAACAACGGTCGGGCGCTCACGGGGTGCCCTCGACCTGGAGGTATCGCAGGTACGCGGACGTGAGCTCGTCAACGAGCTCGTCGTCGTCGTAATCGACGAACTCCGCGAGTCCCTCCGGGAACAGGGTCACTTCTCGGATAGCGGAGAAGACCATCAGGAGACCCAGAAAAACGGCTCGTCGTGGCTCCGGGTGACCGATTCGGTCTCCGCGCTCGAGCAGTCGGTCCATCACGACGGGGATTGTCCGGTTCATACGCCGCGTTCTGTCTCTGAAAGGCCCGTCCCCCTGCCGTCTCGCCTCGACCACCAACGTCCGAAGAAGCCCCGGCTGGAGTCGGTGGACTCGAAGGAGGAACGCGACGAGCCCGCGCACGTCGTCCTCCAGACTGGTTGCGATCGAGCTGGCCCGGGCGACAGCCTCGCCCGCAGCTACCATCTGGCGAGCGTACAGCTCGTCCAGGTGATCGAGCAGGGCAGCCTTGTCGGGGAATCGGACGTAGAAGGCCCCGACCGAGGACCGAGCACGAGAGACGATCTCCGCCACCGAGATGTCGTCGAATCGTTTGGTTTCGAGGAGCTCCTGGGTGGCCGCGACGATCCGGTCGAGCGTCGCGCGGCTTCGAGCCTGCTTGGGCGCCCGGAGCGTCGGAATCGAAGCGGTGGTGCGGGGCTGCTCCGCGGTCGCGTTCACGCTGGGCCCGGGCCGGGCGATGCCGCCTCCGGGTGAACGATCGGACACAAGAGGAGGCAGGGCAGGTGCGTGCGGTCGCCGAACAGCAGACCGGGAAGCGCCATGACCTCACACCCGGCGTTGCCGCGGGCGAAGTCCACGAGAAACGAGACGGCGAGAAAGGTGATGGCGGCTGTCCCAATCGTGCCGGCCGGCTGGGTCTGCGAATCCATCTTACCTACCTCTTCTCTGGAAAATCAGAATCATCATTCTCATCCTACGGGGGCATGACCGGAAAGGTTTCGCAAGAGGGCGGTCGAAGGCGTCCCGTCTCGGTCGTGGGCCGGGATCGTCGTCGGTCCCACGGGCCGGAGCGGTGGCCGCAATGCGGCACACGCCTCGATCGAGAAGCTCACGGGGAGCGACGGGACGCACCGCTACAGAACCGACCGCACGGTCTTGACCTTATACCCAGGTGCAGGGTTTACCCTCATCCCGGATGAAGACCATGACGCTCACGATCGGGAATCTCGCAGAGCAGGCGGCTGTCAACGTGCAGACGCTTCGGTATTACGAGAGACGCGGCCTGTTGCCGGCTCCGCCGAGGACGGATGGCGGCTACCGACAGTACCCGCCCGACTCCGTCGCTCGGGTGCGATTCATCAAGCGGGCACAGCTCCTCGGGTTCTCCCTGGGGGAGATCGCAGAGCTGCTGGACCTGCGCGTACACCCCCGACGGACCTGTTCGGCGATGCGTCGAAAGGCGGAAGTGAAACGAGCCGAGATCGATCGAAAGATCCGTGCTCTCGGAGACCTGAGAGCCGCGCTCGACGATCTGATCGAGGCGTGCGACTCCAACACGCCCACGAAGGAGTGTCCCATCATCGAGAGCCTCGAGGAATGACGCAGGGCAAGGACACGACCGTGGAGCTGATATTCAGCCCGGACTGTCCGAACGTCGACCTCGCTCGAGGGCGGCTCACCGAGGCATTGAGCACCCTCGGTCGGGCCCTCGCATGGACCGAGTGGAACCGTGAAAGTTCCGCAGCACCAGAGTACGCGCGGCAATACGGGTCGCCTACGGTGCTGGTTGATGGTCGAGACGTGTGGGCGTCTCCCGCGAGCCTGGCCGACAGCTGCCGAGTCTACCCATCGGACGAGGGATTCGACCGGGCCCCGTCAGTGCAGGCGCTCATCGCCGCCCTCTCCGGGGAGGTGGGGAAGCGCCGATGAGCGGTCTCGGCACCACGGCCCGCCGCATTTTGCTGGGAGTCGCCACGTTCGATGCGCGACCTTCCGATTTGTCCAGCAGGAAGCTCCTGTCGTTCATGCTCTGGCGGGTGCCGCTCCTTCTCCTGGTCGTGGGTGCGATCCGGGAACCTCTCCGGGGCGCCCTGTGGAGCGGCGGTTTCGGCTGGATCGGTCTGAGTTGCACCGCCAACGCGTTCAAGTGCGGACGCGTGCACTGCGCTCTCATGGGTCCGCTCTTCCTCGTTCTGAGTCTTGCCACCATCGCGGAAACACTCGGCGCGATTGCCGCCGGATGGACCACGCTCGGGCTGGTCGGCGCAGCGTCCGTGCTCGTCTCCTACGTGCCGGAGTGGTTCGGGCGTCGATACTTCCGGTCGGCATCGTCGTGTGAGTCGGGGCCGGGCGCTTGAGGCGGGCGGCGCATGGTCACGGCGCTCGTGCTGTCGAGCGCTCTCCCGCTCGTCTGACCGCCGGCAGGTCTGAAGGCGTCATCGTCGGTCCGAATCCCGCTGTCGGGAAATGGGCTCGGGCAGAGTCGAGGGCCGCTATCGAATGGAGGAAGAGCTCGGCGAGGGCGGCATGCCGGTCGTGAGCGACCGAACGATTTCATCGTGCGTGGGCGTGGGCACCCCGACTTCCGATCCGAGCCGACTGACCGCGCCCGACAGCGCCTCGAGCTCGTTCGGTCGGCCCGCCTCGATGTCGCGCTGCAGCGAGCTGGTCCCGTCGGGCGGCAGCCCGTCGATGAACTCCAGGGTGTGCCGGATCGCGTCGTCCCCGAGATCCACCTCCAGCGCCGTCGCCACCGCGGCCACCTCGGCCATCCCGGACTCGAGCAAGCGCCGCCCCTCGGGGTCGTTCCGAAACGCGCCGATCGGCGAGCGGGTCACCGATCCCACGCCGCTCAGCGGTGCGAAGAACAGCATCTTCCTCCACAGCTCGGCCGCGATGTTCGGCGACCCCGTCACGGTCGCGTGTCGTCCGAGACTCAGGGTCTCCGCGACCCCCCGAACCCGGTCCGAGAGCCCCCCGCCGGGCTCGCCGACGAGGATCGTGGGCTCCGCCCCCACGTGGCGGATCACGCCGGGCCGCTCGATGAAGCTGATGATGCGGCAGGTGGCGCCGAGCACGCGCGAGGCACCCACGAGCCGGGACAGCGTCTCGATGGAGTCGACACCGTTCTGGACTCCGCACACGAGCGCCGTAGGCGCCAGATGGGGCGCGACGGCCGCCGCCGCCGCCTCGAGCTGCCAGGTCTTGGTGGCGAACATCACGAAGTCCGCCGAACCGAGCACCGCGGGATCCTCGCCCGCCCGGGGTCGTGTGGTGGCATCGCCGAACGGGCTACGAAGGCGGAGTCCCTCCCGACCGATCGCGTCGAGGTGGGCGCCCCGCGCGACGACCGCGACGTCCAGACCCGCCTCGCACCAGCGGGCCGCGAAGTATCCGCCGGCGCCGCCGGCTCCCACGACTCCGATTCTCATACGCCCAACATGGTGTGGGGCCCGGGGAGACGCGATTCCACACTGGTCTCTCGAGCATCGTCGGTGCCGCCGCGAAGCTGGATGCCCGGGAGGTCCCGAAATGCTCGATGTCCACTCGCGGCTGATCGTGCGCCAGCTCCCCACAGTCATTCCGGGTCCGCTGTAGTCAGGTCGCAACACACACGACCGAGCCCCGCCGTGACGGCAATGCCGCTCGCGGCGCCCCTGGGCGGAGGCGACGTAAGTCCATAGGTGTTGCGTGCTTGCATCGACAGGCCGCTCCGGAGGCAAGTCCACGGGCCTCGGTGCCGACAAGTCGTCGTCGCGGCGGCCGCTCCGCGTGGCGTGGAAAGGCTGCGTGCATGCGGCCAGCGGCGACCGCGGCGCCCCCTTCCCTCAGCCCGTGCGGGCGCCGAAGCCGTTGTGGGCCCGCAACTTGCGCTCGCTCCCGGCCGGGTCGAAACCACGGCCGCACGAGCCGGGGCACGCGCGCTCCCGGTGCGGCGGCGCCAACGCCGGGCAGGCAAGCGAGATGAGCACCAACCAGTCAGACAGCACCAACCAGACGGGCTCGGTGGTTCCAGTCGTAGTCCTCGAGCTCATCGGAGAGTCGGAGACGATTCAGGGGTGGATGGGGCGACTCGCCGATCACGCCGACGAAGCGTACCCCGAGGTGCTCGAGCGCGTGAAGAAGGACTACCGTGGTCGACTCGAGGGAGTCGCGGGACAGCTCGCGGAGCACCGGCCGCAACTCGTCACGAAGCTCGAGGATCGGCAGGGCACCGTGGGGTCGCTGCGCTCCGATCGGGACTCCCACGTGGCCGACCTCGAGGAGGCGCGTCTCCGGCATGCCGTGGGAGAGTTCTCCGAGCCGCAATGGGACTCGCGACGCACGACGATCGAGGGTCTGCTCGACGAGGTCGACTCGAAGCTGGAGGTCGCGGAGAGCGCGGTTTCCGAGTTGACAGCGGCGCTGGACAGGATCGACGCGAGTGGACCGCGACGTCCCACCGTTGCCTTCACCAGCGAAGGATTCGTGCAGGTCGAGCATTCACCGGTCCGGGGCGGCGCCGCCCGAAACGGTTCGTGGTCGGCGATCCTGGCCGCGACGAGGAAGGAAGGTCACTCCGACGCGACGAAGAAGGAAGGCCGCTACGGCGCGACGGTCCGTACTCCGATGGCCGAGGAAGTCCGCATTCCGACGGCCGAAGAACACGGATCTGCCGACTCCGACGAGCTCGACTTCATCGACGCAGTCTCGCCGGAGGATCTCGAGGAGCTCGACCCGATCGCCACGGCCATGCGAAGCCGCGAGAGCTGATGCGACGAAGGGGCCGGGGCCACGCCGCTCCGACCCGTGCTCGACGCTGGCGAGCGTGGGAGGCAAGATGCCTCTCGCCTCCGGGCATCCGGTCGCCGCATCGTGAGGCTCGACCGACCCGGAAGCGGAGGATCTCATGAGCGGCATCGAAGAGAACAAGCGGCTTGTTCGCGACGTTCTGTCCGAGGGAGTGAACAAGGGCGATCTGGAGGTCTTCAGGACGCACCTGGCGCCCGACTACGCCCGCCACAGCCAGGCCACCACCGACATGCCGGAGATTCGGGGCATCGAGCAGATGCTCGAGTTCCTGCGGGTGAACTTCGCGGCCTTCCCCGACTGGCACGAGGAGATCGAGCTCATCCTCGGAGAAGGGGCCAGGGTGGCCTACATCACCACCGGCACGGCGACCCACACGGGTCCCCTGGGCGACATCCCGCCGACAGGGAAGCGCGTCGAAGTCACCAATTACGTCGTCCAGCGGATCGAGGACGGCAAGATCGCCGAGACGTGGATCGGCTGGGACAACCTCGCCGTCATGAACCAGCTCGGGCTGCTGCCCGAGGGAGGCCCCGGCTAGCCCGATCCGCCGTGCGGAGGCCCCCGGTCCCCACAGTCACCTCAGGTCGAAGCGATCCAGGTTCCCGACCTTGTTCCACGCGGCCACGAAGTCGCGCACGAACGCCTCTCCCCGTCCTCGCAGCCGTATACTTCCGCGATCGCGCGGAGCTGCATCGGATTCTCGGGAGTCCCCCTCCGACTGGCCGCGAGATTGCGGCCAGGAAACGGCGGGGCGCAGCCCCCGACGAAACCCGTGCGGCGCCGGCCGGGCCCTCCCGGGTTCGTGACCGGCAGGTTCCACGAGGGTGGAGGAGGAGAACGAAGAGTGAGAGAACGCGGCTGGGGCGTCCGCGACACGGGCGCACTCGCGGTATGCCTTCTGGTCCCGCTCGCCGTCGGGATCCTGTCGGGCGTCTCGACGGTCGAAGGCGTCGCGACCTGGTACCGTGGCATCGAGAAGCCCTGGTTCACCCCGCCCGATCGCGTCTTCGGTCCGGTGTGGACCGTCCTGTACCTCGGGATGGGACTGGCCGCGTTCTTCGTGTGGCGCTCGGGCCCGGGCCGCCCGACCGTTCGACGGGCGCTCGTGTGGTTCGCCGTCCAGCTCGTGCTGAACGGGCTCTGGTCCGTGGTCTTCTTCGGGCTCCACCGCCCCGGACTCGCCTTCGCGGAGATCCTCGCCATGCTGTCGGCGATCCTCATCACGACGCGCCTCTTCTGGAGGGCATCGCGCGTCGCCGGGATCCTGATGGTGGCCTACATCGCGTGGGTGAGCTTCGCGACCGTGCTCAACTTCGCGATCTGGCGGCTCAACGTCTGAGCGTAGGGCGCCAGGGCAGAAGCTACCCTGCCGGGCCTTCTCCGGTTGGGTGAACGGTCGGTGTCTGGTCGAGGCCGGGGATCCGACGTAGGGGATGAACCCGGAAGCCACCGGCCAGGTGCCCTGCGCGACGGCGTCGGGCATGCCGACCCGTCCCTGCCCGTTCCGCGTCACGCGGGGGAATCCCGGCACGGCCTCCGTATGGGGTGACGCTCCCATCGGGGGAGGAGCGGTACATCCAATTCCGGGATGGCGAGCCGACCGACCAGTATCCCGACATGGACATCTCGTTCGAGAAAGAGGCGGATCTCTTCCTCATCCGGATCGGCGACGAGCGCTCCGAGATCCCGGACGCGGTGGTGTTCGGCGGATAGCACCGCAGCGTCTTGGTCGTGGGACGAGCTGGTGGAGGAGTATGATTGCTCGGGTACGAGCCCTTCGAGAAGGTCATGACACCGCGGGGCCAGCGGGAAAGTCGTGGCGGAAGGTGCGTCGCCGGTTCGATCCCGATCGGCTCCATTCCTTTCGGCAGCGCTAGCGCTCCGCGTCGGGCGCCGGGATCCCGGTGCGCGCGTCCTGGCTTCCCCCGGTGAGAAGCTGCTCGTTGAAGTCGAGCCGCTCGGTCAGGCGAGCGAGCTGACCCTCGAGCGCAGCGATGCGTTCCTCGTCGAGGCTCGGCGCGTCGCCGGAGCTCTCGATCCGGGCGCGCTCGACCGTCGCCGCGAGACGCGCCTTGTACGCGCGCAACAGGATGACTCCGACGCCGACGGCCCCCGACGCCAGAAACATGGCAAACGTTCCGACCCCGTCCCAATCCAATCGCGAGCTCCCAGAAGTAGGGACTGCACCATGCCGGCAGACCCGTAGACTCATCGGTGAGGGTTCCGTCGCGTCTGTTCATACGGTGACTCGGGGCCCGGGGATTCGCTAGTTTCCCGGACCGCCGACGTCGGTCCCGGCTGGGCGAACCCCATCGGGTTCTCCGTTACGCGACCTCGTCGTGCCGGGCCTGGCGGGCACCGTGCCGCCGGTGACGGGGGCGGCCCTCGTCTACTTCTCCCTGGCGAGCGTTACCCAATAGGAAAGGAGGGTGTCCGAGCGCGAGGTGTGTACGGAGCCCTCATAGAGCGCCAGCGATCCATACAGGACATCGGATCCCAGCGTGAGATCGAGCCTGCGCATGAAGGCCTTCCGATACGGAACCGACGTCCAGTTCCCCGGGAGCGCGAAGCCCTCGAGGACGCCGTCAAAAAACGTCACCCGGTTGAGCAAGGTCCACATCTCGCCGCCCATGTACCTCATCGCCGGCTCCTGGATCAGGAGGCGGATCTCGCGGTCCCGGCGGATGTCCAGCGTGATCGGCCAGCGGTCGTCACCCACCTCGACGTGGCCCCTCCACACCCCGACCAGCCGCTGGTCCGGATCGAAGTGTGGTGGTCGGCCCATCGCCACGGGGAGTCGCGCCGTCGCCCGGCGGGGCGCGTCGAACGACACCTCGGTCAGACGGCGGATGAGGGTCGGCGGGACCACGTCGGCGTCCGTCGAAGTGTACGACGCTCCGCTGTCCGTTCCTGCATCGCAGCCGAGAATGGGAATGAAGGATTTCCGTCTCTAACGTGAAAATCATCAGCTGACTTGACGTTTTGCAAGGATTATTCTCGCGCTCATGTTGGATCGACCCCGATATGAGGGCCGGATTCGCGAGACCTTCCGAACGCACCCCGTCTGCGCTCTGCTCGGTCCCCGTCAGTGCGGGAAGACCACGCTCGCCAGACAGCTCGCTGAAGAAGAGCCTACCACGTTCTTCGATCTGGAAGATCCGGTAGACCTGCGTCGGCTCGAGACGCCCAAGATCGCGCTCGAGGGTCTCGAGGGCCTGGTGGTGCTGGATGAGATCCAACGCCGCCCCGACCTGTTCGAGCTCCTGCGTGCGCTCGTCGACCGCCCGGAGAGCCGCGCCCGGTTCCTCGTCCTCGGCTCGGCCTCGCTCGATCTCGTGCGCGGCGTATCGGAGTCGCTCGCAGGGAGGATCGGATTCGTCGATCTCTCGCCGTTCGGGCTCGAGGAGGTCGGCTCGGAACGGGTGAGCCGCCTGTGGCTGCGTGGTGGGTTTCCGGGGTCGTTTCTGGCGAGCCACGAGGAGACCAGCGTCGCGTGGCGGGAGGGGTTCGTATGGACGTTCCTCGAGCGGTACATCCCACAGCTCGGGATCACCGTTCCCGCCGATACCTTGCGGCGCTTCTGGACGATGATCGCGCACTTCCACGGTGGCATCTGGAACGCAGCGCAGCTGGCGCGATCTATGGGCACGTCAGAGAACACCGCGCGGCGCTATCTCGACATTCTGACCGGGGCCTACATGGTGCGTTCGCTACCGCCGTGGTTCGAGAACATCCGAAAACGACAGGTCAAGTCGCCGAAAGTCTATCTGCGGGATTCGGGACTGCTGCACACGCTGCTGGGGATTCGGGAGCGTGAGACGCGCGATGGTCACCCGAAGCGAGGGGCTTCATGGGAGGGGTTCGCCCTCGATCAGACGATCCAGCGACTCGCCACCCGCGACGCGCACTTCTGGGGAACGCACGGAGGCGCCGAGCTGGATCTGCTCGTCCATGAGGGGACCCGACGGTACGGCTTCGAGTTCAAGCTCGCCGATGCTCCCGGAACGAGCCGATCCATGCGGATCGCACTCGAGGATCTCGGGCTCGACCACCTGTGGATCGTGTACCCCGGGAGTGAGGAGTACGCGCTGGACGCCAAGATCTCGGCGATCCCACTGGCGGGGATCCCCGCCCTCTGCTCGACGCTGCTCGACCGATAGCGAAGGCATCCTGCCCAAGTTCATGCGGTATCGGAGACGAGCCGTGGCCCCTCATGCGGCCACTGTGGCTTCTCGGAGCCGCGGACGACAGGCCGATCCCGACGTTGGTCTCACCGGTGGGAGGCACATCATCCCGCCCGAACTGACGGGGTATCAGCGCCGGGGGGGCGCGCGACACTGACGTCGTCTCGTCCGGACGGCACCACCGGCATACCTTCGTGCATCCGCCCGGAGCGGGTGAGCGGCCGTGGCCTCAGCCGGCGCTCGAAACGCGGGATTCGCTGCCGAGGGGAATCATGAGTTCGCCGGCTACTCCGCCGCCGCCTTCCCGGCGGTGGCGCTCGCCGGCCGTCGACTGGCGCCCGAAGGCGCGCTGGCTCGTGGCCGAGATCGTCGTCGTCGTCGCGGGCGTGCTCATCGCCCTCGCGCTCGATGCGAGGTGGCAGGACCGCCAGGACGCGTCGCAGGAACGCGTGTACCTCGATCAGCTCGCGGCCGATCTGGAGGTGACCGCGAAGCGGCTCGAGTTTTCGGAAACCGAGATGCGGACCACCATGCGCAGGGCCTCCAACCTGCTCATCGCCTTCGACGATCCGGACGGCGCCGACCGCGATTCCGTGGCGGAATGGGTCGCATGGGTCGTGTGGTACCAGCGGCCCGGCCTGGCCCTCGGCGTGGCCCGCTCGCTCACCAGCGATCTGTCCGTCGTCTCCGACGACTCCGTCCGGACGGCCATCTTCGGCCTGCTCACGCACGCGGATGCCTACCGGGCGTTCGACGAGGCGACGTTCGACGCGTTCATCGACTACTCCAACCAGCTGCGCCCGTTCGCGCCGATGGCCGCTCGAATCATACGCTACCTGGGTCCACAGGACTCCACCCTTGCCTACTACCCGGTCCTCCCGTTCGAGACCGATCGGCGAGTGGCGTATTCCCTTGACGTCGATTCCTTTCTGCGGAGCCGGGAGGCGTACACGGTCATCGACGGTCTCTACGACATGGCTGCGGACCTGAGGGCCTTCCAGTCGAGCATGCTGAGTCGCGTGCGCGAGGTTCAGGACGTCCTCGCGCGACGCGGGATCCGCGGCGAGTCGGAGGGAGACTCATGACGGAATCTCCTCGACCGAATCAGCTTTCGATCGCGGAGGGCCGTACGAGGGGATGACGCCCGGAGCGGGGGTGCTCTCGTTCAGGAGATCGTGCTCCCCTCGTGTTTGACGCTGGCGAACCGGGGGAGGCAACCGGACAATGAGCGATATCACCCGCATCCTCGCCAGCATGGGCGACCGGGACCGGAAGGAAGTCATGGAGCGGCTCGTGCCGCTGCTCTACGATGAGCTCCGGGCTCTGGCCCGGGCGCACCTGGCCCGCGAACGGTCCGACCACACGCTCCAGGCGACCGCCCTCGTACACGAGGCATATGTCCGCATGCTGGGCGGCAGCCACCCGCCCTGGAACGATCGCAGCCACTTCTTCCGCGCCGCCGCCGAGGCCATGCGACGGGTCCTCATCGAGCATGCCCGAAGACGGGGCCGCGTGAAGCGCGGGGGCGGCCGCGCGCGCGTGGAACTTCGCGAGGCTCACCTCGTCGATGACCAGGATCTCGACCGGCTTCTGGCCCTCGACGACGCGATTCGGCGCTTGGATGAACAGGACCCCAGAGCGGCGGACGTCGTCCGGCTGCGGTACTTCGCCGGTCTCAGCGTCGCGGACACCGCCAGGGCTCTGGACCTGTCCGAGCGAACGGTGAAGCGGGATTGGACGCTCGCCCGGGCCTGGCTGTACGAGGCCCTTCGCGACGCCGACGGCTGAGCCCGCGGGAGAGAACGGATCATGTCGATCGTGAGCTGGAAGCGGATCAGGGAGATCTTCAACGAGGCGGTCGAACTGCCCTTGTCCGAACGCGAGCGGTATCTCGCGTCCGCATGTGGTGAAGACGCGGCGCTGCGAGCGGAGGTGGAACGCCTGCTTCGCGGACACGAGGAGGCGGGCGACTTCATGGGGTCGCCGACGATCGATCGCGAGGGACTCGCCAGGTCGGACGAGGGGGAGGGGGCGGCCGAACCGGTCGAGGGACCCGGGTCGCGGATCGGACCGTACAAGATCCTCCAGCTGATCGGCGAGGGCGGGTTCGGCTCGGTCTACATGGCCGAGCAGGACGAGCCGATTCGGCGCCGGGTGGCGCTCAAGATCATCAAGCTGGGGATGGACACGAAGGAGGTGATCGCCCGCTTCGAGGCCGAGCGCCAGGCGCTGGCGCTGATGGACCACCCCCACATCGCGCGTGTGCTCGATGCCGGCGCCACGGACACGGGACGACCGTACTTCGCGATGGAACTCGTGAACGGCGTTCCCATCACCGAGTACTGCGACTCGGCCCAGCTCGGGACGGGCGAGCGGCTGCAACTCTTCGCCGCCGTGTGCAGGGCGGTAGATCATGCCCACTCGAAGGGCGTCGTCCACCGCGACCTGAAGCCCTCCAACGTGATGGTCACGCTGCACGACGGGGTGCCCGTGCCCAAGGTGATCGACTTCGGCGTCGCCAAGGCGACAAACCACCGGCTGACCGAGCGGACGCTCTTCACGAAGTACGGCGAGTTCATCGGCACCCCCGCCTACATGAGCCCCGAGCAGGCCGAGATGAGCGGCCTGGAGGTCGACCGGAGGAGCGACATCTACACGCTCGGGGTCCTGCTCTACGAGCTGCTCACGGGTGCGCCGCCTTTCGAGTCGGATCGCTTGCGGTCGGCCGCTTTCCTGGAGGTGATGCGGATCCTGCGCGAGGAGGACCCGCCCGCGCCGTCGACCCGTCTGGGTACGCTCGGCGACCGGTTGGACGAGGTGGCGAAGCGTCGCAAGATCGACCCGCAGGGGCTCGTGAAGCTCCTGCGCGGAGACGTCGATTGGATCGTGATGAAGGCGATGGAGAAGGACCGGAGACGCCGCTATGCGTCCGCGGCGGAGCTCGCCGACGACATCGATCGCCATTTCGACCACCTGCCGTTGACGGCCCGGCGCCCGGGGGTGTCCTACCGCGCGCGCAAGTTCGTGAAACGGCGGAAGGAGCCCATCCTCGCCGCCGCTGCGGTTGCGGGGGCGATCGGGGTCGGAGCCACACTGGCCCGCATGGACGCGTTCTCGTCGGCGACCGCCGCCGAGACGGACCCGCCGGTTCTCCGTTTCGTCCACGATCGGTCCGGGTACAACCAGACGCTCCCGACCCGCGACGGCCGCCACCTGCTGAGGTACGACGTCGAGCGGCGCGGTTACGAGCTGGTCGAGATCGAGTCCGGAGAGACCGAAGCTCTCACCACCGGAGGGCCGGATCCGAGAGATCACCTGTTCTTTCACCACGACCTCTCTCCCGACGGCCGGACCATCGCGGCGATCCAGGCCGTAACCGACGACCCGACCACCTCGCCGACCCCGCAGAACGTCCGGACCCAGGAGCTTCGCCTGTTCGAGGTCGGTTCCACCGGAGACGGCCGGTTGCTTCGGAGCTGGGGCCCGCGCCACCACGTCACGACGTTCGGCTGGTCCCCGGACCGGAGTCGCATCTGGATCCTCGATATGCGACCGGATCGGGCGGCCGAGATCGCGTCCGTCAGCCTCGCCGACGGGTCTGTCGAAGTGCTCAAGACGCTGACGTGGCGGAATCTCACCCAGGCCCCATCACTCTCCCCGGACGGCCATTTCATCGCCTATCACGACGCCGACACCCGCGAGTCGCCGCCGGACCTCTTCCTCCTCGCGACCGACGGCAGCCGTGAGACCCGCGTCGAACACCCGGCGGCAGACTCGAGGCCGCTCTTCGCACCCGATGGGTCGGGCGTCGTCTTCCGACGTGACGGCGACGAGGGGAACGATCTCTGGTTCCTCCCCGTCGTCGACGGCCGACCCGCCGGCGGGGCGCGCCGCGTGTGGGTGGACATCGGTCCGTTCGGAACGGCGACGGTCTTCGCGGAGAACGGGAGCCTCTTCTACTACTTCGCTTCCACGGACTGGGAGATCTACACGGTAGACGTCGATCTGTCCTCCGGGATCGTGAGCGAGCCGAGGCCGCTGGGGCGCCGAAACGGAGAGATGAACGAGCAGCCGGTATTCTCGCCCGAAGGAAGGTTCCTCGCGCACCTCCGGGACAGGGGCCGGCGCCTGGTCATGCGGGACGTGGCCACCGGAGCCGAGCGAGAGTTCCCTGTCGGGGGCTCGCTTATGGCGTCGCAGCTGAGCTTCTGTCCTTCCGGCCGTTCCGTCGTCGTGTCGGGGTATCGGCGCGACAACGTCGTGTACCGCGTGGACCTCGACCACGGCGGGGCCGAGCGGCTGCCGATTACCGGCTCGCCGGTGTGCGTCGGCGACGACGTGGTCGTGTACTTCGAGACGTCCGGGCAGCAGGAGGCGGGACGTCTGCTGCGACGGTCGCTCTCGACCGGCGAGGAAACGACGCTGTACGAGGGCCGCGTCGTCGAATATCTGCTGAGCGGATCGCCCGATGGACGCGGCATCGCGTTCGTGGCGCTGGAGGGAGACGAGGCCAGGCTCATGGTCTCGACCGACGGCAGCGAGCCACGCTCGATCGCGACGTCACCGGTCGTGCAGCGGTCGTGGCCGGAGTTCGGCGGCGTGATGTGGTCGCCCGATGGCGAGCACCTGATCGTGGCCCGCGTGGCCCGCGGACCGATAGAGGCGGTCAACGCGATCGGGATCCCCAACGCGATCCCGGAGAGTCCCGAGGTCACCCTCTGGCGACTTTCCCTCGATGGCACGACCACGGGCGAAGTCGGACGGTTTCGCCTGCCCGCGTTCGAGAACGCGTTCGTTGGCGCCACCAGCTACGGCCTGCGTCCCGACGGTTCGCAGATCGTGTTTCAGCGACACACCGGGACGGCCATGCAGCGGTGGGCCGTGGACAACCTGCTCGAGTTCATCCAGAGCGGGGCCACCGCGCAGCCGCCCCCGGGGCGCTGAGCCGGGCGAGAGCGAGTTGTCAGCGCCGACCGCCAGCACGGAACGGAACGACGTGGCGTCGATGGTGCGGGTGAGGAAGCCGGCGTGCGGCGGCGGGTGGGCCGTCGCACTCGGTCTCCTGGCATGGGGCTGCGCCTCCGCGGCCGTCGAACCCGTGGCGGCGGGCTCCCTGACGATCCCTCCGGGGCTGGACCGTTATCGCCCGACCCCGGAGCAGAACCCGCTGACGCCGGAGCGGGTGGCGCTGGGAGAGCGGCTGTTCTTCGAGCCGCTCCTCTCGCTGGATCGGTCGCTCGCGTGCGCGAGCTGTCATGTGCCCGGGCTCGCCTTCACGAACGGGCGGCGCGTGAGCGTCGGGGTGTCCGGGCGCACGGGATCGCGGAACGTGCCCACCCTCGTGAATCGCGCGTTCGGCCGGTCCTTCTTCTGGGACGGGCGTACCGCGACCCTCGAGGAGCAAGTCCTGAGACCCATCGAGGACCCCCTCGAGATGGCCCTGCCGCTCGATGAAGCCGTCGCGCGACTCGGGGCCGATTACCGATACGTGCACCTCTTCCGCGCGGTCTTCGGAACCCCGCCCGACAGCGCTACCCTGGCGGCCGCCCTCGCCAGCTACGTCCGCACCGTTCTGTCTGGAGACACGCGGTACGATCGGTGGGTCGGAGGCGAGCCGGAGGCCCTCTCGGAGGAAGAACGCTCGGGCTTCGCCCTTTTCCGCGGGAAGGCCGGCTGTGTCACGTGTCACGTCCCGCCCAACTTCACGGACGAGCAGTTCCACAACACCGGGGTCGCGTTGCGAGGCGGCGTCTTCGCCGACTCGGGACGGTATCTGGTGACGGCCGATCCCGAAGACATCGGAGCGTTCAAGACTCCGACCCTGCGACAGCTCGAGCTCACCACCCCCTACATGCACGACGGCAGCTTCGCCACGCTCGAGGACGTCGTCGAGTTCTACGATCGCGGGGGGCACCGGAGTCGGCGCATCGACCCGCGGGTGCACACGCTCGGCCTCTCGAGAGCGGAAAAACGCGACCTGCTGTCATTCCTGAGGTCTCTCAGCGGATAGGGGAGCCGGCTGGGACGGCAGGGTCGGGTGGCGGGGGTGGTCGACTCGAGACATCCTACCGTCCCAGGTCGATAGGCGTTGGCTGATCGGGACAGAGCGCAGACGTGCGAATCCACCAGGCAGGCAGCCTCCTCAAGTCTCGCGATTGGTCGGCGGCCACTCTCGAGCTGCTCCTCGTCATCGTTGGCATCTTCATCGCCTTCCAGGTGGATCGTTGGAACGAAGGCAGGCGACTCAGAGCCGCGGAAGACGGGTACGTGCGGGAACTGTCCGCAGACTTCGAGGCGACCCGCGTCGATCTGCAGGACGCGATCGACTACTACCAGTCGCAGTATCAGGCGGCCGAGGCGCTGTTCGCCCTGGAACCGGGGGCCGATCTCGCGCATGCCGAGTTCTATGCCACGCTGGACCGGGTGGCCGGGGTCCCGAGATTCGAGCCCGTGCACCGCACGTACGACGTGCTGATCGCGAGCGGTCTCCTGAACGTGATTCGTGACCTGGAGCTGCAATCCGAGATGGCGGCTTTCTCCGCGCGACTGAAGTTCCTGGAGGAGGCCGAGGCCGACAACCTGCTGCTCAACCGGACCCTGTTCGTACCCTACCAGCCGGCGAGCCGGAGCAGGAGCTCGTTGAGCGGCTTTGGCAGGCCCACAACGTGTGCTTCGTCGTGGTGTAACTTCGCTTCGGGGTGGGCTCTTTACCGTCGTCCGAGGTCGAGCGACTGCCTTCACGGCAGGCGCGGCGCACCCTCGATTCGAGAGCCTCAGGTCTCAGGCGGTGGGTTGACGCAGCGCCAAGCGCGAAGGCGCCGACTCGTTTTGAAAGCGCCCCCTGCGGGTCACGTGCGAGTCAACCCTCCGGCGCGCGGTTGGCATTCAATAGAGGGGCACGTCCGTCAGAATACCGCCGTTGAGATCGCGAATCGCCGCGATGATCTCGCCCCTGCTCGCCGGATCCGCGGCCGCCCAGCGCGCCTCGTCTCCGGTCAGCTCGCGAAGCCAGCCGTAGTAGGCGGCCAAGCCGCGTTCAAGTTCGTCCAAGCTCGGTGGGGGGTGTGTGAGGAGTCCTATCTGCTCGTCGTCCCAGGGGTCTCGCGGCGAGAGCCACGCGTTGGGGTCGAACGGGCGCGGCGACAAAGCTCGGCTCCAAACGCCGGCGAGCCCGTGGTTGTCAACCCACACCTTCAAGACAGCGAGTCGTCGAACCAGCTCCGGGGAGAACTGTGAGTGCGGCGAGGTGGTCCGGGCCCATACAAGATCGTATGCGTCCCGCGCGGTCGATGAACGCGCCAGGCGCGCGATCTTCTCGGCAAGAATCTCCTCCAGCCGCATGACAGGGATTCTTGGAAGGGGAAAGTTGTAGCGAGCCTGGGTCGGAGTTTCGACGAAGGACCGATGTTCGGGTCGAAGCCAGCAGGGGGGACCGACCTCAAGCTTCATCGTGACGGGCGGATCGCCGAACTCGCTCCTTACTCGAACACGCCAACGGTTGCGGCTCTCGCTCGCCTCGAATCGAAACGGGCCCAGGGTGACGTTTGCATGCTCGGCGATCAGCGCTGCCACTTCCCGGCGGTCGACCTCCATCTCCACAGCCGCGAAATCCAGGTCGGTCGAAAACCGACCCTCGGCGCCGGCGAAGAACTTGCGCAGCGCGGTGCCACCCTTGAACACGACGAACTCCTGGAAGAGCCCGGCTTCCTCGAGGTGAGCGAGGAGGAAGTCCTGTGCGATGTCGAGTACCGCGATGTCCGTGCCGAACGCGGAATCCGGCGGTACATGGCGTGCCACGTACCCCGGTGTGAGACGATGTGCGGCGCCGATCATTTGCTATCTGCGCACCCGGCTGGAGGGGTTGGCAACACCGTATCGGCAATTTGCCAACGCGCGTCGTGGCGCCGAAGCGGGCCCCGCGGCCCGAACCAGACCTTCCCGGCGGGTTCGATCCCGAGCCTCTCGACGAGGTCCGGCGCGAGGCCGGCGATCAAGTAGGCGAAGCGGACGCGCGTCGCATGGTGCCGTCCCTTGAGCTCGGTCCGGATCTCGTCCTCGGACGACTCTTCGAGCAGGGCCGCCAGACAATCGAGGACGCTGCCCCAGCTGCGAACGTCTGTTGGCCGGGTCGCGAGATGTACCAGGACCGTGGCCGGTCGGTGCACGGGCAGCCGCTGAACCCGAATCGGCTCCAGCCGGGCATCGTGGTGGACGGTTCGATACTCCCGTTTCAGCGCGACCGGAACTCGGGTACCCTTCGGTAGGGCCAACTCGTGCCGGTCGGGCGTCCGGTCAGCTATGTCCAAAAGCCAGAGGGCGGAACCGAGAGCCACGGACACGGAAACATCAGGTGTGGTCTCCAGTGTCGCTCGCAGCGGCAGAAACGGGTCCCCCGAGGATATGGGCCCACCCCGCTCCCCGGGGACGAACTCCCAGGCACCGTGTGCGCCTGTCTTGAGGAGCCAGCCCCTGGCGTGGAGCTCCTCGATGATCTTGCGGGCCGGTGGCCGGACGCCCAGTTGCTCGCGGATGTCGCGGATGACATCCGTCGTCACGACCGCAGGACGGTCAAGTTCGAGTTCGCCGACGACTCCGGACAGCCAAGGAGGGACGGGACGAGGTGTCATTCGTAAACCACAAATCCATGTATAATGGTATTTGACAACGTAGATGACACCACTCTAGCAAGTCTTGCGTGGCCATGTCAAGACCCGTCCGTATGGCTCCACCGGTTTCTCGTGGCCGCTTTCACGGCAGGCGCTCATCGGATTCTCCGAGATGAGGGCTTGACGGAGCGGGGGCCCGTGATGATGGTGATGGTGTCCGACCAGCACGAGGTTGGCCTGCCGGCGCGGATTTGACGTCCGCAGCTTGAAGGCGCGCCGGCCGAAAGGGGACAACTCCTTCTAAAGCGCGGCCGGACGGTCCGGTCTCCACAGGATCGTCCCGTATCTGCGCTTCTTGCGGATCCAACGCCGGCCCGCCGGCGGGAGACACGCATGAGGCACCCACTCGAGTTTGACCGCACCTCCGCGTACTTCACGATTTCTCGGGGCGGTCGATCACGTGGCCGGAGGACACTGACAAGCAGGGGTTCCGTTGGGAGAGGATTCCGATGACCAATGCAGCTCGGTCCCCGATCGACGCCCACCCAAGGGCTCACCCCATCATCGGTGATGGCTACCTCTTCCCCTCGGCCTCGGACTCGGCCGAGCCGTACGGCCCCACGGCGTTCAACAAGTGGCTTCGAGGAGCGGAGCACTTGGCGGGGTTGGAGCCGCTCGCTGCGGGCCTCTGGCCCCCCTACCGGCGCAAGTTTGCCACCGAGATGGCCCACGTGTCGGATCGGCTGGTTGCGCGTCTCGGAGGCTGGCGAACGCCACGGACGCTGGACCTGTACAGCCAGCCTCGTGATGAGCTGCTGAGCATTGCTCTTGAAGAGCGGCGTGAGCTCAGGGAGGCGAAATGACAACCTGGCGCGCCAGCCTCTCAGTAGGCACACTTGTAGGCACGCCGGGCCGGAACCGCAGATGGCCCGAAGACGTAGAACGCCGCGTGGTTGAGCGGCAGACAGCACACCACGGGGCCGTAGCTCAGCTGGGAGAGCGCCTGCTTTGCAAGCAGGAGGTCGTCGGTTCGATCCCGATCGGCTCCATTACTCGAAGACCTTATCGGGCTTGACGTTACGAGCCTTCTGCCTTCTCAGCACCTGCGCCTTTGGGGAGAGAAATGGGGAGACTTCTTCCCCATCCCCTCTCCTCCAGAGGAACGCCGAGGC
>Ga0315553_10000525_pt1 | contig 33942 bp, 29 predicted proteins | sample SalMarSW160140MG_FD_203099 | JGI IMG/M metagenome (GOLD analysis project Ga0315553, IMG submission 203099) | Salt marsh sediment microbial communities from the Plum Island Ecosystem LTER, Massachusetts, United States - Salt Marsh Sediment SW1601-40 ... | reverse complement strand
CGCGCGCCGCCGTGTAGCGCATCCGGCCGACCCCCGGGCCCATCGGCCCCGGCTCGCTGCGGCCGTGATCGCCCGCGGCGCGGTACAGGTCGGCGGGCGCGGCGCCGAAGCGGGCGCGCACGGCGGCCGTGGCGTGGGCGATCGGCTTGCCGTCCTCGCGCGCGACGTCCACCTCGACGAAGCACATCTCCTTGCCGCGCCGCAGCAGCTGCGCGCGCGCCGACACGGTCTCGCCGATCGCCGCGGCGAGGTAGTTCACCTGGAGGCCGGCCGTGTGCCACGGACCCGACTCGGGGCCCAGGGCCGCGCGGGTGACGGCGTGCGCTCCGGTCACCGCCAGCGACGCGGCGCAGCCGCCGTGCAGCGCCTTTCCCGGGTTGGAGTTCTCCTCGCGGAAGGGCAGCGCCAGCAGCGCCGACTCCGCGTCGAGACTCTCGAGGACGACGCCGAGGGCTGCGGTGTAGCCGGAGGACGCGATCCAGCGCTCGACGAAGGCGGTGTCCATGGCTCGCTCCTTCCCGTGTTGACGGCCGCTAGTCGCGGTCCGGACGCAGGCAGGAATGGATCGATTCCTCGCCCGGAATCTGGCGCGCGAGCGTGCGGATCGCCCGCTCCGCGTCGCGCAGGCCGAAGTCGTGTGTGTGCATCTTCTCGACGGGCACCCGGCGCGACTCGAGCAGGCGGATCGCGCTGCGGTAGCCGCTGGAGGTGACGCCGATCGCGCCCTGGATCGACAGCTCCTTCATCACGATCTTGTCGGAGACGAACTCGGGGATCGCCCGGAACCCCTTCACACCGGCGAGCACGACCCGACCGCCGGGGCGGGCGAAGTCGAGGGCGTCTGCGACCGGAGCGGTCGCGTAGGAAGAGACGTCGATCACGACGTCGGCGCCCGCGCCGTCGGTGAGCTCGCGCACGCGTCGGCGGGCGTCCTCGTTGTCGACGTCGATCGTCGCGTCGGCGCCGAACTCGCGCGCGAGGGCGAGCTTGCCCGCGTCCGCCGCCAGTCCGGTCACCAGGATCCGGGAGGCGCCCGCCTCGCGACAGGCGATCACGCTGGCGAGGCCGCGCTGTCCCGGGCCGAGGATCAGCACGGTGTCGCCCGGGCCCGTGCGCGGCATCTCCACCGCCCAGCGGTAGCCCGCCCCGAGCGGGTTGAACATCACGGCGATGCTCGGGTCCAGGGAGGGGTCGATCCGGTGCACCACCGAATTGCGGTGCACGAACATGTACTGGGCGTAGGCGCCCCACAGCCCGGGCTCCTCGGAGAGCGGGATGTAGGAGTAGATGCGGCGGTCGCGGCACAGGTGGTAGCGCCCGGCGAGGCATGCCGGGCAGAAGCGGCAGGAGAGCATCGTCTCGACGGCGACACGGTCGCCGACGTCCACACCCCAGCGGCGTGCCGCGGCGTCGCCGATCCGCTCGATCACGCCCAGGGGCTCGTGGCCCGGCACCACCGGCATCGGCGTCCGCAGCAGCCCCTCGAACTGCTCGTAATCGCTGCCACAGATGCCGCAGGCCTCGATCCGGAGCAGCGCCGACTCGTCGTCGATGTCGGGGATCGGCAGATCGCGCGGCTCGAGCGTCCGCACGCCGGTCTGCACCATCGCCAGCGTCTTCGAAGGGGCCACGGCCGGGGCATTGTACAGGGGTCGGCGCGGCGGGTCGGCCGCCGCCCGGCGAAGGCGCGGCCGAGGGAGGGTCATCGGGCTAGCTTCGCCGCGATGAGCGCGCTCGAGATCGGCGTCACGCCCTGGGAATTCCCGGTCTCGGGCGACGCGCAGCGCCTGTGCGCTCAGGCCGAGCGCGCCGAGCAGCTCGGCTTCCACTCGTTCTGGCTGCCCGAGGGTCACTTCGGCCGGCCCACCGCGATTCCCCAGCCGCTGCTCTGGCACGCGGCGATCGCCGCTCGGACCCGGCGCCTGCGCCTCGGCACCACGTCCTATCTGTTGCCGATCCGCAAGCCGCTCCAGGTCGCGGAGGAGGTGGCGGTGCTCGACCGCCTGTCGGAAGGGCGCGTGATCCTGGGCGTCGGCCGCGGCTTCCGCCGCTCCCTCTTCTCCGCCTTCGAGGTCGATCCGGCCAGCAAGCGCGACCTGTTCGAGGCGGCCCTCGCCGTGATGTGCGACGCCTGGGCCGGGAATCCCGTCGCGCCCGAGGGCGACTCGCCGGGCGTGCCGGCGCAGCTCTCTCCCCTGCCCGTCCAGCAGCCGCACCCGCCGATCTGGGTGGCCGCCTTCGGACCGAAGGCCCTCGAGCAGGCGGGCCGCCTCGGCCTGCCCTATCTCGCCTCGCCGATCGAGACCGAGGCGACGCTCGTCGCCAACTATGCCGCTCATCGCGAGGCGCTCGCCCAACACGGCCACGACGCCGAAGCGCTCCCCGTGCCGATCATGCGCACCGTGTTCGCGCACCCCGACTCCGCCGTCGTCGGTCGCGTGCGCGACGCCCTCCAGCGGCAGGCCCTGTCGATCGGCCGGGAGTCCGCGCTGCGGCGAGTGGCTCCGGCCGGAGCCGAGGAGTTCGCGATCTTCGGGGAGCCGGCCCGGGTACGCGATGAAGTGTCGCGCTGGCGCGAGAAGCTCGGGGTGACCCACCTGATCGTCCGGACCCAGGTGCCCGGCGCCGACGAGCGGGAGCTGCTCCGCGCGCTCGACGCGCTGGCGGAGCTTTGACCCTCGGCGCGCGCGTCCTGCCCGGGGGAGCCGGCGGCGAGCCCGCCTCGCCCGAGGTGATTCTGGACGCCTTCCTGGCCTGGGTGGCCGCCCAGGGCCTCGCGCCCTACGCGGAGCAGGAGGAGGCGATCCTCGAGCTGCTCGCGGACCGCCACGTCGTGTTGTCCACGCCGACGGGCTCGGGGAAGTCCCTGGTCGCGCTGGCGCTGCACTTTCGCGCGCTGTGCCGCGGCGAGCGCTCCTTCTACACCGCGCCGGTGAAGGCCCTGGTGAGCGAGAAGTTCTTCGCGCTGTGCGAGGAACTCGGGGCCGACCGCGTCGGCATGCTGACCGGCGACGCCAGCATCAATCCCGGCGCGCCGGTGATCTGTTGCACGACCGAGGTGCTCGCGAACATGGCACTGCGCAGCGGCGAGGCCACCGACGCCCCGTGCGTCGTGCTCGACGAGTTCCACTACTACGACGATCCCGAGCGCGGCCTCGCCTGGCAGCTTCCGCTGCTCGTCCTGCGCCACAGCCAGTTCCTGCTGATGTCGGCGACGATCGGCAACACCGCCGAGATCGAGGAGGCACTCAGCGCCTTCACCGGCCGCGAGACCGCCCACGTGCACTCGGACGTGCGGCCGGTTCCGCTCGACTTCGAGTACCGCGAGACGCCGCTGCACGAGACCCTCGAAGACCTGGTGCGTCGCGACCTGGCGCCGGTGTACGTCGTGAACTTCACCCAACGCGAGTGCGCCGAGCTGGCCCAAGGCACCACCAGCGCGAACCTGGCCTCGCGCGAGCTGCGCGGCGCGATCGCCGGCGAGATCGGCGACTTCCGCTTCGACACCGCCTACGGCCGCGACGTGAAGCGCTTCCTGGCGCACGGCATCGGCGTGCACCACGCCGGACTGCTCCCGAAGTACCGCCTGCTCGTGGAGCAGCTGGCCCAGCGGGGCCTCTTGCGGGTGATCTTCGGCACCGACACGCTCGGCGTGGGCGTGAACGTGCCGATCCGGACGGTGGTGCTCAACCGGCTTTCGAAGTTCGACGGGGAGAAGGTCGGGATCCTGCGCGTGCGCGAGTTCCAGCAGATCGCCGGTCGCGCCGGCCGCAAGGGCTTCGACGACCGGGGCTACGTCGTCTGCCAGGCACCCGAGCACGTGATCGAGAACCGGCGTCTGGAGGAGAAAGCGCGCACCGGGGGCCGGCGCAAGGCGACGAAGAAGAAGCCGCCGCCGCACTTCGTGCCCTGGAACGAGGAGACCTTCGAGCGGCTGGTGCGGCGCCCGCCCGAGCCCCTGCGCTCGCGCTTCGAGGTGAGCCACGGTCTGCTGCTGGCGGTGCTCCAGCGCCCGACCGGGGCCGACTACTCCTCGGCGATCCGCCTGGTGAACCGCTCCCACGAGAGCGAGGTCTCGAAGGCGCGCCAGCGGCGGCGCGCCGCCGCGCTGTTCCGCTCGCTGGTCTCCTCGGGCGTGCTGGAGCTGGTGCGCGAGCCCGGTGGCGGGCGCAGCGTGCGCGTCGATCCGGATCTCCAGAGCGACTTCGCACTCCACGACACGCTGTCGCTCTATCTCGTCGACGCGGTCCTGGCCCTCGACCCGGCCTCTCCCAGCTACGCGCTCGAGGTGCTGAGCGCCGTCGAGGCCGTGCAGGAGAACCCGCGTCCGATCCTCGCCGAACAGACGCGGCGCGAGAGGGGCGAGCGGGTGGCGCAGTGGAAGGCGGAGGGCGTCGACTACGAGGAGCGGATGCGCCGACTCGAAGAGGTGACGTATCCGAAGCCCGAGGAGCGCTTCCTGCGCGAGACCTTCCGCCTGTTCGCCGAGCACCACCCCTGGGCCCGCGAAGAGGACGTGCGCCCCAAGGCGGTCGCCCGCGAGCTCGTCGAGGGCTGGATCGGCTTTCGCGACTACGTGAAGCAGCTCTCGCTCGCGCGCAGCGAGGGGCTCCTGCTGCGCTACCTGAGCCAGGTGCACAACACGCTGGTGAAGACGGTTCCGCTGGCCGCGAAGACCGACGAGGTGTACGACGTGATCGCGTTCCTGCGGGCGACGCTCGCCGACGTGGACACGAGCCTGCTCGAAGCTTGGGAGGGGCTCGTGGCGCCCGGCCCCGCCGCGGAGCAGGCCGCACCGGGCGCCGCACTTCGCTTCGACCTCGCCCAGCAACCCCGGCTGCTCACCGCCCGGGTGCGCTCGGAGCTGCTCTCGCTGGTGAGGGCCCTCGTCGCGCAGGACTACGAGACGGCCGTCCGCTGGGTCCACCCGGAACCGGAGGACCCCTGGGACGCCGCGCGCTTCGCCGCCGCCCTGGAGCCCTTCCACGCCGAGTACGAGGCGATCCTGTTCACTCCCGAGGCGCGCCGCGCCCACCACACCCGGCTGGTGTCCGACGAGCCCCGACACTGGCGGGTGACGCAGACGCTCCTGGACCCTCGGGGCGACCACCTGTGGGCGCTGCACGGAGAGGTGGACCTACGTCGGGACCGCGATCCGGAGCTTCCTCTCGTTCGCCTGGTCCGCGTCGGTCCCTAGCCCGGCGGGAGCTCGCGTTCCGCTCGCCGCGCGTCGGCCGACTATCGAGTCGGCCCTAGCCCTGTCCTCCGGCGGCGCGGTCATCTTTCCGGGCTAGCATCCGTCGCCCATGGCACTCGACGTCGTCTGGCTGCTCGCGGGTCTGGCCCTGCTGATGATCGGAGGCGAAGGCGTCGTGCGCGGCGCCACCGGCATGGCGCGGACGCTCGGGGTATCGCCCCTGGTGATCGGACTGACCGTCGTCGCCTTCGGAACGAGCGCGCCGGAGCTGGCGGTGAACGTGATCGCCGCCTGGCAGGGACGACCCGCGATCGCCTTCGGCAACATCGTCGGCTCGAACATGGCGAACATCGGCGTGATCGTGGGGATCACGGCGATGATCCGGCCGATCCCGGTGAAGGGTGTCGTGATCGGGCGCGAGATCCCGATGATGCTGCTCGCCACGACGGCGATGGTGATCATGGGCTTCGACCGCGTCCTCGGAGTGGGAGCGGACACCTACGACCGGGCCGACGGCCTGCTGCTGCTGATGCTGTTCCTGGTCTTCCTCTACTACACGGTCGGCGACTTCGCGCGACAGCGCGCCCGACGCAGCGCCGAGCGCGCCGCCTCCGAGACGTTCGAGTCCGACGCGCCCGAGAGCCCCGCCACCAGCTCGCTGATGACCCTGCTCGGACTGATCGGACTGATCTGGGGCGCCGATCTGACGGTGGACTCCGCCGCCAGCCTGGCGCGCGAGTTCGGCGTTCCCGAGGTGATCGTCGGATTGACCGTGCTGGCCTTCGGCACCAGCCTTCCCGAGCTGGTGGCGTCGATGATGGCGACCCTGCGCGGCCATGCAGAGCTCGCGATCGGCAACGTCGTCGGATCCAACATCTTCAATCTGCTGCTGGTGTTCGGCGTGACCACGCTGGTGAGCCCGGTCGAGGTGCCGCCCGGCGGCCACTTCGACCTCGCCGTGATGGCGCTGCTCTCGCTGCTGCTCTTCGGCGTGTCGGTGACCCGCAGCGGCCAGATCATCCGCGGGGAGTCGATCGTGCTGCTGGTGACCTACCTCGGCTACCTGACCTGGCGCTCCCTGCAGGCCATGAGCTAGGAGGCCGCCGACGCGCAGCGAGGCGAAGCCGAGCGAAGGCGGGCCCTGCCGGGCTAGGAGGCCGCCTTGCGCCTTCCGCGCATCTCGCTCTCGATGCGCGTCTTCGAGGCCGCCCAGGAGCAGATCGGACATCTCCTCAGGTCGTGACCGCGCGCCGGGCACCAGGTGCGGCCGAAGAGGATGATCTGGAGATGGACCTTCCCCCAGCTCTCGAGGGCGAAGAGCTTCTTCAGGTCGCGCTCCACCTCCACCACGTTGCGCGCGCGAGAGAGACCCCAGCGGGCGGCGAGTCGATGGATGTGCGTGTCGACCGGAAAGGCCGGCACGCCGAAGGCCTGCACCATCACCACGCTCGCCGTCTTGTGGCCGACGCCCGGCAACGCCTCCAGGGCGGCCATGTCGGCGGGAACCCGCGACCCGTACTCGTCGCGCAGGATCACCGACAGGCCGTGGATCGCCTTCGCCTTCGCCGGCGCCAGCCCGCAGGAGCGGATCGTCCGCTCGATTTCCGACACGGACAGCTTCGCCATCGCGTCGGGCGTCGAGGCTCGTGCGAAGAGCGCAGGAGTCACCTGATTCACCCGCTCGTCCGTGCACTGGGCCGACAGCACCACCGCCACCAGCAGCGTGTAGGGGTCGACGTGGTCGAGCGGAATCGCCGCTTCGGGATGGAGCCGATCGAGGATCGCTTCGATCCGGCGCGCCTTCTCGGCGCGCGTCATCGCGAGGGGGCGCCGTCGGTCGCCTCTTCGACGCGCGCCATGAAGGCCACCAGGGTCGGCCGCTGCGCCAGGAGCTGCTGGGAGCCGGGGATCGAGCCGTTGCGCATCGTGAACAACATCGCGTACACGCCCAGATCCGCCATCGAGAGCCGATTCGAGTAGAAGAAGGGCCGCGCCCCGAGGAAGTTGACCAGGTCGTCCAGGCGCTGACCGATCTCGCGCAGGAGCCCCGTGATCGGTCGCTCCCAGGTACCGCCGGCGCGCAGCCAGGCCCCGAAGCGCCGCAGCGGTCCGCTCTTCTCCTCCTCGGGCGGCGCCGGGCGCTCGTCGCCGGCCAGGGGCAGCGTCAGGCCCTCGCCGATCGAGCGGCGGTACTTCATGAAGTACCAGAGGAAGGACTCGTCGGCCCAGTCCTCGAGCTGGCGCTGCTGGCTCGCGACGGTCGGGTCGGGTGACAGCAGCGGCGGCTCGGGGTAGCGGGCGTCGAGCGCGAACAGGATCCGCGTCGAGTCCTCGATCTTCTCGCCGTCGAGGTCGAGCACGGGCAGCGTTCCGCTCTTCGGGCTCCAGCGCTGGTAGTCCTCGATCGTGGTTGGCTCGACGTGATCGAAGGACAGACCCTTGTAGAGCAGGGCGCGCCGAACCTTCTCTGTGTAGGGGGCCCGGGCCGGGCCGTAGAGGGTGATCGTCACCGGGTGCTCACCGCTGCTGGCGTCGACCCCGGTCCTGGATACCGGCTCGGCGCGCGGCGACCGCGTCGGGCGTCACTTCGGACAGATGCTCTCGCGACAGGCGCTGCTCGAGCACCATGCCATCGGCGAAGGTTCCCGCATAGCCGCGGTCGATCATCTGCTTGTAGCGCAGCAGGGAGGGCGCGTCGCAGGAGAGCATGTCCTCGGCCAGCCGGCGGCAGGTGGGGAGCAGCTCCTCGGCGGGCACCACCCGGTTCACCAGACCCCAGCGCTCGGCCTGCTCGGCGCCCACGAAGTTGCCGGTGAAGGAGATCTCCTTGGCGCGTCCGATGCCGATCAGGCGCGGCAGCTTCTGGGAGAGTCCCCAGCCGGGCACGATGCCGACCCGGGCGTGGGTGTCGGCGAAGACCGCGTTCGCGCTGGCGATCAGCAGGTCGCAGGCGAGGGCGAGCTCGAAGCCCCCGGTGATCGCGTGTCCGTTGATCGCGCCGATGATCGGCGCGGAGAAGTCGCGGAGGGCGGCGAGCATCTCGTAGTCCGCGGCCCCGGAGCTCTCCAGCGGCCCGCTCGACAGCTCCTTCAGGTCGATGCCCGCCGAGAAGGCGCGCCCGGCTCCGGTGAGGATGGCGACGCGCACGTCGGCATCGGCCGCCAGCTCGCGAAAGGCGCGACCGATCGCCAGACGCAGCTCGGCGTTCAGCGCGTTGAGCGACTCGGGGCGGTTCAGTGTGACGGTGGCGATCCCGCCGGACTTCTCGACGAGCAGGACGGTCATGGGGACCCGGTGAAAGGGGGCGAGGATACCCGACTGGTGGCACCCTGCCCCGATGGCCGGAGGCCGCGACCGCAATCGGCGCGTCTACGACGTGGTGCGCCGGATCCCGAAGGGCCGCGTCGCGACCTACGGCCAGGTCGCGGAGCTCGCCGGCCTCGGCCCCCACGCGCGCCAGGTGGGCTATGCACTCTCGGCTCTCGGACCCGAGGTCCGCGTGCCCTGGCACCGGGTGCTCAACGCCGAGGGCCGGGTCAGCGCGCGCGCGGAGCCCGGCAGCGACCGCATCCAGCGCCAGCTCCTGGAGCGCGAGGGCGTGCGCTTCGACCTCGACGGGCGGGTCGACCTGGAGCGCTTCCGCTGGCGGCCGCGGCGCCCGTGAGGCGGTCACTGCTCGAAGCAGTAGAGGCGGAACCCGGTGTTGCAGCCGACCCCGCTGGCCTGGGTCCAGCCCCTGTTCGTGGCACTCGGACTCCCCTCAGATCCGCAGCAGGACCTTCCCCGTGGTCGCACGGCCTTCCAGCGCCCGATGGGCCTGGGCCGCCTCGGCGAGGGGGAACTCGGCGCCGATCCGGATGCGCAGACGGCCCGCCGCGATCGCCTCGAACACCGCTCCTGCGCGCAGCTCCAGCTCCTGACGCGTCCGCGTGTAGTGGGCGAGGGAGGGGCGCGTGACGAAGAGCGAACCGAGGCCGTTGAGGCGGTTCAGGTCGAAGGCCGGCACGGGCCCCGAGGACTGCCCGAAGAGCGCGAGCAAGCCGCGCGGCCGCAGGCAGGCCAGGCTGCCCTCGAAGGTGGTGCGGCCGACGGAGTCGTAGACGACGTCGACGCCGCGCCCGCCGGTGAGGCGACGCACCTCCTCGGCGAAGTCCACCTCCGTGTACCGGATCACGTGATCGGCGCCGGCCTCGCGGGCCAGGGCCTCCTTCTCGGCCGTCGAGCAGGTGCCGTAGACGGTGGCCCCGGCGACCTTGAGCAGCTGCACGATCAGCAGCCCGGCGCCGCCGGCGGCCGCGTGAACCAGCGCGGTGTCGCCGGGATTCGTGGCGCGCGTGCCGTGCACCAGGTAGTGGGCGGTCATGCCCTGGAGCATCGCCGCCGCGGCAGTGCGGTCGTCGATCGCTTCGGGGATCTTCACCAGGCTCGCCTCGGGCGCGAGCACGCCGGTGGCGTAGGACCCGGGCACCGCCGACCAGGCGACGCGATCGCCCTCGCCCACACTGCGCACCCCCTCCCCCACCGACTCCACGACGCCCGCCCCCTCCAGGCCGGCGACGAAGGGCAGCGGACGCGGGTACAGGCCGGTGCGGAAGTACACGTCGATGTAGTTCACGCCGCAGGCGCGCGTGCGCACGCGCACCTGCCCCGGGCCCGGCGCGGTCAGCTCCAGCTCCCGGAGCCCGAGCACCTCGGGCCCCCCGGTCTCGGTGACCTGGATCGCCTGGATCTTCACGGCCCCTCCTCCCTCGACTCCGGGGCGCGGTAGCGCGCCTGCTCGCGATCGTAGTCGTCGAAGCCCACGACCTCGCGCAGCTCGGCGAAGGAGAGCAGGCCCGCTGGCGTCTCTCCTCGGCCCAGGGCTCCGAGGGCGAGCTGCATGGCGCGCGTCGCCGCGGACAGCAGCGTGAGCGGATAGGCCGCGATCCGGTAGCCGAGCGCCTCCAGCTTCGTCGGCGCGAGCACCGGCGTGTCACCGCCCTCGACTAGGTTCGCCATCTGGGGCCGCTCGGTCGCGGCGCACACGCGCTCCATCTCGCTCTCGTCCCGCGGCGCCTCGACGAAGAGCAGGTCGGCCCCCAGGTCCTCGAAGGCGCGCGTGCGCCACAGCGCCTCGTCGAGGCCGTGGGTGGCGCGGGCGTCGGTGCGGGCCATCACCCAGATCGGCGCACCCTCCTCTCGCGCGTCGACGGCGGCGCGGATCCGGGCCAGCGCCTCGTCGCGATCCACCACCTGCTTGCCCCGCGTGTGACCGCAGCGCTTCGGCCACACCTGGTCCTCGATCATCACGCACGCGAAGCCGGCGTTCGCATAGCCCTCGACGGTGCGCTTCACGTTCATCGCGTTGCCGTAGCCCGTGTCGCCGTCGCCGATCACCGGAATGTCGACGGCGGCGCAGATGTTCCGCCCCTGGTCGAGCATCTCGCCGTAGGAGATCAGGCCGGTGTCGGGACGCCCCAGTCGGGTCGCCGAGACGGCGAAGCCGCTCATGAAGGTGAGCTCGAAGCCCGCCGCCGCCACCAGGCGCGCCGAGTGGGCGTCGAAGCAGCACGGCATCCGGTGGAGGCCCGGTCGCTCGAGCAGGCGGGCGAGCGCGGGGGCGGCACGCATCCGCGGCAGTGTATCACCGGAGCGCGACGCGATACGTTTGCGCGTCCCGTGCCGCGCCCGATCGACGAGCTGCTCGCCCTGCTGGACCTCGAGGCCCTCGAGGTGAACCTGTTTCGCGGGCAGAGTCCGTCCGAGGGCTGGCAGCGCGTGTTCGGCGGGCAGGTGCTCGGTCAGGCGCTGATGGCCGCCGATCGCACCGTGGATGGCGACCGGAACGCGCACTCCTTCCACGCGTACTTCCTGCGGCCGGGCGAGATCGGGCGGCCGATCCTCTACCAGGTCGACCGCACCCGCGACGGGCGCTCCTTCACCACGCGGCGCGTCACGGCGATCCAGCACGGGCGCGCGATCTTCCACCTCGAGGCGTCCTTCCATCTCGGCGAGCGCGGGCCCGAGCACCAGTCCGAGATGCCCGACGTGCCCGGCCCCGAGCGCCTGCGCCGCTGGGAGGAGCGGCTGGCGCCGCTGGCGGCGCGCATGGGAGAGCGCGCGGCCTGGTTCCTGCGCGACCGCCCGATCGACATCCGCCACGTCACCGACGTGGACCCGGTGAACCCCGAGAAGCTCCCGCCACATCTCGACGTGTGGATCCGCGTCGACGGGGCGCTCCCCGGCGATCCGGCGCTGCACCGGTGCCTGGTCGCCTACGCCTCGGACATGACCCTGCTCGACGCCGCCGGCCTGCCCCACGCGCTCGACGCGATCGCGAGCGGCTACCAGCTCGCGAGCCTGGACCACGCGATGTGGTTCCACCGCCCGTTCCGCGCCGACGAGTGGCTGCTCTACAGCCAGGAGAGCCCGTCGGCGGCGGGAGGCCGGGGCTTCGCGACCGGGCGTCTGTTCACGCGCGACGGCCGGCTCGTCGTCTCCGTGGTACAGGAGGGCCTGATCCGGCCGGTCGAGGGCGCGTGAAACCTGTTCTATCCTCGCGCGCCACCCCAGGAGGTCCCCCATGCGCGAAGCTGTCATCGTCGAAGCCGTCCGCACGCCGATCGCCCGGGGCAAGCCGGGGGTGGGTGACCTGTCGAGCTTCCATCCGGGCACGCTGCTGGCGAAGGTGCAGGACGCGGTCGTCGAGCGCGCCGGGGTCGATCCCGGCCAGATCGAGCAGGTCGTGGGCGGCTGCGTCACCCAGGCGGGCGAGCAGTCGAACAACATCACGCGCGTGGCCTGGCTCTCGCGCAACAAGGGCTGGCGTACCGGCGGCACCACCGTCGACACCCAGTGCGGCTCGGGCCAGCAGGCCAATCACATCATCTCGGCCTTCATCCGCGCCGGCTCGATCGACGCCGGCATCGCCTGCGGGGTCGAGGTGATGAGCCACGTGGGTCTCGGCGCCAACGTGATCCACGGGCCCGGCTATTTCCAGCCGCCCGAGTGGGGCTGGGATACCGCCCCCGATCAGTTCACCCACGCCGAGCGAATCGCGCAGAACCGCGGCATCACGCGGGAGGACGTCGACCGCCTCGCGCTCTCCTCCCAGGAGCGCGCGATGCGCGCCCGCGACGAGGGGCGCTTCCAGCGCGAGATCCTCCCCATCGAGGCGCCGGTGCTCGGCGCAGACGGCCAGCCGACCGGCGAGACGAAGACGGTCACCGCCGACCAGGGCATCCGCGCCAGCACCCTCGAGGGGCTCGCCAAGCTCAAGCCGGTGTCGGAGGGCGGCGTCCACACCGCCGGCAACTCCTCCCAGATCTCCGACGGCGCGGCGGCGGTGCTGTGGATGTCGGCCGACAAGGCGCGCGAGCTCGGGCTCCGGCCCCGCGCGCGGATCGTGGCCGACGTCGTGGTCGGCACCGACCCCTACTACCTGCTCGACGGCCCGATCGACGCCACCCGGGAGATCGAGCGCAAGACCGGGCTGAAGGTCTCGGACTTCGACCTGGTGGAGATCAACGAGGCCTTCGCTTCGGTGGTGCTCTCCTGGGCGAAGGTGTTCGACGCCGACCTCTCGAAGGTGAACGTGAACGGCGGCGCGATCGCCCTCGGCCACCCGGTCGGCTGCACGGGCGCGCGGCTGATCGTGACCGCGCTCCACGAGCTCGAGCGGCGCGACGCCACCACCGCCTTCGTCACCATGTGCTGCGGCTCCTCGGTGGGCACGGGCACCATCATCGAGAGGCTCTAGATCATGGGCTCGCTGGACGGAAAGGTGGCGGTGATCACCGGCGCCGCGAACGGGCTGGGGAAGTCCCACGCCCTCGAGCTCGCCCGCCAGGGCGCGCGGATCGTGGTGAACGACATCGGCACCAGCGTCGACGGCGCCGGCCGCGACGAGAGCGCCGCCCGCGCCGTGGTCGAGGAGATCGAGAAGATGGGCGGCCAGGCGGTTCCCCACTTCGGCGACTGCGCCGACTGGAACGACGCCCAGGCACTGGTCAAGACCGCCGTGGACACCTTCGGCGACCTCGACATCCTGATCTGCAACGCCGGCTTCACCCGCGACGCGGTGATCTTCAACATGAGTGAGGAGGACTTCGACAGCGTGGTGCGAGTGCACCTCAAGGGCCACTTCGCGCCGATGAAGTTCGCCTCGATCTACTGGCGCGAGAAGAGCAAGCGCGAGGGCGGCCCCGTGTACGCGCGGGTGATCAGCACCGCCTCCGAGTCGTTCCTGTTCGGCACGCCGGGCCAGCCCAACTACGCCGCCGCCAAGGCCGGCATCGTGTCGCTCACCATGGGCACGGCCAAGGTGCTGCTCAAGTACGGCGGCACCGCCAACGTGGTGATGCCGCGGGCGCGCACGCGTATGACGCTGCGCGGCCCCTTCGGCGGCATGTTCGAGGCCCCCGCCGAGGGCTTCGACAACATGAATCCGGGCAACAGCTCGCCGCTCTTCGCCTACCTCGCGAGTCCCGAGGCCCAGAACATCACCGCCCAGCTCTTCATCGTCTGGGGGAAGCAGGTGGTGGTGATGAAGCGCCCGGCCCACGGCGACACCTTCGACAGCGACCAGGCCTGGACCGTCGAGGGCCTGCACCAGAAGCTCGGCCCCCACTTCGAGAAGCAGAAGCCGATCGTCGACGGCTACCCGCTGCCCGAGGTGTAGCGGGCGACGGTCTCTCGGCGAGAAGGCCGACTCGACAGTCGGCCGACGCCCACCACGGCGAGGCCGAGCGAAGGTCATCGGACTAGCTTGACCCTTGGTCGCACAAGTGGTCGAATTGCCGGATGGGACCCGTCCGCGCTCCGAGGCACCCCGCGCTCGTCGTTCTGGTGGGCCTGCTCCTCGGATGCGCTGGAACCCCCGACAACGAGATCGCTCCCGGCCACGAGGGAGCCCCGGGCGTCCACCGCTTCCTCGTGTGCGCCCCGAATACTGCGCTCGCCCTGCCTGCGGAGCTCGGGGACGGTGCGGCTGCGCTGCGGGCGGGGATCGAGGAATACCTGCTCCAGCACGATCGCGAGGTGGAATGGGTCGACCTCTACCAGGGAAAGCACCTGTTGAGGAGGGCGCTCGACCGCGCGAAGGAGGAAGGCAGGGCCGACGAGGCGCCCGCGCTGTTCGCGGAGGAGCTCTCCCAGCATTTCGACTTCCAGGTGCTCGTGGTGCCGTCGATCCTGGTCCAGCGGGTGCGCACCCGGAACAGCTGGGCGTCCTGGGACGGCGTGAAAAGGCGCATGCGGACGTTGAACGCTCCAAGAGGCCCGTCCGGACGCGGACAGAGCACGCTGGCCGAGGGCATCGCGCACGGGGGCATCTCGGGAGACATGCTGGTGACGTCGGTCCACGTCGTGATCTTCTCGCCCGAGGGCGAGAAGATCTTCGAGGGTCGCGGCGGACTGGAGTTCCTTCACGACATCGACCTGTCGGCCGTCGACAAGTCGTCCACCTTCGAGCTGAGCATGCGAGACGATCTGTTCACCGAGCGCGAACTACTGCAAGAGGGCATCGGGATCGCGTTCACCCCGTACCTGCCGCCTCGAGGACGCTGAGCGCGTGCTCCGGCGCGTCGTTCCCCTGGCTCTCGCCGCGCTCACCGCAACGGCCTGCGCCGGCCTCCCGGTCCCTCGATCCCAGCTGGAAGGATGGTACGAAGTCGAGACCTCGGGGGTCCGGATCCTGGCGGATGGGGGGCCGGAAAGGCTCCGCGAGGTCGCGGCGGATCTCACCGCCTTCGACGCGGCCTTCGCCTATCTGTTCGGACGACGGATCGAGCCGACGGTTCGTACCAAGATCTGTCTGATCGGAAATCCGAGACTCGCCGACCGCTTCCACCTCGGACGAGGGGTCGAGGGGTTGGCTCTCGTGACCCTCGAAGGCGCGTTCGCTCTCGTCCGACTGCGTCCGAACTCAGCACAGACGCGCATCACACTCTTTCACGAGTACACACACCTGCTGCTCGCGAGAAACCGGCGAACGCCGCTTCCGCGCTGGTACAACGAGGGCCTTTCCGAGTACTTCAGCACGCTCGGCAGGCGCGACGGCGCAGTGGTCGTGGGAGCCGTACCCGGGAATCGGCTCGAGTGGCTGGCGGCTCGCGGTCCGATGCCTCTCGACCGCCTCTTCGACAGCATCGAGGAACGGCAACCGCAGGAGATGCTCGACTTCTATGCGACCTCCTGGGCGCTCTCCCACTATCTCATGGCGACGCCGACGGGTCGTCGCGCACTGGCCCGCTTCTCGGACGACCTCGCGCACGGTGCGGCGGTCGAAGAGGCCAGACGGGCCGCCTTCGAACGCACCTGGGAATCGCTCACCGAGGAGCTGTCGGCCCACATCGACCATCTGGTTCGAGGCTTCGACGCCGAGGCGGCTCTCGAGTCGGACCGCATCGCGATCGACGAGCCACCCGCACCGCACCCGCTCACCGCGGGCGACGCGGCGTTGGAGCTCGGAGTCCTCGCGCTGGCGCTGGCCGACGAAGGAGAATCGGAGCACAACCTGCACGTCGCGCGCGCTCTGCTCGAGGCCGCGCTGGCGGATGATGACGAAGATGGGCGCGCCCGAGCGGCCCTGGCGCGAGCGCGCGCGCTGGAGGGCGAGCTAGCGGTTGCCGAGGAGACGATCTCGATCGCACTCCGCAACACACCCGACGATACCGAGGTGCTGCTTCGGGCCGGTCAGGTCGCTCTTTCCGCCGAGGAACCGGGACTCGCCGAGGCGCGCTTCCGCAGCGCCTTGTCACTGGACGAGTCCTCCGCAGCAGCGTGGTTCGGGCTCGGGCGCTCCCTCGCGCGGACGGATCGGTCGAAGGCAGCGCTGGCGGCCCTCGAGCGCGCGCGAGCGCTCGCCTGGAGCGCCTCCCTCGACGTGGAGATCGCCAGGCTCCTCCTCGAAGCCGCCCGGCAGGACGAGGCCTTCGCGCTCTTGTGGCCCCTCACGCAGGACCCCCACGGCGGTCGCGCCTCCGAGGAAGCCCGCGACCTCTTGAGCGAGGCGGGCTTGATGCCGGAAGCGCCCTAGGCCGATCGCCATCGGCGAGCAGGACCTCGATGCCACGGCACCAAGGGGACACGCCTCGGACGCGCTCCAGGCGGGCTGGGGCGCCTGATAGCGGGAGAGCCGCACGAGAATGGCCGCGCGGGCCGCACCTCCCAGTGGACCTGGATGGACGCGGAGCGTGAGGCGGCGCAGGAAGCTCCTCGACACCCTGCCCGGCGAGATGCCGCACCCGAGGTCTGATCCGCCTCGGATCGGCTCTCTGCGGAATCGTTTGTCTTTCGAGTCCCGCTCGTGATAAGAGCGGGTTGACCTTCGGGGGCGCCCCCTCGGAGGCGACGGGGATGCGGATGCACGCGGTCGCCATCGTCGCGGCGCTGGTCCTGATCGAGTACATGGTGTTCGTGTGGAAGACGGGGCAGGCCCGGGGCCGCCACGGGGTGCCCGCTCCCGCCACGGTCGGACATCCGATCTTCGAGCGCTGGTACCGGGTGCAGATGAACACGGTCGAGCAGCTCGTGATCTTCCTGCCCGGGCTGTGGTTGTTCGCGACCTACGTGAGCGCGAACGGCGCGGCGGCGCTCGGTGCGGTGTTCCTGGTCGGACGCGCCCTCTTCGCGCGGGGCTATGTGAGCGATCCGGCGCGCCGCGGGCCCGGGTTCGTGCTCACCTATCTCCCGAACGCGGTTCTGGTGCTCGGGGGCTTGCTGGGCGCGCTCCTATCCGGCCGGTGATCCGCCGGTAGCCCGAGGCCCCCACGGGGGTCTCGTCGCGAGGGCGCAGGTCTGTCGCAACACGCGACGCCTTTTCGGCGCTCGCGGCCACCCATCGATATACTGGCCCGCCTCCGCGGGCTCCGCGGTTTCCATCCCGCGCGGTGCCCGCGCGGATCTCTTTCTCCGAACGATCCGAGTCCGACGTCTCCGACCCCGCCGGGTGCTGGCGAAGCACCCGTGATCCGCGGAGCGGGGAACGCTTCGGAGCTCACAACCGGGAGCGAACGAGAACGCCGATGAGCAGCCAGAACGCGAAACTGAACTCCTGGGTCGCCGAGATCGAGTCCCTCTGCCAACCCGACCGCGTGCAGTGGTGCGACGGGTCGCCGGCCGAGTACGACGAGATGGTGCGCCTGATGCTCGAGAGCGGGACCGCCCTCAAGCTGGACGCTCGCCCGAACAGCTACCTCGTCTGGTCCGATCCTGCGGACGTGGCCCGGGTCGAGGACCGCACCTTCATCTGCTCCGAGCAGGAGGCGGATGCGGGCCCGACCAACAACTGGGCCGACCCCAAGGAGATGAAGAAGACGCTCCACGGGCTGTTCGCGGGCTGCATGAAGGGCCGAACGCTGTACGTGATCCCCTTCAGCATGGGCCCGGTCGGCTCGCCGATCGCCCACATCGGCGTCCAGATCAGCGACTCGCCCTACGTCGTGGCCAACATGCACATCATGACGCGGGTCGGCAAGCAGGTGCTCGAGGTGCTGGGGGACGGCGCCTTCGTGCCGTGCCTGCACTCGGTGGGCGCGCCGCTCGAGGCGGGCCAGAAGGACGTGCCCTGGCCCTGCAACGCCGACAACAAGTACATCGTCCACTTCCCGGAGAGCCGCGAGATCTGGTCCTTCGGCTCGGGCTACGGCGGCAACGCGCTGCTCGGCAAGAAGTGCTTCGCCCTGCGCATCGCCTCGGCGATGGCGCGTGACGAGGGCTGGATGGCCGAGCACATGCTCATCCTCAAGCTCACCTCGCCCGAGGGCGAGTCGCGCTACATCGCGGGGGCCTTCCCGAGCGCCTGCGGCAAGACCAACCTCGCCATGCTCACGCCGACGGTGCCGGGCTGGAAGGTCGAGTGCATCGGCGACGACATCTGCTGGATGAAGTTCGGCGAGGACGGCCGGCTCTACGCGATCAACCCCGAGGCGGGCTTCTTCGGCGTGGCGCCGGGCACGAGCATGAAGTCGAACCCGAACGCGATGAAGTCCTTCACCGAGAACGCGATCTTCACCAACGTGGCCCTCACGCCCGAGGGCGACGTGTGGTGGGAGGGGATGACCGAGGAGATCCCGGCGCGCCTCACGGACTGGCACGGGGAGCCGTGGACCCCCGCGAAGGGCAAGCCCGCGGCCCATCCGAACGCGCGCTTCACGGCGCCGGCCCGGCAGTGCCCGGTGATCGCGCCCGAATGGGAGGACCCGGAGGGCGTGCCGATCAGCGCGATCCTGTTCGGCGGTCGCCGCGCGACCGTGGTGCCGCTGGTGAACGAGGCTCGCGACTGGCAACACGGCACCTTCCTCGGCTCGATCATCTCCAGCGAGAAGACTGCCGCCGCCGCCGGGAAGATCGGCGAGCTGCGCCGCGACCCGATGGCCATGCTGCCCTTCTGCGGATACAACATGGCCGACTACTGGGGCCACTGGCTCGAGATCGGCCGGCGCAAGGGCGCGAAGCTGCCGAACATCTACTACGTCAACTGGTTCCGGAAGAGCGATGGCGGCGACTTCCTGTGGCCCGGCTTCGGTGAGAACAGCCGCGTGCTCAAGTGGGTATTCGAGCGCTGCGCGGGAACGGCGAAGGCCGTGGAGACGCCGATCGGCAACCTGCCCGCCGAGGGCGACCTCGACACGACGGGCCTGGAGATCGACGGCGACGACCTCGCCCAGCTGCTGCGCGTGGACGTCGACGGCTGGCTGACCGAGCTGCCGCTGATCCGCAAGTACTACCAGCGCTTCGGCGACCGCCTGCCGAAGGAGCTGGAGGACGAGCTCGACGCGATGCGAGAGCGCCTGGAAGCGGCGAAGAGCTGAGACCTTCCGAAGCCGTGACCGACCTGCCCCCGGATCCGGCAGCGGCGGAGCGCCTCGCCGACGCCGCGCGGCGCGTCGTCGACCTCGTGCGCCGGACCCAGGCGTCGGGCGAGACGGCCGAGGAGGCGGTGCGCGCGCTCGAGCGCGCAGCAGAGCTCCTCGAGCGCGAGGCCCACCCGGGGCCCTGGGCACAACGCAGTCTTGCCTGGAACGGCTTCGAGCCCCTGGCGACGCCGGTCGTCGACTTCGCGGCCTTCTTCCCCTACAGCCCGCTGATCGGTCCCCGCAACCCGCTCGCCCCACCCGCGCGCTTCGAGATCCGCGACGGCCGCGTGCACGGAAGCGTGCACTTCGGCGCCGCCTACGTCGGGCCTCCCCAGTGCGTGCACGGCGGCGTGATCGCCTCGCTCTTCGACGAGGTGCTCGGATCGGTCAACGTCGCCAACGAGCTGGGCGGGATGACGGGCACCCTGCGCGTCGTGTACCGCGCTCCCACGCCGATCGATGCGCCGCTGCGCGTCGAGGGCTGGGTGGAGAAGGTGGAGGGGAGGAAGGTGTTCGCGCACGGGACCCTTCACCACGGCGAGACGCTGTGCGCCGAGGCCGACGGCGTCTTCATCCAGGGGTCGATGCAGCAGCTGGCCGAGCGCATCCCGGGCGCGGCGGCGCCCGGCGCTCCCGAGCCGGCCGGTCAGTAGAGCGCGCAGGCGGCGGCGGCCCCGAGCAGCAGCGCGCCGTCGACGGCGATCAGACCGTAGAGCTCGCCGGGCTGGAAGGGCGCGAGCACCGCGAGCGTCGCGAGGGGAACCAGGGCGAGCGGCCGCGCCGCGGCGGGTGCGAGCAGCGCGAGCAGGAACGACGAAGCGGCCAGACCTCGTGCCAGACGCAGCGGCACGCGTGCACCGAAGCGTGCCGTGACCGCCTCGTCGTCGCGCAGGTTCGAGGCGACGACGTTCGCCAGGATCGTCGCACCCAGGATCACCGCCACCCAGCCGAGATGGCGCGGCACCGGAAGCGCCACCGCGGGCAGGCCCACCACCACGGCCACCCACGCCCCACTCACGTAGAAGGGCTTCCACCAGGCGTAGCGCTTGAGTCGGCGGTGGAAGAATCCGAGCGCCGCCACGGGCACGAGCACCACCAGGGCGCGCGCGCCGACCTGCCAGGCGAGCGCGCCCGACGCGGCGAGCGCCAGCGCGATCGCGACCCGGAGCGGGCCGCCGAACCGCTCGACGAAGGCGGTGCGGCGCGGGGTGGTGTGGCGGTCGCGCGCGACGTCGCGCAGGCGGTCGACGCTGTAGATCGCGAAGGTCCCCGCTGCCGCCAGCGCGCACACCGCGGCGCCCGGACCCTGCCCGGCGCCGAGCGCCCGGCCCGCCGCCGCGCACAGGGCCCCCGCCGCCGCGGCCACCCACAGCGACGAGAAGGCCAGCCACTCGAACACCGCCATCGCGCAAGGGTATCGCGACCGTCCGCCCCGACCGTTCAGCCCGGCTTGCGCGCGGTGACGACCCAGACGGCGCCGGGCAGTGCCACCCCACCCGGCCGCGCGAACGGCGCGAGCGCCTCGCTCACCGCGCGCGCGGCGGCCCGGCGCTGCGCCGCATCGCACTCCTCGATCAGCCGGCTCGCCGGTCCGACCTCGAGGGAGAAGGCGACCGCCGCCGCGAGGTCGCCGCCGAGTGCCAGCTCGGCCTCGCGCGCGGCGACCTCGATGTCGGCGAAGCCGGCTTCGGCGAGGATCTCCCGCACGCGCGCGGGATCGGCCAGGGAGAAGGGCCCGGGCGCGCCGGCCGGAGGCGGAGGGGGCATCGCCAGGACTCCGGCGAGAGCGGCGAACGGCGCGCCGATCCAGGGGTTCTCCGCGACCGGGCGCCAGCACACGAAAGCCAGCCGACCGCCCGGCCGCAGCGCCCCGCGCAGGTTGGCGAAGGCGCGCGGCGGATCGGCGAAGAACATCACCCCGAAGCGCGAGAACACGAGATCGCGCGAGGCCGGCTCGAAGGCGTGGGTCTGGGCATCCGCGTTCGCGAAGACGACGTGGGAGAGTCCCGCATCGCGCGCCCGTGCGCGCGCGCGCTCGACCATCGGCGTCGAGATGTCGACGCCCAGGACGTGACCCGTGGTCGAGACGCGCTCGCCCAGCGCGAGGCTGGTCGCGCCGCATCCGCAGCCGACATCGAGGACGCGCTCACCCCGCGCGGGCGCCGCCGCCTCGATCGCCATCGCACCGAAGGGGCCGATCAGGGCGTCGAGGCGATCCTCGTTCGCCACCCACCTCGCGGCGCGGTCGCTGTTCCAGTACTCGATCTGCTCCGCGTTCGGCCCGGTGGCCGTCAGGGTGCTCGTCATCGCTCCTCCTTCTCCTCGGGATCGGTCCGCCACGGGCCGCGTCGCGTCGGTCGCAGGATGCTCCGCTCCAGCGCCTCGAGGAAGCGCCGGCGCGGCCACAGCACCGCCCCGAAGCGTTCGAGGTGACGTGTGTGCATCTGGCAGTCGATCAGGTCGAAGTCCCAGCGCTGGAGCTGCCGCACCAGCACCGCGAAGGCCACCTTGGAGGCGTCGCTGCGGGCGGCGAACATCGACTCGCCGAAGAACGCCCCGCCGATCGACACGCCGTAGAGCCCCCCCACCAGGCGCCCGTCCTCCCAGGCCTCGGCGGAGTGGGAGAAGCCGAGCCGGTGCAGCGCGACGTAGGCCTCGCGCATCTCCTCGGTGATCCAGGTGCCGTGCTCCCCGCCGCGCGGAATCTGCGCGCAGGCGCGGATCACCGCCTCGAAGGCGGTGTCGAGCCGCACTTCGAAGCGACCGCGGCGCAGCGTCCTGGCGAGGCTGCGGGAGACGTGGAGCGCGCTCGGCTCCAGCACCGCCCGGGGATCGGGCGAGTGCCACAGGATCGGCTGGTCCTCCGAGTACCACGGAAAGATTCCGAGCGAGTACGCGGTGAGCAGGCGCTCGGGAGAGAGGTCTCCGCCGAGCGCGAGCAGTCCCGAGGGCTCGCTCGCCTCCGGGTGGGGAAAGACGACCTCGCTGCCGAGCCGGTAGACGGGCATCGGGGCGATTCTATCGGAGGGCGGGGGCCGCCCGGAGGCGGGGCACGGTAGAGTGGGCGCCGTGGCGATCGCGGTCGATCTGAGCGGGCGGCGCGTCCTCGTGGTCGGCGCTTCGAGCGGCCTCGGGCGCGCGGTCGGACGGGCCGCCAGCCACGCGGGAGCGCGCGTGGCCTTCGCTGCCCGGCGAGGCGACAAGCTGGCGGCCGCCGTCGAGGACGCCGGAGCCGGCGCGCTCGCCGTGCGCTGCGACGTCCGCGCGCCCGGCGAAGCCGAGCGCGCCGTGTCCGAAGCCGCGGAAGGCCTGGGCGGTCTCGACGCCCTGGTCTACGCGTCGGGGATGTCGCCCCTGCTGATGCTCGAGGGGGCTGGCGCTCGCGACTGGCGCGACGTCCTGGACGTGAACGTGGTCGGAGCGTCGCTCGTGACCGCCGCCGCCCTTCCCCACCTGCGCCGGAGCCAGGGGCGCGCAGTGTTCGTGTCCTCCTACGCCGTCCGCCAGTCGCTGCCGGGGCTGGGGCTCTACCGGGTCTCGAAGGTGGCGCTCGACGCGCTGATCGAGTGCTGGCGGATGGAGCACCCCGACGTCGACTTCACGCGCGTGGTGGTCGGCAACACCTCGGGCACCGAGTTCGCCGACGCCTGGGGGCCCGAGGCGATCCAGGGGGCGATGGAGGTGTGGGTGAACCGCAATCTCTTCCCCGCCGCCACGATGATGCCGCTCGACGTGGCCGCCGAGGCGATCCTGTCGGTACTCGCGGTGCGCGGCTACGTGGACGACATTGCGGTGATGCCCCGCGCGCGGGATCCGCGGGCGGGCGGCTGAGCACTCACTCTGCGCAGAGCGAGTCGAGTGGGAAGGACAGCGCGGCGTTCTCGCCCGCGGCCAGGAGCAGACGCCCGTCGGGTGCCGGGCCGAAGAGCAGGTCGAAGCCCCCCGGCTCTCCGGGATCCAGGTTCACCAGCGCGTGCGGCGCCAGCGGCATCGGGATCTCGAAGCGCAGCGCCACGTCGCCGGTCTCGGCGTCGTAGACGACCAGATCGTGCAGACGAGGACGCACGTCCCAGGTGAGCACGAAACGCGCGCGGCGACCGGCGGTCGTCTGGAGCAGGCCGATCACGCCCCCGGCGCGCTCCCCGGTGAGCCGGAAGTCCGAGGCGGCCAGTGGATGGTAGGCCGCCTGGTCGAGGGCGCCGTCCAGGGTCGAGACGAAGCTACCGGGATTGGCCAGCAAGTCGCCGACGTAGAGCAGCGACTCGTCCTCCACGCCGGTGCAGTCGGGCTTCGCGACGCCCCGCGGAACCACACCGGTGACGCCGCGCCCGCTCACCGCCCACGCCTGGCCCCACTCTCCCTCCGGATAGGTCACCCAGCCACCGAAGCCGTCGGGAGCCGGATCGCCGGCCGAGGTCCCGGTCTCGCCGGCGCGGTCCCCGGTGCTCGCGCAGCCGATCACCAGCGCGCACACCGCGATCTCCAGCACCCGGCGGGCTCGGCTCGTCTCCGCCCCGGAATCACGCATCGGGACCGCCCTCCACCACGACGACCTTCGCCTCACCGGCGTCGATCCACGCGCCATCCGGAGTCCGCACCACCTCGCCCGGGCCCGCCGCCGCGATCCGGCTCGCGCCCGCGAGCTTGGCGACCTCCTCCACGGGCGCCCGGTAGTCCTCGGCGAGCAGCTTGTACTCGGCGCGCCGGCTCGCGTTGACCCGCGCCACCAGGGCCCGCTCGCCTTCCGAGGCGGAGTTCGCGCGAATCCCCAGGTAGCCGTCCGCCTGCTCGCCGACGAGGCCGCGCTCCTTCGCCGTGCGTACGAGCTGGTCGTCGGTCGGATCACCGCTGCGCGAGCTCAGATCCTCGCGGGCGGACTCCGCCCCGAGTATCTCGGTGACTTCGCGGTCGAGATGCACGCGCACCTCGTGGTGCAGATCGATGCGGATCTCGATCGGCTCCTGCGTCGCGAGCGTCAGGGTGGGGGAGGTGCAGGCGAGTGCCACCAGCAGTGGGGCCAGCGCAATCCCCGCCCAGACGTACCGACGCGTCCTGTTCATCCCGCCTCCCCGCCTCCCCGGCGGCCTCAGGATCCCGCGGCTTCGACCGCCCCGTCTTCCGGCAGCTCGTCGACGAAGATCACGCCGCTGTCGTCGGAGCCGCTCCGTTCGAGCGGCGGCTGGCCCTTGCGCATCCAGGTGACGCTGTAGTCGTACTTGTACACGCCGAGGGGCAGCGTGATCTCGATCTCCTTGCCGTCGATCGGCTCGCTGGTCTGGAGGGCGACGTCCTGCGAGCGCCGGCCGTCGAAGAAATCGTACTCGACGTGGACGGCCAAGGCCCGCACCCCCTGCTCCTTCAGCGACTCCGCGTCGCCGACGAGCTGAACCGTGTTGCGGATGTAGGGCGCGTACAGGTCGATCATGTTGATGTCGGTACGCGTCCAATCGGTCTCGTGGAGTCCCCCTTCCTTGAAGCTCCAGCGCGTGCGGTACTCGTACTCCAGCCACTTCGCCCGGTCGTCGTCGCCGTTCCAGCCGTAGACCATCCGGAAGTCGCGGTTCTCCTTGTTGAAGGTGTTGCGATCGATCACCACTTCGCGGAGGGTCTGGGCGCCGTTCTGGTGCTCCTTGCGCAGGGTGACCGTGACGCTGTTCACGTACTTGTCGAACTCGGGCAGGATCGCGCCGTCGATGCCGACGTGGATCTCCCGCTGCTGGAAGGCCGCATCCGAGAGGTTCACGGTCCGGAAGCGATTGCCGTCGTCTTTGTAGCGGGCGTACAGGTCGCCGATGTTCGCGACCATCATGCTGTTGCGATCCGTCGGGCTCTGGCTGTTCAGGTGGAAGACCGTCTTGCCCGTGGTGCGGATCTCGCGGCGCTCGTACTTGAAGGACACGCTCACGTAGTTCGGCGCAGCGGCCTCGTAGAACGACTCTCCCATTTCCGTGAGGGATCCGAGCAGGTCCTTCTCCTCCTCGGGCGTCTTCTCCGGCTCGACCTTCTTGAACATCAGGTCGAGCAGCTTCGCGTTCACCTTCTCCAGCAGCCCCTCCATGTTCGGGCTCGCGCCTCGGGTAGTGATGCGGATCGCATTGTCCTGACGCAGCTCCTTCAGCCCCTTCTCGACCTCGGCGCCGACGCGGAACTTGCCGTAGCCCACGGATGCCCCACCACCGATCGTCTCGTTCTTGCTCACCTCGTTCCAGTCCACCTCGAGCAGGGCGTCGTAGGCATCGGTGAGGCCGGTGAAGGTCATGTCGAACACGATCGAGATGTCGGGCGTGGACATCTGGAAGCTCTCGAGCAGCAGCTTCGACTTCTCGGGGTCTACGTCGAAGGAGAAGGCGACCTCGTTGCCCTCGAAGACCGGCGCGTTGCCGGTGCCCAGCAGATGCTCCTCCTTCTTGCCGTCTTCGCGCAGGATCGACGACACGAGCATGTAGCGGCCCTGCTTGAAGAGGATCGGTCCGCGCAGGACGACCTCGTCGTCCTCGACTTTTCGCTTCAGGGCCCGGTCGGCCCGCTGCACCAGCTCCGGCGGCGTGTCGTAGGTGGCCATCAGGGTGACGATGCCGCCGCCGTCCGCCGTGGTGATGCCCTTGCTATCCCCCTCCTGGGAGGGGCGGTTCACCACGTAGCGAAGGAACGAGAACACCGGATCGCCATTCTCGTCCCGAGCCAGCCGCGCGGTCTGCGGCAGGTAGTACCAGTGCTTCGGATTCGCCGCCGAGGGGAAGCACCACATGCCCTCGACCCGGGCGCCCTGATCGATCAGGATCTGCTGCGCTCCGGCCGGAGCCGCGAAGACGAGGCCGAGCAGGATTCCCGCCGCCGCGAGGGCTCTGACCCGCCGGGTCATTGCATGCCCTCCGCGGCCGCTACCGGCGCCTCGGTCGCCGGTAGCTCGTCGACGAAGAGCACGAAGCTCTTGTCGGTGCCCTGCGCGGTCTGGCGTCCTCCCGTGCCGCCGATCCACGTGATCTCCCAGTGGTACTCGTTGGTGTCGAGCGGCAGGGTCAGCTCGATCGTCTTGTCGGTGATCGGCTTGTCGGCGCGCAGGGTGAGCTTGTCGGTCTTGCGGCCCTCGAAGAAGGGGTAGTCGACCTTCACCACCACGGCGCGGATGCCGGCCTCGATGAGGGCCGTGTTGTCGCCGAAGATCCGCACCACGCGCCGCTTGTAGGGGGCGTACAGGTCGATCATGTTCGCCTCGGCGGTCGTCCAATCGGTCTCGTGCTGCCCGCCACCCTTGAAGCTCCAGCGCGTACGGTACTCGTACTGGAGCCACCGGCTCCGGTCGTCGTCGCCCGACCAGCCGTACACCATGCGGAAGTCGTTCTGCGTCTTCTTGAACGTCTCCCGATCCACCACGATCTCCTGCACGGTCGTCTTTCCGTCCTGGTGCTGCTTGCGCAGCACCGCCGTCACGCTGTTGATGTAGGTCTCGAACTCGGGGAGGATCGCGCCGTCGATGCCGACGTGGATCTCCCGCTGCTCGAAGGCCGGGTCGGCCAGGTTGACCGTCTTGAACAGGCGCGTGTCGTCGCCGTAGCGGGACCAGAGGTCTCCGATGTTGAATCCGATCGTGGTCACGAGATCGACGGGAGACTGGGAGTTCAGGTTCACCACCGTGTGCCCCGTGCGTCGGGCCTCGGACATCTTGTAGCCGAAGGTGACACCGGCCTTGGGTTTCTTCTTGTCGTCGTCCTTCACTCCCTTGATCGCCTTCGCGAGCTGACCGAACTGGTCGGGGTTCTCGTTGGCGCCTTCGATCGGAATCGGCTCGAACATCAGCTCGATCAGCTTCATCTGCACCTTCTCCAGCAGAGCCTCCATGTTCGGATTCGATCCCCTCACGTGAACCTCGACTGCCTTGTCCTGGAACAGCTCGTCGAACAGAATGCTGCCGTTGCCGCCGACGTTGAAGTACCAAAGGGGAACATTCGCCTCGACGCTGAAGCCCTGGTGCTTGTAGACGTCGTCCCAGTTCATCTCCAGGTCGGCCGCGAAGGAGTCGGTGAGACCCTCCAGCGTCATCTCGAAGATCAGAGAGATGTCCGGGGTCGCCATCTTCAGGCTCTCGTTGAGCAACGTGGCGCGATCGGGCGGCAGGTCGAAGGAGAGCGCTATCTGGCTGCCTTCGAGCACCGGCGCATTCCCGGCCGCAAGCAGCTGTGCCTTCTCCTCTCCTTGCGGGCTGATGATCGACGACACGAGGTAGTAGCGCCCCGCCTTGAAGATCACCGGGCCGCGCAGGCTCACCTCTTCCTCCTTCGCCGAGGGGTCCTTCTGGGCGACGAGCCGCTGCAGGCCGCGCTCGGCCCGCCGGATCTGCTCCTCGGGCGTGTCGTAGGTGACGAGGAAGTGCAGGATGCCGCCGCCCTCGGCCTGGGTGATGCCCTTGCTGGCATCCGCCTCGCTGGTGCTGGCGCGGTTGATCACGTAGCGCAGGAATGAGAAGGAGGGATCCCCGTTGTCGTCGAGAACCAGGCGGGCGGTGCTCGGCACGTAGTAGTAGTGGAGCGGGTTGATCGCCGAGGGGAACACCCACAGCCCTTCGACGCGCGCGCCCTGATCGACCAGGATCTGCTGGGCGCCGGCCACCGCCGGCACGCACAGGGCGAGGATCAGCAGGAGTGCCCTTTTCATCATCATCGACTCATCGGGGTTGCATCCGGTCTGCGGACGGCCGAACGGTTCTGGGGGTTCTTCAGTCGGCTTCGGCGAAGAGCTCCTGGTACTGGTCCAATACCTTGTCGCTTCCGATCTTCCCGAGCTTCTGCGCGGCGAGTTTCGCCTCTTCGCGTGGCTTGCCGGCCGCAAGGATCTCCTCGGGGATCGTGGCGTACACGTAGCGATCGCCAATGCGTGTCTGCCAGGGCAGCACCAGGCGGCCCTCGCTCTTGTGGTGGATGATCAGCCGGTAGGCGAAACCGCGCGTGCCGCGGTCCACGTAGATCTTCTGACCGACCAGATCCTCCCCGGCCCTCGGTGACAGCGCGATCACCTTGAACTCCTCCTTGCCGAAGAGCGGGTAATGAAGCTCGACGGTCACGCGGGAGATGTCGTTATCCTCCATCTGGGCGAGGTCGCCCTCCACCTCCACGAACCAGGGCTCGATCGGCGGGGCGAGCGTGACACCTTCCCAGTTGCCCTGGAGCCAGCGCGGCGAAGCCGGGAAGAGATTGCCGCCGCGCACGCTCCACTGGGTCTGGTACTCGTAGAGTTCGGAGTTGCGGTCGTCCTCGCGCGCGTAGGTCATCGAGGCGACGATGCCGTTCTTGTCCAAGTAGTTCGCGTCGATCGTCGCGCTGTCGTTGAACTCCTTTCCCTTGCTGCGCTTCTTTTTCACGTTGATGGTCACGTAGTTGACCATGTCCTTGAAGATGTCCACCGCGTCCTGGTCGAGGATGAAGCGGATCTCGCGCTGCTTGAAGAAGGGGTCGCTGAGGTTCACCGACTGGATGCAGCATTTGTTGCCGCGCAGGCTCGCGTACCAGCTCGACATGTTGCCGACGGTCTGGAAGCGGCGGCGCACGGCGAGCCCCGCGTCGAGCCGGACGCTCTGATCCTTCTGGGCGTAGCTGGCGCGGAGCTTCGAGCGCTTGATCTGGTACAGCACCTCTCCCGAGCGACCGAGCTGGTCGGGCCGGGTGCTCCCCTCCTCCTCGTCGTCGTCCGCGGGCAAAGAGAGGACGGCGTCGTCGGCAGGCTCCATCATCGAGTCGAGGAAGTACTGCATCATCGCGTCCATCACCTTCCCCGTGTACTCCGAGTCCGGGTTGTAGCCCTCGAAGACGAACTCGACGACGCTGTTCTCCGTCAGAGTGTCGTAGAACTGCGAGAACTCATCCTCGGACACCGTCAGCACGTCGTCGTCGCCGCCCTTCCCCTTCGACTTGTTCGCGCTCTTGTACTCCGCCTCGTAGGACTCGAAGGCGGACTGGAAGCGGTCCCAGTGGAAGATCACCTCGCCCTTCGCGGCGGGGAGCTGCACGACGTAGCTGAAGTCGAGCTCGACCGAGAGGTCGGCGATCGACTTGGTGTTCTCGACCGTCGAGAGGAAGAGCGCGGCGCCCTGGGACGTCATGTTGGCGGCGGCGGCCACCTTGCCGCCGGGCAGGATCGGCGCGTGACCGCTCTGCACCATCGAGCGCGTGAAGCCCTTGTCCGAGAGCGTTCCCGAGATGATCCGGAACGAGCCCTTGTCCTCGTCGCCCTCGGAGAGCTCGACGGCGCCGACCAGCACCCCGTCCTCCCCGCTCGCTCGGCACTCCTTCGCCACCTTGGTGCGCAGATCGCGCTCCTGGAGGCGGGAGAGGCTCCACTCCATCAGGAAGTGCAGCAGCCCGCCCTGCACGCCGCCGGCCGCCTCGGTCTCGTCCGTCGTGTACTTGACGAACAGGAACTCCGGAGTCCCGTCCTCGCGCGTCGAGAGGCGCAGACTGTTGCCGGGCGGCAGGTAGTAGTAGCAGGGCGACTTCACGTGCTCGCGGAAGCCGCCGGCCCGGGTCGTGACCGGCGATTCGCTCGGGACCTCGCGCGCCTTGGTCTCCTTCCCGTCCCACTCCGGAAGGTGCCGATAGAGGGAGAGCGCGGGGAGCATCTCCTCTTCCTCGGGCTCGGTGCCCTTCGTGCGGACGCAGCTCTTCCCGTTCTCGCCGGCGCCCCGGAGCTTGCTCACGAACTCCCCGTAGAGCACCACGTCCGTGCCGTCGACGAGCTTCACGGTGCACTGGTTCGTTCCGTCGAGGATCACGCCCACCGCCGTACCGGGCGCGAGCAGGGGGGCGAGCAAGGCGGCGGCGAGCCGCAGCAAGCGGTGCGAGCGGGAATCCGAGTTCGAGTGCTTCATGGGTGTCCGAGTCTCCCGGGTCAGGGTTGGGTCGAGGCGTCGGCGCTGCCATCGGACGCCGGCGGAACCAGATAGAGGTAGTCCGAGTCGAGCTCCTGCGCCTGCGTGCTCGCGGAACCCTTGGTCGAGTACCACTTCACGCGCCAGCCGACCTGCGAGCCCCGATCGTGGTAGATCGAGACAGTGGTCGAGGGCTCCGCGTCGCCCGCCTTGAGCGTCGCGCGGCGCACGAGCTTCGGCTTGCCGACGATCGGCGTAGCGAACTCGACGACGGCGGTCCGGATGCCCGCTTCGGCGAAGAGCTCGCGGTCCGCGTCGATCTCGACGATGCGCTTGTGGAAGGGCGGCGTGAGCGAGATCGCCGGGTCGGCGGTCTTGAGCCATTCTTCCTCGTTCTTCGGAATCGGCACCGTGGGCCGATCGCGCACGCTCCACCGCACCTGGTACTCGTAGTCGAGCCAGCCGGCGTCGCTGTCACCGAGCCGCGGATAGGTGACGGACTTCATCGTGATGCCGTTCTTGATGTCGTCGTGGGTGAAGATGAGGGACGAGGTTTCGGCCTCGCGTGAATCGTCCTCGTACACCTTGCGGAAATTCACCGACACGAAGTTGACGGTGTCCTGGAAGGAGTCGATGTAGTCGCCGTCCACGCGGAAGTAGACCTCGCGCTTCTGGAAGCTCTTGTCGTCCATGTTCACGATGCGGAAGTAGCGCGGGTCCTCGCCGTACTCGCTGTAGAAGCCCCCGATGTTCCCCGCCGTGTCGAAGGGCACCCGGATCGTCGTCGAGCGCGACAGGTTCAGCGTGAACTCGTTGCGGTTGATGTCCTTGCGCTTCTTGAGCACGTACTGATTGTCGGTGACGTACTCCTGGTCGCCGGTCCCGGCGAAGAACTTCGCGAACCCGCCCCGCTCCTGGCGCCCCGCCAGCTGGCCGCCCTCGACGGCCTGCTCGCGCTCCGGCGCCTTCGCCCAGCCCATCTCCGCATCGAACATCAGATCGGTGAGCTTGCTGGTGACGAGGTCGACGATCGCCTCCATGCTGCTCGCGTCGATGCCGAGCCCCTGGGAGCGGTCGGCGACCTCGATCGTGATGGCGCCGTCCTTGCGCATCTCGTCGGTGATGTCACGCAGCTGGCGCTTCGTGTAGTGCTGCTGCAGCGCCATGACGCGGCTGAAGTGCTCGTAGACCACGTCCATCTTCGCGTGGACCATGGCGTTGTAGGCGCGCACCTGGGCCTCGTAGTAGGCGGTGATCGCGACCGACACGTCCGAGGTGGGTGCCTGGAAGGTGTCGAAGAGCAGCGTCGCCCCCTGCTGGCTCAGGCTCGCCGCCAGGGAGGCCTTCGAGCCGGGCGTCAGCGGCGCCCTCCCCGATGCCACGAGCGAGCGCGTGAAGCCGCCCTCGGCGGAATCCGAGAGCGTGGCGGACACCACGCGGAAGCTCCCGACGCCCTTCTCGCCGTCTTCGACTGCCTGCATCAGGGGAACCGGGCCGGCGAGGCGAGCACCGCCGATCTCCTTCGCGAGCGCCTTCGCCAGCGCCGCCTCGTCCTCGGGCGTCAGGGTGAACTCCACCAGGGCGTGGAAGATCCCGCCGCTGGCGTCGCCCCCCTTGCCGACGTACTTCACGCACAAGAACTCGAGCGTCTCCCCGTCCTCCTTACGCGCCACGCGCGGATACTGGGGCAGATACCAGTAGAGCGACTCGTCCTGAGCGTCCTGCAGCAGCTGGACGCCGTTGATGACGCGCCGACCCTCGTCGTACTTCACCACGCTCCAGGCGGGCAGGGCCAGCAAAGCCAGAGCCCAGGCCAGCGCAACGCCGACGCCGACTCCGAGACACCTCATCCCTCCACCTCCCGCTCGTCCCCGGGACCCTCACCGGGCGCCGATGTGATGTCCAGGATCGGGCCCCAGGTCGCTCGCTCGACCCAGGGACCGGTCTCCACGTGTCCGTCGCGCGCCGCACTGGTCACGCGGTAGCGGAACGGCCGGTCGACCTGCACCGCGACGGGAAAGCGCAGCGTCCGCGCGTAGAGGTCGGGCTGGCTGGAGAGGAACTTCGCGTCGATGGGAACGGGGCGCCCGCCGACGCCCTCGGCCTCGATCTCGACCTTCTTGTAGAAGAGGTCGGGGCGACGCGCGTTGGCGAAGTCGTAGCAGTACACCTTGATCACCGCATAGCCCGGCGGGGCCCGATCGTTGAAGTCGACGCGCTGGAACAGCTCGGGCCAGCGCTGGAGGTCGACCCGGATCGCGGTGGCCCCGCCGTGCACGAGCTGGGTCCGCTCCGGGGGACCGCTCTGCTCCTTCTCCGGCGTCTCCTTCTCGCCGCTGCGCTCGGCGCGCAGGCGTTCGAGCAGGCGCGCGGCGACCCCGGTCGGCTCGCGGCGCGGCGCCAACGGCACCCCCGCGGCCCGAAGCCCCTCCAGCAGGTCCTTCTCCACCTGCTGCTCGCTGGCGCTGATGTCGACGGTGGCGAGCTCGTTCGAGAAGACGCCGCGCGAGAAGAACGCGTAGTTGATGCTGATCGCCAGCTCCTGGCGTTGCAGCAGGTCCCAGAACAGCTGGGAGGTGGCCTCGTTCATCGGGATCGTGAAGGTGCGCTCGCTCCAGAACGCGCGCTGGTCCGAGCGCGCCTCCTCCTTGTCCTCGGACTCGAAGTACCCATCGTCGACCACGCGCAGCTCGGAGGTCTCCCCGATCGGCGCGTAGGCGAGGACGGCCTCGAAGGCCGTGATCGGCAACGGCCGAAGCTCGACGCGGCCCACGTTCGCGATCCGCCGCAGCGACTTGCGCAGGAGCAGGAGCTCCTCCTGGGCGGGCTCGACCTGACGCACGCCGAGCGTCAGCGTGCTGAAGGAGCCCGACTCCCCCTGGTTTCCGTAGAGCGCGGTGCCGGTGTAGCGGAGCTGGAGGAAATGCAGCTTCGGACGCCCGTTCTCGTCGATCGCCACCTCCAGGTCCCCGGGGCCCAGGTAGTAGAGGTGCTCGTCGCGGAAGTCGGGGTAGACGCGGAGCGATCCGAACTGGCGCGGCGCACTCAGGTCGGGCGCTGCCGAGGCCACGGCGGCGAGCCCGAGCGAGAGCCCCGCCGCGAGACGCACCCCGACCCTCACGGTCGCGGCTCTCCGGCGCCCGCTTCCTGGGGCAGGTACCCCAGCACCTGACGGAGCGAGGCCGAGCCCAGCAGGTAGTCCAGCGTGCGGCTGGGCACCCATCCGCTCTGGTGCAGCTGTCCGTCGCGCATCACCACGTCGAGCCGGAACTCGTAGAAAGGCTCCCGGGCCCCTTCGCCGCTCATCTCCCGGTCGGTGAGGAAGAGGCGGGCGATCGACGTCTCCTCGCCGTCCTCCTGGAGCAGGACCGAAGGGCTGACCAGGACCCGATTCCGCTGCGGGTCGAGGAAGGGAGAGCGGACGTGGACGCGGATCTGGTAGGCGCCCGTGCTCTCGAAGGCGTCGCCGGTCGTGAACACGAGCTGGCGGGTCGAGGGAGGCGGGGGAATGAAGCGCTCGGTGAACACCAGGTCGTCGCAGGGCTCGCAGGAGCCGTCGACCCCGTACTTGACCCAGATCGACTTGGCGCGGGACTCGAGCCAGGCGGGTACCTGGTAGGCGTTCCAGCTGAGCCGCCCGCCCGGCGGGACGATCGCGCCGTGCAGGTCCCAGCTGAACACGACCGGCTGGTCCTTGCGGATCCCGTTGCCGTCCTCGGGCGCCAGGATCAGGGCGTGCAGGGCCTCGAGCCGAACCGGATAGTGGGTGTAGTTCACCCACCCGTTCGCCCGGTCGAAGGGAATGCGCCCGAAGGTCTCGCCCGAGGCGACTGCGATCTCGAGAGGAATCGCCCGGCTCAGGCCCTCTTCGCCCGAGGCGTGCAGGGTGATGCTTCCGTGGATGTTCGCGTCGGTGCGCAGAAGGCTCTCCACGTTCAGCAATCGCCGGACGTCCGTGGCCCAAGAGACGTCCATCGAATCGAGCAGGCTCGTGATGCCCTGCACGCTGATGCTCTCCGGCGGGATCGTGAACTGGTTCTGGGCTCCGC
>Ga0315553_10000524_pt1 | contig 33954 bp, 33 predicted proteins | sample SalMarSW160140MG_FD_203099 | JGI IMG/M metagenome (GOLD analysis project Ga0315553, IMG submission 203099) | Salt marsh sediment microbial communities from the Plum Island Ecosystem LTER, Massachusetts, United States - Salt Marsh Sediment SW1601-40 ... | reverse complement strand
GACGGCACCATGCCGATCCAGTCGCCGCCCTCAATCTTGCCGACCGAGAGCTTGATCGGATCAGGCAGATGTCCGAACCATTTGTCGGACGCTTTTGCTCGCTCACTCGTGCGCGCAGCGAGATCCTGGAGCGCCTTGATGTATTCGTAGGCTCCAAGAATGGCGTTGTCGCCCTGCTCCGTCTGAAGCACATGCGCGGCGCGACCGGTGACGCGCAGCCGGAACCAGACCGATCCGAGCTGCGCCCGCTGCAGGTGCCCGTCCGTCGACTCCGGTATCAGGCATGCGTCCGCGACGTAGCCGCGCGCCAGCGTCGACAGCGCGCCGTTTCCCGTGCACTCCTCCTCGCTGATCGTCTCCACATAGATCTGGGCCGCTGGAGCGAGCCCGATCGCGTTGAGCGCGTCGAGCGCGAACACCATCTCGGCGACGCCGCCCTTCATGTCGTAGACGCCGCGGCCGGTCATGAAGCCGTCCGCTATCTCGGGCTTGAACGGATCGTGGTTCCAGAACGCGCGCGGTCCCGGCGGCACGACGTCGATATGGCCCGCCAGTATGAGACTACGCCCCTTCGAAGCGCTGAGCGGCAAGGTGGCGACCACCTGTAGCGCCTTCGAATAGTCGGCTTCGACGACAGGCGAAAAGCCCGGCAGCGACGACAGCTCGATATCGCTCAGCACATAGCGGTCGACGGACCAGCCGCGAGCGGCGAACTCCGAGGCGAGCCAGTCCTGGCACGGGGCTTCGTTCCCGCGCGTCGTATCGAACCCAGCCAGTTTCCGGAGCCATTCGGCCTGCTCGGTGGCGCGCGCCCGGACGGCCTGCCTGAGCCGGTCGCGCAACGAGCTATCGCTCTCGTTCGTCATGAATCTCCCGTCCCCTGAAGCGCAATGCCGCTCATTCGGCGCCCGCTCCCGCCAAGTCGACCTGCGGACTGCCCGCCTTTGCCGGACGCGTTGTCGGCTCGGGGTTCCAGACGCCGTTCTTGTGCTCCTGCCGGAAGCGGGTGCAGCGGGTGAAATGACCGGGTCTCACCTCCGCCAGATCGGCTTCGATCTCGGAGCAGACCGGCCTGGCGAACGGGCATCGCGGCACGAGGCGGCAGTGGCGCGGCGGATCGATCGGCGAAGTCGGCTCGCCGCTGAGCCCCACCCGCTCCTTGACCTCGCGCGGATGTTCGATCGGCGTGGCCGACACTAGGCCCCGCGTATACGGATGAACGCTGTCGGTAAGGACCTGCTCGGTCGGTCCCGCTTCGACGATCTGCCCCAGATACATGACCACCACGCGCTTCGCGAGCAGCCGGACGACGCCGAGATCGTGCGAGATGAACAGATAGGCGAGGTTGAACCGGCTCTGCAGGTCCATCAGCAGGTTGAGGACCTGCGCCTCCACGGAAACATCGAGCGCCGACGTCGGCTCGTCGAGCACCACCAGTGCCGGGCTGGTGGCGAGCGCGCGAGCGATGCCGACGCGCTGCTGCTGGCCGCCCGAGAGCTGGTGCGCGTAGCGGTCGACATGCTCCTTCCCGAGGCCGACGAGATCGAACAGCTCGGCGACGCGCGCCGGTATTCGGTCGCGCGTTTCGATGCCGTGGATCAGCAATGGCTCTCCGACGAGAGAACCGACGCTGTGGCGCGGATTCAAGGAATCCAGGGGATCCTGGAACACCATCTGCATGCGCGGACGCAGCCGCCGCAGCGCGTCCGCGGACATCCGACGGATATTCTCCCCCTCGAGCTCGATCGTTCCACTGCTCGCCTCCTCCAGCCGCAACACGCAACGCCCCACCGTCGACTTGCCGCTTCCACTCTCGCCGACAAGCGCCAGCGTCTCGCCGGCGGCGATCTCGAAGCTGACGTCCTCGGCGGCAACGAGGCGGCGGTGGCCGAACAGACCGTGACGCACCGGATAGTGCTTGGAGACATCGCGGACTTTGAGCAGAGGCTGGCTCACGCGATCTCCTTGCTGAAATGGCAGGCGACTTTATGCCCGCCATCGGACTCGAGCGGCGGCGCGACCTCGACACAGATGTCGCGGGCGTAGGCGCAGCGCGGATGGAAAGGACAACCGGAGGGCCGATTGCGAAGATCCGGCACCTGGCCGGGAATCGTCTGCAGCCGGCCGACCGCGCGGGCATGCGTGCGCGCTGCCAGCAATCCGCGCGTGTAAGGATGGCGCGGGTCGTCGAAGATATCGAGCGTCGAGCCCTCCTCCACGATGCCCCCGGCATACATGACCGCCACGCGCCCGCACAGCTCCGCCACCACACCGAGATTGTGAGTGATCACGATCTGGGCGAGCCCGCTCTCCTCGCGGACCCGCAAAAGCAGCATCATGATCTGGTACTGGATGGTCACGTCGAGTGCCGTCGTCGGCTCGTCGGCGATCAGCAGGCTGGGCTTCGAGGCGAGCGCCAGCGCGATCATCGCTCGCTGCGCCATGCCGCCGGAAACCTGATGCGGGAACCGCTTGAGCACCGAGGCGGGATCGGGCAACCCCACGTCGGCGAAGAGTTCCATGGCCCGCGCGTCGGCCGCCCGGCCGGTGAGGCCCTCGTGCACCTTCAGCACCTCGCGCAACGTCTTGCCGATGCGGAACACCGGGTTGAGCGACGAGCGCGGGTTCTGGAAGATCATCGAGATCTCGTTCCCGCGGATCCGTGTCATCTCCGCTGCGCTCAGGCCGACGAGGTCCGTGCCGCGATAAAGGATGCGCCCGCTTGTGATCCGTCCCGCCCCCCTGAGCAGGCGGACGATCGACAAGGCCGTGACCGATTTGCCCGAGCCGCTTTCACCGACCACGCCCAGAATCTCTCCCGGCGCAGTCGTGAGGTTGACGCCCTTGAGGACGTGCGCGGTGCCGGAAGGCGTATCGAAGGTGACGTGCAGGTCTTCCACGCTCAGCAGGGGAGCGACGTCGCCCGCGACCGCTTCCGATGCAGGAGACCCCTGGAGCATCGGCTGCTTCGCTTCCGAGACTGCAGCGGGCGACGCGCTACCCGCGCTCATCGCGTCCTCGGGTCGAAAAGGTCCTGCAGCCCGTCGCCGATCAGGTTGAAGCCCATGACCGCAGTGGCGATGGCAAGGCCAGGAAAGAACGAGATCCACCAGCGGCCGGAAATGATCTGCGGCACGCCGAGGCCGATCATCACGCCCCATTCCGGTAGGGGCAGCTGCACGCCGAGCCCGATGAAGCTCAGTCCCGCCGCATCGAGAATTGCCCAGCCGAACTGCAGCGTCGACTGCACGAAGATCGGTGCCAGGCTGTTGGGCAGGAGGTGCCACCACAATATGCGCCAGCGCGATGCGCCGACGCCGCGTGCCGCCAGCGCGTAGGTCGAGCCGCGAATGACGAGGAAGCGCGCGCGCATGAGCCGGGCGTAGACCGGCACGTTGACGAAGGCGATGGCGATGATGAGGTTGGGAATGCTCGGCCCGAGCACGCCCGCGATCGCCATGGCGAGGATGAAGCCGGGGAAAGCGGCGATCATGTCCATCACCCGCATGGCGAGCTCGTCGATCTTGCCGCCGAAGAAGCCGGCAAGCGCTCCGACCGACGATCCCAGCAGCAGCCCGACGATCACCGCGCCGATGCCGATGCCGAAATCGATCCGCGTTCCGTAGAGCACGCGCGAGAAGATGTCCTCGCCGAACAGACCGGTGCCGAACAGATGCTGCCAGGACGGCGGCTGCATGCGGTCCTGCGGATTGAGTGCGTAGGGATCGTAGGGCGCGATCAGCGGCGCCAGGAGGCCGAGGATCGCCATGATCAGGATAATGACGAGGCCGGCCGTCGTGAGCGGATTTTGCCGCAGCCAGCGCAGAAGGCGGTCGAGCCGCTCGCGCCTCGCACTCCGCATCGCGATGGATGCGGTGCCACCCGGGCCGGAGGCAGGCAGCGGCTCGCCGGCCATGCTAGAGCCTCACCCGCGGATCGAGGATCACGTAGAGCACGTCGACGAGCAGGAAGAGCAGCACATAGATCGTCGTCGAATAGAGGATGAACCCCTGGATGGCCGGGTAATCGCTGGAGGTGATGGCGGTGAACACGTAGCGGCCGAGGCCGGGCCAGGCGAAGACGTTCTCGATCAGCACGACGCCGCCGAGCAGGTATCCGTAGACGATCGCGGTCATCGTGAGCAGCGGCAGGATCGCGTTGCGGAAGGCATGCCGCAGGATGACCGAGCGGGCGCCGAGCCCGAGCGCCCGCGCCGCCCGCGCGTAGTCGGCGTCGAGCGCCTCGATCATGCCGGCCCGCGTCATCCGCGCCAGCGGAGCCATCGCCGCAAAACCCAGCACCGCCGCCGGCATGATGACCGCCGCGAGCGAGGCCTTGAACGCCGACCAGTTGCCGGCGAGAAGCGCGTCCAGCGTGTAGAGCCCGGTGATCGTCTGCGGCGGGTCGGTGAACGGACCGATCCGCCCTTGCGGCGCCGGCAGCCAGTGCAGCTGAAAATAAAAGATGTAGATGGCCAGCAGCCCCACCCAGAACACCGGCATGCCGACCCCCGCAATGGCGATCAGGCGCGCCAGATGGTCGACCCAGCTGTCACGCCAAACCGCAGCGGCAATACCGAGCGGCACGGCAAAAGCGATCGCCAGCAACATGGCGATAAGAGTCAGCTCGAAGGTCGGCATGAAGCGCGAGGCAAGATCGGCCAGCACCGGTCGGCTGGTGACGAAGGAGTCGCCGAGATCGCCGTGCAGGACCTGGACGACATAGTGCACATACTGAAGCCAGATCGGATCGTTGAGACCGGCGGCCTCGGCGATCCGGGCACGAACGTCCGGGCCGGCGAGCGGGCTCACCATGAGATCGATGGGATTGCCCGGAATGATCCGCGTCAGCACGAAGGTAATCAGGGTTACCCCGAACAGGACCGGCATCAAAAGCAGAAGTCGACGGGCGACATAGACGATCAAGATGCCACCTCGTGAAGGCGTCTTTGGCGACAGGGATCCGCCGGGTGGTCTGACGGAAGCGGCCGGCCGCGCAGGACACCGGCCACGCCTGCCTCCCGCCGCGGCGGGCCCGCAAGCCCACCGCGCGAGAGTTGTGCGACGCTACTCTTTGTAGATGTACTTGTAGCGTGTGTACCTGTCGGCCGAATAGAAGACATAGCCCTTTACGTTTGCGCGCGTCGCGACGATGTTCTGCGGCTGGTAGAGGAACACCCACGGCGCATCGTCGACGATCTGCTTCTGGGCCTCCACGGCTGCCTTGTTACGCGCTTCGACGTCCGTGCTCAGCGTGTATTTGGAGATCATCTCGTCGAGATCCGCGTTCTTGTAGTTGGTGTAGTTGCAGCACGCGGAATGGAACAGCCAGAAGAGGTGATAGAACGGATCGTTGTTGATCGAGATCCAGTTGTTGGCGAGGAAGAAGCCGAGCGTGTGCTTCTGCACCTGCTCGGTGAAGGCTGCGCCGGGCATCTCCTGGATGTTGACCTGAATGCCCGCCGCGCCGAGCGACTGCTGCACATAGACGGCGAGCTCCTTGGCTTCCTGGATGCCGGCCGGAATCTGCAGCGTCGTCGAAAGCCCGTCGGGATAGCCCGCCTCCGCCAGCAGCTCTTTCGCCTTCTCCGGGTCGTTCTTGTAGACGAAGAACTCGTCGGTATGAGTGGGCGTTCCCTGCGGAATCGGGCTGGTGAGTTGGATCGCGTAGCCGTTCATCACCTGATTGAGGATGACGTCGTAGGGGATCGCATACGACACGGCCTGACGCACCAGCTTGTTGTCGAAGGGCGGAACGTCGTTGGTCATGCCGAGATAGGCGACGGCGCGCGTGACGTCGCGGTGCACCGTGATGTCGGGATTGTCCTCCAGTGTCGCGATATCGGTCAGCGGCAAATCATAGGCGATGTCGACCGCACCGCTGATCAGCTGAGCGAGCCGGCTGGAGGGATCGGGGATGATCTTGAACACGACCCGCTGCACCTTCGCCGGCGGTCCCCAGTAGTTGTCGTTGCGTTCGAGCACCCACTGATTGCCCGGCTCCCAGCTTGCGAGGCGGAACGCGCCCTGCTCCGTGCCTTCCGTATGGGTTTTCAGCCATTCATGCGCATAGGGATCGGCATCGGTCATGTGCGGCTGCACGACCTTTGGATCGAGGATCGAGTGGCCGAACTGCGCCATGTTGCCGAACAGAAGCGTGTTCGGTGTATCGACGTCGATCGCGATCGTCTTCGGATCGATGACCTTGACGTGATCCTTGTCCCCTGCGCCGGCCATGCCGATCAGCGCCGCCGTCACGCCCTTCTGCCCGAAGATGCGGTCGTAGGTGAATTTCACCGCGTCGGCGTCGATCGGATCGCCGTTGGAGAACTTCAGCCCGTCGCGCAGCGTGAAGGTGACCGTCTTGCCGTCCGGGCTCCACTCGAATTTCTCCGCCAGCGCACCGACGAAGTCGCTCGGATCGGCGGTCTTGGTGCCGTCGGCCTTGTCCGTGACCTTGTAGTCGATGAGCCAGTCATAGACGTTGGTCAGCATCTCCTGCGTGGCGGTGTCCGCGCTCGACAGGGTGGGATCGAGGTTCTGGATGTCGCTGGCCACGGCAACGACAAGCGTGTCCTTGCTCGATTGAGCGAGGCCCGGCGCGATGGCGGAAAGGCAAAACACCATCGCCAGCAGGACGACGACAGGACGAATTGGGACGGATATTGCTCTCAGGAACTGCATTGATACCTCCTGTCTCTGTCGAGATCTTGTGTGTGGCTCCGATCTAGCACGGGAGACGCCGAGACCGGCCTCTCTTGTGTCTTGTGCCGGCCTCTCTCTCTTGAAGGCGCGCGAAGCGCTCAGCGACACCGAAAGGACGAAGTCCCTGAAGGACAAGCCGATGTCGACGCCAGCCCGGTATCGACAGTCCTCTTCGCTCATTCGCCCGCCTCGCCCGTGAAAAGACTTTGCCTAGAGGGAGGGAGCGTATACAGAAGGGAAATAAATGTCCAAGATGAAATTTCGGGCAGATTCGGGGCCGATTGGGAAAGAAGATGGCAAAGAGAGAGAGCGTGGCCCGCGAGGAGCGAAGTCCGGCTCATCCCGTAAGTCAGGGCGGCGACAGCTTGGCGACGGTCGTGCGCCGCCTGCGTCGAGAAGCCGGCCTCACCCTTCAGGAGCTTGGCGAGCGATGCAGCCTTGGCGCCTCGACGATCTCCAAGATCGAGAACAAGCTGATCTCGCCGACCTACGACACCATACTGGCATTGGCCGACGGCCTCCGCGTGGATGTGGCGGAGCTGTTCAGCGGCCGCGCCAGCGGCGCGGTGACCGGCAGGCGAAGCCTGACCCGACGTAACGAGGGCGTTCGCCAGAAGACGCCTCAGTACGACTACGAGATGCTGTGCACTGACATCGCGCGCAAGCAGTTCATCCCGCTCGTCACGACGATCCGCGCGCATTCTCGCACGGAGTTCTCCGATCTGGTCAGCCATGCCGGAGAGGAATTCATCTACGTGCTGAGCGGCAATGTCACGCTTCACACGCAGCACTACGAGCCGCTCCTCCTCGGCCCGGGCGACAGCTGCTACTTCGACAGCACGATGGGCCACGCCTGCGTGTCGGCGAGCAAGGAAGACGCCGTCATCCTCTGGGTCTGCTCCCGCGTGCAGCCTCCGCTCACGGTCTGACTGCAATGCACTCGGGCGAGACGCTCGGAGCTCTGAAGAAGCAGGCCGATACTTCTTGTGGGCGGTGAGTACGCATGACCCCGATGATGCTCGATGCGGCGGCAACCGCACGTCTCCTCGATCACCACGACCTCCTGCACGAGATGGAGGTCGCGCTCCGGGATTATCACGACGGAAAGATAATCTGTCCTGAGCGGCTCGTGATGGAATGTTCCGACCGCGGGCTTCTGCTCTCGATGCCGTGCTATGCCGCCGACGCGGTGACGCACAAGCTGGTCACCGTCTTTCCCGGCAATCGCGCCAAGCATCTCCCCACAATTCATGGGCAAGCTTCGTGTTGGGACGCGCAGACCGGCGAGTTCCTTTTCGCGCTCGACGGCCCGACGGTGACGGCGCGCCGCACCGCGGCAATTTCGATGGTCGCCGTCCGTCGTCTCATGCCCGCGCCGCCGCGCCGCACGCTTGTTTTCGGCACCGGCGCGCAGGCCCGCGCGCATGTCGATGCGCTGCGCGCGCTCTATCCGGATATCGGCATCGCCGTGCGCGGCCGCACTTCGCAGGCGGCGCACGTCTTCTCGCGGAGTTTCGCGCCAGGCGGAAGCGTGGTCCCGGCGTCGAACGCCGCCGGCTCGGACGTCGACCTCGTCATCGCCGCGACGACTTCGCAAGCCCCGGTCTACGACGAGATGCCAGTGCCTGCACGCCTCGTAGTCGGCGTCGGCGCCTTCCGGGCGTCCATGGCGGAAATCGGAGCCCGGACGCTCTCCGGCAGCCAGGTCTATGTCGACGATCCGATCGGTGCGCGCGCCGAAGCAGGCGACCTCATCCAGACGGAAACGGACTGGGATTCGGTACGACCGCTTGCCGATGCGCTGACGGTGCGTCCGGACTTCGGCGAGCCGATCGTCTTCAAGAGCGTCGGCTGTGCGGCATGGGACCTCGCCGCCTGCCGCGCCGCGCGCCGCCAAATCGCGGCCGGGCAAACGCGCGCTCACAGCCCCTCTCACGGCGATGTGACCATCTGATGCAGAGCTCGGCCGAATAGGGGCCGCTCGACCAGTGTTCATGGCATGCAAACGCGCACTTCCACTCGGAGCAACGTCATGACCAAGACCGGCAGATCCTCGCCCACCATCCTTCTTCTTGCCGGCGCGCTTTCGCTCGCCAGCCCTTTTGCCTTCGCTGCAGGCGGTGGGAGCAGCAGCAACAGCACGGACACACCCACCTGCGAACGCGGCTACGTTTGGAACGCCGGCAAGGCCAAATGCGTGAAGGCGACGTCCAGCAACATGGACGACAAGACGCTCTACGCGCAGGGCCACGATCTGGCTCTCGCCGGTCGCTACCAGGAAGCGCTCGACGCCCTGCAAGCGGTCCAGAGCCAGGATTCGATGGTGCTGACTATGATCGGCTATTCGAAGCGGAAGATGGGCGACTACGAGGGTGGTCTTTCTTACTATCGAAGGGCGCTCGCCATCGACCCCGACAACGTCAACACGCATGAGTATCTTGGCGAGGCGTACGCGGAGAAGGGCAAGCTCGACCTTGCGACGGCAGAGCTGGCGAAGGTCGCGAGCGTCTGCGGCACGACCTGCGAGCAGTACCAGGATCTCGCCGATGCGATCGCCGGCATACCCGACGAGGGATGACCGCTAGCCGCGGCGGTGGCGGGCGAACCGAGCCCGCGCCGCCCCTCATCGACCGGCGCGAGGCCGGCCTGGTGCTGCCGCGTGCGCGCGGCCCGGGCGCGGCGATGCCGAAGCGGACGAGCCGGTGCAGGCCTGGCCGCCTGGTCCGGTTCAATACTCCGTTTCGCCGGAGCATCACGACCGACATGCGTGCTACGATCTGTCCGCATGATCGCTCAGTCCGGTTGGTGACGCTGTGGAACGCGCCGACGAGGCGGTGAGGACAGGGTTGCCGGAGCTGCTCTCCCGGCTATGGCGCTACGCGCTCGTCCTTTCGCGCGACCCATCGACGGCAGAGGATCTTGTGCAGGCGACATGCGTGCGCGCGCTCGAGCGTGCGCGGCAGTTCGCGCCTGGGACACGGCTCGACCGCTGGACGTTCTCGATCCTTCACTCAATCTGGCTGAACGAGGTGCGCGCGCGATCCGTTCGCGAGGGCGCCGGCACGATCGATGCTGCCGATATCCTTGTTTTTGAGGGAGAGCGCGAGATCGAGCAGAATATTCTGGCCGCCCAGGTGTTCAAGGAGGTGCAGGGGTTGCCCGAAGCGCAGCGTACGACGCTGTTCCTCGTCTACGTGGAGGGGTTGACCTATCAAGAGGCGGCCGAGCTGCTGCGCGTGCCGATCGGGACCGTCATGAGCCGGCTGGCGGCCGCGCGGGCAAAGCTTTCAGAGTTGGGCGGAGAGAAGAATAATGAGCAAGACATCGGAGCGACACGGCGCGGTTTACGGGGATAGAACCCCTTTCGCCGACGATGCCGATCTCGTGGCTTTTCTCGACGGCGAGCTCATGCCCGAGGCGCGCGCAGTACTTCAGGAAAGGCTGTTGTGCGAACCCGTGCTCGCCGAGCGGATGCGAATGCTGGAGGCGGGCCGACGCCCCTTCCGCAAGGCGTTCGATGCGGTGCTCGACGCGGCGCCGACCGATCGTCTCTCCGCCATGCTTGAGAACGAGCTGCGGCGTCCGCATTCTAGCCCGGCGCGTCGTCGGTTGCCGACATGGGCTGCGATCGCGGCAAGCCTCGTTCTCTTCGTTGTCGGATTCGGCGCGGGGCAGACGCTTCGGTCCTTCGACATTTCCGCACTCATCGGCGGGTGGGAGGATGGCGATATCGGTGGCTGGGCCAATATGTTGGCCAGCGATCTTGCTCTCTACACGCCGCAGTCTCTAGCGATGATCCCGTCGGATCGCACGCCGTCCAACGGCGAGCTCGAGGCGATTGGCGCAGGCCTCGATGTCGCGCTGTCCAACGACAGGCTGGCGGTTCCTGGCCTGGCGCTGAAGCAGGCGCGGCTGCTTGCATACCAGGGCACTCCGTTCATTCAGCTCGTCTATCTCGATCCGCAAAACGGCGCGGTGGCGTTCTGCATCTTTTCGAGCAGCGGTGCGGCCGACGGTCCGGACAGCTTGATCAGCGCGGGCATGAACGTCGTCTATTGGAGGATAGAAGGCAAAAGCTACATGCTGATCGGCCATGCACCGGCCACCGAGCTGCAGGTTCTCGCCGACGCTCTCGCGAAGAAGTTTTCGCCGACGGACGCTTGAAGATGATTGCTGCTGCAAAGCGAGACTAGGCGTTGGCGAGCGGCATGGCGTTGGAGCGCAACACCCTGGTCTTGCCGCTCAGCGTCGCTCCCAAGGTGAGCAGTCTCGGAAAGGCGGTAAGGAGCGGCGCGCCGGCAGCTCTTGCCACGGGCCGCATCGCCAGATGCGCCACGGTGGCCGCCACGCCGATGCGAGTCGCGAATTGCCGCCGCCAATCGTCTGTGTAGGCCGCGCCGATCTCAGCGCATGCCTCTCGGCTCGCATGACGATGTCCACGCGCGATCAGATGCCCGCAGAGCAGCCAGGCCGACTGCATTGCCATGCTGATGCCCTCGGCGACCACGGGATGGGCTTCGCCGGCAAGATTGCCGATGCGGAAGATGCCGTCGGCGTAGCAGCTTCGTATCCCGGGTCGAATCGGGCCTGCCGCGAGCCACGCGCCTTCCGCCTCGGCGTGACGAAGGGCTTGAGCGACCCCCGCGCAGCTCTCCTCGACATGCTGCATCACCGCCTCGGCGGCGCGGGTGCGATCCCCTTCCCTGCGCCGCTCAAGGACGTCACGGCGGATGCAACAGGAGAGGCTCACGCGTCCGCTGTCGGTATGCACCATGCCGCCGTATCCGCCGGCGAAGGCGAGTAGCGACATCATGTCGATAGGCAGGTCGCTGTCACGGAAGTGAGCCTTGAAAGCGAGGAGGTCGGACGGCCGATGCGAGGCGACGCCCGGCACGTCGACGACGCTCTTCTGCCATGAGCCGGTTGCCGCGATCACGATCCGTGTGTTGAGCGTCTTCGTGTCGCGACCGTCGTTGACCGCGCAGGTCCAGCCGTCGCCGTGATCGCGCAGCGAGCGGACACGCCAGGGCTGCCAGACGGTCGCGCCGGCGTTGGCAGCGGCGTCTAGTAGCAGGAGGTCGAGATGCTCTCGGCCCAAAGCGCGGCCATAGCCGTCGTCGGGGCCGCGGACGCGAGGCATCGGTGCATGCAGCGCGGCTTTCCCGGAGAAGTAACCGACCCGCTTCACCGCGGGGCCGGCGCGGCCCACGAACGCCTCGCCCATACCGAGCTCGTGGAGCAACCGCAGGCTCGACGCCGACAGAAACTCGCCGCACACTTTGCGACGCGGGAAGCGGCTCTTCTCGACGACGGCGACCGCCCATCCAGCCTTCGCCAGAATCAATGCGGCGGTCGCGCCGGCGGGGCCCCCGCCGATCACCAGTGCGTCGTATATCTCATTCATGGTCGGTGTGGCGGGCGACAAAGCAATGCGTGAAAGGCCCGACGGCATATTCGCCGAGCCGCCATCCTGGCTGGTCCGGCCAGAGCGTCGACAGCTCACGCCCGGAAAAGCCGGCGCGCACGCTCGCCGGTGCATCGTGGCGGGTCACGTGGTTGCAGCCGATGGCCCAGAGCGAGCTGCTGAAAAAGAAGGCGAAGCGGTTGCGGCGTGGCTCGCAGGCGACCAAGAGCCGCGTCCGTTCAGCCGAGCACCGGAAGAGGCGCGACAGGCTCGGCTCCGTGAGATGGTGGAGGAAGAGATTGGCGGTGATGACGTCCACGTCCGCCGCAATCGGGCTTTCGAGGAACTCGACGGCATTGGCCTCGACCGGGGTTGCCTGCCAGCCTAGTTCGGCGAAGGCGTCCTGGGTTCGCCGGCTCACCAGATTCTGACGATCGAGCAAGGTGACCGCGACCTCCGGGAATTGACGGCGGAGCCTGCGCGCCATCCGCAGCATGAACGTGCCGTCGCCGGCACCAAGCTCGAGAATCCGGAGCGGCCGCCCGCCGACACAGTGGCGCGTCAGAGCCCGACGCAGGATCTCGGCCTGGAACATCAGGCGGTTCAGCAGCGCAAGGTCGGCTCGCGAGCGGATCGCGCCGATGTCCGCAACCGGGAGATCGTCGAGCCACTCGCGTTCGAGGTTACGCGACAAGCTCATGGAATTCGCGCTCGCGTGCGGATCGATGGTCGGAGAAGGCCGGCACGCGCGCGCCGGTGTGGAACAGCATCGTCTCGGCAGTGAGGCCGGGGCCGAACGCCATGGCGCAGCCGAGCGCGCTGCGCCGCGAGGCATGGAGCAGCCTCTCGAGCACGAACATCACCGTCGCCGACGACATGTTTCCGAACAGCCGCAGGACCTCGCGCGATGCAGCGAGCGCTGACGGGGCGAGGCCGAACGCCTGCTGGACCGCGTCGAGGATCGTCCGTCCGCCCGGGTGGATGGCCCAGAGACCGAAGTCGCTGGTCGTCCGGCCTTCCAGAATCTCCGAGCCGTACAGCCGCAGAGTCTCTCCAATGGCCGAAGGCACGCGACCGGACAGCACCATGTCGAAACCGGAATCGCCGATCTGCCACTGCATCAGCTCGGCGGTGTGCGGGAGCACGATGCTGCGGAAGCTGTCGATGGCGATTCCTTCCGGCTCTGACGTGACGAGCGAGGCTGCACAGCCGTCGCCCCACAGGAGGAAGAGCAGCAGGCGCTCGAGGTCGCTCGTTTCCTGAAGATGCAGCGTGCAGAGCTCGATATTGACGACAAGCACCCGCGCACTGCGGTCGGCCCCGACGATATTGCGCGCGAGCTTCAATCCATTGATGGCGGCGTGGCAGCCCATGAAGCCGATATGCGTGCGCTCCATGGTCCTTGGCAGGCCGCAACGCTCGATGATCTCGAAGTCGACCCCCGGAGCAGAGAAGCCCGTGCAGCACGTGACGACCAGATGGGTGATCCGGCGGCGCTCTTCCCCAAGGCCGAGCCGCTCCACCGCCTCGACCGCGAGATCGGGCGCGTGCGCTGCGAAGACGCGCATGCGTTCCGCCGTGCCGGGGAAGCGCCCGGCGACATAGAAGCCGCTTCCGTCGAGCCCACCCCTCCCGGCTCCGTAGGCGGCCGAGAGGACCGAGTAGCGATGCTCGATGCCGGACCGCGCACTCATTCTCGCGAAGGCATCCTTGCGACGCGGCTTGTCGGCAAGCAGCGTGTCGGCGAAGCGGGCGAAGACGGCGTGGAAGTCGTTCGCCGGCACGGCGGTCGCCACACGATTGATGTACGCGGTCTCCATCTGATGTTCCCTGTTGCTTGTTTGCCAATGCGGCTGGGCATTGCCATCGATCGGAGCGAAGGCGTCATCCGCCATTGCTTCGAGCCGTAGACCGCAAACAGGAAACGCCGCTGATCTATTCGCGTGGATGACTCTCGCTGGGTCTCAAGTTGTCGTGAGACCCAGGTGAGCGCGGCCTGAAGACCCGGCGATCTCGCACGCAGCCCACGTCCGTCAGGGATTTGGCGGCTGGTCGGCGAGCTTGGCCAGCACCTTGTAGATCGTCTGATTGCCTTCGCGGGCGCCACCCTGGGCGCGGGCCGCAAGATAGAGCGCGGTGATCAGTGATGTGCTGGGGAGCGGAACATCGAGCGCGTGCGCGACCTCGCCGACGAGGCGCAGGTCCTTCAGCTGCAGATCGATCGGGAAGCCGAACCCGTCGTCACCGGCAACCATGCGCGGTGCTAGGTTCTGCAGCATCCAGGAATCGGCGGCGCCCCCACCGAGTGCGGCCAGCAGTTCATTTGCGTCGCCGCCGCCGGCGCGACACAGGGTCAGCGCCTCGGCGATCGCGGTGAGATTCCCGACGACAATGACCTGGTTGCAGAGCTTGAAGATTTGCCCCATGCCCGGACCGCCGGCGTGGACCACCGTCGTCCCCATCTTCTCTAGGATCGGCCGCGCCCGCTCGAACGCCTGATCGTCGCCGCCTGCCATGATGGTGAGCGTACCCTTGTCGGCGCCGATCGTGCCGCCGCTCACCGGCGCGTCGACAAAGGCGATCCCGCGCTCGCCGAGGCGAGTATGGAGATCGCGCGCCACCACGGGCGAGATCGTGCTCATGTCGATGACGAGAGAACCCGGCGCCAGGGCTTTCGCTGCCGCGTCCTCGCCCTTCAGAAGCACCGAAAGCACGTGCTCGTTGTCAGGGAGCATCGTCACCAGCGTTTGGGTGGCGCGCGCCACATCGCCGATCGAGCGGGAAGCGGTCACGCCACCATCGGCCGCGAGCTTGTAGACGGCTTCGCGCCGTCTGTCGTAGGCGAGGACCTCCAAGCCCGCGCGCGCCAGATTGCGCGCCATCGGGCCACCCATGTTGCCGAGGCCGATGAAGCCAACCGTGCTCGCCATCGTCGCCACCCGATCTCAGTTGCCGTAGAGCCGCGATACGGCGGCGCCGTCTTCCATCATGTTGCCGTCCTCCGCCCAGATCCGATAGCGCTCCACCGCCTTGGCGATCACCGGCATGTCCAGGTCGAGCTGCTTCAGGAACGACATGACGGAGACGAGATCCTTGTTGACCTGGCGAGCATAGCTGCGCGGCGGGTCGAAGTCGTTCTCGCTCATCTGCGGATAGATACGCTGAAGGATCGTGCTGTCCGCCATGCCGCCCTTCAGGCACTTCGGCAGCAGGCCCGGGTCGATCGAAGCCGCCTTCGCGATCGTCAGCAGCTCGGCCATCAGGATGTAGTTCACGCCGACGATCGCCTGGTTGAGAATCTTGGTGATCTGGCCGGCGCCGAGCTCACCCATGTGCGTGACGTTGGCGGCGATAGCCGTCAGAATCGGTTGCACGTCTTCCACATGGGTCGCGTCGCCGCCGACCATCAGTGTCAGGATGCCTTCGCGCGCCGCAGCTGGACCGCCGGACATCGGCGCGTCGATCCAGTCGGCACCGAGGTCCGCCTTGACACGCGGAGCGAGCTTCTTCGTCGCCGCTGGCGAGGAGGTGGAGAGATCGATCAGCAGGCGCGCCCCGGTTCCGGCACGCGCGAAACCCTGCTCGCCGAAGCAGACGCTTTCGAGCGCGCCGTCGCCAAGCACGCACACTAGGGCGACATCGCAGGCCGCCCACACGTCCGCCGGCGAGTCGGCCCACGCGGCACCGGTGTCGTGCAAAAGGTCGTAGCGTTCCGGTTCGAGGTTCCAGACCGTCAGCCGATAGCCCTTGTCGATCAGCCGCAGCGCAATCTGCGATCCCATGATGCCCAAGCCGACGAGGCCGATACGTGTCGACGTATCGAGCGGGGATCTCTGGTTCATCGTGCCCTCCTCCGGAACGTCAGATCGTCATGCGATAGATGCGAACGGCATTGTCGTGAAAAAGCGCCCGCCGCTCCTCCTCCGTCAGAGCGCTGGCGATTGCGAGAAAGCCACGGAAGATCGTCTCGAAGGACGCGACCAGACTGTCGACGGGAAAGTTGCTGGCGAACATGCATCGCTCGACTCCGAACGCGTCGATCATGTCGAGCACGATCTGACGGTTGGCGTCAGCCGTCCAACGCGCGCCGGGGACGCCAAGCCCGGAAATCTTGGCCGCAACGTTCGGGACTTTTGCGAAGTCGCGGATGGCATCGCGCCAGCCGCGCAGCCCCTCCGCGCTGCGTTCAGCCGGCAGGCCGGTATGATTGAGGATGATCGGCGTCTCGGGAAAAGCGTCTGCGAGGTCGAGCGCCTCGCGAAGGTGCCACCACGGGGTTTGCAGATCGAACGACAGGCCGTGCCGCTGCAACAGAGCGTAGCCGCGACGCCAGACCGGATCCCCCATCGATCCCGGTTGCCCCGGTTCCACGGCATCCGGCCGTGGCGCAGCGCGCGGCTTGTGGCGAATGCCCCGCACGAACGCGGTTTGGCCCTCCGCCGCCAGCACCGTCTCGGCATCGTCGCGATCGAGCCATGCCTGCGCGACCATGACCGTCGGCAGGCCGGTGCGCTCCCGCAGCGCTTCGACCCACGCGACTTCGCCCAATGGATCGGTAGGGTCCCACTCAGTCTCGACAAAGACCGTTCCGGCGATCTCGAAGCCGTCGGCGTCGCGGAGATAATCGTCCGGCAGGTAGTTACACTTCAGCGCGCTGTAGTCACCGTAGCGGAATGCAACCGGCCGATCCGCAAGCCACGGCAGGTAGTTCGCGTCGAGATCCCAAAAATGCTGGTGGGGATCGACGATCCTCATGGTGACATCGGTGGATGCTCGACCGGTATCATCGGACCTCGAGACCGGCGTAGTATTTCTCCACCGCGCCCGCATCGACGGTCGCGTCGTGTTTCATGTTGAGTGTGTCGTAGCGCCTGGCGCGCGCCCGCATGTCGGCCAGCAGCACTTCTTTAGCGTGCAGCGCCACGTCTCGCGCGACATGGCGCGGCACGACGACGACCCCGTCGTCGTCGCAGCCCACGATGTCGCCGGGCGCGACTTGCGCGCCGCCGACGCCCACCGGCACCTGCCTCTCGACCGCTTCGATGCGGCCGGGGATGATCGTCCGGCCGCGCCGGAGCGCGCATACGGGAGTTTTCTGCAGCGTGATCTCGGCCGTATCGCGGCATTCGCCGTTGGTGACGATGCCGACGCCACCGCGCTCGATGATACCGAGGGTGTTCTCCGATCCCCAGAAGCCGACCCGGTCGGCGCCGCCGACATCGGTGACCACGACGTGGCCGGGGCGAATTTCGTCGTTGAAGCCCAGGGCTCCCCGTCCGACCGCGTCAAACCAGATGCCGTGAGCCCTGACGATGTCTTCCGTGCTCTCCAGCTTCCACATCGGCCGGTTCGCGGGCACGCAGCGAAGCGTGTACGCCACCCCCCAGAACTTCATGCCGAGCCAGAGCGGACGGATATCCGGCGAGACCAGTCCGATGTTGAAATAGCCGATTCCGTCGAGAGCGTCGCAAACGTCGACGACGCGGAGCGGCTCGTAGAGCTTGCGGATTTCGAAGGGATCGTCGTCGATGTTCGGCATTGCGCTCATACGTTCCTCTCCCAGCATTTTGTCGGCATCTTGCATACAAGATTAGCCGACGGTCAATAGGATCGGCGTCCTCCGCCCGCTCGGGCGAGTCGCCGTCTCAGCGCTGTAGCCACCGGTGGGAAAAGGATTCCGCCAATGATCGCGACCGCGTTACTCGGGCAGCGCGCTGCGCGGAAGGACCTTCAAGGCGTTCATGAAATGCTCGCGCGTGAGCCGGGCCAGCAACGGGCCGTCGCGCGCCTGCAGCGCGGTGAACATCTTCGAGTGCTCGAACAGGGCTGCCGTCCACCTTTCCCGGTCGAGGTTCGGCATGGCACGGGCGCGCTGGACGCGCGGCACCAGCGACTGCCAGACCGAGGTCAGCACCGGGTTGTCGGCGATTTCCACCGTCCGGCGGTGGATCTCCTGGTTGATGCGCAGATAGGCCGAGCGCTGCTTCTTCGCGTGCCTGTCGATCATGGTGCTCAGTGAAGCGCCGATTTCCGTGATTTCCCGGTCGGTGACCTTGGCGCAGGCGAGCTCCCCGGCGAGCGCTTCGATCGAGGCGAAGACCGTGAAGAGGTCAACGAGATCCGGCAGGCGTAGCTCCGAAACAACCACGCTGCGATTCGGAAGAAGATCGACCAGCCCCTCCGCCGCCAGCGTCCGCAGCGCTTCGCGGACGGGCGTGCGAGACACCCCGAAGCTCTCGCACAACTCCACTTCCCGCAGGCGGCTCCCAGGCGGCAGCTCGCCGGAGACGATCTGCTCGCGGAGCCGGCGCACCGTGTCCGCGTGCCGGTATCCCTTGCGGAGGCCGTCCGCCTGCTCGACCTCGCTGCCTTGCTGCGTCACACGCCTTCTCGCCATTCCGATCGCCGGGAGCAGGTGAGCATACCGCAATCGCCCCTCTGCGCGATCGCCCCCTTGATTTCTACCCAACTTATGATCTTGTATGCAAGATTGCGGAGCGGAGGGAGCCATGGTGACGCCTGAACGATTGGCATCGCACTCCGCCGGCGCGAGCGCGCCCCAACCCCTCGCGGGTGTGCGCGTGTTGGACTTGAGCCAGGTGATGGCCGGTCCCTTCTGCTGCATGCTGCTTGGCGACATGGGGGCCGACGTCATCAAGGTCGAGCCGCCTCCTGCCGGCGATCAGACCCGGCGTGCGATGGGCTATCGGCTCAAGGGCGAGGACAGCCCGGGCTTCCTCGGCCTCAATCGCAACAAGCGAAGCCTGACGCTCAACCTGAAATCCGAAAGCGGCAAGATGGTCTTCCGTCGCTTGGCCAAGACCGCCGATGTCGTGGTCGAGAACTATCGGCCCGGTGTCACCGACCGCCTGGGAATAGGCTATCAAGCGCTCGCGGCTCTCAATCCGCGGATCATCTACGCCAGCATTTCGGGTTTCGGTCAGACGGGTCCGTGGGCACAGCGACCGGGCTTCGATCTCATCGCACAGGCCATGTCCGGCATCGTCAGCGCGACGGGGCTGCCCGGGGCGGAACCCGTCAAATCGGATGTTCCGATCGGCGATCTCGGTGCGGGCATGTTCGCCGTCTACGGAATTCTCAGCTGCCTGATCGGCCGTGCCAAGACGGGGCGCGGCCAGCACATCGACACGTCTCTGTTCGACGCCAGCCTGGCGCTCTCCGTCTGGGAGACGACTGAGTATTGGTCGACCGGCAAGTCCCCGAGGCCGCTTGGAACGGCAAATCGCATGAGCGCGCCCTATCAGGCATTTCGAGGATCGGACGGACACTTCGTGATCGGCGCCGCGAACCAAAAGCTATGGCTCAAGCTCTGCGAGATCCTCGACCGTCCGGACCTCGCCGCCGACCCGCGCTTCGATCAGAACTTCGATCGCGTCAATCATCGCGAGGCGCTGGCCGCGGAGCTTCAGGCGATGTTCGAGAAGAAGCCGGCGCAGACGTGGATCGATAAGCTCCTTGACGCCGGGATCCCCGCCGCTCCGATCAACGACTACGCACAGGCCTTGGATAACGACCACGTGCGGGCCCGCAACGGGGTGATCGATATTCCTCACCCGGTCGAGGGCAGTTTCCGCGCGCTGGGCTTCGCCGCCAAGCTGTCCGAGACCCCGGCGCGCGTGAACCGGCCGCCACCGCTGCTCGGCGAACACAACGACGAAATTCTCGCCGAGATCGGCCTCGCCGACCGCAGCGCGGAACTGCAGCGTTCGGGGGCATTCGCGGTATGAGCAAGGAGGGCTCCGTCGACGTCGAGCGGCGCGGCGACGTCGCCTATGTGACGCTGAACCGCCCTTCGGCGCTGAACGCGCTCACCATGGCGATGTATCGTCAACTGGGCTCGATCTGCACGCAGCTCGGTGACGACGCCCCCGTGCGCGTCATGGTCATACGCGGTGCGGGCGGCAAGGCCTTCTCCTCGGGGACCGACATCGGCGTGCTCGCACGCTTTTCGTCGGGTGAAGACGGCCTTGCCTACGAGCGCGACATGGATCGCTATCTGGGACTTCTTGCGTCCGTGCCCATTCCGACGCTGGCGGCGATCGAGGGGCTGGCGGTCGGCGGAGGTCTGAATATCGCGGTCGCGTGCGACATACGCATCGCGACCGACGATGCCCGCTTCGGCGCCCCTGTCGGGCGAACACTTGGCAGCTGCATGTCGATGCGGAATCTCGCGGCGCTGTGCGCGGCCTTTGGAGTGCCGCGCGTCAAGCGCATGTTGATGCTCGGCCAGACGCTCGGAGCCGAGGAAGTGCTGCAGGCCGGCTTTCTGGCGCGCACCGCCCCGCGGGCGGAGTTCGATGCGGTGCTGAGCGAGACGGTCGACGCGCTGCGCGCCAACGCGCCGATCACCCAGAGGGTGACCAAGGCGGAGATCGCCCGCCTCTCGCCCGTCAGCTTCCCCGACGGCGACGATCTCATCGCCGCCTGCTACGGCAGCGAAGACTTTCGCAATGCCGTCGAAGCGTTCTTCGCCAAGCGCAAGCCGGTCTGGCACGGACGATGACTAGGACCGTCGGTCTCTGCCTCGGCGATCGCCACGGCATCGGTCCGGAAATCGTCGCCACGCTTCTGAGCCGCACCGACGTGGTGGACGGGCGCGCGCCGGTCCTGGTTGTCGGCGACGTCACGGTGCTCGAAGCCGGCGCGAATGTGGCCGGGGTGTCGCTCGAGGTCGTCGAGACTCCGGAACCGGCTGTCCCGAGCGGTACGCGATGGGCGTTGCTCAATCGCCCGCACGACGCACCTGCAGCGACTGGCCAGGCGAGCGAAGCGGCGGGGCGCGAGGTGCTGGCGAGGCTCGCCGACCTTTCCGATCTCGCGATCGCCGGTTCGATTGCCGGCATCGTCTACGCACCACTCAACAAGAGTGCGCTGCGCATGGCCGGCCACGAGGCGGGCGATGAGCTTGCCTATCTGGTCGGTCGGATGAAACCGACATCGGTGTTCGGCGAGATCAACATCCTCGACGGTCTGTGGACGTCACGCGTGACGTCGCACGTCCCGATCCGCAACGTTGCCGACCTGTTGACGACGCCGGCGATCGTCGACGCGATCAGGCTCATTGCAGCGGCGCTGAAGGCGGCGGGCCGCAGCAATCCTCGTATTGCCGTGGCGGCCCTCAACCCCCATGCGGGCGAAGGTGGCGCCTTCGGTCGGGAGGAGATCGACGTCATCGAGCCGGCGGTGGCGCTCGCCGCTGCCGAGGGACTCCACGTCGTCGGACCGTTTCCCGCGGACACGGTCTTCCCTCGCGCCATGCGCGAAGGGTTCGACGGCATCGTCACCATGTTCCACGATCAGGGGCAGATCGCCTTGAAGATCCTGGGACTGGGACGCGGCGTGACAATGCTGGCGGGCTTGCCGGTGCCGATCGCGACGCCCGGTCACGGCACGGCCTACGACATCGCGGGCAAAGGCATCGCCAACGGAGAAGGCCTCTCAGCCGCGTTCCGGCTGGTGGCGGACATGGTGCGTAACAAGAAGGGGTGACGGGAGTGGGCGACATGGCATCCACGACGGTCTGGACGCGGCTCGACCTGGCGTTCGAATCGTCGCGCGACTACGACAATCCTTATGCCGACGTGGAGGTGTGGGTCGACCTGAAGGGACCGGCCTTCGACAAGCGAGTCTACGGTTTCTGGAACGGAGACAGGACGTTCGTGGTGCGGGTCCTGGCCACCAGGCCGGGCACATGGACCTGGACGGGCGGCAGCACCGATATCGACAACAAGGGGCTCGTCGGCAAGTCAGGCACTTTCGCGGCGCGCGATTGGAGCGAGCCGGAGCTAGCCGAGAATCCCAACCGGCGCGGCATGATCGGCGTGACGGCGGACGGTCGCGGTCTTCGATATGCGGACGGCACGCCGTTCTTCCTGCTCGGCGACACTTGGTGGTCGGTCCCGAGCTTCAGGTTCCCGCTTGCCGACGACGACACTCCCAAGCCGCCGGCTCCCGGCGGCACGCTGAACGACTATGCGCACTATCGCCGCAAGCAGGGATTCAACTGCATTGCCATGCTCGCCGCCCATCCCGCCTGGGCGAACGACAGCCGCCCGGCGCGGATCGTTGCCGAAGACGGCACCGTCGTGCGAGCCGCCTGGAAGCAGCCGGGCACGGACTCCGCCAAGGACATGCACAACGAGGGCGGGCGCCCCTTCCCCCTCCCCGGCCGGGTACCCGGCTGCGAGGACGTCTTTCCGGATGTGGAGCGGATCAACCCCGATTACTTCAGGGTGCTCGACGCCAAGATCGACTACCTGAATTCACTCGGTTTCGTTCCGTTCATTGAGGTCTCCCGCCGCGATTGCGGCCAGGCGTGGAAGAAGTACTACGACTGGCCGGATTCCTACGCGCGCTACATCCAGTACGTGTTCCGCCGTTACCAGGCCAACAACACCATCCTCAGCCCGATCCACTACGACTATCACGGCGATACGATCCCGGCGGAGGATTACAACGTCTCGATCGAGCAGATGCTGAAGCGCTACGGCCGCCCGCCGTTCGGGACGCTGCTGTCGGCCAATCCCAATCCGTCGACGCTCGTCAATTTCGGCGAAGACAGCTGGGTCGACCTGCATCAATCGGGAAACGTGCGCGAGCACGACTGCTACTGGTTCCTGACCGAGATGCACCGCACGGAGCGCAAGCCCGCGCTGAACGGGGAGCCTTACTACGCCGGGCTGCATCAGCTCGGGCAAGCCTATGCGCTGCGCACCGAGCCCAACAGCGAGGAGGACGAGACCTACGTGCGCTCGGGCCTCTATGGGAGCTTCCTGTCCGGTGGGCTCGCCGGTTTCATCTACGGGGCGGAGGGCATCTGGCAGGCCGACACTGAAGACGAGTCGCTGATCAAGATGTGGGATGCCATGCGGTGGCGCTCCGCCGACCAGGTGCGGCACCTGAGAGCCTTCGCCGAGGTGAAGGGAGATCTCTACCGCACGCTGATCCCGGACAACGAGCTCATAACGCCGAACAAGAACGGCGCGGCCTTCGGCTACTATGGCTGGGCTTTTGCGGCGCGCACACCGGCATCGGACCTCTTCCTGCTCTACTTCGAAGCGAAGACGGCGCAGCCGGCGCAGCTGCGCGGCGTGCGCCGAGGGCAGCGCTATCGCCCGGCGTTCTTCGATCCTCGAAATGGGACCTGGAGCGAGCCGGGCGAGGCCATCGAGGTGCCGCCGTCGTCTCTTCTACCGCTGCCCGACCGGCCCGACGATCGAGACTGGGGATTGCTCCTCGAGCGGGTCGACACGCCCGCCTAGGCGCGCATCTGGGCGTCCGTGGAACGCCTACCAGGGGCGCTCCTCGAGCGCGACGGTCGAGTCGAGCGGCATTCCGAGCTTTTCATAGAACGCGCGCCGCATGCGACGGTCCTTGTCCTGGACCAACCAAGCGCGCTTGGCGACCTCTCCGGCCTCGGCCTGAGGGACGACGACGATACCGTCGTCGTCCGCGATAACACCGTCGCCTGGCGCCACGCGGACGCCGCCGCAATTGATCGGCTGGTTGACGCTGGCGAGCTCCAGCCGCCCGGCCATGTGACGCATCGAGCGAATTGCGCAGAACACTGGGGACTTCTGCTGGATGCACTCGCCGGAATCGCGGCACGCTCCGTCGATGATAAATCCTACTGTGCCCGCAATCTTGGCGTTCAGAACGTTGTTCGACCCCAAGAGACCGCAGCGACTCTGCTTCGTGTCGATGACATGCACCTCGTCCGGCGCGCCCATGGTGTGGCCCGCCGGCCAGAGTGCGTCCGGATGGGTCGTGCCGTCCGCATTGCGCTTGTATTGCCGATCATCGAACTCGTCATAGGACATGCGGGCGACGGGGCGGTTGATCACCCGAAACTCGGCGGTCGATGCGATCCCGGCGAAAAAGATGCCGGGAAAGAGCGGTCGGATGCGGGGGTCCATTTCGTAGGTGTTCATGTACCCCAGCGAATCCAGCGCGTCGGTAACATCGGACGTGCGGACCTTGCGCAGGATAGCCAGAGTTTCGCTGCTGATCGGCATATGCCTCCCCCATTGTCTCTCGGGTGTTCAGTTCCAGATGGCTTCGCCCGTCTCAGGGTCGAAGAAATGAAAGCGCTCGCGGTCGAACACGACCGAGACGATGTCCCCGAGGCGAATGCGACTGCGGGCGGACAGGCGGGCGACGCACCGAGCTGACCCGCCTTCCACTTCCGTGGCGCTGATCCCTTCCAGGCTGTCCGAGCTGGAGACCTGAACGGCCCGCGCGTCGATGCTCAGGTGAGCGATCATGTCCGATCCGAGCGCCTCGAGGAGCTCCGCTTTCCCCACAATCGACGCCGCACCGCCGGTGTCCTCCGCCCTGCGAATGTCCTCCGGGCGTATGCCGGCAACGATCGGTTTGCCGACGTAGCGCGCGAGGCCCGGGCGATGCGCAAGAACGGCCTTGGGCAAGTCCAGCGTGCTGCCGCCGAGACGGATGGACGGCTCGCCGCCGCTCCCGCTCAGAAAGTCGACTTGGTAGAGGTTCATGGTCGGCGAGCCGATGAACGCCGCAACGAACAGGTTGGCCGGCACGTCGTAAATGCGGCTCGGCGTGTCGACCTGCTGAAGCACGCCGTCTTTGAGCAGCGCGACGCGGTCGCCCATCGTCATGGCCTCGACTTGGTCATGCGTTACGTAGACGGTCGTGACGCCGAGGCGGTGTTGAAGAGCCGCGATCTCGGCGCGCATCTGGACGCGCAGCTTCGCATCGAGATTCGACAACGGCTCGTCCATCAGAAAGACCGAAGGCTGCCGGACGATCGCCCGACCCATCGCGACGCGCTGGCGCTGGCCACCGGAAAGCTGGCCCGGCCGGCGTTTCAAATAGTCGTCGAGCTCGAGAATGCCGGCCGCCTCCCTCACCCGCCGATCGATCTCGTCCTTGGGAACGCGCGCCAGCTGCAGCGCAAAGGCTATGTTGTTGTAGACCGTCATGTGCGGGTAGAGAGCATAGTTCTGGAACACCATGGCGATGTCCCGGTCCTTGGGATGAACGTCGTTGACGAACTCATCGCCGATCCACACCGCGCCGTCGGTGATCTCCTCGAGCCCGGCGATCATTCTGAGCGCCGTCGACTTGCCGCAGCCCGACGGTCCGACGAGAACCAGGAACTCGCCGTCGGCGATTTCCAGATCCAGGTTCTGCACGGCGTTGATGGCGCCGCCGCCGTAGTTTTTCGTCAAGTTGTCGAGGGTGACGCTGGCCATCGTGTCCGTGCCTCCCCCTACTTGAACCCTTGGGTGGCGATGCCGCGTACGAGCAGGCGCTGCGAAGCCAGGAAGAAGCCGAGCACCGGACCGATCGACACCAGGACCATGGCGAAGAGGCCCCCGAACGACGACGTGCCGCCGCTCGGATCGAGGAACAGCCGCAGGGCGACGGGCACCGTCATCTGATCCGTGTTGGTCAAGTAGATGAGCTGCGAGAAGAAGTCGTTGTAGGTGTTGATGAAGGTAAAGACCGCTGTCGTCACCAGAGCCGGCATCGACAGCGGAAGGATGATCCGCCAGTAGCGCTGCCAGTAGCTCGCCCCGTCGATCATGGCCGCCTGTTCGAGCTCCGGCGGCAGCGATCGCATGAACTGCACCATCAGGAAGACGAAGAATGCATCGGTGGCGAGGAACTTGGGCAAGACCAGCGGCAGGAAGGTGTCCACCCAGCCGATCCGCAGGAAGAAGATGTACTGGGGGATGAGCTGCGCGTGGATCGGCAGCATGATCGAGCCCAGCATGAGGGCGAACCAGAACCACTTCAGCCGGAAGTTCAGCCGCGCGAAAGCGTAGGCGGCCATGGAGCAGGCGACCAGGTTTCCGACCACGGCGAGGCCCGCGATGATGAAGGAGTTGATGAAGAAGTCGCCGAAGGTCCGGTCGCCGAACAGGAACCAGCCGGTGATGTAATTCTGAAGCGTCCAGGTCTTCGGTATGAGGCCGAGGCCGCCGAAGATCTCGTCTTCCGGCCGAAGCGACGACAGCGCCATCCAAATGACCGGATAGAGCATTACGATCAGCAGCAGGATCAGCAGGAGGTGAAGCGAGAAGTGGCGAAGCGTGCGTTGCCGCGACCGGCGCTCGCGCGAGCGGCGCACCGCCTCGCGGTCGTATTTCCGTATGGCCATGTCGGAACGCCCGCCATCCAGGCTAACGATCGCCATAGAACACCCAAAAACGTGTCGTCCAGAAGATGAAGCCGGTCAGCGCGGCGATCGTGATCAGCAGGATCCACGCCATGGCCGACGCATACCCCATGTCGAGGTTCACGAAGGCGCGCTGGTAGAGATACAGCGTGTAGAGCAGCGTCGAGTCGATGGGGCCGCCGGTGCCGCGCGACACCACGAAGGCCTGTGTGAACGACTGGAACGATCCGATCGTCAGGAGCACCATGTTGAAGAAGATGACGGGCGTGAGCAGCGGCAGCGTGATCCGCCAGAACTGCTGCACCTTGTTCGCGCCGTCGATCGACGCGGCCTCGTAGTACGACTGCGGTATCTGCCTCAGCGCCGCGAGGAAGATCACCATCGACGCGCCGAACGTCCATACGTGCAGGGCGATCACCACATTGAGCGCCGAATGCGGGTTCGTCATCCAGCCGATGCCCTGTATCCCGAAGAGCGCGAGGAAAGCGTTGAAGATGCCGCGCTCGCCGAAGACCTCGCGCCACAGGATGCCGATGCCGACGCTGGCGCCGATGAGCGACGGTATGTAGAAGAGCGAGCGGTAGATGGCGAGCCCGGCGAGCCCGCGGTTCAGAGTGACCGCGATGGTCAGCGAGAAGGCCAGAATCAGTGGGACCGACACCCCGACATAGGTGATCGTCACAGCGACCGCGTTGTCGAACCGGCGATCGTGCGTGAACAGCCTTGCGTAGTTGTCGAAGCCGATCCAGTTCGGCGCGCTCAATATGTCGAAATCGGTGAAGGACAGGTAGAGCGACGCGATGATGGGAATGATCGTGATGCCGAACAGTCCGATGAACCAGGGCACCAGAAACATGTAGGCGGCCCGGTTCTCGGCCTTGCGGAACGGCGAACCGCCGCGCCCCGGCGGAATCGGCCTGCGCCTTATCGGCGGCACGCCCGGGGCTTGAGCGGTTTCGGCCACCGTATCGGTCCGGGTGGTCATGTCATCGAGAGCTGTTCGGGCATGCAGGGAAACGACGGTCGCGCGGGAGCGGGACGCTCTCGCGCGACCGTCCACCGCGCTAGTTCAAGACGTCTTCCACGTCGGCATGGAACTGCTTGGCGGCATCGTCCGGACTCAGCTCCCCGAAGGCGACCGCTTCGTAAGCGCGCGTCAGGGCATCCTGCATCGCCCCGGTGCCGCCGGACGGGTAGTTGATCGGCTTCGCCGAGTCGGCGATCCGCTGGTAGAGTGCGATGAACTCGCGCTGACCCCGGCTGGTCTTCGGGTTGTTCAGCTGCTCTTCCTGCAGCTTGTCGACCGTAACGGCGCCGTTGTCGGACTCGTAGATGGCGGCGGCCCGCGGGTCCTGCGTGAAGAAGTTGATCCACTTCACCGAAGCATCCAGCTTGTCCGGATCGGTGCACGGCGCGCCGATGGCGATGCCGTTCGCGCCGAGGTCCATACCGGTCGTCCCGTCCTCGCCGCGCGGATACGGGGTGATCGCCAGTTCCTGGCCCTTCACCGCGGTCAGCACTTTCTGATGGGAATCGAAACGGTTGGGCGGCCGGTTGGTCAGGAAAGTGCGGCCGTTGGCGATGTTCGATTCTTCGATCAGGCTGCCGGTGTCGGTAAGCATCTCCTCGGGCGAGTCGGTGAGGCCCTCCGTCCTGAGCTTCTCCCAGAATCGGAAATAGTCGGCCGTCACGCTTTCCGGGAACGCCAGGTGGGTTCCGTCGAACACCTTGTGGCCCTGCGACTGCACCCAGGTGACGAACGAGTCGTTCTCCGGACCCATGTTGTGCGTGGCGTTCACGCCTTCGGGCAGTCCCTTCTTCACCTCGCGCAGCCAGTCGGCGAAGCCGTTCCACGTCCAGTCTTCGGACGGAGCGGCGACGCCGGCGTCGTCGAGCATGGACTTGTTGTACATCAGGGCGAAATAGAACACGCCCGTCGGGATCATGTAGAGGTTGCCGTCGTCGCCGCGGCTCGAGTCGATCGTCGCCTTGGAAATGCCGCTGACGTCGAGCTTGCCGTCCGCAACCAGGTCGTCGAGAGGCCGAAGGATCTTGGGATCGGCGTAGGTCGACAGCCAGCGCGTCTGCATCTGGATGGTGCAGGGCTGATTGCCGGCTGCGGCCTGGATCTTCAGCTTGTCCCAGTGCGGCTGCCAGTCCGATTGCTCGCGAACGACCGAAACGCCAGGATTGTCGGCCTCGAACAATTTCAGGATATCGTCGGTCTTCTGATTGCGAAGCTGGCCGCCCCACCAGCTGAAGCGGATCTCGACCGCGTTCGCCGCAGACGACACGACCGTGGTCGTCGCGCCAATGGCCAGCACCAGCGCCAGGGGGCTGACCGCCTTGAGCAAGGTTCTCATCCGCATGTGCTTCCTCCCTTCAAATTGGACGTTTGACATTCGGGCGCGGGTGTCGACGCGTCCTCATCGCACCCGCACGTCACTGCTTCCTCGCCCCGATCCTCTTGATGATGTCCTGCGCCGACTTGGCGTAGGGGTGCGGCGGGACGTCGAAAACTGGCTCGACCGACGCGTCGCGCGGAATGCCGAGCTGATCGAACAGCATCCCGCGCGCGATCCGATCGTTCTCCGCTTCTTGGATCGCGTATTTGAGGACGTCGTCGACCACATCGATCGGAACGACGATGGCCCCGTCGCCGTCGGCCACGACCAGGTCGCCGGTGCGCACCAGCGCGCCGCCGATTTCGACGGGCATCCCGTCGCCGCCCCATTCGACCCGACACTGATACATGGGCTGGACGATCCAGCGGCTCCAAACCGGCAAGGCCTTCTGCGCCAGCACCTCGTCCGTGTCGCGTGCTCCGCCGTTCGTCAGGCAGCCCGTCATGCCCTTTGCGGCCCAAATCATGGAGTCCATGGAGCCGACCGCGGGCGTCTTTGACCCGCAATTGTCGACGACAAGGAAATCGCCTTCGACAACGGAGTCGGGAAAGGCGCCCATGTCGAAGACCTTGCGGTACCAGTACTCGTAGGCCCACTTCGTGTAACTCTCGCCCTTGAGGTCGGGCACCGGTTGCTGCGTCGGAATGTGCCGGCAGGTGCGTGCGAAACCGGCAGCCTTGGTGCGCCAAAGCGGGCGAATCTCCGGCGACACCGTTCCCTGATGATGCAGGCCGATCCAGTCCATGCCGTCGCGGATGTCGGTCACCCGCAGTTTGGCGACGGTGTCCAGGATCTCGCGGCGTCTTGCGCTGTCCACGTTGCCTCCTCCGCTAGGCCGACCGGCTCACACGCGGGTGGCCGATGTCAGCGGGCCACGCGAGACGGCGACGGAAGCGGCCGTCCCAACGAGGTTCGGATGCAGGAGAGGTGCGGACGATATCGGCACCGCGACGCGGAGCGGCGGCCGTGTTTGGCAAGTGAGCCTCGTCACTCATACGTCGGCTCCGTTTCCTCCCGTGGACACGCGGATAATCCACAGGTATTATCGTGGTAAGACCAATGGTATTTCGGGTTTGGAAACCTTGTCAAGGCGGAGCGCTGCTATAGGAGTTGCGGGCCGAGTGCGGTGTATGGGGCCGCCCGCGGCGCGCGCGACGAGCAGCTTTCGCGCCGCCGATCGGGCACGGGGGACGTCGTGACCGACGAGATTTCAGTCGCGCGCCAGCAGGATCGTAGCTCGGGCGGCTATGACCGGGTGATCGCCTTCATGCGCCAGCAGCTCAAGACGGGTCGGCTGAAGGCCGGCGACCGCCTGTTGCCGGAGCGCGAGCTGGCCACGGCGCTCGGCGTCAGTCGACCGGTTGTCCGTGAAGCCCTGCGAACGCTCGCCGCGATCGGCGCGGTCGAGATCCGTCCGGGACATGGCACCATCGTGACACGGCCGGACTTCTCCATCGTCGGAGACTTCTTCAGCCTCGCGCTCGCTCAGGAGCCCAATGTCATCGACGACGTGATGGAGGTTCGCATCGCCATTGAGCGGCACGCCGTTCGGCTCGCCTGCCGCCGTGCGTCGGAGAACGACATGGCGCGGCTGACCAGCGTCTATCAGGAGATCGTGGCGTCGCTCGACGACGACGTCGCCGGCTGGCGCGCCGACTTCGAGTTCCACCGCGCCTTGGTCGCCGCGGCACGGTCGCCGACCCTCTCCGGCGTCTACGACGCGATCTCCGACCTGCTGCGCACCTCGCTCAAGGAGCGACGCCAGCACATCCGCGAAATTGAAGGGATGAGCTCGTTCCTTGTCGACCATCACGGCAAGCTCCTCAACGCCCTTCTTGAGCGCCAAGAGGCAGCGGCCGACCGTCTGTTGGTGGAGCATTTCGAGATCGGTGCCGAGCTCCGCCGTCAGGCGAATCTCAACGTCGCCGGTCGGAGCGCCGGCGCTCAGCGGATCAAGACGGTCGACGCATTCGGTGCGGGCGAGCGATAGCAAGATAAAGGATGCTTGTTGACGACCGCTATGAGCGTGGTGGTCGACGCAATGACGTGCTCTCCGGCTAGCGCGCGGAGAAGCTTCGCACCTGTGCGGACGCCGCCTCCGACTGCATACATTGAATGGGATGGTCCGTCCCGTCTCCTCGCCTCATCCTGAAGAGGCAACGAGAAGGAGAACGATCATGATTCGGAACAAGCCTCGCGACGCCGCGGTATACGGCGTCGATATCGGCAAGAACGTTTTTCACGTGGTCGGCGCCGACGCCTCGGGTTTGCCGATTCAACGCGTCAAGTTTCGCCGGGAGACGCTGCTGCAATTCTTCGCGTCCGCTGCCCCCGCGATTGTCGGCATGGAGGCATGCCCAGGATCACAATGGCTGGCAAGGAAGATCCAATCCTTCGGCCACACGGCGCGGATTGTTCCTGCCCAGTTCGTAAAGCCCTATCTGAAGTCGAACAAGAACGACACGCTGGATGCCGAAGCTATCGCAGAAGCGGTGACAAGGCCGACCATGCGTTTCGTCGATATCAAAGCGGTCGAGCAGGTCGACGTGCAGGCGCTTCATCGAGCTCGCGACATGATGGTGATGCAACGGACACGGATGATCAGCCAGATGCGAGCCTTCTGCCTTGAATATGGTGTTGCAATCCGACAGGGCGCTGGCGTGTTCAAACTCGATCTGCCTCGCGTCGTCGCGGACGAGGCCAATGACCTTTCCGTGCCGATCCGTCGCTTGTTGACCGGTCTATTCGACGACCTCAGGCGATTGGAAGGCCGGATAGCTGAGATCACCCGCGAGATAGAGGCACTTGTGGATCGCGATGATGTCGCTCGCCGTCTAATGACGATCCCAGGGATAGGCCCCTTGACCGCAAGCGCACTGCGAGCAGCAGTCGGCCAAGGGCGTCAGTTCAAGAAGGCTCGCGATCTCTCCGCATGGCTGGGTCTTGTTCCCCGACAATATTCAACTGGTGGCAAGCCCACGCTGATGGGGATCAGCAAGCGCGGCAACGCTTATGTCCGCCGGCTTCTCATACATGGAGCAAGATCCTGCGTGATGCACCTTGACCGAAGCAAGAACCGGCTGGGACCTTGGCTGCACCGATTGGAAGAGCGCATGCACGCCAACAAGGTCGTGGTCGCGTTGGCCAACAAAATTGCCCGGATCGCCTGGGTAATCATCAATCGGCCGGGAGCAATCTACGAACGCGGTGATCCCGCCTTCGCCTGAGAACTCACAGCCGTAGACGGATTGCGAGGTTCGAGGAGTGATGACGAGACAGTCGATCGGCGTGCCGTAAGTCCTTCGCTGAAAGCGGGCTTCTTGCCCGAAGTAGTTTAGTGGAAACGGCGCGTGCGAATCTCATCATGGCCTGGCTGCAACCGCAGCCCACTTGCAAGAGGCCGGATACATTTACGCAAACTGTCGATCGTCAGAGCTCGAGAGATCCTTGCAATGACGGGGCGGACCATACATAATGAGGTACTGGGATGTATTGGAAGTGTGGAGCTCAGTCGCCCTCACGGCTCCCTTCTCGTCATGCGCCCGGATCGCCTCGATGATCGCCCAGTGCTCCTTCCCGGCGCGCCGGAGCGTGGTCGGTGAATTGGGGAATCGGTTGAAGAGCGCACGCAGGAGGTTCGTGTATTTCGAATATGTCGCCAATGCCTCTCCGTTGAAGTGGCGCTCGTAGCAGCGGGAGTGGAAAAGGCGGTTCAACTCGCGGCTTGCCGAAGCGTCATCCCGTTCCACCGCGCGATCGTACTCGCGCTGGATGGCGGCGAGCTCCTCCACATCCCTCGGCGTATGGTGCTGGACATACCAGCTCGTAAAATAGCTCTCGAGGAGCGACCGCAGCTCGAAGATATTGCGCAGCAGCGGCTCGTCGACCACACGCACCGTCGCGCTCCGGTTCGGGTGGAGCACGACAATGCCCTCGCCCTCGAGCTAGTGCAGCGCCTCGCGGATCGGGATGGCGCTGGTCTTGTAGCGCGCGGCGAGCTCCGCCGCCTTCAACCGTGCGCCAGGTGCATAGCGCCCGTCGATGATATCGACGCGGATGAGATCGCGAAGCCGGCCGCTTCCCTGGTCGCCCGAAACCTGCGTGGTGATCTTCGTCATGCAACCCTGCCCGCCGACGGTTGCTGATGCCACATTCGCCCACTCGAAACCAACGAATCCGCCGCCGATTTTCAGAAGATCGTATATTGAATTGGAGATTTATATGCACGATCCGATGCAACTTTGATATCGTTCTGTGATCACGGTGAAGGAACTCTGCGAGCGCTACCTCGCGGACGCGGAGAATGGCCTCGTCCTCGGCAAGAAGCGCTTGCCCAAGAAGGCTTCCACGCTTGCGACCGATCGCGGACGGATCGACCGGCACATCATCCCCCTCCTCGGTTCTCGTCTGGCCAATGACATAACGACGGCAGACGTAAACAGGTTCATGCGTGATGTAAGTACGGGAACGACACGTACCAGTGTGAAGACGCGCCCCCGCGGCAGGGCTATTGTCCGAGGTGGGCGTGGCACGGCATCCCGCACGACCGGGTTGCTCGGGGGCATCTTCACATACGCCGTTGGACTAGGGATTGTGGCTAACAACCCGGTTCGCGGCGTGCGGCGCCCCGCCGACCTCGTCCGGGACCGCCGCCTGAGTGACGAGGAATATCGGGTCCTCGGCCGTATCCTCGAGGCTGCCGTCCAGACTGATGAACATCATACCGCTATCGCGATGATACGCCTTCTCGCCCTCACCGGGTGTCGGCGTGGAGAGATTATCAACCTCCGCTGGGATGAGGTGGACGAGGCGCGCGGGTGTTTTAAACTGAGGGACTCAAAGGAGGGCCGATCGATCCGGCCGATCGGGCATGTGGTCTTTGAAATCCTAGCATCGATCCGACCGGAGACAGCGGAGGGTTACGTGTTTCCGAGTGCCGTCGAGGGAAAGCCTTTCATCGGACTCCCGAAGATATGGAGGGCCGTTGTAGGGCGCTCAGCACTCGCAGATGTTACCCCTCACGTCCTGCGCCACAGCTTCGCAAGCGCTGCCAACGATCTGGGCTTTACCGAAGCCACAATCGCTTCCATGCTCGGGCATTCGCGAGGAACGATGACGAGCAGGTATGTCCATCACATCGATGCTGTTCTGGTCAATGCGGCCGACGTAGTCTCCTCGCATATCTGGTCGATGCTGTCCCCTAGCATTAGCCTCGACGCCTTTCGCACGTTCCTGCCTATGCAAATGAGGTCCTTGCTCGCATTGCCT
>Ga0315553_10000523_pt1 | contig 33971 bp, 23 predicted proteins | sample SalMarSW160140MG_FD_203099 | JGI IMG/M metagenome (GOLD analysis project Ga0315553, IMG submission 203099) | Salt marsh sediment microbial communities from the Plum Island Ecosystem LTER, Massachusetts, United States - Salt Marsh Sediment SW1601-40 ... | reverse complement strand
ATTTTGATCTCAAGAGCTTTTCTTTCACTACCTTTTAATCGAGCTGTCAAAGCAATCCTCATATTATTCTTTGGGTGCGCGGCTTTATACCAAATGATATTCATACAAAGTTACTATGTAATCCCCTGCAAAGAGCAATTTCGCGAGGCTGTATATCATGTAGTTGAGAGTAAACATGATCTTCATGCACCGATGGTAATTGGCCAAGCACGTTTTCCAGATTACCTGGATTATTACTTTCAGCGACGAGATACTAACTTGCGCGTGAACATGGTTGTTAATCGAGAGACAGACATAAGCGCCGCAATCGGTGAAATCAAATCGAAAAACCCAACCGCTATATGGTATCTCGCTGCGCACTACAATCCTGATCAAGAATTATTGGAGTTCTTGAAAGCTAATTACATCATAACCGAGCACATTCCATTATCAGGAGCCGAGGTTTGGCTCTTTACAAAATAGGTTATTATCAGCATCGCTCCGTTTAACCTGATCTGATACTTAATGTGCATTAAACGCTCGCCGAGGTAGCTTAACTGGTAATGCACGTGACTGAAAATCAAGGTGTCACCAGTTCGATTCTGGTCCTCGGCACCTCGAGCCTCCCCCGCATAATTTGTGGGGTTTACTTACGAGGAATAGAACACGTTCTGCCGATTCAAGTTCTCATTCCAGCTTATTAGAGTCTCCTGAATAGTGCCACGATCCAAGGTTTACACCACTGCCAGCCAGAATCCTTCGGTGCCACTTGAGGCTTTCAAAAGTTCATTGATATTATATCTAAGGCATCTCCTGTAGCCTGTAAGTACACTCAAGAGGTGTAATATGTCCGAGAAGCAGATGAAAACTAGCTGTCAGTGTGCAAATGGAACTCTCAAAACTGAACTTCTTGGACTCCGTGCCAACCGGCTTCTTTTGAAACAGGTTTGACATCCAGGCTACGAATTCCTGCTCAGATTACCATCACCGTTGATTGACTATTTCCATGTATCATAGGATGTAACGATGAAATCCAATAAAGTCATCCATCCGCTCTTGTTCAGTCTCTATCCAATATTAGCTTTGATTGAAGTGAACCTAAATCAAATCAATTTTGATGAAGTCATCCGTTCGCTTCTCCTATCTTTTTTAACGGGGGGATGCATTTGGCTTCTCAGTCGAGTCATATTGAAGAATCCAAATCGGGCAGCAATCCTGGCGACCACGATGATCGCCATACTGTTTTCATCCGGACATATACACAATCTACTTGGCAATTATCATATATTCGATTTGAGGATTGGGAGAACCAGATATATCTTTCTAATGGGAGCCCTTATCCTTGGACTGGTCTTTTGGGGTAGCTTTCGCTACCGAAGTCACTTAGCGCAGATCAATTCTTCGCTCAACGTAATCGCTATCATACTTTTCGCCATCCCTCTCCTACAAATTGCCGTAGGAATGTCTTCTCAACAGCAAATTCCTGACAGTCGAGATAGGTCGAGTATTGGGCGGATAGATACAGATATTACGTCTATGCTCAGTGGGCACGAAGCGAAATCAGATCTACCGGATATCTATTACATCATTCCGGATATGTATACGAGTCAAGGGGTGATGTGGGAGCGGTTTAATTTCGATAATTCTGAATTTATCGAATGGCTTGAAGAGAGAGGTTTTTATGTTGCTGGTTGTAGCCACAGCAACTATCAAAGAACCGTTTGGTCGTTAGCTTCCAGCTTGAACATGTCTTATCTTGATGTGCTAGACGAACACCTCATGGCTACCAGTAAAGATCCTTACGCATTTATGCCCTATGTGAAGGATAATGTAGTACGACAAATCTTGGAGGACATAGGCTATTCGATCGTTGCTGTCGAGACGGGATTCGCCGTGACGGAATGGACTGATGCGGATTTCTACAGATCATTTTCCGGTACTGGAGCTCCACAATTACTCGCAGGATTGAACTCGTTTGAGACATTATTCTTGAGGACAACAGTAGGTTTCCCATTGCTTGATTCCGCAAATCACCTACCAAAAAATTGGAGAATAAGCTTTATCGACAACGCCTATATTAACCATCGCGGTCGAATTGTATTTGCTTTGGATGAGTTAGAGCGTATTAGCGCGATTGTGAAGGGTCCTAAATTTGTTTTTATTCACATCCTGGCTCCTCATCCTCCCTTCGTTTTTGGTCCGAACGGTGAATACGTAGAGCGAATTACACCTTTTACATTGGACAATGATGAGGAGTATTATGCCTGGGACAAGTTTTCAGACGGATACGTGGATCAGTTGAAGTACGTCAACCAGCGCTTCAAAGAAGTTATCTTGGAAATCTTAGCTTCATCGAAATCTGAGCCAATAATAATTTTGCAGGGGGACCATGGAGTTCCGAGACTTACAGAAAACTTGGAAAATGCTGCAATTCTAAATGCGCTTAAGATCCCGAATGCTGAGGAGTATTTCTATCCTACGGTTTCCCCAGTTAACACATTCCGAATCGTATTTTCTACGATTTTCCAAATTAATTTACCATTGCTGCAGGACTCCAGCATGTTTTCAAAGTCAAGGAATGATCCATACAATTTCCAAGCGTTCCCCTTTTGGATGACTACTTGCGAGATGAACTGAGAAATAGCTCTTCCGAACACACACACTAAGAATGCATTTTTGGTGGTCAGTAATCCAAACACAATCAGATGAATTCAGGTACCCCCAATTTTTACTGAATATTCCGCTCACACTATTTTGAGGAGAAGAAGCAAACAAGAATTGATTGCCAGGAGACTTTTGAGGATCTCGGACAAGAATTAACTTCCACGAGAAATTCGGTGGCCGGGAAATCGACCAAAGTATGCTCGAAGTACTGACTCTGAAGCTAGGCTCACAGATATTAAGTGTTAGCTGTGGGTTGGGAAAGCAGCGCATCGCAATTTATGATCATCTGGAAACCAAGTGTGAAGTTATTGGCGGTGACGGCTTGGAAGAACTACTGAAACATACGCGCGGAATTAAGTCCAAAGCTCCAAAAGCGCGGAGAGAAAATATGGAGACCGCTAATAAAAGCAGCCTCCACATGTACCCCCCTCACCCCTGATTATAGATGCTCTGCCACCTGATATGACACTTCGTAAGTTATCTGTAAGCCGTCTTAACGTGCTCTCATAGGATTGGTCAATCGGGTATAAATGATGCCTGGCTGCCACTGGACTCCGCGCCTGTCCCACAGAGCCGACCGAGAGAAAATCGGCGTTTTCGCCATCCCCAACCTGGCTAGCTCACTCCTGTTTCCCAAGTCCTGCGCGCAACTGCTCCCTTAGAACGTCTATTGGTTGAAGCTGGCCATCCTTCGCTTCAAAGTACCAATGATCCCAGCCATTACATGGGCTACCCTCACAGAGCTGCCGTGCAGCTTGATGGATTGAACCTTCAAACCCGTCGATTAGAAGATTCCCATCTGGCTTCACCTTCGCCACACACTCACGATCCTTGCGGAAGAAAAGCTGCTGCCCGGCCCGGATCAACCCGAGCTCCAGCAAGCGAGAGAAGGCAACTCGCGGCGCTTTCCGCTTCCGGTCGCCCACATCGAACACGCCCTCCTCGTAAGCCTCTACGTGGATAGCTTCGATCCGCTTGGATGCAATTTCTACATAACCATCATCGCGCTCAATGCCAATCCAATTTCGATGCAGACGTTTCGCCACGGCTCCAGTTGTTCCGGTTCCAAAGAATGGGTCGAGGACGAGATCACCAGGGTTCGATGAAGCCAGAACAATCCGGTATAGAAGCCCTTCTGGTTTCTGCGTTGGATGTGCCTTGCGTCCTTCTATCTTAATTCGCTCCTCGCCCGTGCAAATGGGGAGCGTCCAATCGCTGCGCATCTGTTTACCATCGTTCAGCGCTTTCATAGCATGATGGTTAAAGGAGTATTTGGAATCCTTTGATCGCGCAGCCCAAATCAAGGTTTCATGTGCATTCGTAAAGCGCACACCCCGGAAGTTCGGCATCGGGTTCGTCTTGATCCAGACGACATCATTCAGAATCCAGAAACCGAGATCTTGCATTATGGTGCCCAGTCGGAAGACGTTGTGGTAGGAGCCAATTACCCAGATCGAACCATCTGGTTTAAGCGCACGTCTGCAGGCAGAAAGCCAAGCTTGCGTGAACTGATCATAGGCCGCGAAGCTTGGAAATTTGTCCCAATCATCGTCGACTGCATCTACCCGGGTCATATTAGGGCGCCAGAGCTCAGCGGAGAGTTGTAGATTGTAAGGTGGGTCAGCAAAGATCAAGTCGACGCTGCGCTCAGGCAGCCCTTGGAGCATCTCAACACAATCACCCTGCAGGATTTGATTAATTGGAAGACCCTTTTGGTCATTTGCCATCAATATCTGCTCCTGGTGAGCGAGTGTATGATTTTTCCTGCCATCCCCGCTTGAGTACCAATCGGTTGAAAAATGGTCGTGAATGAAAAGCGGAACATCGAAACCTGTGTCCGCCAACATCGGGACAGTCTACTACGCGATCGCGTTTACTGGCAATTGTTCGAATAGAGGCGCCTGACTTCTGCGCAGGCAAACGACGAATCTTGACATTCAATACCCTTCACGGTATCCTTCGTCCGCAACCTGCGGGTGTAGTTCAGTGGTAGAACGTCTGCTTGCCAAGCAGAAGGTCGTGGGTTCGAATCCCATCGCCCGCTCTCAGAATCTCAGACGTTAACCATGGCGACGTAGCCAAGTGGTAAGGCAGGGGTCTGCAAAACCCTTATGCGCGGGTTCGAATCCCGCCGTCGCCTCAGCATAAGGGTCCTGAGAAAAGAGCGCATAAGGGTCTCCGGAAAGGAGGATACCCCTTATCCGCTTTTTTTGATTCCGGCAAAGGGTCCTGAAACACTCTCGCGGCTAAGGGTCTTGTCTCACAGGAAAAAACACAAATAACCACCAGGCAACACCAAACAACGGCGGGCAATTGAGGCTGGACATGGAGTATATACAATGGCTTGAAGAGGACGTGGGAGTGAAAAAACGTCTTTTCATACGCTAAGATTAAACGTTTCGGAGCTTTAGTACCTAATGGAAATCGTCAAATTACACCATGCCGCGCCATCCTGGCGCGGTGTGAGTTCCCTGGCCTAGCCCGCCAGGGCAGGCGAATCCTGAATCAGGGGATTGGACCGTCAGATCAGGCATTTTAGAGTGACCTTAGAATTTGCGGTTATAAAGAACCTGACAAGAAATAAACAAAATTCTTACAAACATTTACCTCAATGTTGCATTTTGCCAAATCGACAATCAGGTTACACTGGTAATTGAATCTACGTTCCTCGAAAGGTAGCCTGGGCGCAGGAGATAGAGATGGAACCGAAAGATTTGTTTACATCTTGGGTCGAAACCGATCTCAATGTCATTGAAAATAATATCCGTCTTATCATGCACATCACTCAGAGCGATGTAATGGCGGTAGTAAAGGCAAACGGGTATGGCCACGGTGCTATACCCGTTGCAGAAAGCGCTCTTCGCGGTGGTGCAACTTGGTGCGCTGTGTCTCAAGTTGAGGAAGCAATTATATTACGCCAATCTGGGTTGAACTGTCCGCTTCTTGTATTGGGCTTTACACCGAGCAACAGGCTGTCGGAGGCCATCAAACAAGACATCTCGTTGACATTCTGGAGCAAGAAACAAATCCAGGAAATAATGAAATCCGCCCAAGCAATGGGGCAGAAAGCAAAAGTACACCTCAGAGTCGATACCGGAATGGGTCTTCTTGGGGCTCAAGCCGAAGCGGTGGAGGATATTGTGCGCCTCGCATATGGGTTGGATGGCGTACAAATAACTGGGATGTTCACCAATTTTGCTCGGGCCGATGAGCCGGGAATAGACACGACCATTGCCCAGCTTAATACCTTTCTGAACATCCTATCACGTTTGGAATCTGCTGGATTGCGTCCTCCCATCGTTCATGCAGCGAATTCAGCCGCAACCTTGGTGAATCCCGAAACCCATCTCGATTTAGTTCGGATCGGATCCGCAATGTATGGTTTCCATTCTTCGCCAGAATGTCTTTTACCTGAGGGCTTTTTCCCTGCTCTCACGTGGAAGACGCAGTTGAGTCAGATTAAGACGCTGCCTCCGGGACGCGGTTTGAGCTATGGCCATGTATATATCACTCAGCGGAACGAGCACATTGGGACACTACCCGTTGGATACGCCGACGGTCTAAGGAGCTTTGATGGGAATAAAGTACTTATCCGAGGTCGAGAAGTGCCTGTCGTGGGTCGGGTTTGTATGGATCAAAGCCTAGTTCAGCTCGATAATGTACCTGATGCTGAGGTCGGTGATGAAGTCGTGTTAATAGGTCGACAGGGGGAAATGCAGATCTCCGCAGAGCAGGTTGCAAAGCGATGGGGTGTCATCAATTACGAGGTGACGTGTGGCATTAGCGCCCGTGTTCCAAGACTCTATGGTGAAGGGCAATCCCCTTCACTGAGAACGAACTGTTCGTAAAAGAATAAGTCTGGAATGGATTAGATGCTTATATCACACCAGGATTCTTTGCCCATTCCAGCCTGATTCCTGCTTATGCAGGTTACACATGCGGTGAAGATCCACATGCCTATCTCAACCTCTTAAGTATTCTTACTTCACCGCATGTATTCTAGGCAGGTATTCTAGCAAATCAACCAAACTCCCACTGAGCACAATCAAACCATTTTCCAGGACAAATGATCTCATAAAAAATTGATGCGCCATTCTCGCGTTCTACTCGACGAGCAAGTGATCGTTGGGACCTGTTTATGAACTTGTTATCGCTTCGAATACTATTAACTCCAACAGTGGTGCAAGGACCACTGAAAGCTTGTCGGTAAGCATCATTTCCTACCCACTTATAAGCGTGCACTCGACAACGAGTACCTGTTGTTCACCGTCATTCAACGTTCCAGCTTTTCGGCCGAGTTGCTCTTCAGAATACGGGGAGTCGGAGAACTCGCAATCGAGATCGTTTTCAATCCATCGTCTGGCCCTGAAATCCTGAAGTTACCGCGCGTAACTCGTTACTATCTCCAAAACCTTCAGATGAGCCATACACGGAAGTATGTCCACCTATGGGAGCAACTCGAGATAATTGTTTAGCGAGAACCGGATTAGGTTAATAGCCACATAACGACGGTATTCAAGGAGGTACATGGCAATGAACTCAAGCGAAAAGTTGTGCAGGTGCTACAGATAGAATAAGAGGTATCCCCTACTCATGACACGAAACCGTTAATAACTAGTTCCATCCAGCAGCAAATTACGGCGGCTTTCAATCTGGCCAACCAATCGACTGGACTCGTACCTAAACCTTCTAGCTTGCTAAGAGAAACCTGATCCCTATTTCAACACAATCCCTGGCAATCGGTGTAGTCCATCTCAGTCAAGACCATGTTTTTCGAGGAAATCCTTTAGAACGTCCAGTAGATTGGGTCGTCCGATCTCCTGAAGATCGTAATAAACCCTTGTGTGAGGTTTCTTGATATTTATAATGCGACCCAAATCAATGGGAGTGCCGATGACAACAGAATCGCAATCAGTATTGTTGATCGTTTTTTCGAGATCTCTTAATTGTTGATTGCCATATCCCATAGCAGGCAACAAAGTTCCAATTTCTGGATAGCTCTCAAACGTCTCAGAGATCTTCCCTACGGTATAGGGGCGTGGATCAATCAGCTCGGTTGCTCCAAACTTCTGTGCTGCTACAACCCCAGCCCCGATCGTCATCTCGCCATGCGTGAGGGTCGGTCCGTCCTCGACCGCAAGAACCCTCTTCCCCTTCACCACTGAAGGATCATCTATAGACAAAGCAGATGCCGCCTCCACAACAACCGCATTTGGATTTACAGCAGCGATGTTCTTTCGAACAGCTTGAATGCCGGATAGATCTGCACTATCAATTTTGTTAATGACCACCACATCGGCCATCCTCAGTGTAATCTCGCCTGGATAATAACGTAGTTCATGGCCGGGGCGATGTGGATCGGCAACAGTTACTAGGAGATCTGGTACATAGAATGGGAAATCATTGTTTCCTCCATCCCACAGGACAACGTCGCAACCTTTTGGGTCATTTTCGGCTTCATTTAAAATAGCACCGTAATCGACCCCGGCGTAGATGACGTTGCCACGAACGATATGAGGTTCGTACTCCTCCATCTCCTCAATAGTGCATTTATATTTTTCTAGATCGGACAGTTCAGCATAGCGCTGTACCTTTTGGGCAACAAGATCTCCATAAGGCATGGGATGTCGAATCACTACCACCCTCAAACCCTTCTCCATTAATATTTCTACAATCTTTCGAGAGGTTTGGCTCTTTCCGCAGCCCGTGCGAACTGCCCCAACAGCGATCACGGGTTTGGAGCTGTGTATCATCGTATCTTTAGGGCCCAACAAAACAAAGCTGGCACCCGCCGCCTCGACAATCGCTCCCACTCCCATTACGTGCTGGTAAGAGACATCGCTATATGAGAATATGCATTCAGAGGCCTGATAATCTTCGATAAGCTTTGGTAGATCTTCTTCAGAAAATATCGGGATGCCTTCCGGATACAGGGGGCCCGCAAGCTCGGTTGGGTATTTTCGACCCTCAATGTCCGGGATCTGGGCAGCAGTGAAGGCTACCACCTCATAAGCCTCGTTTTTTCGGTAATAGGTGTTGAAGTTGTGGAAATCTCTGCCTGCCGCGCCGATGATAATTACGTTTCTCCTCGACACATCTACCTCCGATTTTTTTCATCGCTTCATATTTTGATGTCTATGCTCATGGTCCGTAATACAGATCCCTGGCCTAATTCGCCTAGGATTCTGATCCTTCCAAATGATAATCTCCTAATTCGCCCGAATGAATATGTTTAGATGTACCGGTCTAGAAACCCTCGATTTACTTCTGGATTAACCTTCACCGATCCCTTAAGGGTAGCCGTCAGCAGTCCTTCTTTGTGGGCTGCCAACAAATGACGCCACATCATAGAAAGAAACCGGAAACGAATTTCGACGCTATACCTATACGGCAGCTCCAATACTGGTGTCTCGCTTACCTCAAAGCACACCGTATTTATTCAAGTCCAGCACAACAACATTCATATTCGGCAATATGGTATAGAAGCTATACCGAGAGAGGATAGACCGACCGTCGATTCATTGTTAAGGCCATCCCCTCACACTCCAGTATCACCTCGATTGCGCTGGTTGTCTTCATTACCTTCTCAAAACCTGGCTGCACGTCTCCATCGTTCCGGGCTAAAATGGACAATGGCAATAGCGGTGTCTTTCATCATCTACTCAAAAAGTCATAACTCGAACTGCTCAGGATTTTTCCGGATCATAGGGCTCTCCCAGGGTCTTCGGCACTGCTACTCTCCCCACGAATCCGGCAAGAACGATGATCGTCACTAAGTATGGCGCCATTACAAAGAACTGATAGGGAATGGCTGCCCCAAAGGTTTGCATCCGCAGTTGTAGTGCGTCCGCTGCTCCAAAAAGCATGCAAGAAGCAGCGACGGCTATTGGATTCCAGTTGCCGACAACATTTGCAGCGAGGACAACGAACGCCCGTCCCCCTGACATGTTGGGCGCAAAATACCCAAGGTCTGTCAGTGAGAGAGCACTCCCACCCAAGCCGGCGAATGCACCGCTGAGAAGCACACCCACGAATTTTAACCGGAACACCGACAAACCAGCGTGATTGACAGCACGAGGATTATCTCCCACGGCTTGGACATTAAGCCCCCAACCCGTTCGGTATATAACCCAGCCAGACACCAGCGGCAAGATTAGCGCGACCCAGACAATTACGGCTTGGTCGAAGATCACTGGCCCGAAGAAGGGCACATCACGCAATCCGGCCGGGCTCAGTACAGGATATATGGCAACCCGCGCCCTTTCTGTTGGAAACAGCGCAGCAAATCCCATGTTTGTCACTCCGAGAGCAAAAAAATTGAGCGCTATGCCGGCGACAAGATGGCTAGTATTACGATTCACAGTGAGATAAGCCATAATGAGCCCCAAGAGCCCGCCAGCCGCCACAGCGCAGATGGTGCCTATGGCAACGCTCCCCGTAAAGAAGGTCCCGGCTACCGCCGCAAGCGCGCCCATCAGCATGCTGCCTTCTATGCTGATATTGACGATACCAACTCGCTCATTTATAACTGAACCTATGCTGGTCAGCATTAATGGGGCTGACAAGCGGATGCTCGCCTGGAGCCAGTTAGCGATTGAGCTCATATCCATTGCTAACCCCCTTTTCCATGTGTTTTCTCATGTGGCAGCTGGGCGAAGCCCCTTCGTTCGCCGAACCCTATAGCAATCACAAACAGCACCGAAAGTGCCATAATAACCTGCGACATAGAGGCTCCAACACCACTCGCGATCTCCATTCTGCTTGCACCTGCTTTTAGGCTTCCGAAGAAAATACCCCCGATGATTATTCCCAGCGGATCGCCTCTTACCATAATAGCCAGAGCAAGCCCCTCGAATCCAACAAAACCTTCGAAGTAATCAAACAGCTTAAGTTTCAGCCCCAGGATCTCGCCAGCGCCGGCCAGTCCGGCTAATCCACCACAGATTAGCAGAATGAGAAGAATCCACCGTACAACGTTAACCCCAGCATAGCGTGCTGCCGCAGGATTCTCTCCGATCATCCTGGTTCGAAAGCCAAAGGGAGTGTAGCGCAGCACAAAGTACAAGACCACGCCAAGGGTAACCGCCAAGATAAAACCGGCATGCAGGCTTGTTCCCTTCACTAAAATTGGCAGACGTGCACTGGGTAAAATTTGTGGGGACATGGGGTAAAAAGCACCTGCAGCTAGTGGGGTGTCATGCAAAAGGTAACTGACAAAATGGCCGGCCACATAGTCCAGCATGAGGGTTGTACACACTAGATTCACACCCCGATAAGCACAGAGGTAGGCAGGTACAAATATCCAAAGAACACCCCCGACGAATCCCGCCATAACGGCGAGGAGCATGTGAAGCCAGGCAGGCACAGGAAGAGGCATGATTCCCACGATAGTTGCAGCTGTTGCACCTAAATATATTTGTCCCGTTCCCCCGATGTTCCACAAGCCAGCCTTGTATCCGAGACCAACGGCGAACCCCGAGAGAAGAAGAGGTGCGGCTCGTACACCTGTATTTGCCAAGGCAGCAACGTTGCCGAATGCTCCCTGTAACATAGCAACATATGCAACGATTGGATTCGCCCCTCTAGCCCAGATCACCCCGGCTGAAACCAGCAGTGCTAAGGCAATTCCGATGACTGGCCTGGCAAATGAAAGTACGAACCGTTCCCGTCCGGGCAATACAATTCCTTTGCGTTCTTTAATGATTCCTTCGTTCTCTTTCATACGGCAATTCCCGCCACCATTCCTGCAACCTCGCTATGCCCCATCATTAGCTCCCCTATCAAATCAACGTCTGCACTTTCGCCATCCAATTCTCCCATAATCTGACCCTCGAACATGACGATGATGCGGTCACTTAGAGCCATCACCTCGGACAGTTCAGCCGAGATGAAAATCACCGCTGCTCCACGATTTCGCTCTCTCAGTAGTGCCATGTGTACACCTTCTATTGCACCGACGTCGAGGCCCCTGGTGGCTTGAGAGGCAACCACTAGTTTAGGGTTTCCGCTCAACTCGCGAGCTACCACTACTTTCTGCTGATTTCCACCGGATAGGAATCGTACTGGCGCCATGGAATTTGACGTCATGATGTCATACTCCTTGATGAGAGCATTAGCCTCCTGCCGTATCGCGTCCCCTTGCATAATGCCGTGCTGTATGAAAGGAGATTCTGTGAATGTTTTCAAGATCATGTTCTCTGCTACGCCAAATCCGAGAACTAGCCCCGTCTTGACGCGGTCCTCCGGAATGAAGCCTAACAGTGAAGGATCACGTATAACTCCCCTAACAGTCTTACTACATATTTGGATGGTACCCTTGGTAGGTTTACGTAGACCCGCGATGCACTCAGCCAGCTCCTTCTGCCCGTTTCCATCCACTCCTGCCACCCCGACGATTTCTCCGCCGTACACATTCATGCTCAAGTCCCTTAGCGCCCGGATGCCGCGGTCGTCTCGGCAACTGAGGCCATCGACCGCGAGCACGACTTGCTTGGACGTAGAGGGCAGTCGTGGTCGCCTATCCAAGAAGACTTCTCGCCCTACCATCATCCGCGCAAGCTTGGTAGATGTTGCTCCTTGGGGATCCACAGTCCCAACAACGCGACCATCGCGTAGAACAGTAACTCGATTGGCAATTTTTTTCATTTCTCCGAGTTTATGACTGATAAAAATGATTGAACGACCCCTATCAGCTAAACTCCTTATAGTCTCAAAGAGCCGCTCCACCTGAGAAGATACAAGGACGGATGACGGCTCGTCGAATACTAGTATTTGGACATCCCTGAAAAGCAGTTTGAGTATCTCCAGCCACTGCCGGTCTCCCATCGGAAGCTGCCAGATAGGGGTTGAGGGATCGAGGCCAAGACCGTATTCATTGGCCAGATCCTTAAAGCGGGCACGGGCTGAACCGAGATCGAGCAATGGTGGGCGCTTCAAGGGTAGCCCCAGCACGATGTTCTGAAGCACAGTCAGGTTCTCCACCAACATGAAATGCTGGTGGACCATACCAATTCCAAGGTTATTGGCTTGCCGTGGTGAAGCAATCTCAACTTTGTCACCGTTGATAAGAATCTCTCCGCTATCCGGCTGATGAAGGCCATAGAGTATGTTCATCAAGGTGGTCTTGCCTGCACCATTCTCACCCAGTAGGCCGTGAACTTCCCCTTTCTTCACGTCGAAGTCAATATCATCATTTGCCAAGATCCCTGGGAAAGTTTTGGTTATCCCCACCATCCGCAACACGATGTCGGCGCGATCCATCTCCTATACCTCACAAATAAGCCCCGCTCCACCCCGGCGGGTTCCGGGGTGGAGCAAGGGATATGTTGCTACGGTTCCACGTCTATCTCCCCGGACCTCATCTTCTCTAGTGCATCAAGAACCTTCTGTTGCACATCCGGAGGGGTAAAACCTGTTAGGTGGACATCAATCCCACCCGGGGTGTTTACAGTCACGGGAATCGTCTCGCCGGCTATCCCATTTCCACAGGCTAGCGAATAGACCATCGCACCAGGCGATCCCAACGTACTACCTAGGATAGAGTTTGGCCCAAGCGAACTCGAATCCCGGTAGAGGCCAATCGCCCATATGCCCTCATCCTCCGCTGCGGAGATTAGGCCTGCATCAGCGGTATCCAACATGTGCCACAGCACGTCTGCGCCATTGTCAATCAACGCCAGGCCTGCTTCGCGCGCCTTGGCCACATCCGACCAGCTCCCTGTGGCTATGTAATCGACCTCAATATCCTTGCCGCAGGTTTCTATTCCACGTGTATAGCCTTCTACGCCTTCGTCACAACATGGAAGAAGCTCTCCCACTACGTACGCCACGTGGTTTGATTCGGTCATGTTGCAAGCCAAGATACCCGCCAGATAGCCCATCTGACGGAAGCTGAGCCTAGAAGCAACCATGTTGGAAGTCAACGCCTGCCCATCCGTAACGCCAAACTGAATATCCGGATACTCCTTAGCTACTGTCGCAAGCGCGTCCTCGTATTCGCCTCCGTGGCCGATGATTATGTGATATCCTTCTGCGACGTAGTTTCGGATGACCTCAACCTGCTCATCTTGGGCAACTTCTTCGCTATAGCCGATGGCAACGTCGCACTCTTCCTCAGCTTGCTTAAGACCTTCGAAACCGAACTGGTTCCACGACTGATCACTAACGACCCCCGGGACCATTAGAGCAACTTTCGTTTTTTCCTCCTCAATTTTCTGCTCTTCAAAAGGCGCTTCTGTTGCCTTTGGAGCGCACGCTGAAAGTGCCAGTGCGAGCAACATTAGAATGGTAAATAGAATGCTAATGTGCCTATTCATTTTTTTTTCTCCTCCAATTGCTTGTATTGACTTATGATCCTAGCCGATCCGTACACTCAAATGACGATGTGCTCTCCAGCAATAGCCACTCCTTTCGCTCAGGGTTATGCTATACGATATGGGTTATGGCCCCAATTCTCTATGAGCAATTTCCACGAAATTGTGGTCCTGCACAATCTTTAAACGTGCCGGTATTTTCAAACCGGTTCTATATATGACCGGATAAACAGTGGGTCTATCCGGCTTCGCTTCTTGTCACGAGAGTCGATTTCCCAAAGCCCGTCTTCTTTCTTCTGACTTCTCCTAGTTTCCTCCAATCGAGATTAAAGGGATTTCCTTACCCGCGATGCTTGTGAATTAGAATCCTTCCACCTGCTTGGGTAAGTAATCCTCAAGGGTTCCTTCCCGGTAAACATCTGCCGTACAGCAGTGAAGTCCACCCCCAAATGGTGACACTTCATAGAACGGGACTGGAACGACTTCAAAACCATGCGCATCGAGCAACTCCATGACAGGGGTCTCACTGGCTTCAACGCAGACGGTCTTCGGATCGAGTACAAGACAGTTCATGTTCAACCACCAACTACAGAAGTCATATGGCCCTTTCTTCTTAAGAAGCGTTTTTGGGGGTTCCACGAGTTCCCAATCATTCTTCTTAAACAGCTCGAATTCCCTCTCGTCGAGAGGGGGTCGTGTCGGATTGACCAACGCAAAGCCAGGTCGTAGAGGAACTACGGTTGTGTCCAAATGCCACGGCAGGAGTTCCCTGCGGCCTACCTTATGGATTCGATGATTAGGAAAGTGGCGGCGCAACCAGTCAATACCAGAATCATTAGTAACCATTGACTTCTGGACAATAAGATCCTTTCCGAAGCGGACAACATCAGCAGCATCAAACAATGGCTCCTTTTCAGTGATTACCCAATCACCCTTTTCCGCGCGCTCAAACTGCTCTTCTTCACTCATTGAGTCCCATTGCTTCCACCAGTCTTTCTTGTAAGAGTGTTCCGTTAGGCGTGGTTTGGGCGCCGCTTCGAAACGAAAATTTGGATCTTCCTTGAAGTACTGCTCGAACAATGGTCGGTAGCAGATAAACTCAAACCAGCGGCTGTGGTAGGACATAGTGGCTTCCAGAATTTCAGTGCCAACCGTAAGCAGAATATCCCGAACGGGACAACAGCCAAACATCGTCTCTTGTACCCAGTCAGGAGTCTGTACTACCTGACTAAAGTCAATCGGAGTGGGTCGGTCCACTCGAATGCCGCGGCTTTCAAGGATATTAGCGAAATTATCCAACTGTTCATTGGCCTTCTCCTGCATTTCCTCGGGGTAAGGACCGTATTTGCCCAAGGGGAAACCGTCCTCCGGCCAATCTCGTTGAACAGCAATCTCAGGGGCCTGAATCATGGTCCCATCTGCCCGACCGATAATCACATGTTTCAGTGGGTCCCATTCATTCCAGGAATTGACGACTGTCTTCTGTTTTTCGCCCAACATGTTATTCTCTCCGAGGTTCTATAGATAAGCATGGTCTTCAACATAGTGATTTGATCAGCAGCTTTGATATGATATGAACCGTGCACAATCTAATCGTATTCCCTCTTGCCTGGGCTAAAGCGTATGACATTCAATCTGTTTCCCCCTTTCGCTTATCAAGCAAACATTGATCCCATCCCTCTTCAATGTGTTCTTTTCTCTCATTTTTCTCCTTTGCACATCTCTGAATCTGAACATAAGCTTTCAGACGACACACCAGTCATAACCCCATCTGCTGTTGCTTCTCTTCGATGATGTGGCTGGTGATCTCAAAAACCTCCATTAGATCCTCTTTTGTACCCTTGATATGACTCGCGGATAGCTGCTCTGCGAGATTGATGTTCCTTTCAGCGATCGCATCGAGCAAACCCCGATGCTCCTTAATCTCCCGTTGAAGCCGGGGGTTCAAGGATTTTGGATGACGGTAAAGGCCTTCATATAACATCCAATCCGGAAACCTGTTCCATACGATCCCACACAACCGCTCAAGCATTTCACTTCCACAGGCCTTGCAGATCATGCCGTGGAATTCCCTGTTCAATTGTCTTCGAGAAGGCATATCGTCCAGCGAGGTCATTCTTTCCGCTTGGTCTACGATGGTCCCAAGGTTTTTCAGTTGCTCTTTCGATATATGTGTGGTTGCCAATCGTACAACGATAGGTTCAAGCAACAGACGGAGACAATAAACCTCGGCAATATCATTTTCATCAATGATGGAGACACGAACTCCTTTATGCGTCACCCGTTCGGCCAGCCCATCTGCTACAAGTCGATCCAATGCCTCCCGCACAGGCGTATGGCTGACACCAAGCTGTTGAGATAATTCCTCTTGCCGAAGCCAATCTCCTGGTTTGAAGTAGCAAGAGAGAATCCTCTCTCGGATCGCCTCATGTGCTAACTCCGCTAGAGATTTGTGCTCGTTGTTAAGAGGCTTCAATTCGTTTAACATATCATTTTGTTTTATAACGAATTCCTGGGATATAAAGACTCCCACAAGATCTGCATTTCCATGCAACATGTGTATAATATATAATATATAATATTAATTACACTTGCGCAACCTTCGAATTGCCTCACAAATAATCTGCCTTTGGAGATATTCGTTACATCATTGAGAATCTGACCGATTGAAGGAAAAGAAACAGGAGTAAGGGGTGACAACTATCATTGGTGAGATCAGATGTGCATTCACCCTTGAGCATACCGCTACGTGGAGATCGGGGGTCGTTAAGCAAGAGGCTACAAAAAAAGGGTTGGTATGCACGAACGACATTCACCGGAATGATGAATATCTAGGATAGGAGTAAAACGATGTTGGCTGAAAATTTGACCTGGAAGGAATACGATGAGGAGATCGGAAAGAGGGTTGTCATTTTACCCTTGGGCTCACTGGAGCAACACGGACCTCATCTGCCGCTGAATGTTGATGCTATCATCCCAAGAAGCATGGCGTTGATGGTGGACAAGGAAATTGAATCAATGGTATTTCCACCCATCGCATATGGCTATAAGCCTCTTCCCGGCGGAGGAGGGCAAGAATATCCTGGTACCACGAGCTTAGACGGAACTACCCTGATACATTTAATTCTCGATATTCTTCGGTGCACATATCATCACGGAGCACGGAAATACCTTCTTCTCAACGGTCACTACGAGAACGTGGCCTTCGCAACAGAAGCTGTGGAGCTCTTCTTCCGAGAACAGTCAGACGCACATGTCTTGATTCTGTCATGGTGGGACCTTGTCTCACAAGCTGTCCTCGACGAAGTATTCAAAGATGTGGGGTTCCCAGGTTGGGATACAGAACACGCGGGTATTAGCGAGACAGCTCTTATGCAGTATTTCGCACCGGACCTGGTCCGGGAGGATAAGATCGTCGATGACGAGAGCGCACGGAAAGTGCCCTATCTGATTTTCCCGCCTCCTGACGACACCATCACGAGATCTGGCTCATTTTATAAGGCAACTTATTCATCAAGAGAAAAGGGTGAATTGCTGGCCCAATCGATTACGAGAAGGATCGTGGAAATCATAAAACAAGAGTTCGCATAAGGACGCTTGCTTGGTCGCATTAGTGGAAACTAGAAAACAAGCTCCTGTAATCCAAAAGTTGATCGGTGGACGAAATTTGTTGCATCCCAATCTACGATCAGCCCTGACTGGGGTACCTTAGAATTCGCTCAGAACGTGTTGATTTGAGAAATCAAACGTGCCCCGGGTGTGCAAACTATGTGCTTGCGGTGATCGTATCCTCGTCTTGTTTTGAGGAGAATATGGGAGAGATCACACATGAAAACGCCGACGTGATTTTGATAGGAGAGCTCAATCCGAGGCACATTTATCCCAACTTCATAGGGAAATAACCAACCAGTTCATCAAGATCCAATAAATCCCTAAGCTCAATGACCATCTCTCTGTACCGTTCTCACCTATAATGGCTTCTTCAACTCGATCGCACAGAACCATTCTATTGTACTGTGATCGGCATCCAGGAATATATATAATCCCATTAGGCGTGAGTATCCATCCGCTTACATTCGGGAAGGGCTCAGGCCAATTTACGTAATGCTTAATTGGCGAGGTTATCCGCGGGCTTCGAGGTGCGCGCCGTGCATCAGGTGACCAAGCCCGAGCACTAATTATCAAGTTTGTCTATCACTTCTACGCCACTTCGAGATGAAATTATCCGCCTGTATCAAGGTTCCAATTCTGAAGGCTTCTTTGTAGATCTCTTAAATCGTGAATGGTTTGATGCAGGTCTCCTGATCGCTCTTCACCGAAATGCTGATTGAACCAGACAGCTCGTATATCAGACCTGTTCGCACCGAGAATGTCTTCCTCGAAGTTGTCACCGACCATAATAACTCTTTGTGATTCAAGTCCAAGATCAGACAAAACGAATTCAAAGAAAGCGCGAGATGGTTTTTTATGACCGATTCGTTGATAACAGTACACCTTATCTACGAACTCGTTCAAATCAACGCATGCTAGCGCCTGTCGGATCTCGTTTTCGTTGGAATCCACCGCATTAGATGCTAAAGCGATAATCCAATTTGACTGAAATGTTGCGAGGGTTTCCCTGGCGTATGGAATGACTTCTATTCGGGGCCACTTAGCCATTGGGCCATCGAAACCTGGGAAGACGCGCATGAGCGTGTCTCCCCAATCAAACAAGATGCATCGATCCCGTGGTTTCGCTAACAAACCTCGGCCTCAACTTCCAGGTTTTTTTAGTCCGACTCTTCTTCGGCTTCTCCAAGCGCTTCTTCAAAAATCGCCAGCCCTTCCTCGACAAGCTCCTTAGAAATATTAAGTGGGGGTACGAAGCGGATCGCGCTTGTCCCACAACCGAGAAGTAATACGCCCTTCTTGAATGCTCGTTGAACTACATCATCTCGTAGTTCAGGATCTGGTTCTTTGGATACCGGATCCTTTGCAAGCTCTGCAACAACCATTAGACCTTTTCCTTCAACGCGTATAATGGATGAGTGCCGCTTCTGGATTTTCGTTAATTCTTCTAAAAAGACTCCCCCCATTCGCGCCGCGTTCTGCATTAACCCCTCCTCGACAAGCTCTAATGTAGCCAGAGCAGCAGCACAGGAGAGAGGATTACCCCCAAAAGTGTTTGCATGGGTGACAGGACCCCACTTCATAATCTCGCTCCGGGCAATCATTGCTCCCAGCGGCATTCCACTCGCCAAGCCCTTTGCAACACACACAATATCTGGCTCAACCCCCCAATGCTCAACTGCAAACCATTTCCCGGTTCGCCCGATTCCTGTCTGAATCTCATCGGCTATTAGCAAAATCTCGTGCCTGTCACAAAGCTCGCGTAGCCGGGGCAAGAAATTGTCTTCAGGAAAGATATATCCTCCCTCACCCTGGATAGGTTCAACTATGATCGCGGCTACCTGGTTGGGTGACACCTTGTTTTTTAATACAGTCTCCTCAATGTAATCAACACAAATGCAGTTCTTCTTGCATTCAGCTTCATCCCTATGATGAGGACACCGGAAAGGGTTTGAGTATGGAACATGTGTCACTTCCGGCATAAATGGCGAGAAACCATCCCTTTGAACCGGCTTGCTGGCCGTGAAGGACAGTGCCCCCATAGTACGACCATGAAAAGCACCATAGAACGCGATGAAATGTGGTCGACCTGTTTGAAGCAGTGCAAGCTTAAGCGCGGCCTCGACACTTTCCGCACCAGAATTGGTAAAAAAATGCCTTTCGCTCCGCTCATCGGAACAATTTCTGCCAGCTTCTCGGCTAACTCAATCTGTTGTGGGTAATAAAAATCCGTCCCGCTCATGTGAAGGAAACGGTCTGCTTGCTCTTTAATCGCTTTTGTAACCTTTGGATGAGAGTGGCCAGTCGATATTACAGCAATGCCCGCAGCAAAATCGATGTAGCGATTGCCATCAACATCCCACACTTCCAACCCTTTGCCATGATCCATCACAAAGGGATATACGCGGGTGTATGAGGGAGATATGACTTCCCGATCGCGATCAAGGTAAGCACGCGCCTTGGGACCCGGGATGTTCATTTCTTTTGATTTAGATGTCATGTAAAAATTTTCCTGTTGGTCATAGAATACTTCTCTGGTATCAACAATAGTATTGTCGATAAATTCTTCACCTTTCCTAATAACTTGGACATCGTGATTGCCATGACGCGATAGACTTCTCATGGTCGCAGGCCATATACCTCTCCGTAGGATGAACTAGATACACCTCGCATCCCATGATCCGCCAGAGGCTCTGAGGTCTTCTTTATTGGAGAATATATCATGAACCCTGCAGTTTCTACTTGACTTTTCTCGTATAAAGCACTAATTTTATTAGTAGTTTATACGACTTTATTCAAGTGAGATGGATATATGAAGCTCGATACATTCTTCGCTCGGCATCCAATTTTTCGTGTAAAAGAATTAACTGAGTATTTAAGCACTCATGGCTCAATAAATCCTTCAACAAGAAAGGCATTGCTGGCTCATCATCAGGAGTCGGGGCGTATCCTGCGTATCCGTCGCGGGTTGTATGCGACAGTCCCGCCTGGGATCCCTGCGGAAAGTTTCTCTGTCGATCCGCATCTGTTGGCTGGAAAGATAACCGATGATGCAATCCTTGGATACCATACGTCCCTGGAGGCTCATGGAAGAGCGTATACGATATACGAACAATTCACCTATCTGACAAAGAGAAGCCTGGGCAGATCCTTTCAATTCCAGGGGGCGACCTATCAGGGGGTCTCTCACCCGAAAGCTTTGAGGTGTGCCGGCCAGGAAGAGCTCTATGTGGAAGTTCAAGACCGCTCCGGTCTGGATGTAAAGGTGACGAATCTTGAACGTTCCATGGTGGACGTCCTCGACCGACCGAAGCTATCCGGAAGCTGGGAGGAGATCTGGCGATCTCTGGAGAGCATTGAATTCCTCGACCTCGACAAAGTCGTAGAATATGTGACCGCGCTTGAGAATGCGACGACGGCTGCAAAAGTGGGCTTTTACCTTGAGCAACACCGAGACTCGCTTATGGTCAGCGACGAATACCTCGATCGAATAAAAACTCTTCGACCGAAAAGCCCGCACTACATGGACCGTGACTACCAGGATGATGGCCAGCTTCTCGCAGATTGGAATCTCATCGTCCCTGCCGATGTCCTTCAAAAGACCTGGGAGGAGATAAGGTGAGACCTTCGAAAGAGAGGTTGCTCGCCTTATCAGCCTCATCAGGTTTTAGAGGTAACGTATTAGAAAGAGCCGTCCGTCTGCTCAACCTCCTGAACGCGCTCCGAAGCCATCCCTTTCTAAAGGACCGGCTAGCCTTAAAAGGCGGCACAGCTTTAAACCTGTTTCTGCTCAATCTGCCACGGCTTTCGGTCGATATTGATCTCAATTACATCGGAGCTTCAAGCAAAGAGGCGATGCTATTGGAGCGCCCTCAGGTTGAGAAAGCAATTGAAGCTGTCTTGGGTCGAGAGGAATTGAGGATCCAAAGGAAACCGACAGAATACGCTGGCGGGAAATGGCTGCTGCGATATCAAAGCGTGTATGGCGGGAATGAGAATCTCGAACTCGATCTCAATTACATGTTCCGGATTCCACTTTGGCCGATCACAGTGCAAAACTCGAAGAAACTCGGCGTTCATCAAGCAGAGCAGATCCTGGTTGTAGATATCTACGAACTTCTAGCGGGTAAACTCGCTGCCCTTTTTTCTCGCCGTGCGAGTCGAGATCTCTTTGATGTTCACCACCTGCTGACAGACCGCTCATGGGAAAGAGATCGTGTGCGGCTTGGATTCGTCCTCTTCGGCGCCATGAACCCCAAGGATTGGCGGACTATCTCTCTAGAGGATATTAACTTCGACCCTCAAGAAATTGAGCATTCCTTATTGCCTGTTCTCAGAACGAAAACACTCGAAGGCATTAATAAGGATAAAGAGGGCTGGGCTTCCCGATTGAAGGAGGAATGCAGGGAAGCCTTGAAAATCGTATTGCCATTCACTGACTCAGAGCACGAGTTTCTCGATCAACTGCTTGATCACGGGGAAATTCACGCAGAACTACTCACGTCAGACAGTGTGACTCAAGAGAAGATTCAGTTGCATCCACTTCTCCAGTGGAAAGCCAGCAAAGTCCATAATGTCTAAAACAAGGAATGAGCGTCTGCGTCCAACTCTATCAACCGTTGAATTAGATCCTTCATGACCTTGCCTGTCTACGGATACATGGAAATGACCTTGAATCCATCAATGGCTCGTGATCATCATTTGGATTAATAAGCCTCCAATCTATGGAGTTTGCCTTATGAAGCAAACCTTTGTATCATGTGCACCAATTAACAATTCGGCTCGTTAGTTTGTTGCCGGGGAGAAACAAGGACGGCAAAGGGTCTTGGCCTTTTTCTCTCCAGGCAAAATGGAAACCCTTCACCGGGTTTGAGGCGATTACGGCAAAGGGTCCTGAAAAGTATTGGCGAGGACCTGCAAAACCCTTATGCGCGGGTTCGAATCCCGCCGTCGCCTCTCAATCACACGACCGCAGGCATAGCAGAATCCAATTTGTAAAGGGTGACATTGGGTCGCCTTTTTTATTTCAACATCTTGTGATCGGCCTAACTCTTCTGCACGGCTGCCCCCAACCATCGATTCACACGATCATCGTAGCAACCAATCTCGAGAGAACGCCCAACCAAGCCCAACGCCTATTGGCATCTCCTGTACCCTCACGCGACTAACTCCTGCCGCTTTCTGTGTACAAACCCCACTGGACCTTACAATTACTTGTCAAATCAACCGCAACCGTAAGATTCACGCTACCTTAAAGTACATCAAACAATATAAAACGGGTCTAAACAGCCGCAGGGATTGTCAAACCCTGTAAAACCACGTCAAATCGGCGGAATCGATTTGCGCCAGATGCGGGTATCGACCCCGCAATCACCACTTCTCCAGAGTGGAGTAAAAATGAAACACGATAGGAATCAACTTCTAAACGCAAAGCTTGCCGCAGAATACCTGGGCATCAGTTTATCCACGCTTGGCCGCATCGAGCGGGAGGGTAACCTGATCCCCTTCCGAACACCGGGAGGACACCGCAGATACCGCATAAATATGCTTGACGACTATCTAGAACGCAGCCGGGGCTTATGCCAACAAACAAAGTCCTTATCCAACGCGCAGATTTATTAGGATAACGATTGGGGATATACCATGCGGAAGGATAGCAGCCCATCGAGTCTTGCCCTACCAGGCGAGACGCTCACATCCCATCTAGAGGCTTAGGTTCATGGAACCAAACTTATTAGAACATCTGCTCACGAAACTCCAACTTGAAAGCACCCAAGTTCCAGATATTGAGACCTGGCAGGAGTTTCTTCGGGAAATCGAGCGAACATACTCGGACACGGAGAATGAACTCGCTCTTCTGGAACGTTCAAGTACGAGCTCCTCAAAAGAAATGCAGGAGCTATATGACGATCTTAAACAAACTTCGGAGATGCAATATCGACTCATCTTTGAGGGTGTGCAGGACGCGATCCTCGTACTTGCTTCAGACGGGATGATCCTCGATTGTAATTCGCGTTCAAATGAGATGTTCGGCCTGGACAAGGCTGGTATGCAAGGAAAATACTTGACCTCCCTCGTCTCACCGGAATTTTCCGAGGTGGTAATGGAGGAGCTCCGGGCCAGGGATCTGACCGATTCACCCTATGAAGCACTGGGTGTTCGCTCAAACGGAGAGAACTTTCCAGTCGAAATCACAGCTCGGCATCAAACCCTGAACGACATTTATGTCATCTTGGTTGTGGTAAGAGACATCTCTGAACGCAAACATGGAGAGGAGGCTCTCCGCGAGTCAGAGGCGAAATTCCGCAACCTGGCCGAAAAATCGCCGAGTATGATCTTCATTAATAAAGATGAACGGATCGTCTACGCCAATGAAGCTTGCGTTGAAATCATGGGATATTCACGAGAGGATTTTTATCACGAAGATTTCAATTTCCTGCAACTGATCGCGCCCGAGAGTCAAGAAAGCATCCGTGAGCACTTCCGTGCTCACGCTGCCGGCGAGGAGGTACCACAGTATGAATCACAGCTCATCACAAAGGACGGCCGGCGGCTTGACGCTATTCATGCCACGCGACTGATACCTTATGGCGGGGAAACCGCCATTCTCAGCGTTGCGACTGACGTGAGCGACCGCATACTTGCCGAGGAAAAGCTGAGGCAACGAGCTGCCGAGATGGAGCTACTAAATGAAATTGGAGGAGAGATCGCATCCGTTCTCAATCTTGATAATGTTTTGGAACGAAGCGTCAAACTCGTTCAAGAGCGGTTTTCCTATGATCATGTTGGTCTCTTCCTACACGACATTGAAACAGGCTTCCTTGTATTGAAGGCTCGCGCCGGGCAGTACGCGCCTTTATTCCCAGATAAACATCGTTTGCCTATAGGACAGGGCATGGTGGGCTGGGCTGCGAAATCATTCGAGACGGTCCTCTCCAACGATATTGAGACAGAGCCCCATTATATTAATCTCTTCCCGGATTTAATCCGGACCCAATCAGAGCTATGCATTCCAATCACCGCTGGCGATGCCTTACTAGGCGTATTAGACATTCAGAGCGAGAACCTGAACGTGTTCGAAGATTACGATCGTATTGTCATGGAAACGTTAGTCGATCAGATCGCAGCGGCGATTGCAAACGCACGCCTTTATGAGGCTGCCCAGAAGGAACTCAAAGAACGTCAGCGCGCCGAGGGGCAAATTCTCCTGCAAGCCACAGCCCTGGAGTCTGCCGCCAATGCGATTGTGATCACCGATTGTGAGGGCAAAATTCTCTGGATTAACCATGCGTTTGAATTACTCACCGGATTCCCCGCCGAGGAGACCGCGGGGAAAGATATGCGTATTTTGAATTCGGGCACACAAGATGATGCGTTCTTCAAGGAGATGTGGGAGACAATCCTTGCTGGTCGAACATGGCATGGGGAGATGCTAAACGTCCGCAAAGACGGAGCAACGTACATCGAGGAGCAGACGATCACCCCTGTACAGGACGAAACTGGCGAGATTACACACTTCATCGCCATCAAGCAAGATATTACCGACCGGAGAAAAGCCGAAGAAAGGATAGAACAACAAACAGAAGATCTTCAATTACTTAGCGCACTCAATGAGCAGATTAACCGCGGCGATACAGTCCACGATATTGTTGAATTCTTCTCACATGAGTCAATAGATATCTTCGACAGCCTGGGCACCACGATTTATCTTCTCAGTGAAGATGAAAAATTCCTTGAAGCTCAAAATCTTAGCCTCCCCACTTCATTGATTGATCGCATCGAGGAGAAGGTTAAAGTCAAAATATCCAACCATCGTTTAAAAATTAAACATGACAGTGAAATCGGGAAAATACTCGATTCACAAAATCCCTTGCTCGTTAATGGCGTTGATGGGATCAATACTATCTTTGGCGAGTTTGCCACCCTCATCGACCTGCCAATCAAGAATCTGGCATCTATAAGCAAGAAATTGTTTCCACCGATCCTGAATTTGATTAAGGTGCATTCAATAATCCTGATCCCTCTCATCTCAGAAGGCAGATCGATCGGGCTGCTAATAATGGGGCGAACGAAATCCTTCACAGATACCGATCAGGACCGCATCGTCTCTGTTGCCAATCAGGTTACGAGGGCGATAGAACGCAAACGCACAGAGGAGGCGCTGCGACAATCTGAATCAAATTATCGGAATGTGTTCGAAGGCGTCCAAGACGCGATATTCGTCGAGAGCATGGATGGAAAGATTCTGGACATCAATTCTCGCACTTGTGAGATGTACGGATGGTCACGTAAAGAACTGCTCATGATGACCGTTGAAGATTTGATCCCCGAGGGTCATCCCATCGTGCTCCCCCACGAGATGGTCGCCGGCGGGCTTTCCGACCAAATGCTCAGCACCATGAATATTAGGGCTTCAGGCGAGATATTTCCGGTTGAAATCTCCGTTAAACTGCAGAAATGGGGCAATCAAGATGTTATGCTGGTCGTCGTCCGCGATGTCACGGAAGCCCAAGTGGCACAGAAGCGAGCCTTGCTGCAAGACCGTCTCGCCGCCGTAGGGCAGCTCGCTGCTGGAATTGCCCATGACTTTAACAACATTCTTGGTACGATCATGCTTTACAGCGAATTATTGCTTAATGATCAGTCGATCTCCACACAAGGCAAGGAGCGGATTGACACAATCTTCAAACAGGCGAAACGAGGCTCAACACTCACCACACAGGTGCTCGACTTCAGCCGGCGCTCGATCATGGAGAAACATCCTTTCGATCTTGTGCCATTCTTTACCGATCTCGAGAAACTCCTCTCACGTACATTGCCCGAAAATGTCAAGATCAACATGGATTTCAATGGTGAATCAGGGTACTTCATCAACGCCGACCCAGCACGAATGCAGCAAGCAATCATGAATCTAGCTTTAAACGCGAGGGATGCGATGCCGAAGGGTGGCGAGCTTAGCTTTACGCTTGATCAAAATGAGGTTCAGGCTGAGCAGCCTCCCTATCCAGGGATGCAGACGGGAAGCTGGGTCAGCATCCGCGTCTCCGACAACGGTTCGGGGATCGATCCGGATGTGATGCTGCACATTTACGAACCCTTCTTTACAACGAAACCACAAGGCAAAGGCACAGGGCTTGGCCTCTCCCAGGTTTACGGTATCGTCAAGCAACACAATGGTTTTATAGATGCTGAAAGCACCCCCGGGGAAGGTACAACCTTTGTAATTTACCTCCCGGCGATGATAGATGAACAAATGGAACCCGATAACACCAAGGGAGATATCCAGACACACTCTGGTCGCGGAGAGACGATCCTCGTCGTGGAAGATGACAATGCAACGCGCAATGCGATCTGTGAGATCCTCGAATCGCAAGGGCACACTGTCTTCTTCGCCGAGGATGGCGCTGTTGCGCTTTCAGAGCTGGAAGCACGGGGTGGCGCCGTTGAGTTGATCATCAGCGACTTAGTGATGCCGAACATGGGTGGAAGGGATCTATACGATGAAGTATCAGACCGCTACCCGCATATCAAGATGGTACTGATCACCGGATACCCGCTCGGTGGTCACACACGAGAGTTGCTCGATCACCAGCGGGTAACCTGGCTTCAAAAACCCCTCACCTCGGAAACGCTGGCCCAAACGGTTCAATTTATGTTGAAAACGCAGAACCTCACCGTCTAACAAGTGCAGGCCTTACTTTCAATTCACTTTTCAGGAAGATGACCGCCTATTAAAGCGGTTTCAGATGGGTTGGCTCGATCAGAGCCCTGCGGACAAAAGAGTGGATCGGTGAGCTGCGGCGCTTAACCATCATCACGGTTACTTCGGCACCGCGCGCCACCCGTTCGGGGAAAGTGCCCACCAGGAAGTTCGTAAATACAGGCTCTTCCGTTGCGCCAATCACGATCAAGTCGTAGCCCTTGGCTGCTGATAGGATTGACTCCAGCGGATCGTTACCCTCTACGTACTTCGCCTCGATCGGCGCACCATCAACACCGTGCATGCTCTCGGCGACGGCTCGCTCAGCGCGGATTCGACCGACTTCATCAACACCCGGAGGCAGGACATGGATGATGGTCACCGTCGCTGGTTCCGGTTTCTCAGCCTGAGCCATGTTAACCGCAATGCGAACTGCCCGACGCGAATTGCGCCCACCCGTGACGGGAACAAGGACACGTTTCAAGGGACGCCACTGGCGGTGGCGCACGACAATAACATCGGTCGGCGGATTATCGACGATTGGATCGGCGATGGAGCCGAACAGCTTCCCCGATGATTTTGTGAAACCCGGCCATCCCAGCACGATCAGATCTGAGGCGTTCTCAATCGCCGTCTGACGGATCGCATGAGACGCATTTCGCCCCAGGCGGATGATCGTATGTACGGGAACATTACACGATTTTGATTGCTGGATGACTTCATCAAGATACTGCCGACCATCTTTGAGGAACAACCTGCCCTCAGATAGGTTAAGTTGGATGGGAACCTGAATCACATGCAGCGCGAGGACCTCCCCTCCCTTATTACACGCAAGCAGCGCCCCGATCTTTCCCAGGATGCGAGCCTGCTGTCGATCCGCTACAGGGACGAGGACAGAGTAATCCCGGCTTACCAATACCTCCTCCATAAGAATTTCTTTGGGTTTCTCCATCTCCTCGATCCGGGAGAAATAAAGGGAGTACGCCAGAAGCCCGATAGCAATCCAGACAACAGCAAAAACCCAGGCGATCGGGCTAAAGCGGAAGACATTTATCGCCAGGAAGGCATTCGAGAGTATTGCCAGAACCGGAAGGATCGGGAAGAGCGGTACACGAAAACCGCGTTCAAGTTCTGGGCGCTGCAGCCTTAAGAAAAGCGCTGCAAGGTTCACCAGCAGGAATAACAACAGGAACATAATGCTAGCCGATGAGGCAACATCTTCAAGAGGAAGTGTCCACGCCATGAGCGTCATCAGCACTCCCGTCGCTACAACCGCCAAATGCGGTGTATGACGCTTGGGATGGATCCGCGCGAAAAACGCTGGCAGGTTGTGGTCCCTCCCCATGGCGAAGGAGACTCGAGAGGAGGCATAGGTCGTCGCGTTAAGCGCCGACGTTGTGGAGGCGAGTCCGCTCAGCAATAGGATCAATCCGCCAATACCCCATGGGAAAACCTGTTGCGCTACTTCAATAATCGCGATTTCCCCCTTTTCGCCCAGGTACTCGTAGGCAGCAAGATCACCTGGAGGCGTGATCGCTCCGACAGCCACAGTGCCCACCAGGATATAAACTACAACTGCTGCGGATATTGAGATAAAAATCGCCTTCGGGATATTGCGGATCGGGTCGAGCACCTCTTCGCCAGATTGAGCTATGATTTCATAACCTTCAAAAGCAATAAAGGTGAACCCCATTGCGATGAATACACCGATAACACCGTTTGGTAAGAATCCCGTAGAAAAGCGGCTTTGCCAGCCATCCAAGCGAGACATCGCAAATACGCCGAAAATAACCAATAGCCCGAGGATGACGATCTTAATCAAGGTAAGTGTATTTCCAACACTCGCCGTCTCAGAAGAACCCATGTAATTAATGATGGTGAACGCGAGGATGATAAGCGTCATAAATAAGAGCGAAACCTGGCTGATGGTCAGACCATAAGTCGGCATTCCCGCGACATAGATCAATTCAGCGGCAAAGCGACCGAAAGCTAATGCGTACAAACTCCCCGCCATCGCCTGCGCAAACCAACTCATCCATCCGGAGACAAAACCAATGGTTCCGCCGAGAGCTTCCTTGATCCACTGATATCCGCCCCCTGCCCCCGGAAGAGCAGAGCCCAATTCAGCGTAGGACATTGCCGTGAGGGAGGTAACCATCCCGTTGAGCAAGAATGCCAGAATCAAAGCCGGGCCGGCGATTCCCGCGGCGATACCTGTGAGGACAAATATCCCCGCACCGATCATCCCGCCGATCCCAATCATCGTTACGGTAAATAGGCTGAGTTCACGACTAAGCGTGACGCCGCCGGAGTCAGATGATGCAGTTGGTGTCATCTCCGCCATATGCAGGTCAATCCATCATAAGGAATTCGCATAAGTTTACACCTTTTCATCAGTTTAGTGAGAGAATTCATACAATAAAAATTCCTGATGCCAAGGGAAGATTCGAATGAACAACTCACAACGACGCTTGTTGTATACTCCCTAAATCATCAGGGCGTAGGAGTAGAAAGTATTGACCCCAAATATGTTGTCGCTTTCTCGTAAGAAAAAGAACGGATTTCAAATCCTCCTCGTTCTAATCCTGGGAACATGGTCGATCGCCAGCATCTTGCGCATCCTTCAATTCACTTTCTCCCCCGCAGGCGCAAACGACCTCTACGTCTATTGGTTCGCTGGCCACTTCGTGCGCGAAGCCCAAGATCCATACGACGCTTTTCTCACCGACCAGAAGCCATCGCTGCCGATACATTATCTAGATAGAACGGTCACGGATCTTCGAGAGGTGGTGGTTCCGGATTGGGTCCCTGCTCCAGCGCTCACCTTCCCCTTAATTGCCATTCTCTCGTGCTTTTCCTATCTATCCTGGCCCCTCGCAAAGCTTATGTGGTTGGGATTCAACCTGCTCTTTATCTTTATGATTCCACCTCTCACCCTCCGCATCTTCGCTCCCGAAAGGCAATGGGGGAAATGGATAACGGCGACCTTCATTCTGGCTTTCGTTGGGTTAACCTCTACTCGCTACGCCGGAAGCAGCGGGCAAACGACATTTCTTGTACTTCTGCTCGCACTCGGCTCGATCCATTATTCGAAGAACCGCCCCTTCGCATCTGGTATCCTTCTAGGCATTGCACTCTCAAAATACTCCCTATCAATCGGTTTCTTCCTTTACCTGCTCCTCTTTGAGCGAAATTACCGGACTACGCTCACGGCTCTTGCGGTTCAATTATTGGGATTGTTGGGTTTGTCAATGATGAGCGGAACCGCGATGGTTGACATCATCCGTGGATATCTCTTCATGTTCTTGCACCACTCACAAATGGAAGGGGTCCACTTCGCCTCACTCTTTCCCTCAAAATCATGGGATATTCAGATCGCAATCATTCTCACACTGGCTGTCGGCCTGCCCCTCTTGCTATGGTACAACCGTAGTAAAGAGCACATTCGCAACCAGCGGCTTTCCCCTGCACACCGCCAACATCTTCTTTCTGTGCTCTCCCTATGGGCATTACTTGTGGGTTATCACCGCGCATATGATGCCGTACTGTACATCCTCTTCATCTCACTCGGTCTCCAGTTGTATCGATCGCCAGAAACCTGGAAACTCACAATGCGGAATCGGAATATTCTGCTCGTCTTTGTAGCGATCACATCCATTTTCTTCATGCTTCCTGCTGGCAGCGTTATCCGTGATCTCCTCCCAGGACAAATCAGCAGCGCCTGGATAGCCTTTTCAGTACATGTGACCACTCTTCTCCTGAGTGCTGCGCTGGCAATCACATTCTTCCTTCTCTTCCGACTTCGAGGCAACCACGGTATGGTCAATAAAATTATGGAGATGAGATCCTTTAGAGAGACATAGCTTTGTCCAAATCGTTATCTGCGCCACTGAAACTGATTTAATTATTGAGAGGAAGCGATGAGGCAGACTTTGTTGCCATCCCTGCAGAGACCTATGGAGTTTACGATCACGCGTTGCTCTTGATCTTCTCTGCCCGGGATTGGCAGCGGGATTCATCCACCATATTGAATCTCTTTGAGGACGAACTACCTTGTCGAGAGGATAGTGATCAGATTGAATCAGAGGGTTTGCAGGAATTCAATCGACATGTCATGTCAATCCACTGATTCTTGCGGAACCGTATCTGGGCCAGTTCTGCCATATTTGACCAGAAGGTATACATCAACGGCCATCAGCACAGCATATATCAGCACGAAGCTTATAAGGCTGAACAGGATAGTTCCCACAGTCTGTGTGGGGGATACGGCGTTCTCGGTTTTGAGCAGCCCGTGCACAATCCACGGCTGACGACCGGTTTCGGTCAGGATCCAGCCAGCAGTGTTGGCAAGGTAAGGAATAGGAATCACCCAAACCATCCACTTGAGCCAGCGAGCCCATTTTGCAGGCCAGTTCCCAAAGGTCATATACAGCGCAAACACCCCCAGGGCGATCAACAACAGCCCCATCCCAACCATAATGCGGAATGTCCAGAAGCTGAGAGCTACTAAGGGGACGTAGTCTCCCGGTCCGTACTTGGTCTCATATTCCGCCCGAATCTGATTGATGCCCCTAACTTCGCCCTCTGTCTTAAAGAAATACAAGAGACTAAGTGCCTTTGGTATTTTCAGGCTCCAGATCTCTTGTTTGCCAGTTGAGTCAAAGATCGCTACTACAGTGAATGGGGCCGGGTTGGCCGTCTCCCACAGTGCCTCAGAGGCAGCGGCTGCCATCGGTTGAACTTCGTGCAAATAGGTTCCCTGCACGTGACCTGCCACCCCAACCATTACGGCAGCGGCGAGAGCGATGATGGCTGCGAGGCGGAACGAGTGCCGGAAAAACTCCAAATTTTGCCTACGAGCAAGATGATAGGCGCTTATGCCCAGGATGAAGAAAGCCGCCGTGACAAAGCCCGCTGATATTGTGTGCCAGAAGAAAAGCCAGGCGCGGGGGTTGAATATCAGGGCGCCAAAATCCACTAACTCGGCGCGACCTGTGGCTTCGCTGATTACGTAACCGACCGGACTTTGCATCCATCCGTTGGCCATCAGAATCCACAAGGCAGATAAGTTTGACCCAAGGACAACCATCCAGATTGTTGCTGCGTGCAGGCCCTTGGAGAGTCGATCCCAGCCGAAAATCCAAATTCCCAGAAAGGTCGACTCAAGGAAGAAGGCTAACAGCGCTTCGATGGCTAACGGCGCGCCAAAAATATCACCGACGAAGCGAGAAAACTCTGACCAGTTCATGCCAAATTGGAATTCCAGGACAATCCCCGTTACGACGCCCATGGCAAAGTTGATCAGAAATAGTTTTCCCCAGAATATTGCTAATCGTTTATAGGTTTCATTATGAGTGCGGATGTAAATCGTTTCCCAGATGGCAACAAACCATCCCAATCCAAGGGTCAATGGGACGAAGAAGAAGTGATAAATGGTGGTAAGAGTGAATTGTAATCGCGATAGGATAACTGGATCCAACGGTCACCTCCTCAATGACATCTGATCTGCGCGCGTTATCTCATGGGCCAGAAACCGCTCAGGAGGGTACGCAAGAGCGTATCTAGGATCAAGCCCAGTATAAACAAACCTCCGCACATGCGGTTGTGAAAAAAAGCGAAACCCGAAAACCAAATCGGCCAGGCTGGGTAATCTTCCGGTGGCTCATCGGGTCGAGGCTTACTGAGCATGGTGATCGCCGTGATGAGACGTTTCCCTGCTAGGAAGACAATCAACATTACGGGGGTGAAGTAACGCGGTACGAAGATCAAGAAAGCTATTACGACATAGATGAGTACCAGGGCTGCAATGTTGATGTATCGTGCAGCTTTCTCGCCGAACCTCACCGGCATCGTACCCACCCCTCTACCCTTGTCGTCGGACAGTTTGTCGATGTGTTTGCTGATGTTTATACTGGCCACACTCAAGCCAAAGGGAACACCCGCCAAGGCTACGAGCCACGCGTTCTCAGTCCAACCACGAGCAAGGACGATGTACACACCGGCGATCATGATCGGGCCCCAAATTAAAAATATAAACAGTTCACCTAGAGCCAAGTATTTGAGCGGCCATGTGTAAAGCAATAGCACCAGCGCACCGAGAGTGAAAAGACCGATGACGGCGAGGGAATAATCGGTATATATCAACGCATATATACCCGAAAGAACCGCCAGCCCCCCGCTAACGGCGAACCATTGCAGCTGTTGGCGATTGGTCCAGAAGCCTTGCACGAGTGGGTGGACACCGTACTCAACACGAAAATAGTTGTCTTTATCCACACCGCGGTTGAAATCGGTGTAGTCGTTGAGCAGGTTGTTTGTGCCGTGAGCGATGAATAAACCGAGTGTGACGATCAACCACGGCAACCAGGTGAAAAACCCATCTCGCCATGCCAACAGCCCGGCGATGATACACGAGTAGAGAGTCACCACGGTCACTGCCGAGCGGGTGGCTATCAACCATTTAGAGACGATATCCAGTCCATCCCACTCTTCTTTCGATTCCATTTTGACCAGGGTTGAAAAGGAAGTCCTCCACATGGCAAAGTTAATCTTCATCGGATTATCCCTTCTATCTTCATGGTGATGTTGGAGTAATCCATTTTACTCGAAATTAGGGGACTAGCTCGCCGATACGATAATGTATCTCATTCTCATCTTAACCAGGTTGACTTACGACTAGGTTAGGTATGGGAATCCTTCAAAGATAA
>Ga0315553_10000521_pt1 | contig 34009 bp, 34 predicted proteins | sample SalMarSW160140MG_FD_203099 | JGI IMG/M metagenome (GOLD analysis project Ga0315553, IMG submission 203099) | Salt marsh sediment microbial communities from the Plum Island Ecosystem LTER, Massachusetts, United States - Salt Marsh Sediment SW1601-40 ... | reverse complement strand
TCAATTTATTTTTCAGGATATTACAGAAAAAAAGAAAGGAGAACTCATAACAGAGAAATTTAAGGAAGAATTGGAAGGTGAAGTTCAAAAACGAACTAAAGAATTAAATGACGCTTTAGAACAACAGCGGTTGTTTTTAGACCAAATTGTTAAATCATCTCAAATTAAAACGGAGTTCATGGCGACAATGTCTCATGAATTAAGAACACCATTAAATGCCATTATTGGCTTTACGGATCTTCTTTTAGAAGGGGTTTATGGTGAATTAAATGAGGAACAAATTGAATTTATGAACGACATAAAAAGTTCAGCAGAACATCAATATGAAATGATTCAACAGATTTTAGACATTTCTACAATTGAATCTGGTCAAGTATCTTTAAATATTCAAAGATTTTCCTTGAATTCTACTATTGAACAGATCAGATCAAATCTTAAACCTCTTTATTCGAATAAAGAAATCAAGTTTAAAGTAAAAGGTCTTGATGAGGAAGTTTTTATTACTGCTGATCCTATCAGATTTAAAGAAATTCTTATAAACTTAATAAGTAATGCTATAAAATTTACGATAGATGGAAAAATAACGCTCTTGTTTAAAGAAGATTATTATAATTGGATATTTCGAGTGAGAGATACAGGGATTGGAATTGCTAATAAAGATTTTTCTTTGATCTTTAAAGAATTTAATAGAGTTGAATCTACATATGTTCAATCCACGCCAGGCACCGGTTTAGGTTTATCTTTAACAAAACGATTAATTGAATTACATGGCGGAGAAATCTCATTTTTTAGCGTGCTAGGAGTAGGTACGACTTTCACTTTTAATTTACCAAAAAAATTAGCAAACAAAGTGAAGTAATAGTTTTTTAGATAGTGTAGGTAGCGCTTAATTCTTTTGCTAATTCCGCAATTTTCCTAAGTTCCTCAAAATCTTCCTCAATTATCGCTTGCATTAAATTAACCTTCAATTTCTTAATCTTTTCAAGAGCTAGGGAGTATTTCACATTAACTCTTTGGTAAAGTTCGTCCATCTTATTGTATAGAATTTTAGCGTGTTCGGTATCGTAAATTTCTAAATTTATAATCATGTTTTCATAATAGTCGTTTAATTTCTCAAGCCATTTTCTACCTTTTTCCACCAATGGAAAGAGATTGTCAATTTGTCCAGTAGTAAGTGATTCTTCAAAGTCATCTTTGTTTTCTTCAAACATATTGTTAAAATAGTTGTAAATTTTGGTTTGAATGGGATTCATGTTTATGTCGGGATTCATAAAGAAAGTAACAGTATAATTATCATAACCAAAAATATGTAATTTTAAATTACTTCCTTCTAAGCTAAAGCCAGTTAAATCTTGAATATTTAACTCCAAAGAAAATTTCTCTAAAGCACTTATAAACATAGGTATTAGATCAAGATCAACTGGAACGACACCTTCATCAGTTCTAGCGGAGCCTAAAATAAATTTTTTGAGTGCGTTTTCAAATAATTCTATTGTCAATAATGTTCTCCCATCTTTGTCTGCTATAAAAGCTCCAAGAAAGGATGGTATTTTTTCTTCGTAAAAAAACTCTGTTATAAGCCCATCGGTTTCTGTTTCATTGACATATTCTGCTGAAAATGTTTTTAATATTTCCTTAAAACTAGTTTTACCTTTATCCGTTAAACTTAGCACTTCTTGATTATTTACAATTTTTCTTTCAATATGCTTTTTATTAATTAAACTTTCTATTAAGTACTCAACTAATTTACTTGGTCGATTAAGCTTTTCTTCAAGCACTTTTTTAGTGATGGTGATCTCATTATCGATGATATTTACTAATTTTACAGACTCATCAATTACATTAAACATTAAGTTGTCATCATGGGTTTCGTCCTGCAAACATTTTTTGAGAATTTCAATGAAATATGAAAATGTTTGAGTCATAAATTGCTTCTTTAAACTGGTAAAAAGAATTTTTATTGACTTTTCGTTGGGAAAAGAACTTTTAACTCCTGTTCTTAAATCCCTTATTTTTTTATGGCCAACTAAATCGATTTTATGCATCAAAACATAAATAAATGAATCCGGGGTTATATCGTTTCTTATATCAATAACTTTTCTAATAAAATCAAGAATTATTTCGAACTCAGCAGTAATATCAATGATTATCATTATTACTTTAGCGTCGATAAAGATAGATTTATCCTCGGATTCAAGCCATCTATGATTCTCTTGACCAGCTAAGTCGAAAACTCCGACATCTTCATTTAGACCCGGTAAACGAAGAATTAACGATTCTTCACCGTATGTAGGCTCTAAAGCGTATTCTAACAATTTTGAGGCATTTTCGCCTTCAAAAAAGATTTTGCGTAAAGTAGTTTTACCTGCTCCGCTTGGACCTACAAAAATAACTTTTTTAGACATAATTTAGCTGCTTATTTCTACCTTTTCTAATTGTAAAACTATTTATTCAAATAGTAAAAATCCTTAAGTTTTGCTCTTATTTGACCAACTAACCAAATTAACTTGTTCACCGTTATTGTTTCAGAAATACAAATTAGATACTTCAAGCTAAATTTAGGTAAATTAGTGTTGTTCATAATAATATTTAAATTATCATAGCTGGAAAGAATTAAGTGATCTATGTTGCCACTTTTTGTCATATCTTCAAAGGTTTGATTTAATTGTGCAATAAGTTTATGGGAATGATTTATTATAACAGTATTGAAATCTGTTGACATTGCCTGTACAACGATACTATTAAATTTGTTAGTAATAAAGAACATGGATTTAGAATGAAATTTTACTTCGCGCTCTAGAATTTCTCTTAATTTTGTATTTTCTGCAGATGAACTACTTAAGATTTCATAAAACGCATTATATAAACTATAAATCAAATCGGGATGTATGCTCGTAAAATATATAGGCAAGTTAAATTGTTGTTTTAAATTAACCTCTATTTTATCCAAATCTTTGCTATCTACTACTTTTCCAAGTAAGTCTATTTTATGGAAAAATAAGAGCAACTTTGTTGATTGTGATTTTTTTCCCATTATTTCTTGGATTTTTTTAATCTCGTTTATGATTTCTTCAGACTGAGAAATCCAGCCAGTGTAATCGAGCAAATATATTACGAAATCAGTATTTTCAAATGCTAAAGCATGCTCGCTATCAGTTTCATTATTTAAAAGATAACTTAATTCTTGTCCTGAGGAATCAAACAATCCCAATTTCAAATCTAGCCAAGAATAAACGGTAGCAGCAATACCGCGAGTTGGTTCGAGAGGATTATACAACAAATCTTTCGGATTCAAACCTTCAAATATAATTTTTTTAATACTTGTTTTTCCGGTTCCTGCCCTTCCTAATAATAAGATTTTCTTAGCTGAACTGCTCTCAAAGAAAATACTTATATTCTCCAAAAAGTAATTGTTACGTTCGCTTTTTTCTTTTTTAAATGTTTCTTTACCGAACTCAAGAAGCTGAGACTTAATCTTAAAAATATTAACTTTTTCTTTTTCCTCCAAAATAAGCGTTATAATCTCGTAACCTACTTCTGCTACTCTTGTTTTATCACAATAGGATAATATCTCTTGATTTTTGTAACTTGTTTCAATTAGTTCGTCTTTATCGAAATCTTCGCTATAAGAAAAAGTCATATAGATTTTATTTATTAAATCATCGCTTAAGGCGAGTTTTTCAGGGTATTTAACATCAATTACTGCTCCAATCTTTTGATCCCAACTAAATAAAGCTATTCCAATAACCATATTAAAAACCGTGGTTGAGTAAGAAGTTTAACGATTTTTGCTAAAAAATAAATTTAAATAATTTATAAAAAATGATATATATAAACATATCTAAAAGAAAGTTAGAAAAAAAACTATTAACTCTTTACCCTTATTTATTATAGAAATCTAATATTAGAAAAGAAGTGAAGTCATGAAGAATGTATATGTTGTAGAAGATAATGAAAAAAATATGAAATTATTTAGAGCGATATTAAAACTAGTACCAGATATTACTATTTATGAGGAAACTCGAGGTGATTTGGGCTTTGAACTAATAAAATCGGGTAATCCAGATTTAATAATTTTAGATATACAATTACCAGAGATGAATGGAATAGAAATCTGTTCCGAATTAAAAAAAATTGATAAATTTAATGATATTCCTTTCATTGCTGTTACTTCCTTTGCGATGAAGGGCGATAAAGAGAGAATTTTATCAGCAGGATTTAATCATTATGTGTCCAAACCGATCAAAGTCCAAGAATTTAGAGATCTGGTTAAAAATCTTTTAGCGTAGATGACTAAATCAGAGTCCTTTTGGAAGCCTAATTTATAACCTTTTTAACGATATCCTACTATTTTAAAATCGTATCCTCGTATTTTGAGATAGATCTCGAAAGATGATATTGTTTAATTTCGATTGAAATATACAGGTTATTTTTAATTTCCCTTCATGGAAGTTAAATTTTATTCTATTGAGTGCTCTATTTACGAAATAGTAATAGAATATGGATATAACCCTACACCCTCTATCCCATCAACCAATACGGCATTTGGGATTACTTTCTTAATGATATTATATCCCGCGTTGACATCGGCATTTATAATGATTCCTTTCTTACTTCGAAATAACCCTCTGTTAATTCGCTTTCCAGCATATGTTTTGTGTTTTTGAATCGATTCGTTATCTAAAAAACTGCATTTAGAGGTATAAGATTCCTTTTCTAAGATAACATCAATTCCTACTAATTTGGATTTATATTGAATTTGAGAAATCAATTTGAAATAGGGAAGTTGTACGAAATTTTGATTATTTCTCCGCCCCATGTTAATTTTTTGCTTCCAGAACCGATTATACCCGATAATTATCGTTCCAAAATCGTTGTCGACGCAATAATTAATAATTTTTCTTGAAATTTTGTGAAACTGGTCGTTAATTTTGTTATTTCGTCTTTGAGTAAGCTTATACATTATCCTCGTTTCAAACGCGATCCCCTGCTTATCTTTAACGCTTTTATATTTTGCTAATTGTTTGTTATAGAATTGATTAGTGGACTTTGCAATACCGCCTTTAATAATTACAGGTTGTATTCCTGCGTTATTTACCATAGTTACGATATTAGTTAATCCTAAATCAATCCCTACAATTCTTGTTTTATCTACTTTTAGACTTTTTATCTCTTGCTCATATATAATCTCTACAATATAGCATAATCCCTTAGGAACGATCCTTACCTGATGTAATTGGTTTGTAACGCGCGTTTTTATTGGAGATATGGCCAATTTTTCAGGAAAATGTAAGTACCCCTCCTTGATTCGGCATTGCTGATTAGTAAAAATAAGCACAAACTCTCCGTTTTTCTTCTTATACTTCGGAGGTTTAGGGTGGCTTTGATATTTTCTTGGTTGTGCCCTCCATTTTTTAAAGATATTAAAAAAAGATTTCCAGTTCTTATCCACTACTCTTAATATCTGTTGAGATGTTTGCGATGGAAGTTTTTGATACACATCTTTATCTTTTAACATATACCATAAATCGTAGTATCTTAGCCAGGTTCCTAAATAAAAAAATTCTTGCCTGATGTAATAATTTGCCAAGTTATAGATGTTTTTGGATAAATGGCATAAGTACGAGAGGTATGCTGTCTTCTTTATTTTGATTTGTTCGGAAAGTCTCATCCCTATGTCTTTCAATAGAAAAACAAGCTAATAATAAAGGAGAGAGTGTAAATTTACAAATAATTGAGAGAAACTTTAAGGAATTTATAAATGAAGGGATTTTAAAATTAATCAATATACATAAATGTTGCTAACTTATTAGTGATAAGACTGCAAAATTTAATCAATTGCGTTGAGTGAGATTGAAAGGTATAACCGTGTTAGGATTTAATAATAAATCCGAAACTCATATTGAAACACAATTTCCAAGTAATATCTGCGAGTTTTTAGGAATTACATCAGAAGTTTTAAAAATGTTGGTTAAGGTTCACATGGAAAAGAAGATGGAGCCCAACTTTGTTGAAGTTTTACTCAACAATGATGTTAATGTTGCGAGCTTTTATTCAGGATTTTCATTTAGACACTATGTGGGAAAACCGAATTTCGCGATTTGCGTTTTCCTGTCTCAAGAAGATGTGAGTAACACAGAATTAGAAGGACGGTTGAGAAGGATAGCTCACGAGCTGTTACCTAAGAGAGAGGCTCTCAATTTTGATGATATTTTAGGACAATATTATGATATGCTTAAAAAAGATGAAATATCTACCTACTGGGAAGAGATTATTGAGGGAGAGACAAGTATAGTAGAAGTAAATAAAACAGAAGGAGAAAAACAAATTAAAAGCGTGAATGAAGTGGTAGATAAGAGTGAAAAAAGAAATCAAATAGTAGGAGAAGAATATCTACTAATGAGTGATGAATATAATGAAATTAAAAGTAAAAATCGCGAGCTCGAAGACCTTTTAGGGGAAAAGAAAAGCAAAATTAGAGAATTAACAAGAAAATACACAGAGGTTGTATCTGAAAATGCAGAATATGAAGAGGAGATTCAATTGCTTAAAGATGAAATAAGTGAACAATATATAAAATTGGAGAAATGGAGTCAACAGATGGCAGATCTGAATCAAAACAATGCTAAATTAATAGATGACTTGAAGATTCTAAACCAAAAGTTATTTGAAAGAGATGAATTTATAAAAGAAAAGGAGAAAAGCATTGAGATGATTTCAAGTAAGCTAACAGGAGTAGAAGAACTAGAAGTAGAGGCTGAGAAGATTCTTCAAGAAAAAGAGGATATAAAAAATATTAACATAGGTTTGAACTCTGAGCTTGAAAAATCTGAAAATACACAAAAAAGATTGTTAAGTGAAATTGATAAATTAAAGAATCAAAATTCGGTTCACATCGATTCTATAACAACACTAAAACAAGACATAAAAAATCTTAAAAATGAGGTTAAAACAAAAGAAAATGAAAAAGAAACGATCAAGGATCAAATTTTAGATCTCAAAAAAGAAATTAAAATTCTCAGAAGAGAAAAAGATCACTATAAAAAAATCGTAAAAGAGAAGAATCTTCTTTAAAAAACTGTCTATTTAATTTTTTAAGAATGATGTTGTTTATAGGTTTTCCTAATTTTCCCTTGCTTTAATTGAAATTGATTAGGAAAAACATATTTTTATATACGTATACTTTTTTATTTATAATAACAATTTTATATCTAAAAATCTAATATATACTATAGGTTAGTAAAATAAGAGTGATGTAAGAATTGTCAATTGATACAAAAAGTTTTGATAATATTCTTTCGAAGATAATAAAATCCGAGAGTGGAATCAAAAAAGTAATTTTAGTTGATCGAACAGGATTGACTATAGCAAGTGTATCGAAATTTTCCTACTTCCCTGCCGATGTCGACGGTATTGGCGCAATTGCATCAGCTGTTTTTTGCGCAAGTGAGGAACAAGGAAAGAATCTAGAGCTTGGTGATTTAGAAATTGTTACCAGTGAATTCATAGGAGGGAAAATTTTTGCGTCGAGTTGTGGCCCTAAAGGGGTACTTACACTTATCTCTGACCCAGATATAAATATTGGTTTAATTAGGTTGATTCTTAAACGTTCAGGAGACGAATTAAAAGAGATTTTAGACGAATTCTTATCAGATATCCCTGAATCTTTGGATTCTGGACTTGATCTAAGCGATTTAGATGAATTAACCCCGGATTAATACCCATTTAATAGCTTTTCCTTATTTTCGTTTAGATCAGTTTTTATGCTTTTATGTTGATTTTGACACAGGTTGATTCTTGAATGGCTAAATTTTTATGATCATATTTTTTACTAAAAGTATCTATAATAGCTTTGATGATTAATGTTCGATTATAATAACGATATTAAACATGATATTAGCGTTGCAGCCTATTTTCTTGCAGAAAAAGAAATAACTTATGATAGTTTATGCTGGATGCTAGCGGAAAGGCAACTTTATCTACAAAATAACTTCCAAAAAGTAGAACAGAATTTCATTAAGCAACGAGCAACTAAAATATATCAAACTTCCCCCCCTTATGATGTGATATGCTGGTTGATATCAGAAATAGACCTTCTTCTTAAAGGTAATTATTTCAAAAATAATGAAAAGCCGCATTTCATTCTTGATTAAATTTTTTGTGTTAAAAACGATGTCGATTTAGGAGGGACTAAGATTGCGTTCTGAAATTGAAAATAGACTGCATAGAGTTAAAATAAACCTTTTTTCCTTGAATGGAATAAGATGTAATTATGTATTAGTTTGCGATAAAGCTGAAAGCTGTCCGAGGTGTAATGAATTCTTTATGAAGTGTAATATGTACTTAAAATTAAAAACTAAATCCTCATGATTTAAATTTTTATAGATAGACCAATTCTTATATAATAGCATGGTTGAGACGAAGAAAATATTATTCATTGGTCCCCCTGGTACAGGAAAAACTACGATCAAAAACATATTTTTTGAAATGGAAAGTCCCCTTAAACTATTAAAAAACACCTTGGATCCTACTAGAGGTATAAACTCAAGTATCTATTCATTTTTCGAACAAGATTTAGGTGTTTTCGATTTAGCTGGTCAAGAAAATAAAGATTGGTTTAGTAAAGATAGTAATATTTTTAAACACACAAATTTGATCATATGTGTTCTAGACATTAATAGATACCTTGGAGAGAATATAGAATTCATCGGTGATGTTATCAAGATACAAAATGACTTGAAATTAAGCAACTGTTCAATTGCGATACTATTACATAAAATAGATTTAATTGAATCACATTATCTACAACAAAAATTGAAGGCTATCAACGACTACCTAATGAATGAAAAGAAGCAGGAAATGAGTTCCCAAATTTATCCAACATCAATAACAAAAAAATATTTTTTAAAAACATATGACATTATATCCCAACTTTTCTCTAATCTATGTGATTATAAAACAGGATTCAAAGATGAAAAAGGCTTTCAAGATTTTAAATTAGATTTGCAGATTATTGTACAATATTGTGATCTAAAGGAACATAAGATGATTGATCTTTTCTACGATCTAGATTTATCGAGTAAAGATGCTACGCTACACTTAAAAAGATTAAAGAAATTAGGTTTCCTAGAGTTCTTGGAAAATTCACATAATTTTAAGTTGACAGAACGAGCAGACTTTTTTAAAATAGGTCTAAAATCAGAAGAAATTGATGAGAAGGCAACTAAAATTAATAAAATTCTCGAATCAGTTTATATATTTTCTAATTTAAACCAAAAAAATGAAATTTAGGGTTAAATAGTAAGGGAGTATTTTAATTAATTCACAACTCAAAAGAATAGGTGATATCCATATGGATTTAGGGTTGAAAGATAAAGTTGCACTAATTCTCGCTTCAAGTAAAGGATTAGGTTTGGCATGTGCTAAAGCATTTTATAGCGAAGGAGCACATGTAATTATCTGTAGTCGTTCTAAAGACAATATAGAGCTGGCGAAAGAAGAGATTAGCAAGTTTAAACCCTCTACTAATAATAATAGAATTCTTGGGGTTATTACCGATTTAAATGATGAAAGCCAGATTCAAACACTAATTGAAACTACATTAACTGAGTTTAAGTGTATAGACATATTAGTGCATAACGCAGGTGGTCCACCATCAGCTCCATTTAGTGAAATAAGCAGAGATGATTGGGAAAAATCTATAAAATTAAACCTAATTTCCTTTATTCACATTTCTAAGTTAGCATTACCAATAATGCAGAAGCAAGAGTTTGGTAGGATTATTGCGATAACTTCAGTATCTGTTAAACAACCACTAAATAATTTGATCTTGTCAAATACAACCCGCCTTGGAGTTGTAGGTTTCGCAAAAACCTTATCTAACGAATATGCAAAAGATAATATCTTAGTTAATGTTGTCTGTCCTGGACCAACATTAACCAATCGAATGGAAGAACTAATAAAAACTCAAATGAATAATTTAGGGAAATCAAGACAAGAAATAATGAAGGAATGGATAGAAAACATCCCTTTAGGGAGATTAGGTCGCCCTCAAGAGTTAGCAAATCTCGTAGTTTTTTTAGCCTCCGATAAAGCTAGTTATATTACTGGAACAGTAATTCAAGTTGATGGGGGATTTGTAAAAAATTCACTATAAATCAATTTATACCTAAAATATCACATCAATATTCCAGTAAGGGTTATTATAATTTTATGAAATGAACATTTAAAATAGTGGATTATTACACATATTGTATATTTGCTTAGGAACATATACACATCTAGGTATTTAGGTATCAAAACTGGTAACCAGAGTAATTTAAAAATAAAAAAAATTAATTTTTTAAACTGTTTACATTGTCTTTGATCATTCCTAATTGACTTTTATTGTCATAATCTATATTCTTAATACCTGTAAAACTCCAAACTAAAATAGTGACAATCATTCCGAGAATAGCACAATAGAGAAACAGGTTACCAACTCCAAACATTTCCGCTAAAGGGCCAGAGATTAAAGTTCCGATTGGAGAGATTGACATGGATAAGGAACTATCGATGGAAGTAATCCTCCCCATCTTATCCGTTGGAACAACCGTTTGTATAAATGTTTGATATAAGGAATTTATAATTGGCAATGTTAAGCCCATCACAACACCACCTATACCTATTACTAAGTATCCTCCTGGAGGAGCCAGAGCCATAATCCCATATCCCATCATAAGAATAGTAATACAACCGAAAATTACTTTCATCTTACTATTCCAGGTTTTTTTGATTGAAGTTAAAAGGGCACCAAAAATCATACCACCTTGAAAAAACACTAATACTATTGCTAAATCTGTAGCAGAACCACCATGAAAAACATTAATATAATAAGGCATCAAGGTATCAAAAGGTCTTATTAAAAAATTGAGTAACATCGATAGAAAAATTATTGTAATTAATCCAGGTATAACTTTAATAGTATGAAGGCCAAGTTTAAATTCCCTAAAGAAAGATTTCTTATCAACATTTTCTCCATGATTCTCGACTGATGGAATCTGGATGAGCACTAGCGGGATTAAAGCTATAAGAAATGTTATGACATCGACCCAAAGAATCGTGTTTATTGGAAAGATAATCATTAAAGTTGCCCCTATTAATGGCGCAATAATTTGAACCACTCCAGTAAATAAGAAATTAATCCCGTTAATTCTGGACAAATTTTCTTTTGGAACCATAGCGGGTATAATAGAATTCACTGCTGGTAAATGAAACGCTTGAAAAATACTGCGGATACTTATGAATATTAAGACAATCCATATATTAGCAAGATTCATCTGAAACAAAACAAGTAAAATTAGAGTTGCAACTGCTTGGAGAGAATCAGCAACAACAATTATTACTTTTCTGTTCAATCTGTCAGCAAGAACTCCCGCTATTGGCATAAAGATCACTTGACAAAGAATAAACAAAAATGAAGCGATAGCTAAATATACTGGGCTCTGAGTTTCCACGGTAACCCACCATATTATTACAAAGTAGACAACCATTGATCCAAAAAGAGAAAATAATTGTCCCGACCAAAAATACATATAACTTCTAAATGAGTTCTTATTTGCTAATTCCTCCATTTCATTTTCACATCTTTCTTTTCAGTTTTTTTTTTTTAATTTTTCTATTTTCTACATCTCTTCTTTCAATTTACTTTCACGTGGTAAATTATCTCTCAAAAAACTATTAATTTTATTTATTTCTTTGTTAAATGACACTTTTTGATTTTTTAATTCACTTTTTCAATATCCTCTAATTCCCTTTAATTTGATTTATCTGGTTTAGGTTTTTATCCCTACAATGAGCCGTATTTACATGTTGTCAATCAATTCGTTAATTTTTGAAATCACTTCTTCAGGAGCGCTCGTGAATTTAAACACTCCTTTCTCCAATGAACCTTCAATACCCTCGTCGACTAATTCGTAAATAAGATTTTCAGCGTCCTCGTTTGCTCGGTTAAGTGCTTGAGCCAGTTTTTCAATCGGTAAACTTTTTTGAAGCTTGATTAAACCCCTGACTCTCTTTTTTATTCGATCTTTATCGCTTGAACTTGAACTCGAAAGATCAATTTTAATTTTAGACTTTTTCTTTTTTCCTTCAACCTCGCGCTCGATTTCACTTGCTAGATCCTCTATTCCTGATTCTTTAACTGCACGTTCAATATTCTCTCCCAATTCCTCTAATTTTGATAGATCCCCTATGTTATTCTTAACAAACCTCATAGATTTTCTAATTAGCTCTGATACGGATGATCCTAACTCTTCAGACCAATCCCTCCATTCATCGCTCGTCTCGGAATCAACTGAAATATTTATACGTTTTGCAACTTTCTTCTGAGCTTTTTCTATTCTTTTTTGGATTTTGTCAAGATATTTCTCTCTATGTTTTTCCATTTTAGCTTTTACATGTTCTAACCTTACTTTAGCTTCCTCAATTTGCTCTCTTGCGTTTTCTTTTATTTCGTTCAATCCATCTTTTGTATCTTCGATTTCGTGTATAATGTAATCTCTCTCGTCCTGTAAATCCTCTAATTCTTCTAAAAGTTCCTCTTTTATCTCTTCTTTTGTGTCTTTCAAATCTTCTATTTCATCTTCGAAGTCTTCGTGTAAGTCCTCTAACTCTTCCATAAGATCGTCTTTGATATCCTCCAGCTCCCATTTTATTTTATTCTTGATCTTTTCAATATCACGATTTTCTCGATCCTCTCTATCATCATTTTCTGTTTCTTTATACATATTCATTCCTCCATCCAATTTAATGGATAATTCATAATTTTTAATTTTATAAAGTTAAATTTATTCTAAAAAAACATATTTTTATTTTCCTATTCTACCTTCATCTATTTCGGAAATTTGAATTGGCTCATTTGCCAATACCGCTTTATCGTCTACTTTAATACTGTCTATATAATAAACATTTCCACCAACTTCAGTTCGTTTTCCGATAATAACATGACGTCCTTTTACATCTCCATCAACAAGAGTGTGGCTAATGTCAACTGTATCCACCCCATAAATACTTCCAGAAACAATGTATGGATGTTTAGCGATATATTTACTCCTAATGGCGGTTTGGGTGCCGATCAACACTTCTTTAGCATTAAGATCTCCATTAATCGTTGTAGAACCCTCTATTTCGATGGTTTCTTGTGAAAATAAACCACCATCAACTCTCGTTGAGCCTGAAAGCCTTATTCCTTGATCTGCTTCGACTTTGTCTCCAGCCCTTAACGAACCTGAATTTCCAAACGCTCCATCAATTTTGATCCCTTGACCAATCGTAGTTGAACCTGAAAATTTCGCGTTTCCTTCAGCTTTAAGGTTTCCGCTTAATCTGAATGAACCAGAACTTTTAACATCGCCGTGGACAGTTAAATCACCTTCTCCTCTCATTGAACCAGATGATCTAAACCCTTCGCATTCAAAATTTCCATCGATTTTAGCGGAACCTGACACAACTAAAGTATCGTTTAATTTCATTCCCGAAAGACTTCCTGATCCTGATATTTTCATTTTATTTTTTCTCCTCCATTTTTTCTTTTCTTTTTTACTATATGGTTATTTATCTAACTAATAGTTAAATTTGGTTAATATCTAAGTAAATAAATATCTCGTGTTATAATCTTGCCATGATTGGCATTTTCTTTTTAAATCTTTAACCTCTTCAAAATACCTTGGATTTAAATCCGCCTTTTTTATTATATCCATCTTTTTTACCTCCTTATTCATGTTTTTTTTATTTAGTTTTTTGTAGATTTGAAATATTTTTAGCAGTTTTTTATGTATTTTTATTATCGTGATTTTTTATGTATTTTGTACACACTTCTAAAAGTTAAAAAAATTATTTAAAATTTAACGGCTAACAAAAGAACTTGTTAAAACCTGGGAATATATTTTACATTTGATGTCGTCTAATTCAATTTTTTTATTGTAAGTCATGATTTTTTCCTCCAATTTGTTTTTTTTGTTTTTTTTTAATATTTATTTTTTTGTTTCTACTTATTATATAATCACAATCATATATAAATGTTGTGTAGATCGTGTGTATTGATTATGTATCAAAATTGTTATATTCTATTTTAAACTTGCTTACAAGCCTCGAGTCTTCTAAATCTGAAAAATTCAACACATTGGTCACTTAAATTTGCATTTTTTTTTTTTTATAGGATAATAAATATATTCCCAATACTTCTTGATTAGAATAAGTCATTTTTGGTAAGTTATAATCATAATAATGGAGAGTTAATGTGTCACGTAAAACAAACAGGCATAAAAAAATTCTGAAAGAACTAGAAAAGTATAGCAAGTTTGCGAAAATTTATCTTAGGAATAATTATCTTGATTTTAAAATAGCATACAATAACTTTCAAAAGTCAAAGGCTTGGACTGAGGCAAAAGCATTATTGATAGAGTATTTTTCTCTTGAAAATGAAATATTTACATGTCCGATTTGTAGTAATGTATTAGACCCATATTATTCTACTCTACACCACATCTACTACGATAATAAAAAATTGTTCGACCCAAAATACATTGATTTAGTCCATCACGATTGTCATGAACGATATCATCAAGAAAGCGGGATTCCCAGAATAAAAAAGCACATGAAAGTATACATTAGCTCTCGGGGTTTTAGAATTTATATTCCTAAAATAGGCAAATTATACATTCGGCACGAATTTTGTGTTCTCCTTATAATTATAATTATATTTTTGGTATTTTATATTTTCAATTAAAAAAAAAAGGTGGAATTAGAAGTTTTCAATTTCACAGATGTGAATTAAACCAATTAATTATGTCCTGATAAACTTCATCGCGGTTAATTTCGTTAAAAATTTCGTGTCGAGCATCTTGGTAAAATTTAAAGGTTACATCCTTTATGCCGTATTTTTTAAGGCGATCAATCATGGCGGTAACTCCCTTGGTCTTGTTACCTATAACGCATAACGAACCAGAGATGAAATGGATAGGTAAATCTTTTGAAATATTTTGTTCTTGTTTCGAGTCATAAATTTTCTCAAATCCGTGAAGAAATTCTAGCCAAAGGTTAGCAGGACTCACAAATCCGCACCAAGGATCGTCAATGTATTTCTGAACTTCGTCTTTGTCTCTACTCAACCACTCAAAACCAGTTGCGCCTTCATCGTTATCCCAATCATGGTTGTTGGAAGCAAAGTTCATCTCGTGCATTTTTTGGCTTGGTTCGGTAGGACCGCGTTTTTTGATCTCGCTTTTAAGTAAGAGTTTACCCGCTTTAACGACTAAAGCTCTCACTTTTCCATTAGTGCCACTTAAGATAACACCTTTAAGTTCATTTCCCCAATCCTGAATGTAATCCTGCGTTAGCATAGCACCCCAGGAATGACCTAATAAAAATATCGGTAAATCAGGATGTGCTTTTTTAATTAAGTTCGTTAATTCGTGAAGATCGTTTACTACACCTCTCCATCCATTTGGCCCTAAAACTCCAGCGTTACCCTCTAAAGTTTTTTCGGTCAAATCACCAGCAGTTCTCCCATGACCGCGCGCATCGTTGGCATAACACACATAACCTTCGTTGCATAAAGCTTCAGCTACTCGAGCGTATCGCTTAGCATGTTCAGCTAAACCGTGAACGATTTGTACAACTGCTTTAGGGGGAATATCCGGTTCCCATTTGTATACGAATATATCAATATTGTCTTTATCTTTAAAAGTAAAAGTAGAACTTTTCATTTTTTATAACCTAATGATAATTTTTTTTAGAATTAAGTAATCAATGTCTAAGTTTTGTTTATAATGTTACTATTTTTGGGAAATTAATTCATTTTCGTTAGAAATGTTTTAGTATATATATATTAGGATTGTTGGGGATATTATTAAAAATATATTTTAAACAGAAAAAATAAGAAATTTTATAACTATCTAATTTATTAGAGTTTTATGAGTAAAGACAGTGAAAAAGTAATTAGGTCCTATCATTGCAGAGTCTGTGATACCACTCATGAAGTTAGTTTACAGAAAAAAATTATTAAAAATCAATCTAAATTTCCTTTTTCTTACTTTTTTTTACATGGAGATTTAAAAAATATTTTAACAACGCTTTATTTAGATAGACATCTGGAAATTCGAGGTGTAGATGTACAAAAGCTAACAGATGATGATATATTCTCTAAAGAACAAGTAGTTTCAATAACCTCGACATTAGTAAAAGAGATTGAAGAACTTCGTAATGAAAACGAAGAATTACGATTAAAATTAAAAAAAGAGACGAAGAAGGTAAAATAAACCAAAAAATATATTATAAGGAATCGTTATAATTAAGAAAATTAAGAAGAATGATATAAAATGTCGTATGCTCGATATAAGATGTGCATTTTTGGCGATGGAGGTGTAGGAAAAACCACTTTAATAAATCGCTACATCTCTGGTAAATATTCAGAAGATTTTAGAATGACAATTGGAGTAGATTTCTATACGAAAAGCATAGAAGTACAAGGTATAAGAGTTAACTTACAAATTTGGGATTTTGCAGGGGAGCATCAATTTAAAAACCTATTACCGAATTATGTAATAGGTGCTACAGGAGGGATCTTCATGTACGATATTAGTAGATTTTATAGTTTGACACATCTTGAAGACTGGCTCAATCTATTGAATAAAGCACCCGATAGACAAGAAAAAAAATTACCTATTCTATTAGTTGGGGGTAAAAAAGATCTCGCATTAGAAGGAAAGAGATCGATCGAAGAAGATTATGCTTCTGAGCAAGGAAAGAAATATGGGGTTTTTGATTATATCGAGTGCTCTTCAAAAACAGGAGAAAATGTAGAGTTGATTTTCTATAAGATAGCTTTAAAAATGCTAGAATCTTCCGGACTTTTATAATCTTCTTTTTTCAAATTAAATTATCAGTATTAATAAACCTAAGACATTTATAGATAATTTTACACTTAGTATAATATCGGGTGCTTTAATCCCAGATATTTCTCCATAACATTTATAATTTCTTCTTTAGAACCGATATACCCAAAGATTTGATGTTTAGCTTTACCTAAAGACGCGTTATCAATTGTTTCAAATTGGTTTAATTGCAGTTCAATTTCTCCAAAATTCAAGTGGGTTAAATCTGGAGACTTAGAATTATACGATTGAATCACTCCGACTTCACAATTAGGATGATCCCGAGCCACATCAAAACAATCTGCTTGCGATTTTGGAATATCATTTGAAATTTTAACCAAAAATCCGAAATCATCAGTATCTGGAATTTTAAGAATATATCCAATTTTAGCTGGTCGCGTAAAGTCGATATCTTCAGGTCTTATGGCTAATTTGTAAATATCTGCAACATCTATTTTAAAAGCAACATAATTCGGTCCCATTTCCAAACGATTTTGTGGAATATCTCTGAAATATGATAGTGGTTTTGCATCAGATTTAGTTGGAATCAAAACTGTTCCGGGATTTGAAGGTCCACCGCTTATTATGCAAGCCAAAGACCACCCATTAATGTTCAATCCCGGTTGGAAGAAAACACAATCATCTACGAATTCGACACCGCAATAACTTAATCCGGTTGAAATTGGTTCTTTTTTTAATGTGAGTTGGCGTGTTATTTCTCCGTTATAAATCTGTTTCAAAGTTTGTGATTCTACTGTTACCGGACTCGATAGTGTGCATGAAATTGAAGTTTCTGCTAAAATATCGTAATAAGCGGGGTCTAATCCTTGAGGACAAAACCATTTTTCCCATTTTTGAGGATTTTCATAAAAGAATTCTCTTTCAGGGCTAATCCAATATCTATCTCCACCAATATCCCACTGCCTACTTTTCACTTTTTTTTTTATGTCGGGATTAATCCATAATAAGCTATAATTATCATTCTTAGGGAAAAGTCCTAAAAGTCGCCCTCCATATTCAGAGATAATTGCGGAACTTTCGTTATTGAAGTTTAATTCGACAATATTTCCAATATCGTTGTTATTAGATAGTAATGATTCTTTAGTAAAGTAGTTCATACTCTAAATTAAAATGTTCTGGCTAAAAGACTTTTCTGTTAAGATCGAACTTTTCCTCACAGTATTATAATTTTTTATAATAAACTTTTTAATAGTATCCTAACATTATTTATTGTAAATTTTATGAAGAGGAATCTAAAATGATTGTAAAAGCTACTAATGAGTATTTAGCACTATTAAACAGAGCAGTTGCTCGTGAAATTCAAGTGTCCGCACAATACATGCTACAACACACAAAAATGGAAAAACTGAAGAGAAAAGTGATCAAAGAAAACTATTTACTGGAGAGTACAGCATACGACGAGTTTGGAAAGATATTGAAAGAATTAGCGATTGAAGAAATGAAACATCTCGCTCAAATAATGGAGAGAATTTATTTAATGGGTGGAGAGGCGACTACTAAACCCGACAGAGTTAGTATCGGAAATTCGATGAGAGAATTTGCTGAATTAGATTTAAAAGCAGAAGAAGAAGCTTTGGAATTATATCGCCAGTTAATCGAAGCTGCTAAAAATATTGGAGATCGAGAAACATGGGTTTTATTTTCAAAGATATATAGTGACGAAGAAGAACACTTATTGAAGTTTCAAGATTATTCAGAGATGGAAAATGAACCAGATTTAGGAGAAACTCCTGATTCTGAATGGAGATCCATATTCGGTCAAGAATATATTACGCTACTCAATAAGGCTCTCGCTAGTGAAATTTCTGCAGTTGTTCAATATACAACGCAACACGAGAAAGCTGAAGGATTAGAACGAATGAGGCGTAAGAAAAATGCTTTAGAAGTTGTTACTGGAAAAAACAAAGCAAGCGTCGTGTCAGGAGTTCTTAAAGAAATATTCCTTGAAGAAATGGAGCACATGGAAAAAATTTCGGAACGAATCTATGAAATTGATCGAGAATCTATAGCTACAGTTGATCCATTACCTGAAATCGGAAATTCAGTTGATGATTTTATAAAACTAGATAGAGAGGCGGAAAATTACGCCATTGTGTTATACAGAAAAGTTATCACGGAAGCAACGCGACTTGGAGATATAAAAACGAAAAAACTTTTTGAAGATATTATTCAACAAGAAGAAGAGCATTATTGGGCTTTCGACGATTTTTTGCCTTAAATAATATATTTTTTTTTATTTTAATATTCGCAATACTCATGCGTTGCGCACATTTCTTTTATAAAACACATTTAGCAAAAAAATAGAAGAGAGCGGAGAAACTTTAGATTCATCCAAAATAACGATACCCGGGGTAGGTTATTTCTACATATTTAAAGATACGGAAGGGAATAAATTAGGAATAATGCAAGAAGATGATTCAGCAGAATGAGTATTAATCAAAACTAACTCTTTTTTTTCTATCCTAGTAAGATATCATTAGATTTAGGTATTGATAATTTTGAAGTCGTAAAACCCAGATTCAATAGTTAGGGTTAATAAATTTTCAGTTTGCCTTTGATATTCTATTTCTAGAGTACTTGAGAAAAATTCATAAAGATTTATTACTAATTCGAATTTTAAGTTGATAGGGATATAAACGATGAAAATTGATGGATATTGTGATGAGCGCTTTATTTCAGTAAAAAACGCGTTTGAAAAAAATTTTAAATTGGGATTAGAAATAGGCGCTTCTTTTGCTGTTTCATTAAACGGTGAATTAGTAGTAGATATTTGGGGAGGATTTTCTGATTCATCTCAAACAAAAAAATGGGAAAAGGATACTATTGTGAATATTTTCTCAACTACAAAGGTTATGACAGCACTATGTATACACTTGCTAGTTGATAGGAATTTAATTGATGTAGACGCTCCCGTCGCTAAATATTGGCCTGAATTTGCACAAGCGGGGAAAGAAAATGTTCTCGTTAAGCACCTTATGAGTCACAGCGCAGGTTTGCCTGGATTTGATGAAAAAATCCCTGTTGAAGCTTTATACGATTGGGATCGCATTACAGGTTTATTAGCTTCACAAAAACCATGGTGGAAATCAGGTACTAAGATTGGATATCATATGATCACTTTTGGATACTTGTTAGGTGAATTAGTACGAAGAGTAACTAGTAAGAGTTTAGGTGAATTCTTTCGAGATGAGATTGCTGTTCCTCTTGATATAGATCTCCACATTGGATTATCAGAAAATTACGATTCCAGAGTAGCAAAAATAATCATTCCTGAAGAGGTTTTTTCTAAATGGTTAATCATTCTAGCTAAGTTGTTTTTTAAAAAAACTGTAAAAGTATACTACAATCCAAATTTAGAAAATACCGATTTTAATAGTCGAGCTTGGCGCTCTGCAGAAATACCCGCCTCGAATGGACACGGAAACGCGAGATCGATTGCTCAAGTTGGATCAATTCTAGCATGTGGGGGAAAGTTTGATAAAAAGATGATATTTAAGTTATCTACAGTTGAAAAAGCTATTGAGCCGCAAATAAGTGGACGTGATGTCGTAATGATGTATGCGCCAGCTAAATTTGGTCTTGGTTTTGGTTTGCTAAATGATGATTTATTGCTAGGTCCTCGAAGTTTTTACTGGAGTGGAGCTGGAGGTTCTTTATGTATTATGGATCTAGAAAAAAGGCTAAGTATAGGATATGCTATGAATAAAATGTATATGAAAGGAAAAGATCCTAGAACTGGGAGACTTATTAAAGCTGTCTGGGATTCAATTAACTCTGAATAAACAAGAAAGTTATGCTGATTTTTAGGTTAAAGTATACCATTCCAAATCTCTCTGAGGATATCCTCGCTTGTTTTTATAACCTCTGGATTCACGCTTAAAATCATCGTATAGCGATTATCTAATTCATACTCTGGCCAATTAGGAATATTCTTATTGTTAGGATTTCCCGTTCGGGCAAAAGTTATCCATGTATCCATCACTTTCTTAGTTATAGTCTTTGCATTTTCATCGTTTTCGATAGCTCCTTTTGCAAAATCTTCCTTGTCGATGGTATTAAACACGAAAGGTATTTCGAAAGAATGAAGTGCGAATCCAAATTTAGGAGATTTGTAAGAAAAAATGTAGCAATAAATGTCCGATTGATGTTTAGTGTGTGCTTCGAGTTGCCGAACAATTGGTATTTTAAACATTGAGTCAGACAGTATTGCTTCCCAGTACATTAATGGTTTATCAGGAAATTTCGTTTTTAGTTCTTTCTTATATGTTCCAATCAATTCATTTGATTTCTCTTTATTTTTTATGCTCTTTTCGATTTTCGAACGCACTAATTTCATGATGAGACTCTTTTTTACTACACCCGATTCGTTTAAAATTTCTGTTAAGAAACCCAGTTCATTTTCATTATATCCGATTATTAATGGAACTTGATGATTCTTGCCCTTGCGGATAATTTCAATCGGTTGTTCAGGTATAACCTCTCCATCCACAAAAGGCCAAAACGGACTACCCCCCAAATTAATTAAGCCCCCAACAACCTTTTTTTGTATCTTCATTATTTTATTAAAGGGAATTCTCCTCAACTCATCGACATTGCCATCTCGAATACCAAGTTTTAATACGAATTTAGCGCAACCTTTCTTCGATTTTTCCATATTTAAATCACGGGAATTGGTATTTCCACTCTCAATTATAGCCTTGTGAAAAAGCCCCTTACTAGAGGGAATAGCAAGTAAAATTGCAACTGACATACCACCAGCAGATTCTCCAAAAATAGTAATGTTATTAGGATCACCACCGAAATTTTGAATATTCTCTTTAACCCATCGTAATGCTGCTAATTGATCTTGAATTCCTAGATTCGGAGGAATACTTGGAAAATTGAGAAACCCTAAAGCACCCAAGCGATAATTAATGGTTACAACTGCTACCTCCCCACTAACAGAGAGATTTTTCCCATGAAGGCGTGGTCTTGAACCCGCGCCTATTATATACCCTCCACCATGAATCCAGAACATCACAGGACGAGAATTATTATCAGCCTTCGGAGTCCAAATATTAAGATATAAGCAATCTTCATTCTGAACTTGCTCAATGGGAGGGTCATCTGGAATATTTTGGGGGGCGATAAAAGCAAAATTCGTTGCGTTTTTAACATCACTCCATGGTTCTAAAGGTTGAGGTTCTCTAAACCGTAAATCCCCAATTGGGGGTTTTGCGTACGGAATGCCCAGAAAAGATTGAAATCCATCCCCTTGAGTTCCTTCTATTTTCCCATTTTTAGTTGATATAATAACCAATAAAGTTATCCTCTTTTACTTGGAACTAATGATGATTAGTGATTAAAGTAACAAAAGTTAATAATTTTTATATCAGCTGCCATAAAAAGTCAAAGCTTATTTAAACCTGATTTCATATTGAGTTTAAAACAAAAAGCTGGGAGTAAACTCTGATTTTCTGAATTTGGGTTACCCAGTGTATTTAATTCTAATGCTATTAAGAAAATAATCATTTGGATTGAGAAAACTTATGTGCTTTTTTTATTAATGACTTTAATAGTCATTGAAAGCGTTTCGTCGAACACTTGACCTTCTGTTATGCACTTAAAGGATAAATTTTCTGATGAGAACAATTCTGTAAAATATCCAAGCCAATACCGAGAATACCTTTTATTTTGTCTGTGCTTGAATAAGAGATGATACTCACCTTTTTCATAATGGACATTAATGTCAAAAAAATAATTAGCCACAACCCAAATCTTTTGGACGGTGCTAATTAAATCTTCAATAGTGAGGTTTTTAAGAGGTTTACCCGTGTACCAGAGTATTAAATCATAAGCCACATTTCTCTTAAAAGGTTTTTTTAAAGCGTCTTCAGGAGCCTCTGCTGCCGCTATTAATTGGTTGAATGTGGTTTTTCCTATAAGCATCATTTTCATTTCTTCCCGAGCTCTTACCCATAAATCGCGATCAAGGTTCTTTTGTTGACCATAATACTGAACTGCGCGTTCTAAAAAGGAAATAACCTTTTCATCGTCTTCTTTATATGTATCAATAATTGCCTTAACATCGGGTAAAATTGAATTATAATCGTCGTACATCTCAACTGCATCTTTTACAAGATTTGAAATTGTTGTTCCCAAGTTCTTATATTTATCAATGATACTGCGTGTTGAATCATCAACCTTAACATATATCGGTTTATCTTTTGACTCGATTTCTTTCTCTTCATCGATCGAGTCAGGATTTTTTGCTATAAAAAACACCTCCAAAAATTAATTGTTACCTATTTTCTAGCTAATCACTAAACTATATATTTATTTTTATATATGAATATATTAAATCAATTAGACTAATAAATTTTAAGCTTTTATGTAATTTGGGTTATAATAATAGCATACTAGGTTTTTTTTTTTTTATGAATATTTAAAAATATATTTATCTTTAAGGAGAAAAAATTAAAAATTTTCTTAATCACCTTGGTTAGTTTCTTGCAGTTTAATATAATTATATATATTTTTAAATTAAAAAGAAAAAGATAGTTTAAGACTAGTTCTGATAATATCTTTGCTTGGTGCGAAACATTTAAATAGTTGCATACAATAATTATTTATGATAAAATATAAAAAAATATAGAAAAATAGAGATAAATATATTATAAAAAAAATGCCGAGAAATAATTCGATAGTAGGTTCTATAATAGGATTAGTAGTTTTCTTAGGTTTAGGTGTATTTTTTTTGTTTGGTTTAAGTCCATTCAGTTTCTTTAGTATCATGCCGTTTTTTCCAATGATATTTGTTATTATCATTATAGGAGGAATAGTTGGGGCTGCGTCAGCTAGCTCAAGACGCTCAAGCTGTTGTTCATCGAAGTCTCATAATCAATATCAGTATTATACTCAGGAAGTTCCGAGATCAAATCCATATATCGTTAAGACTTCGAATAGTTCTGTAGTTCGACCTATATATATTGAGGATGCTGAACTTGAAAAACCAAAGGCAAACTTCTGTCAATTTTGTGGAACTAGGATTGAGAGAGAGAGTGTTTTTTGTCATCAATGTGGAGCAAAGATGGAGAGATTTAACGAGTAAGAAATAATGGATATTTATGATATTTTTTTTAGCATTTGTTTAGGATTGTTTATAGGGGGGATTATTATGTCAATAATCTCAATGATTCTCGCTGAACTTTCAACTCATGATTCTTCAGCATCAAGTCAAGTAGATCACATCGACCATGTAGATCACATCGACCATATAGATCACATCGACCATGTAGATCACATCGACCATTTTGATCACTTCGATCATGTAGATCACTTCGATCATGTAGATCATATCGACCATATTGATCACTTCGATCATGTAGATCACTTGGATTATTTTGACCACATGGATCATCCCGATCATATAGACCATTTAGATAAGTTCGATCATGCAGATACTTCTAAAGATATTGGTCACATTGATGATACTACTCCTGCTCCTTTCATGTTATTGTTTTCTACATCATTATTAATTTTTGGGATAACAGGTATCTTGTTGTATTATCTTATAGGAGGATTCTTTAGATTATCGTTATTCGTAATTACTCCAATTATAACCTACACAATTACGAAATTAATTTCTGTAGGGTGGAAAAAAATGGCTAAATCTAGATATTATGTGATATCTTCAGCAACTAATCAAATAGGGAAAGAAGGTGAAGTAATACTAAGTGTCGATAAGAGAGGGGGTGTAATTAAAATACCCTCCCAAACACCTTTAAAGTTTGAAAAATTGCATGTAAAGCCCTATCAGGAATCAGATATTTTTGAGCGTGGAACGAAAGTCTATATATGCGATATCCAAGGCGATTATTTATTAGTAGATACCGATAAAAAATCAATAAAGAGGAGGAAATGAACCAAAATTGAGTTTTAGTGAGAAAGAATTAAAAATGACTAAAAAAATTATTTATTTTCATGGACAAGATGTAAATTCAGCAAAATCTCAGCAAAAAACATATCGCAAAAATTCGCTAATTTCAGTAATTTTGGCTAATGCAGCAATAATAATCGGATTAACACTTACTATCGCAATTTTTGCATTATTAGGAGGTTAATTTTTTTGATAAATAAAATTTGTAAAAATTTGTTGTTAAAAGCACCAAAAGTGTGATATTTAAAATATTTTTCAAATTTAAAAAAAAATGGATTAAGAATGAAATAAATTATAAATAAAGGAGGAAAAAAAGAAAAAATGTTATTTCAAGAAATATCTGGGGGGATAGTCGGTCTAATTATTGCGGGAGTAATTATTTTCTTTATGATCGTAATTTTCATGGTTACAAGATATAGAAAGTTTAAAACTAACCTATTTGTTATCCATTTGAGAAACGGTAAAGTAAAACATGCGGGATTAGGTGGTAGTATATGGTTATTACCATTAATAGATGAATATGTTGTAATCCCAACTACGAGTAATCAAACAATTTTAGAAGCACACGAACAAGTTGTATCTATGGAATATCAGAATATTTCAGTAGTAGGAATGTTAATATGGAAGGTTATAGATCCTGAAAAAGCTTTTAGTGCAGTTTCATGGGTTGATCGAGATGAGAATTATGTAGAAAAAATCTTAACGAATGCCGCTGAAGCAATTATCAGAACAACATGTGCGAACATGCCTCTTGAGAAAATAATTCGGGAACGGCGTGAAATTATCGAACTTGTCAGCAAAGAATTACATGAATTGACTGCTGATTGGGGAGTTATTATCGAATCAATTGAGATTAAAGAAGTAAATATTCTAGAACCAGAGCTAAAAAAAAATATGGAAGCAACAAAAAAAGCAGAAGAATTTAAAAAAGCTCGAGTATCAGAAGCCAACGCTGAACAAGAATCAAGATTAAGAGAATTAGAAGTAAAAAACGAGATAGGGACTCAAGAACAATTAGTTCAGAGAGAAATTGAATTACGTAGAAAAGAGAAAGAAATCGCAATTGCTGACAAAGAACGCGAGCGTAAACTAATTGAGGCGGATGGTGAACGCCAAAAGATAGTAATTGAAGCTAACGCTCAAGCATCTGCTATAAAGCAAAAATTAATTGCTCAAGCTGAGGGTGAAGCTGAAAGTATAAGACAACAAATGCTCGCTCAAGCTGAAGGTTTCCAAGAACAAGTAGAAGCTATGAGCGGTGCCGATCAGAGATTCTTAGCGGTTCAATTAGTTAATATTTTACCGGAGATCTTTAAAAACTTAAGTCCTGATAAAATGTTTATCATGGGTAGCGGCGATGAAGCATTTAGCTCGCTTTCAAAAGCTATTTTACCATTTCTGCAGTTACTACCTGAATATTCAGATAAGATAAAGAATTTCTTAGGTAACGGAGATTTAAAGTCTAAAGTTCAAGAATTATTAGTCCAGAAATAGGTGTAAATTTTTTTTTTATAAATATTAATTTTTTTTATTATTGGTAAAACTTAAAGAAGGAAGGAAGAACAAGAATTAGATACAAAATTTCTTATGATAGTTATAATTAGAATTAAAGTGAATCAATTTTGAATGGAAAAATTGAAGATATTGAACAATATTTAGTAGAAGGTAATAAACATTATCAATGGAAAATTATACAAGAAGAGGAGTCTAATCAAATTGACTATAAAATCCCAAGATATCCTGTTTTGATTCTTACTTGTATGGACCCAAGGATTGATGTATACCGAATATTTCAATTAAAACCCGGAGATGTGTTTGTTTTAAGAAACGCTGGAAATGTGTATACTGAAGATATTTTAAGATCTGTATTAATTGCCATACATAAATATAATATTCAATACATAGCAGTTTTAGGACATCTCGATTGCGGAATGAAAAAAATTGATTTACATAATCTGATGATTAAATTAACTGATTATTCAATAAAAAAGATTGGAAGATCTGGGTTGAACATTTTCCTTGAGATGCAGAAATTTTTCAAAACTTTTACTGATGAAATTAAGAACATTGAGAATCAAGTCCAGAAGTTCAGAAACGCGAGAGAGATCCCCAATGATATAAAAATTACGGGAATGCTATACGATCCCAATACAGGTTGGGTTTTCTCGGACGAAGAATTAAGACGCTACTCAAATTATGAAAACTTTATTAAGGATTATCGGAAAATCTTGCAAGCTAAAAAAATTGAACTGATAGATTATATAGAGAGTAATCAAGACGAGATTATTGGTGAAGGTGTCCTACTAGAAGGAAAGGAACTTATAAATCTTAATGCTAATAGAGAAAATATACAGTTGATTGAAAGTCAAAATGATCAAGAATCTGCTATCACCGATAAATTAGAAGAAATTCCTAATGAAATAACAATTTTAAACATTAATAAAATTGGCTCAGGAGGATTTCATAGTAATTCAATTTCGATTCCAAAAATAAAAATCCCAAAAATATTTGTACCTAAGATAAAAGTTCATGTTCCACTTATTTATAAGAAAAATGAAATAGAATGAACGAATAGTGGAAAATTTATAACTTAATTTTATTAATATCTCATTAATTTCTAACTTATCCTTAGAAAGGAGTAAAAAAATTTTTAATTTAGAAATAATTTATACAGTTAAAAATTTATATATATATCCCTAATAAGCCTTGCCTCCGTGGCTTAGGTGGTAGAGCATTGCCTTGGTATCCATAAAAATGAACCAAACAGGCAAAGGTCGCGGGTTCAAAAGCGAGAAAATATTGATTTTCTGCGGAAATTCCCGCCGGAGGCTCCATCATTTCTTTTTATTTCTTTTGATAAAACAAAAAAGATAATAAGAATCAAAAATTTATAACAAATCAAGAAAAGCCTTTTAACCCTAGCCGGTGTGGCTTAGCTGGTTATAGCGCCAGACACACATTCATATGAAATTGGGTCAGACTGATTGTGCTGGACTCATAATCTGGAGGTTCGTGGGCTCATATCCCACCACCGGCATTTTTTTTACATATTTAATAGACACTCATAATTTCGAAGAATTTAAGATATTTCTTTAATTTGTATCCTTTGATTCTAATGACCGCTCTAAAGGAAGTTAAGCGATTTCAAGAGTTTTTAATGAACGCATGGCCAGCGGAACAATATTATTTTCTGAATGGATGGATATTACGCTTTACTAAGGGAGTTACTTACCGGGCAAATTCTGTCATTCCAATTAATTATACTGGAAGTAAAAAGTCAATCGAATCTGATATTGAACTGGCTGAAACTGCGTATAAATCGTTTAATTTGCCAACTTTATTCACCATGCATGATTATTTTGAACCAAAAGAACTCGATGAAACTTTAAGGAATCGAGGATACATTGAGCAGGATCGCACCAATGCCTTGTTAATGCAAGTTAATAATCTTGAGCTAAAACAAATCAATAAGGATTTTAATTACGAGATTTACAATGATAGAGTAGATGATTTCTCTTCATTATTAGCGAAATTTACGAAAAGAGACAAATATCAACAAGAAATAATAAAGGAGATAACTAGTAGGATCGTGGTTCCAAAGAAACGTTTTATCATTGCTAAATTGGAAGGGGAGCCTATAGGGACTTTAATGGGTGTATTAAATCCTTACGGATATGTATACATTGCTGATGTGTATGTTGTACCAGAATTTAGACGCCAAAAAATAGCGAGTTCTATGCTCAAAACTGTAATAAAAGAATGGGCAAAAATAAATGGCGCTAAAAACATATGGCTTCAAGTCGAACTACAAAACAATAATGCCATGAAATTATATGAGAATTTAGGAATGAAAAAAATTTACAGTTATTATTATCTAAGAAGAGATTAATTTAATTTCTAGAGTTTAAAATTTGCATTTCGTTTTTTTAAATGGATTTTTATTGAAATAAATAACCGTCCAAAGTTTCTGGAGCAAATCCTTTTATTTAAGCCTTTTTAACTAATTTTTCAATGCAAAAACCATGCATCCATCCCATATCTCAAATCGCATCGCTCCTCCACATGCGCTCTATACCCTCATTTAGAACATTCCTGATAAAACTGCTTTATCTAATAACTTTGTCGCATTTACTATAATTTCATTACATTTGTTCGTCATCTCTATTAACGAAACCAATTCATTCAATAAAGGAGACATATGTTTTGGTCTAATAATTTCGCGCCATCTCATATAATCCTCTTTATGAGAACGATTCTGCTCCACCCATTGATCACATAATTTACGTAACTTTTTTAGGTCTTTATCTGATATGATTCTACACCCTATTTGGATGATTAGTTAATAATAATCAATACTACAAATATTAAAATTTAACATTTACCTAATACTGAATATTTAGGTAAAAATTTAAAGATTCTGCTCAAGAACATATTCTGTTCCCTCTCATCTCAAACTATCACCATACCGCTCGAGATACATCCTATACCCTCACGCTCTAAGCCTGAACCTTGTGGTTCCTTTTCCAACACCACACACTCGTGCTGTTGAGAGTGGTAGGCTAAATCGGAAGAGAGAAGTTTCTGCTTAATATTCAGAGTCTATATAAATAAGCCCATTAATTTTCTAAAAGCACATCTATAATTTGTTTTTTTGATAAATTGACTATAGGAAGGAGAATACTGCAATTATTACAGGAATATCTGCTCCAGCATGAAACAAAATCGCACCAAGTAAGCTGTCAGTCTTTTGTATGACAGCACCAAATGCTAATCCTAAAAAGAATGTAAGAATAAGATAAATGAATACAAAGGGCGTGAATTGCGCTGAGAGATGAGCTAATGAAAAGATAATTGCTTGCAATACATTGGAAGTATCAACACCGAGGAAGATATTGTACTTTTTCAAGAAAAGACCCCTGAATAATATTTCTTCACGTATTCCATTCAAAAATACGAATATTAGAATCCAAGGCAACAAATAGATCAGTCTATCAAAAGGAATATTTTGACCTCCAAAGAGATAAACAGCAGTAGGCAATGCTATTAGGAGAAAGATCGAAAAAGTCGCCAACCCGATAATTAGACCTAATCTTGTGTTTCCTTTTTGTAGAAATAATGAGGATATATCATTATTAGAAATCTTGGTTAGAAGGATTATAGGAACGAAAATTATCAATGTACTTATTAATTTGTTGAAAATGATGTTCTCAATCGTTGTACCAGATGCCCAAGGCATTTGAAGAAAAAAAACCAAAGACGCAATAAAAAAAGCAAATAAAACAGGAAAAAACTTATTTAGTTGAGTATTCCTGTAAATTATTATAGAGACAATTAGAAAGATGAGGGGTAGTGCAATGAAATATATAATTCTAATAATATCTTGTATGAAAATTGGAACAATAAAGATTAATAACCCACTTGTTAAGAAGAGGATAAATATCCTGAGTTTATAAACCTTATCCTTTTCTTTTTCGCTTTGATTTATATTAAGATTTTGATTTTTCTTATGATTCATAATTTAAGACCTTAACTTATTACATAATAATTTTTTGTATAAAACTTATTTTTAATTAACAAAAGTTATGCATAATACATATTCATTTTTATAACGACCAATGATGTTTTTTTTCATTTATAGATGAAAGATTGAAGAGAAATAAAGAAAATAGAATCGAAAAAATATAAATACAAACATCGTTATTACTCATTAAATGAAAAATTTTGTTTTTGATGCTTGTTGAGATGGAGGAAATCCTTCGATATTTAATGAAACACTGTTCTTTTCTATATGCGCCGAATCTGTTTCGATTTGTTGACTCTGGCTCATCTGAGAGTTTTGGAAATGCATTCTTGGTTCTCGAACATGAGGATTTGCGTTTGCAATTTGTCAGAGACCGAGGACAAATCTTCCTTGATTTTCAGCCAACAAGCAAAAAACACAAAAGTAATTGGTTTTCGATCGATATTATCCAGCAGATGGTGACAGGCAAAATAGAAACCTCAGCTGAGATGGATTCTGAGAAAGAAGAGTTCTTAAAAACTAATCTTGATAAAATCGAACAGCTCTTTTCTACCGCTAATATGGATAGCACAATTAAGAAACTAAGAGAGCTAGAACGTGCACGTGCAAAACGATTATTTCCGTGAATTTATCAATTATTTTTTCTTATAAATTATCTTCATAAGGAGATTCCTCAAGAATTTTATCGAGCTCCTCTTTATCCCAATGTGCAAATTTCGAATCGAGTTTTTCCATTAATTCGATTTGTTTGGCAAATAACTGCCGTCTAAAATCTTCATTAGTTTTACGATTTTCTAGTTCGTAATCACTAGCCATTATAAATACTATCGATTTGAATATCCAATATAATAGTTTATTAATATCTTTTGTCTGTCTTCTCTCATATTCTTCACCTCTCTCACTGACTACATAATTATACCCTTTCTCATCAATTTCTATATGGGGAGTACCAAATCCATCACTAGAAGTACGAATGGTAAGTAAACGACTTGGAGCGCTGATTCTTTTACCGTATTCTCTGACTTTTTTCCTAATTGTAGAAATAGAATATATTTTAACCATGAGATCTATAAAGCTTTTAAAAATAATAACTTTATGTCTAAGATTTTTTACTATTATTTGTAAAAGTATTAAGAGTTTTGCTTTAAGTTCTAAGCAAACTCTTCCACATGTCTATGTTAAGTTTTGATTACTTAGAATAACTAATTTATTTCAAAGGAATTTTTATGGAAATCAAACTCTGAATTTACCTTTTCTTTGATATTCAGGATCAACTGCTAAACTCATTAGATATCCTTTTTATTTTCTCTTGGTTTGTTTAAAGTATGGACTTTCACTAAACTTCTGCCTTATTAGCTTAGTTCCTATAACATGATTAACTCAAATTTAAAATGTTATTTCCACGAGTGATATAAACATTTACAACATCATTAAATCTCTCACTCAATAACTCTGGTCCTTCAATTAGCTCCAATCCTTAGAGAAGGTGGTTCCAAATATTCTTTTTAATGCCTTTAAGTCATCTTTATCTAACATTCTACAATAAGGCAACCAAGCCTTTTTTATTCTCAGTAAAACACTACGGACTTCTTCGTCTCTATCCTTGATCTCGAAAAAATGAGGAAATAAATGGAAAATTTGGTATTCTAAGTATCTTTTAGCAATATCAGTTTGATGATAATTTAAAATGAGATTGCATATGTCACTGTAGAACCCAATTTCAAAACCTTTCTTGAGTTCATCGTCATAATACACCCCAAGGTGTATACTTTTTAAATAACGAAATATTTCTTCATAATCCAGATATTTAAAAACGAAATTAAAGAGAGTGTTTATTTGTTTTACTGTTTCTCCACCGGTGTAGCTTTTTTTTCTTATTCTTGTCGTCCCTATTTGACGAAGTAAATGACTTCTATTTTCTATTAAATATTTTCTGATATCCTTAGGATTGTTCATAGATTTTAATCTAGCAATAGTAATTTTCGGTTCTAAATCTGGTTTAGTAATATAGACATTTACCACAGTTTTTTCTTGTGTTAAGGTATACAAATCCCAAGATTCCCACCTCTCATAAGGTTGTATCCAGCCCTGCCTTCTCCTTAATTTAGGATCAAGAATCCTTAAATTTCTTGAAGCTCTTATTGGTTTTATATCAATCTCATCAATTATTCCCGTATAGTCATATTCCGTATAGCCACAAACCACGCTACCAGGTTGAGTTATATAATTTTTATCTGAAATACCTAATACTTTCAATACAGGTCTGTCTTTATCAATTTCTAATACTATCTCCTCAAATGTGGGGGTTCTGTCAATTTGTCCCCTAATAAGAGGCCAATTTTCCTCAATTTCATTAACATTATACTGAGTATTAGCACCACATAAACTATGAATACTATTTGGGTTTGGTGGCATGATCCCATGAGATCTAAAAATCATATATAAGGAAGTAGGTATAGAATAATCACTAATACCTCCTAAACCAATAGAAACATCATCTTCCCTCTTACTAGGAGGAACTGCCCAATCATAATCAACCTTAAGAGATTGAGTTCTAAAATAGTTTTTAATATTGAATCTTTCCTCGACTATCTGCATAAATTTTCCATCGGGAGTCCCTTTGTTCTTAAATTCTAACCCATTAATTTTACATGTTTTTTTTAATAACTGAACTAATTTATTATCAAGCTCCCATATAGCAATATTATCTTTTCTATCACTTTTTTTTATCATGTCATACATAGACCAAGTATTGTGCTTATCTATTGGTATTTTTTCTAATGTTGAGCTATCGATTAATATTTTGTCTTTTATCACCTTGGTTTTTGGGTCAATAAGAATAATGAGCAAACCTATATTCGGATAATCATAACAAATCTGGCGGTTCATTAATTTGATCTCAGTTCCAGGATACTCCTTCTCGATGATAGATTTAATTTTTTGAGTAATATCCCCGGGAATTTTTAAAGGCATCACAGTCTCAAGTAAATGTTCCCTATCTGAAACTGAAGGAAAAATTTCTATAGTTAAAACAGATGATCCTAACACTTTACTAGCAGCAGTTTTTATCTTCCCAATTACTTTGCCTTTTTTCTTTATAACAAATTCATAAAATAGGGGTTGATCGTTAATATCATAAATCGTTAAAGGATTTGAATCATCCCATACAACTTCTGAACCTTCCCATATCTTAAGATCTGTATGCATATGTATTAATAGACTTGTAATAGCATGCTCAAATGCAACCTCCTTATCAACTAAGTGATTTTCTTCTCGTTCTATTAAAATACACCTTCTTATTCTGTTTTTGGATTTAACTTAGGTTGTAATTAAATGTTAATCGTTTGGAAAATATAAATATTGACATTTTAATAGAATATCTCTGTTTATGATGAATTAAAAACATGCGTGGTATGCAAGGGAAGTGCGTTTCTATATATACTAAAAAATCCCGAAACGGTTTTTTAACTTATCAGATCCTCTACAAAAATTTCAAAGGAATTTTCATTGAAATCAGACTCTGAATTTACCTTTTTATCCTTTTGAAAAGAGATATGATTTTTGACAAGATAGTAAAAACCTTTTAAGTTAATTCAACTTCTTATTTCTCACCTTTAAATTCATCAAAAATATTTT